>OLPA01002229.1_pt1 | contig 14777 bp, 9 predicted proteins | sample 1672811 | NCBI WGS metagenome assembly OLPA01 (sample SAMEA3136726, study PRJEB25190) | human gut metagenome | biome: human gut; feature: human-associated habitat; material: faeces | place: Austria | collected 2013
CGCAATTCTCGGGTTTTCTGTGAACTTTGTTCACAAAAAACGCCTCGCGGAACGTTACCAGTGAACAGTAACTGAAATATACCTCTCCCAAAAGGAATGGGTTTGTGTTATACTCTAACAGATGATTTTCAGATAGAAAAGTAACTGAAAGTTAGTTTATGGATGATCCGGAAGGAGGATTTATGGAATATATTGAAGAAATACAGGAGCAGGTGATTCTGGTTGGCGTTCAGCTGGATGAGAACGATAATGTGAAAGAATCCCTGGATGAACTGGAGGAGCTTGCAGATACTGCCGGAGCCCAGACAGTGGGAAAAATTATCCAGAACCGTGAGACTGTACATCCTGGAACTTATATTGGAAAAGGAAAGATCGAGGAGGTACGTGCTCTTATGCTGGCCACGGATGCTACAGGAATCATCTGTGATGATGAACTTTCCCCGGCACAGATGAACAATCTGGAGCATGAGCTGGAATGCAAGGTAATGGACAGAACTCTTCTGATTCTTGACATTTTCGCAAAACATGCCACTACCAGCGAGGGAAAGATTCAGGTTGAGCTTGCACAGCTCCGTTACAGAGCATCCAGACTGGTAGGACTAGGTGCGTCTTTGTCCAGACTTGGAGGAGGAATCGGAACCAGAGGTCCTGGAGAGAAGAAGCTGGAGAGCGACCGACGTCTGATCCGAAAGAGGATCACAGCGCTGAAGGAAGAGCTTTCCCAGGTAGAGAAGCACAGAGAGCTGCTCCGTACCGGACGTACCCGGGGAAAGATGAAGACTGTTGCTATTGTAGGTTATACCAATGCAGGTAAATCTACATTGTTAAATACCCTCACTGGAGCCGGAGTGCTTTCAGAGAATAAGCTGTTTGCCACATTGGATCCTACAACCAGAGCATTGACATTAGATGACGGACAGCAGATCCTGCTTACAGATACTGTTGGATTTATCCGTAAACTGCCGCATAATCTGGTTGAAGCTTTTAAGAGTACCCTGGAGGAAGCGAAATATGCAGATTATATTATTCATGTGGTAGACTGTTCGAATCCTCAGGCGGTACAGCAGATGGAGGTTGTTTATGATACCCTGCAGGAGCTTGGTGTCCAGGGCAAAAAAACGATTACTTTATTTAACAAGGTCGATGTGGGTGCAGCAATCCGCATGCGCGACAGTATGGCAGACCATACTCTTAAGGTTTCGGCCAAAACAGGGGAAGGTCTGGAGGATTTAAAGCAGCTTCTGGGGAAAATCCTTTCTGAAGAGCAGATTTATGTGGAAAAAATTTTTTCCTATCAGGAGGCTGGCAAGATCCAGCTGATCCGGGAATATGGGCAGCTGCTTTCGGAGGAGTACACAGATACTGGAATTCTGGTGAAAGCCAGAGTGCCGCAGGAAATTCATGGGAAGCTTATGTGACGCAGCCAGACCCGTGGAACTGGAAAAAAGTATGGGTTATAAAGTTATCACATTTGAGGATAATAAGTAAATATAATGTTATCGCTTAAAAGTAATTTCTGTGAAGCGCATTGCTATACAAAAAGTGAAGAACGATAGGTGATAAGATTAAAATTTGTAAGAAACAGGAGAGAATATCATGGGAAAATACACAGATTACGTTATGAAAACAGCACAGGATCTGCTTGCAGTGCCAAGCCCAAGCGGCTTCACACATATGGCAGCCGAGTTTGTGAAAAAAGAATTTGAGAAGCTTGGCTATGAGCCGCAGATCACCCAGAAGGGTGCTGTGCTTGTAAAGCTTGGCGGAAAAGATGACAAGAATGCAGTGGTTCTGGCTGCACATATGGATACACTTGGCGGAATGGTCTGCCAGATCATGGACAACGGACATCTGAAACTGACTAATATCGGCGGTATGAATCCAAACAATGCAGAGGCTGAGAATTGTAAGGTTTATACAAAGTCCGGCAAAGTATATGATGCAACTTTCCAGCTGGAGAATGCGTCTGTTCATGTAAACGGCGAGTATAGCGATACCAAACGTACTTATGAGACGATGGAGGCCATTCTTGATGAGCCGGTGAAGAATAAAGAGGATGTGAAAAAACTTGGAATCATGACAGGCGATTTTGTCTGCTTTGATCCAAGGACAGTTGTGACTGAGAGCGGATACATCAAGAGCCGTTTCCTTGATGATAAATTCAGCACTGCCATTCTTCTCGGCTATGCTAAATATCTGAAAGAGAAAGAAATTCAGACAGAGCGTACCATTTATGTACTGATCACTTCTTATGAGGAAGTGGGACATGGTGGATGTGCCGCTATCCCAGATGGAGTGACAGAGATGATCTCCGTAGATATGGGATGTGTTGGAAAAGGCCTGGAATGTGATGAAACCATGGTTTCAATCTGCGCTAAGGACAGTATGGGACCATATGATTACCAGGTGGTTTCCGGCCTGATCAAGGCTGCACAGGAGAATGACATTGCATTTGCAGTGGATGTATATCCGCACTATGGTTCTGACGTGGATGCAGCGCTGAAGGCGGGCTATGATATGAAACATGGTCTGATCGGACCGGGAGTTTACGCTTCTCATGGATACGAGCGGTCACACAGGGATGGAGCGAAGAATACACTGAAATTACTGAAGGCATATTTAGGATAAAAGTCCTGCGCGGTAGCGCTAAAGGCGCGGAACAATCGACTTTCATTTGGGGTGATGTCTGCGCAGGCAGACATGTCCGTTTAGAAGAAAAAATTGATTAAAAATGTATAAAATCTTAATAATAGAAGATGACGAAATTATTGTACAGATAGTAAAGCGACATTTGGAATCCTGGGGATATGAGGTCTTTCAGGTCGAAGATTTCACTCATGTGATTCAGGAGTTTGTGCAAAAAGATCCACAGCTGGTGCTGCTGGATTTGAAATTGCCGTTTTTTAACGGTTTTCATTGGTGTGAGGAAATCCGCAAAATTTCACAGGTACCAGTGATGTTTCTGTCTTCAGCGGCTGACAATATGAATATGGTAATGGCCATGAGCCGGGGCGCAGATGATTTTATCGCGAAACCTTTTGATCTGGATGTGTTAACTGCGAAGGTGCAGGCTGTGCTTCGCAGAACCTATGCCTTTGGTCAGAACAACAGTCTTCTGGAAAGGGGCGGCGTAGTGCTGAATCCTGGAAATGGGACGATTTCAGTGGATGGAAAGCTTGCAGACCTGACGAAAAACGAATTGAAGATATTGCAGATACTATTTGAACATCAGGGGCATGTTGTATCCAGAGAGTCGATTATGACAAAACTGTGGGAGAGCGACAGCTTTGTGGATGACAATACTTTGACAGTAAACATCACAAGAATCCGTCGGAAGCTGGAAGGTCTGGGTGTAGAGAACTTCATTATCACCAAAAAAGGCCTGGGGTACATGGTATGATTAAATATCTGAAAACCAGATGGAAAACAGGTGTTTTGGCTTTACTTATGGTAGCGGTAACGGCTGGAATCCTTTTTCTGTATGATATTCCGCTGGAGCCTGTAGGTTATGTGGCGGTTTTTGAAATGCTGCTGACAGGCCTGGGGCTTATGTGGGATTACCATAAATACCGGAAAAAGCAGGAAAGTCTGCTTTACATAAGAGACTGCGGCAATTTTTCAGAAGAATATCTGGAGGCTCCGGAGAATGAAAATGAGGCTATTTACCGGGAAATCTGCCGTAGTCTGGATGAGAAGAGAATAGAGGCTGAAAATCAGAGAAGTGCTTTTGGTACAGAATTGACAGACTTTTATACGCTGTGGGTTCACCAGATCAAAACACCTATTGCTGCAGCAAGACTGCTTCTTCAGGAAGAGAAGCCCAGACCTCAGGAGATTCAGAATGAGCTTTTTAAGGTGGAGCAGTATGTGGAGATGGTGCTGGGGTATCTTCGAACGGAGGATATGGCTTCAGACATCCGCTTTGAGGAAATGGATATGGATTCTCTGATTCGTGAGCAGATTCACAAATTTGCCAGAATATTTATTGGGAAAAAGCTTTCTCTGGAGTATCAAGAGGTATCGGAAACGGTGCTTACAGATGAAAAATGGCTTGGCTTTGTGTTGGGACAAATTTTATCAAATGCACTGAAATACACAAAAAAAGGAAAAATATCCATCTATATGAGCAAATCCAGGCCGCATACGCTGGTGATCGAAGATACTGGAATTGGAATCCGTGCCGAAGATTTGCCCCGGGTTTTTGAAAAGGGGTTTACTGGCTATAATGGACGTGAAGAGAACAGGTCTACTGGAATTGGGCTTTATCTTTGCGGAAAGATTATGAAAAGGCTGGATCACGGAATCAGGATAGAGTCGGAGCTTGGAAAAGGGACGAAGGTATTTCTTGAACTGGGAAGGAAGAAGATGGATCTATATTAGAGCGTGTTCGGAAAAAACAATCTCGCAGTCTGCATGCCCCACTTTTCGGTGTATTTTGCAGATTGCAAGATTAATTTTTTACATGCTTTAGATGGTGGGGACAAGGAGAGAGTATGAAAGCGATAAAGAAGGTTTTAAACAATATTTTTATTGATGGTTTAAGCGGAATGGCTTTGGGGTTGTTTTCTACTTTGATCATCGGAACTATTTTGAAACAGATTGGTGATTTGATGGGCGGTACATATGGCACTTATTTAAGTGCATTTGCAGTGGTTGCCCAGAGGCTTACAGGTGCCGGAATCGGCATCGGTGTTGCGTATAAATTCCGGGAATCTACTTATGTGCTGTTGTCGGCTGCGGCAGCTGGAATGATTGGGGCTTATGCATCAAACCTTATTGCAGGAACCCTGTTGTCTGATACAGGGGCATTAGTGTTATCCGGTCCTGGCGAGCCTCTTGGAGCATTTGTGGCTGCATATGTGGGAATTACGATTGGGAGGCTGGTTGCCGGAAAAACAAAACTGGATCTTCTTATTACACCAGAAATCACCATCCTTTCCGGTGGTGCTGTAGGGATACTGGTAGGACCGGGAGTATCAAGCTTCATGACATGGCTTGGCAACCTGGTAAACTGGGGAACTGAGCAGCAGCCAATCCTGATGGGAATTGTGGTTTCTGTCATCATGGGAATGGTACTGACTTTGCCAATTAGTTCTGCTGCTCTTGGAATTATTCTGGGGCTGAATGGCGTGGCAGCGGGTGCGGCAACGATCGGATGCTGCTGTCAGATGATTGGATTTGCAGTGACAAGTTTTAAGGATAATGGTGTGGGCGGTCTTTTTGCCCAGGGAATCGGAACCTCCATGCTGCAGATCCCTAATATTATGAAGCGTCCGCTGATCTGGCTGCCTCCTACACTGGCATCTGCTATTTTAGGCCCAATTGCCATTATCGGGCCTTTCCATATGACAAACAATGCGACAGGCTCCGGAATGGGAACATCAGGTCTGGTTGGACAGATCATGACTTACCAGACTATGGTGGCAACAGAATCACCGGTGCTGGTAATTCTGAAAATTGTATTGTTCCACTTCCTACTTCCGGGACTGTTATCCTATGTGATTTACCGAGGAATGCGAAATATGGGATATATTAAAGACGGACAGATGAAGCTGAATGTGTAAGGAATATAAAATAAATATTGACATCTAATGAATGTTAGAATATACTAACAGCATAAATCGTTGTTATATTTATTGGTGAAAATTCGTACAGTGTTTGGGAAATGGTATAGAAGCCTTCGGCAAGCACGTTTCGGCTAACCGGAAAGGAGTATAGTATGGGAACAGTAGTTGTTGGTGCTATCGTAGTCGTAATAGCAGGTCTGGCAGTGAGAAGCATTGTGAAAGATAAGAAAAGCGGAAAAGGCTGCAATGGGAACTGCGGAAGCTGCGGTGGACACTGCCACTAAGGTGTGAATGAGGCACTGGTATTTTACATAGCTGGTAAATAAGAAGATGAGGAAACTGCTGTATTGGAGAAATCTGATATGGCAGTTTTTTTATTGATAAAAAACAGAATGTGACAAACCCGCGAAAGAATTGCGCACACATTTTGGCACAGATTGTAAATGGGTATAAACTGTTATAAAATCAAAAATGTATATATATTGTATTCTGTAATGTCCATATCATGAAGGGAGTGTTGAAAATGAAAAAGTCACTAAAAAAAATAATAACGGTTGTTCTGACATTTGCTATGATGTTTACAATGACCGTACCTGCTTACGCAAAAGAGGCATTTAAAATTCTTAAGACAAATGCAACTATTTATTCTTCTAAAACTATGGAAAATCGCAGATGCTACAATCCGGATGAACTTATTGCCTACATTGGAAAAAGAAAAGTAGTTGTGGAATCCAGTAATACAAAAGTTGCAACTGTAAAGATAAAGGATAATGTTATTTGGGCTACGCCCCAAAAAGCTGGCACAACAACTATTACTGTGAAAACTGAACGGGAAACTTACAAATGTACATTTACCGTGTATAAATATGTAAATCCTGTTTCTTCTGCAAAGGTGGGAAAGCTCACAATTAAAGGAACTGCTTTTAAAAAGAATGCAATTTATAATCTGCGTTATTCTAAATATAAAAATAAGAGTATCGCATTTAAATTTAATCTGAAAAAAGGTTGGAAACTCAGAGGGGGAATATCGTATGCAAGAAGTAACTGGGGTGTAGCGAAGATGTTACCAAATGGCAGCAAAATAAAAGTTGCAGGGGGATCTGGATTTCTTGCTGTTGCACATGTTGAAAATATCAAGACGGGGCAGATGGAAAGAATACATATATATTTCAAATAAATTGATAACTTTCAACGTATGGCACTGAACTGCTATATAATTTGTGTGGAGATATAATTTGAAAAGCGTTTTCCGAAATCAAAATATGAAAATCGGAAAACGCTTTTTGTTTAACCTGGTATCTTAATAAAAACAACGAAAAACCACAAAAATCAACCAAAAACACCAACCAAAGCAACAAAAACAGTGTTGAATTATGTTGACACCGCATAGCAAATGACGTATAATGAGCATAGAAAACTATGTCATGGAACAACGGACATTTATGTTGCCGACAGAGAGAATATTGTGTTTTGGAGATACAGAATATTATTTCATATGTCGGGACATCCATGAGAAAGGAGAACCATGGAAAAATACAATTCAAGTGAGATTCCGAAATCTTCCAGAATTACCCGTCTGGTAGATCATCTCTATGCCAAGATGCCGGAGATCGAATCTTACAGAGCGAAGCTGATCACAGAGTCCTATAAGGAGACGGAAGACCAGCCGATCATTACCAGAAGAGCGAAAGCTTTTTCCCACATTTTACATAATATTCCCATCATTATCCGTGATGAGGAGCTGATCGTAGGAAGCAATTCTATTGCACCAAGAGGATGTCAGACATTCCCGGAATTTTCCTATCAGTGGCTGGAAGATGAGCTGGATACGGTTGCCACCAGAACTGCCGATCCATTCTATATTTCAGAGCAGGCCAAAGCAGATCTTCGCGAGGTACACAAATACTGGAAAGGCAAGACTACCAGTGAGCTCGCCACAGCATATATGGCACCGGAAGCAATCCGTGCCATCGATCACAACATTTTTACACCAGGAAATTATTTCTACAATGGTGTAGGACACGTTACAGTAAAGTATTGGGAAGTGCTTGAAATCGGATACGAAGGCATTATGGCAAAAGCCCAGGCTGAGCTGGATAAATGCAATGTAGGTGATGGAGACTATGCAGAGCGTTCCCGTTTCCTGGAAGCTGTTATCATAAGCTGCCAGGCTGTTATGGATTATGCAGCAAGATATGCGAAACTTGCCCTTGAAATGGCAGAGAAGTGTACAGATCCTCAGCGCAAAGCCGAGCTTCTTATAATTGCCTCCAACTGTAGCAAGGTACCGGCGAAAGGTGCTTCTAACTTCTGGGAGGCATGTCAGTCCTTCTGGTTTGTTCAGCAGCTCCTTCAGATGGAGTCCAGCGGACATTCCATTTCTCCGGGACGTTTTGATCAGTATATGTATCCTTACTATAAGAGGGATATTGAGAGCGGCGCGATCACCAGAACAGCAGCCCAGGAGCTGATCGACTGTATCTGGGTTAAATTAAATGACCTGAACAAAGTCCGTGATGCAGCCTCCGCAGAAGGTTTCGCAGGCTACAGCCTGTTCCAGAACCTGATCGTAGGAGGACAGAACAAAGACGGCGAGGATGTGACAAATGATCTGTCCTTTATGTGCATTGAGGCATCCATGCATGTACATCTTCCGGCACCGTCTCTTTCCATCCGTGTATGGAACGGTTCCCCACATGATCTTCTGATCAAGGCAGCAGAGCTTACCAGAACGGGTATCGGACTTCCGGCTTATTATAACGACGAGGTAATCATCCCGGCACTGCAGAACAGAGGACTTTCCCTTGCAGATGCCCGTGAGTATAATATCATCGGCTGCGTAGAGCCACAGAAAGCAGGTAAGACAGAGGGGTGGCATGATGCAGCATTCTTTAATATGTGCCGTCCGCTGGAGCTTGTATTTGCCAATGGTATGGATCAGGGCGAGATGGTCGGAATTCCTACCGGCGATGTAACCCAGATGGCTACATTTGATGAATTCTATGATGCATACAAGAAACAGATGGAGTACTGCATTTCCCTTCTTGTAAATGCAGATAATGCCATTGACGTGGCTCATGCAAAGCGTTGTCCGCTTCCATTCCTTTCCAGTATGATCGATGACTGTATCAAACGTGGAAAGACCGTACAGGAAGGCGGCGCAGTTTATAACTTTACCGGTCCACAGGGCTTTGGTATTGCAAACATGGCATATTCCCTGTATGCAATTCGTCAGCTGGTCTATGAAGAGAAGAAGTTTACGATGGAGGAGCTGAAGGAAGCTCTTGCATGGAACTATGGCAAAGGCCTGGATGAGCAGTCTGTGAAAGAGATCACAACCGGCATCTTAAGAGAGATGACCGAGAGCGGTGCCAAGGTTGATGCGGATACAGCAGCTGCAGTTTTGAAATCTGTTATGAATGCCCAGATGGCACCTGAGAAGATGGCTAGATATCAGGAAATTCACGACATGATCGCAGAAGTTCCGAAATTCGGAAATGACATTCCGGAGGTTGACTACTTCGCAAGAGACGTAGCTTACACATACACAAGACCGTTACAGAACTTTAAGAACCCAAGAGGCGGACAGTATCAGGCGGGACTTTATCCGGTATCTGCAAACGTACCTCTTGGTGGACAGACTGGTGCTACACCAGATGGAAGATATGCACATACTCCGGTTGCAGATGGTGTTTCCCCATCCGCAGGTAAGGATGTGAACGGACCTACTGCAGCAGCAAGCTCTGTTGCAAAACTGGATCACTTCATCGTATCCAATGGTACTCTGTTCAATCAGAAATTCCATCCGTCAGCATTGTCTGGACGTGAGGGTCTTGAGAAGTTCGTTGCACTGATCCGCTCCTACTTCGATCAGAAGGGAATGCATATGCAGTTTAACGTTGTAAGCAGAGAGACACTGCTTGATGCACAGGCACATCCGGAGAACTATAAGCATCTGGTTGTACGTGTGGCTGGTTACAGTGCACTGTTTACTACACTTTCCAAATCGCTGCAGGATGACATTATCAGAAGAACTGAGCAGGGATTCTAAAAAGAAAGTCAGCAGACTCTTATGCAGGAGAGTTATAATTGCCCCATAGCTCACTTCTTAGCGAGATGATAAGTGTGGCTGTGAATGGGAACTTTCTGCGAAAAATATAAATGGAATTGCTGGTGGCTTCGTTAAGAGAAGTCTGCTGGCACTTCCGTATAATGGAGAAATCTATGGAATATTTAGACACTACAGGACGTATTTTCGACGTCCAGCGCTATTCCATCCATGACGGTCCTGGAATCCGTACCATTGTGTTTTTGAAAGGCTGTGTGCTCAGATGTCAGTGGTGCTGCAATCCGGAATCCCAGGAATATAAGATCCAGACAATGAAAACTCCAGACGGCGTGAAGACCATGGGACGAGACGTAACGGTCCGCGAGATGATCGAACTGGTAGAGAAGGATCGTCCGTATTACTACCGCTCCGGCGGTGGAATGACACTTTCCGGTGGCGAATGTCTTTGCCAGCCGGAATTTGCCCGTGACCTTCTTCGCGCAGCGAAAGAGCGTGGAATTAATACAGCTATCGAGAGTATGGCATGTGTTCCCTGGAAAAATATCGAGATGGTATTGCCTTATCTGGATACTTACCTGATGGATATCAAGCATACCAATCAGGAGAAGCATAAGCAGTTTACAGGCAAGCCCAATGGACTGGCTCTGGAGAACGCCAGAAAGGTAGCTCTTTCTGGCCAGACCAATCTGGTGATTCGTGTACCTGTCGTTCCAACGTTCAATGACAGTGTGGAGGAAATCAAGTCTATTGCTTCTTTTGCATCTACATTGCCAGGTGTGAAGAAGATTCACCTTCTTCCATATCACCGTCTGGGACAGGATAAGTACGACTGGCTTGGAAGAGAATACAAGCTGCCGGAGATACTTCCTCCAGAACCGGAGCATATGGAACTTTTAAAAAAAGCAGTGCATTCCGTCTGTGATCTGGATTGCCAGATAGGTGGATGAAATAATATTTTATGTGAAAATTTTGAAGAAAGACATTGTGTGGAGAAATCTGTACAGTGTCTTTTTTTGCGTGCATTTCTTATTTAATGTGTTGGGAGGGTGAAAAGTTCTTCAGGAGGGACACATTTGAACAACTTTCAACACACTAAAAGAAAGCCTTTTTCATACATGCTCCAGGAAAAGAAATTGGAAAAAGATTTGCTTAAATTATAATTTTTTTGTATGATAGGTGGTATAATAAATACTTGATGAATTTATATCAACTATTTATAAAAAAGCGGAGAAAGAAAACTTTATAAAGACAGTTAGATTGATTGCGGTAAAATCTGGCTGGTGCAAAATACTACAGCATAAGGAGAAAAAGAATGAGAGGACTATACTCATCAAAGACAAAAATCAGACACCAGATTTTTACTGAGATTGCCCGACTTGCCTATGAGGGCGACATTGAGAAAGAGATGGATGATCTTCCGTACAAAATTCTTCCAGGAGAGATTGCAACATATCGTGACAGTATTTTTTTGGAGAGAGCTATCGTAGGAGAGAGACTGCGTGTGGCAATGGGACTGCCTCTTCGAAACATTTTCGAGCATGCTCCAATTTCCAAGGGCGTGGAGGCCAGTCTGATTGAAGAGAAATATTATGAGCCGCCCCTTATCAATATTATTAAATTCGCCTGCAACTCCTGTCCGGAGAAGCGTGTGATCGTCACAGAGGGCTGCCAGGGCTGTCTGGAACATCCTTGCCAGGAGGTCTGTCCCAAGCAGGCCATCCACATGGAAAACGGGCGGTCTGTGATCGATCAGGAGAAATGCATCAAATGTGGAAAGTGTCTGGAATCCTGTCCATATAATGCCATTATCAAGCAGGAGCGTCCGTGTGCCAAGGCCTGTGGAATGAATGCCATCCATTCAGACGAGTATGGCAGAGCAGAGATCGACTATGATAAGTGTGTTTCCTGTGGAATGTGCCTGGTAAGCTGTCCATTTAGTGCCATTGTAGATAAGGGACAGATTTATCAGACCATTATGGCATTAAAAAGTGATACACCAGTTTATGCCATTGTAGCGCCGGCTGTGGCAGGTCAGTTTGAACCGGAATTGAAGAATACCCAGCTTCGGGGAGCTTTTAAGGCTCTTGGATTTACGGATATTAAGGAAGTGGCTGTGGGTGCAGATCTTTGCACCATTGAGGAGGCTAAGGACTTCATGAAGGAAGTGCCGGAGAAAATTCCGTTTATGGGAACCTCCTGTTGCCCGGCATGGTCTGTTATGGCAAAAAAGACGGTTCCACAGCTTGCCAACTGCATTTCCATGGCGCTTACTCCCATGGTACTGACTGCCAGACTTCTGAAGCAGGAAGAGCCAGACTGCAAGATCGTGTTTGTAGGACCATGTGCAGCCAAGAAGCTGGAGGCAAGCCGTAAGTCGGTTCGAAGCTATGTGGACTTCGTTCTCACCTTTGAAGAGGTGAAAGGCATGTTTGATGCCAAGGATGTTGATTTTGCCAGCCTTCCGGAGGAAGAGCCTCTTGCCCAGGCCAGCAGTGACGGCCGTGGTTTTGCTGCCAGCGGCGGTGTAGCTGCAGCAGTTGTAAAAGCTGTGAAGCGTATGAATCCGGAACGAGAGGTGAAGGTGGTCAGTGCTAACGGACTTCAGGAGTGCAAAAAGATGTTGATGGCAGCCAAAGCCGGAAAATATAATGGCTATCTGTTGGAAGGAATGGCCTGCCCAGGCGGATGTATAGCCGGTGCTGGAACGGTGCAGACTGTAAAGAAAGCAGGAGTGGCACTGGAGAAGATGAAGAAGGAAGCGTCTTTTGAGGAATGTATGGATACTTCATTTGGCGGGGAACTGGAGAAACTGGAAGAGCTGTAAAATGGATCCATAGTTTGCCTGACTGCAGCTGCGGATCCGGCTTGGAGTTTTGAGTGTATTGAAAATTCTTCCATCTTTTTGTGTCAAAAATTCTGCCTGATAGTTGCCGGGTGATTTTTATATATGGTGATGAGGTCAGGGGCGACATGTCTGCTTTAGAAAAATATTAGGCAGTTTAGTTGATCTGCTTGAAAATAAATGAGAAGGAGAAAATCAAAATGCGTGCATACGAACGTTTATTAAATTATGTGAAAGTATATACCACAAGCGAGGATGAGCAGGAGAACGTGCCGTCCACCAGCCGCCAGTTTGACCTGGGAAACCAGTTGGCAGAGGAACTGAAAAAGATAGGAGTTCAGGCTGTGCGCATTGACGACAAGTGCTATGTTTATGGTATGATCCCGGCTACAGAAGGCTTGGAAGAGAAACCAGCCATCGGCTTTATCGCACATATGGACACAGCACCTGATTTCTCCGGAGAAAACGTAAATCCACAGATCATCCCGGAGTACGACGGCGGTGATGTAAAGCTGGGAGACAGTGAATATGCTCTTACCTTGAAAGATTTCCCACATCTGGCATCTTTAAAAGGAAGAACCCTGATCACCACCGACGGAAGCACCCTTCTTGGCGCAGATGACAAGGCTGGTGTGGCTGAGATCATGACTATGGCAGAGCAGGTGATCACAGAGAACATTCCTCATGGAAAAATCTGTATCGGCTTTACCCCGGATGAAGAAGTGGGCCGCGGCGCAGACTTCTTCGATGTAGAAGGCTTTGGAGCAGATTTTGCCTATACTGTAGATGGCGGTGCGGAGAATGAGATCGAGTATGAGAACTTCAATGCCGCAGGTGCGAAAGTAAAGATCAAAGGCTTTTCTGTACACCCGGGCAGCAGTAAGAACACCATGATCAATGCAGCCCTGGTTGCCATGGAGTTCAATAACATGCTTCCGGCAGGAGATACCCCAGCGAACACAGAAGAGTATGAGGGATTTTTCCATCTCTGTGAAATGAGCGGAGATGTGTCTTCTGCAAGCCTTGACTACATTATCCGTGACCACGACAGCGCCATGTTCGCCTGCCGCCAGGAGCTGATGAGACATATCGTCAAGCTTCTCAACGAGAAATACGGCGAAGGTACCGTAACCCTCATCATCAAAGAACAGTACCGCAACATGAAAGAGAAGATCGAGCCTTGCATGCACCTGATCGATAACGCCAAGAAAGCCGTCCAGCAGTCCGGGCTGAATCCTAAGACAGTTGCAATCCGCGGCGGCACAGATGGCGCAAGACTTTCCTTTATGGGACTGCCCTGTCCGAACCTTGGAACCGGCGGATATGCCTTCCACGGACCATGTGAGCACATTACCGTTGAAGGAATGGATTATGCGGTGGAGAATCTTAAGAATATTGTGAAGCTGTACGCCTGTTGATTCGGGCAAGCAAAAAGCATTGGTGAGATTTATGATTTTTTAAACATGTTTTAGAAAAAAGCATCTGTCGAATTGTAACCGACAGGTGCTTTTTTCTTCTATCTGGGGACAATGGGATTTACAGACTATTCCAAATTTAAGCTGACTGTAAATGGATGCAAAGTGTTATAAAGACAAGCGTATTGTGAAGATGGGAATGTTCAGATAAACTATAAAAGGTGTTGCTTATACGAGCGAGGAGCCAAATTTTTATATAAGCAGACATAACCGTTGACCGAAAGTAACCTACATAAAAACACACAAAACAGAGCTCCTAAATTTGTACAATATGTAGAAGCCCAAAAATAATGATAAAAATTTCTGTAAAGAAATTTTATTCAAAGCGTAAAGCAAACTTCATATTATTATACAACGAAATCGGCTGTTTGTCAAGAATTTAAGCCGTTTTACGCATTAGTAGTAATGCACAATAAAGCAGGTTAAATGCCTGTGATTTTACGGTAATATTTGCGTTTTGATAATGCCGGATAAACCGGTCGCAAAAAAAGCTGTCGCAAGAGCCTTCTAAGCTCCTGCGACAGCCGGTAAATGTCGGCGGTCAGACACCCATTTTCTTATTATATGCGGCACATACTTCTTTTGCCGTGCCCTGCATTACGGGTAATCCGTGGTCGAGCCACAGTGCCTTGTCGCAAAGCTGTTCGATAGACTTCATATTGTGCGAAACATACAGCAGGGTAGTGCCGTTTGACAGCATATTCTGCATACGCTCCGAACATTTCTTCTTGAAGCGGACATCGCCTACCGAGAGAATTTCGTCTGCGATAAGTATATCGGGCTGTACCGATGTCGCTATCGAGAAGCCGAGCCTTGCTTTCATA
>OLPA01002241.1_pt1 | contig 14711 bp, 7 predicted proteins | sample 1672811 | NCBI WGS metagenome assembly OLPA01 (sample SAMEA3136726, study PRJEB25190) | human gut metagenome | biome: human gut; feature: human-associated habitat; material: faeces | place: Austria | collected 2013
ACATTGCTCCGCCAGGACCACCGCCCATAGAGCTCATCATCTTCTTACTCAGCCAGCGTCCGATAAAGATAAAGATCACGATCGGCACTACATAGCTCAAAAGAAGTGTCATAAAGATAGACGGACTCTCAGGAAGTACTTCGTCCATGGTCACATCTGCATCCAGCAGACGGTTTACAAGATCCGGGTCGTCCATTTTGACGGTCTTGCAGAGAACGGCATCGTCTGAATCCTCGGAGCCGATCTCATAATAAATATAATTTTCTTCTACTGTGGCCTTGGTGACTTCACCCTTCTCCACGCTCTGTATGAAAGTAGAATAATCTGTCTTCTGCACGCTTCGTTCCTGCACTGCCGGAACTACGAGCATGTTCAGAAGAATGATAATGATACCGGCAATGATGTAATAGACATACATTGGTATCTTTTCTGGTTTCTTGTTACCAAATTTCATTTATCCTCTGTCCTCCATCTCTTCGAAATCATTCGGTATATTCAGCATTCCCGTATTCTTTCGAAATCATTTATGTCATGTACCATACCATTTTTTTCATGGTTATTCAATGTTCATTGTATGAATTTTTATAAACTTTTCATAAAGCGTTTTTCGACTGGAAGTTATTTAAGGGCAGAAAAAAGCTCCCTGAACCATTCAGAGAGCTTCTGTAAGTGCCGCTGGCCGGACTCGAACCGGCACGGTTTCCCGCTTGATTTTGAGTCAAGTGCGTCTGCCAATTCCGCCACAGCGGCACAAGAACCGAAAATTATATTATCATAATTTCCGGTTCCCTGCAAGTGTTTTTTGGAATTATCTGTAATAATAACAAAAATTATTTGTAAAGTTTATCTTCGTCCTCAAGAAGTTTCTCATAGATCGGGAAGCTGTCGAAAGTTGCAAAATAATCCTTCGGTGTCTCTGCTCTTCGGATCATCTCGAAGCTTCCATCCTCATGGAGAAGGATCTCTGCGGATTTGAGTTTACCATTGTAATTGTAACCCATTGCAAATCCGTGTGCTCCTGTATCGTGGATTACAAGCAGGTCGCCCATCTCGATCTCCGGAAGGTAACGGTCGATCGCAAATTTGTCGTTATTCTCGCAAAGTGATCCTGTGATGTCATATACATGATCTGCTGGTTCATTTTCTTTACCCATAACTGTGATGTGATGATATGCACCATACATTGCAGGTCTCATTAAGTTTACTGCACACGCATCAACACCGATATATTCTTTATGTGTATGCTTCTCATGCACTGCTCTTGTTACCAGGCCGCCGTAAGGTCCTAACATGAATCTTCCAAGTTCTGTATAAAGAGCTACATCTCCCATGCCTGCAGGCACAAGAACCTCATTATAAACTTCCCGCACACCGTCTCCAATCGCACGGATATCATTTGGCTCCTGATCTGGTTTATAAGGGATACCTACACCACCGGACAGGTTAATGAATTTGATATGTACACCTGTTTCTTTCTGAAGCTTTACTGCAACTTCGAACAGAACTTTCGCAAGCATCGGATAATATTCATTTGTTACGGTATTACTTGCAAGGAATGCATGGATACCAAATTCTTTTGCTCCTTTTGCTTTCAGAATTTTGAAAGCTTCAAATAGCTGTTCAGTTGTCATTCCGTATTTTGCATCTCCCGGATTATCCATGATATCATTACTGATCTTGAACATTCCGCCCGGATTGTAACGACAGCTGATAGTCTCCGGAATATGTCCGATTGCTTTTTCAAGAAAATCAATGTGTGTGATATCATCCAGGTTGATGATCGCATTCAGCTTATCTGCCAGTACGAATTCTTCTGCAGGTGTATCATTCGAAGAAAACATAATATCCTCTCCTGTTGCCCCGATCGCATCGGAAAGCATCAGTTCTGTATAAGAAGAACAGTCACATCCGCATCCGTATTCTCTCAAAATATTGATCAGAAATGGATTCGGTGTTGCCTTTACTGCAAAATATTCTCTGTATCCCTTATTCCATGAAAACGCTTCTTTTAAGGCTTTCATATTCTCACGCATTCCTTTTTCATCATATAAGTGAAATGGTGTCGGATATGTTTTGATTATCTCATCCAACTGTGCTTTTGTTACAAATGGTTCTTTTTTCATCAATCTCTGTTCTCCTCTCGTATCGATAATAATTTTATCTCATTCGCAAGTGCTGTCTTGTATAATTCCACAAAGTTTTTTTGTCCGGAATAAAGACACGTATTCATGCTTCCTTCTCCGTATTCACCTGTCAGTACATATTTGGAGTCAGCAATGACTCCGACCTGCATTCCTCTGCTCTCTCCGAGATATACTTTTGCATTGCGGAAAGTTGCCGGCTGATCCGTAATGATCACAACCTTTTTTCTCGCTTCCATCAGTGCATCCAGTTCCCGGATCAGAAGTAACAGATAATTTCTTGTACAGCTGATATAAACTCTCTGATCTACCTGCGATAACAGATTCTTTATCTTATTCAGTATATTCTCTGCGCCTTCGATCGTAATATATCCTTCTGCGTATGCTTTTTCCGATGGCATATGTTCCTGCAGCCATCTTGCGGATTCTTCCAGCTTGCGGACACGATTCTTGCAAAACTCGTTGAGCGGGACAGGCACATACTTCCTGGTACTTGCCTCTTCCACAAGATATGCCGCACCTTTCTCTGTCATACTTGCCAGAGAATTATATGCATTAGACCTGGATATTCCTGTCTGTTTTGCAACCTCATACCCTGTTACCTTTCCCTCTGTCAGCAGGCACTGATAAATGCTTGCCTCCTGTCTTGTAAGTCCGAATTCCATCAGGCGTTCTGTAAATGATGTCTGTTCCATCTTAATCATTCACCTCTGGGTTCATTAGTAGTTCTCTACAGGAACACTATAAGTGAATTTTCTCTGTATGTCAAGGAGAATCTTTCTCAAAAACAACTGGAAAACAATCAAAAAAACAGAAAGCTTCAGACCCGAATATTTCAAGCCCCTTTGCTTTCTGTTTTTCTATACCAAAGTATGCAAGAGAAGTTGCCGGTGACAAGTTCTCTGTATTGCCATGCTCATTTATAATCTTCTATTTTCTGTCATCTACCATAGCGATTCTCATCATATTGCTTACGGTTCTGTTCTCAGATACATTCGTAGATGGAATTCCAAGTGTTAACACAACCATATCTCCTGCTTCTGCAAGCTGTTTTGCACAGATCAGATCGATCGCATTATCACAGATATCTTCTGCTGTGTATACTGCAACTGATTTCAGTGGTCTGACACCCCAGTTGATCTGCATTCTTCTCAGCGTTGCTTCATTTGGGCTGATACCGATAATACCTGTCTTTGGTTTGAACTTAGATACAACTCTTGCTGTAGCACCGGATACAGTAGGTGTTACGATACATTTTGCACGAAGGTTATTTGCTGTTGTTACCGTCGCATGTGCAAGTGCGCTGGATGCGCTCTTAAGTCTGTGTTCTCCAGCTTTTCTGAGGATCATATCATAGTCCAGGTGTTCCTCTGTATTCTCAACAATGTGAACCATCATCTGCAGTGCTTCTAATGGATATTTACCCTGTGCGGTCTCTCCGGAAAGCATCACTGCATCTGTTCCGTCGTATACCGCATTGGCAACGTCTGTAACCTCTGCTCTTGTTGGACGCGGGTTACGCATCATTGAATCCAGCATCTGTGTAGCCGTGATAACCGGTTTGAAGTTATCGTTACATTTCTGGATAATTGTTTTCTGAAGGTATGGAACTTCTTCGGCAGGAATCTCAACACCAAGATCACCTCTGGCTACCATGATTCCGTCTGCACAGCGGATGATCTCATCGATGTTCTTGATTGCCTCAAAGTTTTCAATCTTGGCAATAACCGGAATATATGGAGCTTTACATTCTCTTAAGAATGATTTAATCTCCAGGATACATTCTGCATTTCTTACGAAAGAAGCAGCGATAAAGTCTACGCCCTGTTCTACACCGAATTTCAGATCGTCACGGTCTTTGTCTGTGATAGCAGGAAGACGGATTGCTACGTTCGGTACGTTAACACCCTTCTTCTCTCCAAGTTCACCGCCATTGACAACTTCACAGTTGATGTTATTGCCCTTTTTATCTTTTACCTTCAGCTCGATCAGACCGTCATCAATCAGGATTGTGCTTCCGGCTTTGACATCTTCTACCAGACCTTTATATGTAATAGATACGATCTTATTGTCTCCTACGATCTCATCTGTTGTCAGGGTAAATGTCTCGCCTGCTTCAAGCTGTACTTTCTTTCCGTCTTTTAATACACCTGTACGGATCTCAGGTCCTTTTGTATCCAGAAGGATCGCGATTGGTTTGTTCTCTTCCTCGCGGATCTTCTTTAACATATCCATACGACCTTTTTGCTCCTCATGATCACCATGAGAGAAGTTAAATCTTGCGATGTCCATTCCATTCTGGACTAACTTTCTCATCAGAGATTCATCGTTGGTATTTGGTCCCATTGTACAGATAATCTTTGTTTTTTTCATATTTTCCCTATTCCTCTCTTAGTTATTTAACATGTGTATGTGTGAACAAATGATCCTGGCAATATTCATAATTGCCATTACATTTTGAGCAATACCGGAATTCCAGATTCGGATCATCCAGTTCTGTTCTTCCGCAGACTGCGCATCTGTGTTTTGCCCCATTTGCATAGCTGTTTACCGGTCTTTCCGCATGTCTCATCTTGCGCTTGAAATCATTCTTTCTCTTCATCTGGCCCGGTGAATACGGCTTCATATTCCGTGAACTTAAGAAAAAAATGATAAAGTTCAGGATCGAGATGAACGCAGCAAGTGCATTCGCCTTATAATATATGCCATAGTCACCTCCGCCGTAGGCCGGAAGAAAAGCCTGTACGATCGCATACACAAAATACAGACCATCCAGCATCGCCAGCCATTTGATCTTGATCGGTATGACAAAGAACAATAACAGCTGGATATCCGGGTAGAGTGCCGCAAATGCAAAGAATAGCGACAGATTCAGATACCATGTATCCATTGGTAACACAGTGCCTGTCAGTAAATATGCCAGTATGGCTCCTATTACAATAAAGAGCATTCCCGAAAAGAAATACAGATTAAAACGAAAAGCCCCCCACGCTGCCTCTAACTGCTTCCCTATCATATAATAGAGATACAGTACAAATACAATAAAAATCAGGCTGTCAGATGGAGGCTGGATAATAAACGTAACGATTCTCCATATCTGCCCCTGAAGAATCTTACCGGCATCCAGGCTCAGGAACTGGCTATAGAACGTCGGATTGATCAGATTCAGCACAAATCCGGCTGCATATAATATTATAATATAAGTCATGAGATTTGGAATCGCATATCTGCTAAATTTCCGTTCAAGTTTGTCTAACCAATTGTTCATATAACTGCTCCTTTATGTTTATTCTCACACTGTAGATATTCTACCTTCCTGAGAGATATTTGTCAATTATGCCAAGTAAAGTTCATCTCTTTTTAACATATCTTCAACATTTGTTAATTGTCTTTTGGCCACTTTTGTCGTATAATGTTACAGGTCACAATTAAGCAAAATGCATTTAATAAGAAGAAAGACATATATTTTAACATGATAAGGAGTTACATAATATGAATCAAAAGGAATTATACACACTTGGTATCGACATCGGTTCTACGACCGTAAAGATCGCCATATTAGATGAGAATAATGAAGTGGTATTTTCTGATTATGAGAGGCATTTCGCTAACATCCAGGAAACTCTTTCCGATCTGTTAGGAAGAGCGATACATAAATTAGGTCCTGTCCATGCATCACCGGTCATCACCGGTTCCGGCGGACTGACACTTGCGAAACACCTTGGAGTACCATTCGTACAGGAAGTTATCGCCGTATCAACTGCTCTTCAGGACTATGCACCTCAGACAGACGTTGCTATCGAACTCGGCGGGGAAGATGCCAAGATCATCTACTTTGAAGGTGGTAATGTAGAGCAGCGTATGAACGGCGTCTGTGCCGGTGGTACAGGATCCTTCATCGACCAGATGGCTTCTCTTTTACAGACTGATGCCTCCGGACTGAATGAATATGCGAAAAATTATAAAGCTCTCTATACCATTGCCGCACGATGTGGTGTATTTGCCAAGACAGATATCCAGCCTCTGATCAACGACGGTGCTGCCAAAGAAGACCTTGCTGCTTCTATATTCCAGGCAGTTGTCAACCAGACGATTAGCGGACTGGCTTGTGGTAAACCGATTCGCGGACACGTCGCATTCCTCGGAGGACCGCTTCACTTTCTCTCTGAGCTGCGCGAAGCATTTATCCGTACACTGAAGCTGGACGATGAACACATCATCGCCCCGACACATTCCCATCTGTTTGCAGCAGTCGGATCTGCTCTGAATTCCAAGAAAGATCTGGACGTGGCACTCATCGATATGCAGCGCCGTCTGGAAGGAAAAATCAAGATGGAATTCGAAGTAGACCGTATGGAGCCGCTGTTTGCAACGGAAGCAGATTTTAAAGAATTCGAAAACCGTCATGCAAAGCATCAGGTACCTGTGAAGGATCTTGCCACTTATCAGGGAAAAGCATTCCTTGGTATTGATGCAGGTTCCACCACAACCAAAGCTGCCCTGGTAGGCGAAGACGGTACTTTATTATATTCTTTCTATCATAATAATGAAGGAGATCCTCTTGGTACAACGATCTCTGCCATCAAAGATATTTACAGTAAACTGCCGGAAGGCGTGGAGATTGTTCACTCCTGCTCTACCGGCTATGGTGAGGCACTGATCAAAGCTGCCCTCCTGTTAGACGAAGGAGAGGTAGAGACAGTTTCTCATTACTATGCCGCATCCTTCTTTGAACCGGATGTAGACTGTATCCTGGATATCGGAGGCCAGGATATGAAATGTATCAAGATCAAGAATCAGACGGTTGACAGCGTACAATTGAATGAAGCATGTTCATCCGGATGCGGTTCTTTTATTGAAACATTTGCAAAATCTCTAAATTATACGGTAGAAGATTTTGCTCATGAAGCATTATTTGCCAAAAACCCGATTGACCTTGGTACCCGCTGTACTGTTTTCATGAATTCAAAAGTAAAACAGGCTCAGAAAGAAGGTGCGGAGGTTGCAGATATTTCAGCTGGTCTTGCTTACTCCGTAATCAAGAACGCATTATTTAAAGTTATCAAGGTGTCCGATGCATCTGAACTCGGTAAACACATCGTTGTTCAGGGAGGAACCTTCTACAACAACGCCGTACTGCGAAGCTTTGAAAAGATCGCCAACTGCGAAGCAATTCGTCCGGACATCGCCGGTATCATGGGCGCATTCGGTGCTGCACTGATCGCACGTGAGCGTTACGTTGACTGCGAAGGTACAACCATGCTTTCCATCGAAGATATTGAAGCCATGGAATATTCTACTACCATGACCAAATGTAAGGGATGTACGAATAACTGCCGTCTGACGATCAATCATTTCAGCGGCGGACGTAAGTTCATCACAGGTAACCGTTGTGAACGTGGTCTCGGGAAACAGAAAACAACTAACAAGCTTCCGAACTTATTTGAATATAAATTAAAACGATATTTTGATTATGAACCATTGGCAGAGGAAAATGCTCCTCGCGGACTCATTGGTATCCCTCGTGTACTGAACATGTACGAGAATTATCCGTTCTGGTTCACATTCTTTAATAAACTGGGATTCCGGGTTGTCCTTTCTCCTGTATCCAACCGCAAGGTATACGAACTGGGAATTGATTCCATCCCGAGTGAATCCGAGTGTTATCCGGCGAAGCTGGCACACGGACATGTACAATGGCTGATCAACAATGGCATTAAGACGATCTTCTATCCTAGTATTCCATATGAAAGGAATGAATTTGCCGAAGCCAACAACCATTACAACTGCCCGATCGTAACTTCCTACCCGGAAAATATCAAGAACAACATTGATGCGATCGTACACGGAGAGGTTGATTTCCTTCATCCGTTCATCTCATTTGCCAGTGAAGATACGATTTCTTACCGACTGGTTGAAGAATTATCCGAGAAGTTCCACATCCCGGCAGATGAGATCAAAAAAGCAACTCATACTGCATGGGAAGAACTCGCTGCATGCAGAAAAGATATGCAGAAAAAAGGTGAAGAGACGATCAAATTCTTAAATGAAACCGGCAACCGTGGTATCGTTCTCGCAGGACGTCCGTACCACATCGACCCGGAAGTAAACCATGGTATCCCGGAACTGATCAACTCTTATAATATTGCAGTTCTGACGGAAGATTCGATCTCCCACTTAAATCCTGCAGAGCATCCATTAAATGTTATGGATCAGTGGATGTATCATTCCCGTCTGTATGCTGCTGCAAACTATGTAAAGACTGTAGATAATCTGGATCTGATCCAGTTAAACTCTTTCGGATGTGGTCTGGATGCTGTTACAACCGATCAGGTTGCATCCATCCTGAACGCTTCTGACAAAATCTACACCTCTCTTAAGATCGACGAGGTTAACAACTTAGGTGCCGCAAGAATCCGTGTAAGATCACTGCTTGCTGCGATCCGAGTCCGAGAAAAGCGCGGGGATAAACGTGAGATCAAATCCTCCGCAATCAAAAAGGTTGCATTTACCAAAGAGATGCGTAAGAATTACACGATTCTCTGCCCGCAGATGTCTCCGATCCATTTCGAGCTTCTGGAGCCTGCATTTAATGCATCCGGATATAACCTTCAGGTTCTGCCGAACGACAACAAACAGGCCGTTGACGTAGGACTGAAATATGTAAATAACGATGCCTGCTATCCGTCACTGATGGTAGTCGGCCAGATCATGGAAGCTATCCTTTCCGGTAAATATGACACACACAAGATTGCCGTGATCATCAGTCAGACCGGTGGTGGATGCCGTGCTTCCAACTACATCGGATTCATCCGCCGTGCCCTTAAGAAGGCCGGTTACGGACACATTCCGGTCATCTCCATCAACTTAAGTGGTCTGGAGGATAATCCAGGATTCAAACTGACTCCGAACCTAATCTTACGAGGTATCTATGGTGCAGTATTTGGTGACATCTTCATGAAGTGTGTATACCGTCTGCGTCCATATGAGGCTGTTCCAGGCTCTGTCAATGCAATGCACAGAAAATGGGTAAAGGTATGCCAGGACTTTGTATCAAACGGCTACCCGAGCAGGCGTAAATTCAAACGTCTCTGCCGTGAGATCATTGAAGACTTTGACAATAACATCGAATTACTTGATATAAAGAAACCTCGTGTTGGTGTCGTTGGAGAAATCCTTGTCAAATTCCTTCCGGCAGCCAACAACTACCTGGTAGATCTTCTGGAAAGCGAAGGAGCCGAGGCAGTTGTTCCGGATCTTCTGGACTTCCTGCTCTACTGCTTCTACAACCAGAACTTCAAGGTTGAAAAGCTTGGATTCGAAAAGAAAAAAGCCACAACAGCTAATCTTGGTATCAAAGCTCTGGAATGGTTCCGTGCTCCAGCAACCGAAGCATTTGCGGCCAGCAAGCACTTCACACCACCTGCTAAGATCCAGGATCTTGGAAAGATGGCTTCGGACATCGTATCTCTTGGTAACCAGACTGGTGAAGGATGGTTCCTTACAGGAGAAATGTTAGAGCTGATCCACAGTGGTGCACCAAATATCGTGTGTACACAGCCATTCGCCTGCCTGCCGAACCATGTCGTAGGTAAGGGAGTTATCAAAGAACTTCGCAGACGCTATCCGGAATCTAATATCGTAGCAATCGATTTCGATCCGGGTGCAAGTGAAGTTAACCAGTTGAATCGACTGAAGTTGATGCTTTCTACGGCGAATAAGAATTTGAATAAATAATTGGAGATTTAATACATCAGACGACGGTTACCCGGACCGGAATAAAAGTTAGGAATCCTCTACATTCACTGGAAAGGATTCCTAACTTTTATTCCGTGGGTATCGAATGCCTGAAGAATTAAATGGCGGAAGGTTACGAAAAGCCCGAAAAAATGTAGCAAAAAAGAGGATGAATATCTGTCACTCAACTAAATGAGATTTGATATTTATCCTCTTTTTTCATCTAACAGTTGTCAAATGTATGCTATCAAGCAATAGTCAAATAGTTCTATTTTTCATACTACTTTCAAGCATACCACAAAGCTTGATTTTAATCCATTCCTTAGAATTTACCAGCCTGAGCTGCTTCCTCTACAGATACAGCAACTGCAACAGTCATACCAACCATCGGGTTGTTTCCTGCTCCGATCAGTCCCATCATTTCTACGTGAGCTGGTACTGATGAAGATCCTGCGAACTGTGCATCTGAGTGCATACGTCCAAGAGTATCTGTCATACCGTAAGAAGCTGGACCTGCAGCCATGTTATCTGGGTGAAGTGTACGTCCTGTACCACCGCCTGATGCTACTGAGAAGTACTTCTTGCCCTGCTCGATACATTCTTTCTTATATGTTCCTGCTACAGGATGCTGGAATCTTGTCGGATTGGTTGAGTTACCTGTTATAGATACATCAACGCCCTCAAGATGCATGATAGCAACACCCTCGCGCACGTCGTCTGCACCGTAGCAGCGAACCTTTGAACGCTCGCCGTCTGAATATTTTATTTCCTTAACAACCTTAACTTCACCGGTGTAGTAGTCAAACTGAGTTTGAACATATGTAAACCCATTTATTCTTGAAATAATTTGAGCCGCGTCCTTACCAAGACCGTTCAGGATAACTCTCAAGTCTTCCTTCCTAGCTTTGTTAGCGCTCTTTGCAAGACCTATAGCGCCTTCAGCAGCCGCAAATGACTCATGACCTGCCAAAAAGGCAAAGCATTTTGTCTCTTCTCTCAATAGTCTGGCGCCCAAATTTCCGTGACCTATTCCAACCTTTCTGTCATCTGCAACACTGCCAGGGATACAGAAAGACTGGAGACCAAGACCTATTTTCTCAGCTGCATCAGCAGCATTGGTACATCCGTCTTTAATAGCAATGGCAGCGCCGACTGTATATGCCCAGCAGGCATTTTCGAAACATATCGGCTGAATATCCTTTACTATCTGATAAGCGTCAACACCCTTATCGTCACAAATCTGCTTTGCTTCTTCAATAGAAGAAATTCCATGCTTTTCTAGCTCTGCATTGATTTGCTCAATTCTTCTTTCATAACTCTCAAATAAAGCCATATCTAAATTCCTCCTATTCTTATTCGTGACGCGGGTCAATCAGTTTAACTGCATCGTCAACCCGTCCGTACTGACCGCTCGCCTTTTCCAAAGCTTCGTTTGCGTCCATACCATTTGTAATCATTTCCATCATTTTTCCGAGATGAACAAACTTATATCCTATAATAGTGTCGTTTTCATCCACAGCACATTTAGTAATATATCCTTCTGCAAGTTCAAGATATCTAGGACCTTTAGCAAGTGTAGCATATGTAGTACCAACCTGGCTTCTAAGACCTTTACCTAAATCTTCAAGACCGGCTCCTATAGGCAGTCCATCTTCTGAAAATGCTGTCTGAGTACGTCCATAGGCAATCTGTAGGAACAGTTCTCTCATTGCTGTGTTAATAGCGTCACAGACCAAATCTGTATTGAGGGCCTCTAAAATTGTCTTACCGACAAGAATTTCAGACGCCATAGCTGCTGAATGCGTCATACCGCTGCAGCCTACTGTCTCAATCAGCGCCTCCTGGATAACCCCTTCCTTAACATTAAGAGTAAGCTTACATGTGCCCTGCTGAGGTGCACACCAGCCAATTCCGTGGGTCAAGCCTGAAATGTCTGTAACTTCTTTAGCCTGCGTCCATTTTCCCTCCTGAGGAATAGGCGCAGGACCGTGATACGCACCCTTCGCCAAGGGGCACATCGCTTCTACTTCACTTGAATACTTCATATGTTTGCTCCTTTCATTTTGCGGAACACCGATTTAGGCAAAAAAAATAAATACAAATGCACCCTTTCGGCTGCAAAACCGCCAAAATTCGATTGAAACCGCTTACTGTGATAATTATATCATAAAATTATAATTATGCAACAGGATAATTTAATTTTTTTAATTTCTGAAAACAGTTTGGGGCATTTGACAAAATCTTGACAAAGTATATTGCGTAAGGCGTAAATTTTGCATAAATAACTCCCCGGGAAAATATCGAAGATGCAGTTCTGTCTATGAAAACAGAGCTGCACTTTCCGTATCTCCCAGGGAGTTATATTTAATTGATCATAATAAAGAAGTCAGTTTAATCACTAAGCGGTATCATTTGTTCAAACGAATTCCAAATAAACGCTTTTGCTGTCTGTCCGTCAGATACCGGAATATCAAAACCTGAAACAGTAAGTTTTCCGTTAGACATATTATCTAAACCGACAGGTTTTGAATCGTAGACGCTCATTCTGCCGTCAGCGTCATAAACGCAAACTACTGCTAATATATCACTTTCAGGAGCATAATTCATATCGGCAGTAACAGATGTGACTTTTCCTCCGTCTATAACGGCTTTAGCATTGCTAAACGCCATACTTCCAACCGTCACGTCAAATTCAACTGTAAGTCCGTTATCAGTAACAGCGGTTATCTTTGCGGAACCTTCTCTGAGTGCTGTAAACTTAGCTGTGCAAACACCGTTATTATCAGCTGAAACAGCATTGTCTTTAACCATTGCAACACTCTCATCAGAAGATACGAATGTCACCAAAGACGTGCTGTCAGCAGGAGTAATTTTTGTCTTAATATCAACATTATCTCCGGCGTTTAAAACTATCCTTTTCTCAGACACAGCTTCATGCTTCTCAGCAGGCTTGCTGTCGTCAGAACTATTTGGCGTGAATTTTAGATTTTGAAGTGTAAATGTTATCTCAATCTTTGACGGTGTATCCGATGAAGTAAAGTTAACAGTATGGTTACTTGACGAAACTTCTTTGACAGCCGAACCGTCCCAACCGTTTATAGGATCGTTTGTATCAAATACGCTGTTTTCTTTTAATGCTGACTTAAAGTCCGTCTTGGTTATTGTAAGCGAAACACCATCAAGCTTAATTGAATCATATCTTATATCACAGCTGTCAAGGGGCGATTTTACAGCCTGACCTGTTGCTACAGCATTATCCTTTATATAGACTGAAGTCAAATTTTTAAGATATTTTATACCGGCAGTTTTGGCTTTATCAGATAAATCGGTTGCAGTATCAAACGAAACAGTATATTGACCGTCTCCCTTTACCTTTATTGGCGTGCCTATCTCATTTGCCGCATAAAGAGAATCGTTATAATATACATTTGCAGCTAGTTCTATGGATTCATCAGAAGAGGACTCTGTAACTGTAACCGGAACGGTTTTAGTAATTCCGCTCGAGGACATAACCGTTATATATGTCTGACCCGCTGAAACACCAACAATTTTGCCGAGAGGATTGATAGTTGCAACCCTCGGATTTGATGATGAATAAATCAATGAATCAGTATTATCGGCAGGCTCAGCCGAAACACTCATATTAACATATTTATCTTTCATCACCTGATAGCTTTCACTGTCAGTTAATATTGAGGTTATTTGCTTATCTGAATTTTTAGGAAGAACTCTTACTGTCATTTCCGCCTCTTTAGAGCCGCTCTGCGAAAATGCTGTTATAGTCGCGTATCCTATCTTTCTTCCTCTTATCATTCCTCTTGAAACAGTAGCAACCGAGTCGTCGCTGGATTTCCACAGCAAAACGTCATTTGTTCCCAACGGCTGAACCTCTGCGCTTACTGTGACGCTGTCACCATACTCAATATCAATATTGGCGTCTGATAAAGATATATCGGTTATATTGGTTATAGCAGGATTGATAGCTATATCAGTCATATCATAACTCTTATTTTTGCTTGACGGAGTAAGATAGACGCCTCTCATCATAGCGTCGGTGATGGTCTTAAATATCGGAGCGTTTCCCTCACGGTTCCAAACTGAGAATGTTGAATCCGGCTTCTGGGTCAAATCAAACCATCCCTGATCCCAAACACACGGAACAACCTTTCCAACCTGGCAAGCACGAGTAACTATTTCATCAAACCATGCCCTGTCTATGTCATTATATCCGCTCGGATTAGCACTGTTCATCTTATTTCTGTTTCCGTACTCTCCCAATATAATTGGAACTTTATGTTTCTTTACCATCTTTGTCAAAGCCGATACAACCTCATATACCTCTGAATATGTCCAGCTAGTTTTAGTGCTTGACTTATATATATGAGCTGAGAACATAAGACGGTTGCTGGAATTATAGTAATCAGTCGGCAATGCGAATCCGCTTTGCGTTCCACCATTTGCATAGTGAGATACTGCTGACAGCCAGCGTTTAGTATTATTTGAGCCTGTAGAACGCACTACATTGACGAATATCTGATTTAAATTCACTATAACAGGCGTATCTTTAGTAATAGCAGCAGACGAATTCTTGTCGCTGCCTTCCATACAAGTTAGTTCGTTTGCCGATTCAAATATAAGATGCTCGTCATAATCCTTAAAATGCTCAGCTATATGTCTCCATACGCATTCAAACTTTTCATATACCTTATCTATATCGTCAGCGGCAACTCTCAGCCAGCCGTCCTGCTCCGCTCCGTCATGATGGATATTAATTATAGTATACATATCAAGCGAGGTACAATAATCAACTATATCCTGAACACGGTTTATCCA
>OLPA01002249.1_pt1 | contig 14664 bp, 9 predicted proteins | sample 1672811 | NCBI WGS metagenome assembly OLPA01 (sample SAMEA3136726, study PRJEB25190) | human gut metagenome | biome: human gut; feature: human-associated habitat; material: faeces | place: Austria | collected 2013
ACGCTGCCTTCTATTCTATATTGCCCTGTCTCTAAGCCCAATACGGTAAAATTCGCGCCGAGGTTGCTTCCTAAATCAACGGTATTGGAACCTTCGGCACTGAATCCCTGCAACAAACGCCCAATATCTATCTTCCCGGACGTCCACGTGGTATTTGAAGCAGTAATCCCATCATTTCCCGATGAAGACGTATAAGATAAAATTGCTCCATCAACTGTCACATTCTGCAATGTCCCGGTCCCGCTCATGTTCAACGTAATGGTTGATCCGATCGTTTGCGAGTTAAAATCAAGCGTCCCCCCATCCAGCGTAACAAGGCCGCTTCCCAAAGCGGAATTATTCATGCACCTTACAGTAGAGCCGGAGGTGATGACCCATTCAGCAGTCATGGATGCATTGGCCGCATTGTTTAAAACCAACGTACCGCTGAATCCTTCCCCGCCCACCGTAATGGTCCGGCCGGAAGAATTCAGTGCCCCGTAAACATTCAGCGTCTTGCCATTTGCCACAAGGACATTCCAGTCTGCATTCACATTAACCGGGCCCCATGCATTGGAGGAAGAACCCAGGGAAAAATCTTCACGAACCGTAAATAATACCGGCTCTTCCGTACCCGCTCTCCCCAGTATAAGAGTCCTCTGGGCATTATTGTTCGGGACAAGGGAGAACCCTGATGCCCCTTCCTCCACAATCAATCCCCCCATGGTAAATGGCGTAAAGGAGCAGGATGGATTTTTATTGGTCGCCGATACGGTGACATCGCCCACTTCCGTGCCTGATGCGACAAAGCGCAATGTGTTATATTGCGACAGTCCCGTTTCATTGGCAAAAATGTTCCAAATACTCCCCTCCTCTGAAACGGAACCCCAATTCGTATTGACAGGACCGTATGTTCCATCCGGATTGGTCAGGACAATGCCGCCGTTATGAAAATCATTGGACGAACTCCCTACCCACGTATAGATATTACCGGAATATCTGCTGCCGTCCCACTCCGTAGCAGCGAACACATGAAAACCGGATATGGCATAAAACGGCAATAAGGCGGACAACAACTTGAGCGGTAGACGTAACTTCATAACTTGCAAATATGGGTAAATAATAAAGCTATCCAGCCGTCCTGATTGGCTGTTTGCAATATATAGCTATTACCGAATTAGCAATCCGCCGTCAATATTCAACATTGATCCAATGCCTGTTGCATACCCGGAAATCATCATCTTCTTAATATCCAATTCAGAATTTTTTTCAAAAAAAACATTCCATATCTCTTTCATTATAAACATCAAAAATATCTGATTCTGGTCTATTTTCTGGATAATGCTTCTGCGGATTGCTAATCCGCAATGCAACATTTCACATGAAAATAAAAATGGACGCAAAAATTATTTTTCATCCCTTCCCCATTCCTGAACAAACGATGCAGCAAAATAACACCTTTCGTGAATTTCACCTTTCATACATAGAAAAAGAGGGTGTATTGTTTGCCCGCAACAAGTTCGGAGCAAAGACCAGAAATCGTAGCAGTAGCTGATACGTCCCGTTTACTGAGCAGCCCCGTCCCGGATGTCCGCGTTCCCCTTCACGAAGATAGTTCTCTTCGTTCCCATCGGCACGCTCAGTCCGGCTCCCAGCTGCAGCGCCGTCGTTCCCACTTTCGCCCCCCTCACGCTTTGCGCGAAGCCGGGGTTGCCCAGCAGAGAGATGTTCGTTTCCCCTCTCCGGTCTCCCAGGTCCTGCGCCGCGTTTACGCGGATTTCCGCCAGCGCTTCTCGTCCGAAGATGTTGCTGCCTACCAGGCCCATTCATCAGTAAGTAAATATCGGAACAGCTGGTTTGCGGAAACTCCTTCGCAGGAGATAACGCCAAATCCAGGCAATCCCATGAAAAACAACACTCTTCCCATAAAAAACGTACCGAGAGGGGAAAGACTTCCAAGACCTGTCCGGATAAAGGAAAAGCAACCGGGAATGCACCTTTCCTCCTTGCTCCCGGCTCTTCAAGTTGCTAAAATGCTTCAAGCAAATTTTTTATCCTTTTCCCATGGCCATTTTTGGTTCCTCCAATTTATCCGACTCAGGTGATCTGTTGATCTTCAACAAAGTATCTTATAAAACCCTACTGATGTTCGAAAAAGAACTGGGCAGGGACCGCATGACTTACCTGGTGGAAGAAGGTCTCCCCCCGGATACGGCCACCGCCTCCCATCTGGAATCCACTAAAGCGGACGGCATCCTGTTCCAGGCTGGAGGCAGCGACCCTGTCGCGCTGCGTTCCGCCATCATGGAACGCATTAACGAAGGCAGAAGAGTAGTATTTCTACCCGGTCCCGTCTCCCATGTGAAAGGTTCCATCAGCCAAATTCCTCCGCGGGTCATCAAGGCCCTGGAAGCCCTGCATATCTCCCCCGTACCGGTCTATGCCGGTTTTTACACGAACTCCGTGCTGGATGCGGAGGCCGATACGGACGCCCAGGCGGACATCCAGATACATATTCTCCCCAAACTGGCCCCCGGGGCCGAGATGGCAGCACGCCTGACCTCCGCGTGGCTGGAATGTTCCGCCCAGGCATACGCCACGCTGCCTCAGCTCCACGGTTCCCTGTCCGCCCTCCTTTTCCGCAGCCTCAGACTTCATTCCGATTGCCGGGTCATCGACGGCATTGACGACACTACGCTGACTTACGGTCAGCTACTGGCCATTTCCGTAGCCTTTGCCAAGAGGTTGAAAAAAATTACCTCGAATCGCCGGGTCGGCATCATTCTTCCGCCGGGCAAGGGAGCGGCCATAGCCAATCTGGGCTGCCTGTTCGCCGGGAAAACACCGGTGAATTTCAATTATTCCGCCTCGGAAGGAGCCTTTGCCAGCTCTGTAAAGCAATCCGGCGTGGACTGGTTTATTACTGCGGATACCTTCATGCGAAAGCTCCAGAATTTCCCGTGGCCCCCCCAGCGGGATCTGATCCTCATGGAGCGGGAAATTCCCCTGCTTAAAGGTTCCGCCAAACGCTGGGGCCTCGCCATCAAATTCCTGACAGCGGGGTTCATGATTAAAAAACTGGGGCTGGACGCACCTACAGGCGCGGACGAAGCCGTGCTGATGTTCACTTCCGGCTCTTCCGGGGAACCCAAGGGCGTGCCGCTGACCCACCACAACCTTCTTTCCAACATCTCTCAATGTTCCTCCCGCATTACGCTGGAACCGCAAAGCAGGTTTCTGGGAAGCCTGCCCGTATTCCACTGCTTCGGCATCACCATCGGGCTATGGTATCCGATGATCGGCGGGTACGACATGGTCACCTATCCATCCCCTCTTGAGGCCAAACGGCTGGGAGCCCTTATCAAGCAGTACGGAATCAGTCTGGTAGTCACCACGCCCACCTTCCTGCGCGGTTTCATGAAACGCTGCGAACCGGACACCTTTAAAACCGTCCGCTACCTGATCGTTGGCGCGGAAAAACTGCCGGAAGACCTTTCCGCCGCTTTCCGGGAAAAATTCGGCATCATTCCATGCGAAGGCTACGGCCTGACGGAAGCCTCTCCCGTCTGTTCCGTCAACTTCATTGACCCGGCGCCATCCAATGCCGCCGGAGACTTCATTCCCGGCATGAAAAAGAGTTCCGTAGGAGCCCTCCTTCCCGGAATCGCCATACGCATCACCAGCCCTCACACGGGACGCGTGGTTCCCATCACTACTTCCGGCATGATCTGGCTGAAAGGACCGAACATCTTTCCCGGCTATCTGGGCGGTCCGGAGACGGATCGCGATATTTTCGTGGACGGCTGGCTAAAAACCGGAGACATAGGTTCCGCAGACGAATTCGGCTTCCTGAAGATTGAAGGACGCATTTCCCGCTTTTCCAAAATAGGTGGGGAAATGGTGCCTCATGAAGCCCTGGAAGCAGCCATTATGAACATTTGGAATCTGGATCCGGCGGACGAAGAACGGCGGATAGCCGTCGTCACCATTCCGGACCCCGTAAAAGGGGAGGCCGTAGCCCTGCTCACCACCCTGGTGACGGATTACGTGCACCAGGCGCGCACCCTCATCAGGCACGGCCTGATTGACCAGGGGCTGCCGGCCCTCTGGTGCCCCAAGGAGATTATTCCCGTAGAACGCATCCCGGTGCTCCCATCCGGCAAGCTGGATATCAAGCAATGCAGGATGCTGGCGTATGAAGCGCTGAACATCCCCTTTGAACCGTAATTTATGGAATTCCCGGAGGAAACGCCCGCCGCGCCCAAACCCATCACAGTCAAACAGCTCGTTTACCGCCTGAGAGACACGGTCAGCATCGCTGTGGGCACCCAGTGGGTGGTGGGAGAACTGAGCAACGTCAAGCATCACACCAGCGGCCACGTTTATTTCACCCTGAAGGAACAGGGAGCGGAAATTTTCTGCGCCTTTTTCAAGGCAGCGGCTTCCAAATGCCCCATACGGCTCCAGGAAGGGATGAAAGTCCATGTCCTGGGCAGCGCCACCGTATACCCGGACCGGGGGCAACTCCAGCTGGTCATCAGGCAGGTAAAAGCTGCAGGACAGGGAGATTTGCAGACTCGCTTTTTGGAGTTGAAAGCCAAACTCCAGCGCGAGGGGTTGTTTGACGCGGAACACAAAAAGAAAATTCCCACGTTCCCCCGCGCCATCGGCATCGTCACCTCCCCCACCGGCGCCGTCATCCAGGACATACGGCACGTATTGGAACGCCGCGCCCCGTGGGTGAAGGCTTATCTGCTGCCCGTACGCGTGCAGGGGGCAGGAGCGGAGCACGAAATAGCCGCAGCCGTGCGCGCTTGGTCCGGAGCGCCCTTCAACGGTCTCCCGCCCGTGGACGTGCTCATTGTAGGACGCGGAGGCGGCTCCATTGAGGATTTGTGGAATTTCAATGAGGAAACGGTGGCGCGCGCCATTTACGAATGTACCGTTCCCGTGATTTCCGCAGTGGGTCATGATACGGACTTCACCATTGCCGATTTTGCGGCGGATCTGCGCGCACCCACTCCCACCGCAGCCGCAGAACTGGCCACACCGGACGGCCCTGAATGGCTCCGCAAGCTGTCCAGAATGGAACAGGCTCTTCATGCATCCGCTCGGCATTCCCTCTTGCGTTCCAAGCTGAAACTGGATGTTTACCTGCGGGGGAAGCTGTTGGATGCGTATTCCCTGCTCTCTCCTTATTCCCAGCGCCTGGACGATATGGAAGAAACCCTGCAGAATGCCGCAACCACGAGAGTTTTTCATAACACGCTGCATATTAACAAACTGGAACATCAGCTGCAAATGCGCCACCCCGCCCACAGGAACCGGGAGCGCACACAGCTTCTGGCTTCCCTTCAGGCCGGTTTATCCCATGCAGCCGCCTCCCGCATGACGGATTTATATTCACAACTCACTCTTATTCAAGCACGTCTTGAAGCACACAGCCCGGAACAGACCCTGCGCCGCGGATATGCCCTGGTAGAAAACCAGGATAAGCAGCTTATCCGGCAGACAAACCAGGTGCATGCAGGGGAAAAATTGAAAATCCGTGTTTCCGACGGTTGTTTTTATGTCAGGGATGACACGCCACAATAACCTGTGCACAAGCATCTAGTAGTGCATTTTTTGCACTCAATCTAACAAATTGTGTTTTTTCTGGATTTTACAGGAAATGGAACCTATTCTAATAGAAGCTTATCACTGCTTCTATCACCCGGTCCCATAACTTCTGTTCATATGCCTTGTAAAAACATCACCCGTTACACTTACGAAACAACGGCCTTTCAGGGCTATCGGTTGGCGATCTGTAAGAACAAGCGTTTATTCACCCGTTATTTCTCCGATTCTCAATACGGGGGCGCTGACGCAGCGCTTCAGGAAGCCATGAGGGTGAGAGATAATATTTTCAAACTTTTCGAACAGGGCAACCTTACGGTTAGCCAAATTTTCGCAAAATATACTGTGCGCTCCCGCCGTCAATCCGCAGCTGACCGCCGTGAAAAAATGGTTCATGGGAAAAGGGCTCTCAGCCATGTAAGACAGAAAGCCAAAGTCCGCAGCTGAAGGTTCTGCAGAAGCTGTTTTTCAGCTCTGCTTGAGAATATGGATCATACCGGAAACGTTACATTTGCCCCAAAAAGAGACAAATAACTTGTTGAAGGCCTAAAATCCATTCTTTCTCTCCGGAATGCCGGGTATCCGTCGATACAGGGAAACGGAACCTGTGCCAAAGCTCTTTGATGACGTCAAGGGATTAAAGCGGCACATTTCCTTAAAAAGCCCCTTCAGCCTCACGCAGCTGACCGCAGGTATCCCGCTTTAGTCAAGCTCCCGACCGGCCTCTGGGAACTCTGAGCCCCTCCGGCATCTGCCAATGGATAACTTTTCCTTTCCAAAAAAGGAACGGCCTAACTGAAGGAAGGGTCTGCTATCTGCGGCGTCGGCGCGAGGCAGGCCTCTCCGGTTCTTCAGCCGGAACCTCTCCTATCTTCCCCAGCACCCTGCGGGCCTCTGTGGTTCGTTTTTGCTTGAGGCACACACCAGCCCAGTTGCGGTGAATTTCATTGTAAAGCTCTCCCAACTGGATGGAGGCCAGATTATTCCGGAGTTTTTCCTTATCTTCCGGAGTCAACGCATCCCACTCCGCAATCAACTTTCCATATTGGGACTCCGACAGAGCCCATTGTTCCCTGCCGGCGCTTATCTCCGCCTGAAGATTCAGAATGACCGGCTGAAGTGCCTGAACAAACGTGGTATTTTCACGAGCCACTTTCATTGCCTGTTCCAGATACTTTACCGCCTGATCGTAATCCCGCGCCTTCAGGAAAGCTGCGGCAACATTCACATCTTCATAAGCCCGTTTCACCAAAGCCTCTGCCTGGCTGTATTTTTCAAGCTGGGACCGCATGGACGCAATATCCTGGCTCAGGCTGGAGCCGCTCAAAATACGGGGAGCATCCACGCCAAGCGTCATGGCAGCCCCTTCTGCACGGGACAGCAGGCGGGAGGCTTCTCTCAAATCCCCCATCTGCATCCTTACCCGTGCCAGGGCAAGCATTGTCTCCGGCGTGCAGTCCATCTCCGTTTCAGCTGCACGGAAGCAGATCAGAGCCGCTTCCAGCTGGTCGGCCATGGCCTTCAATTCCTCCTGGGAATACTTCCGGCGCGTGTTCAGCGGCATCTTCAGTTCATTCAGAATAATGCGGCCCATGTCCGGATTGGCGGTCAGGCGGAATTTAGTAAGAAGCTCCCGGGCAATCGCACTCCCCGTGCCACCGGGCAACCCGGTGGTCCTGTCTGGCAGAGTATCCTGAAGCAACAGGATTTTCACCATGCTCTTCACATCCTCCGGTTTATTCAGCATGCTCCTCATGACAGGAGAAACAGCCTGCTTGCACAACGCGGAAAAACGCTCAAACCTGGCCTGGTCGTACGCATAATGGATTAATGGCTCCAAGCACGCTAAACGGATGGAAACCTGGTCTTCCGGTGTATTTTTCAAAATCACTTCATAAAGCTTTTCCGCCACAGCATCATGCTTGCGGCGGGCGAATTCCCGCGCCCAGTTCAGGCTGACGCCCAGAAGGCGGGTATTGTCCTCCGCCGTCATGGAGGAGGAAGCAGCCAGCTTTTTTCCCAGAAGAGCAGCCAACATAGGTTCGGATTCTTTCAGCATGCCGCGCCGGTCCATTTCCACCGCCAGAAGCCATGCAAAGGAATCTCTGGCTTCGGGAGAATTCATCCATTCCACCTGCTTGTCCACGGAGGCTGCCATCTGCGCCAGCTCTGCATCGGAACCGTTCCATGAAGCCAGCATATCCTGCAAATGCCCCATGGCCTGCGTCTGGCTGTGCACCTCATGAATGGTCGGCTTGAACCACCCTTCTATCGTAGGCCAGTACTGGATGTAGCCGAACCAGAGTCCTCCCAGGAGGAGCAAAAAGAGGACCGGCTTCCAATAAGACTTTTTCTTGCGTGCGGGGCGGTAGGGCTTACTGGAAAAATGGCGCTCGGAACTCATGCAGGCATTGAGCCAAAAAGACGGCACAAATCAAGCAAAATAAACGCCTCGCAACGTCTTACGAAGCCCCTCGCATCCTACCTCCGTGAAGATCTGGAGTTCACGGAGGGTCTGCGCCCGGGGGATGCCATGCGCACCCGGGGAAAACCGGATTCCTTCCAGCAGTCATCCGCTTTCTCCTTCATGCCCAGTTCGTCATAACAGCGTCCAAGCTGTTTGTAATTCTCCGACCTCTGTTCCCCCTCCAGCATGGGAAGAACCGCCTCAAAAGCCTCTGCCGCCTCCTTCCATTGTTCTCCGTCACACAGAGCGTACGCCTTACACAAATAAGACTGAACCAGCAAATCCCTGCGTTCCGCCCCCTCCACGCATTTCAGCAGAGAATCCACCGCTCCGGCATAGGCAGTCAGGGCGCCCTCCCTGTCCCCCGCCATATCGCTGGCAAGTCCCAAGGAATAATATACGCGGCCCAGGGACAGAAGATCCGAGGCGAAATGGGACTTCCGCAACTGAAGGGCCTTTTCCAGGTTCTCCCTGGCCTTGCCCCCCTCCCCGGCATCCAGCCACGCCTTGCCCAGCCCTTCGCGGGACTGGGCGGAAATGACGGGAGAAGCCGAGCTGTTGGCAATGGCCTTTAAAAAATCCGCCCGGGCTTCCGGAGAGGCCTTGCGCAAGATGTTGACCCACCCTCTCTGATCATACAACCCGGCCCAAAAGGCATGGTCCGCCGGCAGTACGCCGCGGGCAGCGCCTTCCGCCTGGTAAAGATAAGCCAGGGCCTCCTCATAATTCCCCTGCTCCGTAGAAATACGGGCCAGACCGCGCAGGGCATTGAGGCAGTCATTCAACAGGTAAGAGGCATTTTCCGAGCCGGAAAGGCCCTTTAAAAACAATTCCCGTGCCTCATCCTTCCTGCCGGCTTCCAACATGGCCTCCCCCATGCTGATGCTGGCCAGGGCCAGGTCTCCAGTGGTCTTGTCCGGCTGAGGACAAAGAGCCAGAGCCTTCTTGAAATACTCGCGCGATTCCGGAATGCGCCCCGTAGTACGTGCCAGCCTTCCCTGGGCGGCTAAAAGCCTGGACCTGACAGGGAGGGCATCCGGCCCCAGATGTGCAGCGGCATCCACCGCACGCTGGAGCAACATATTAGCCTGTTCATTCCTGTTCAGCATCTGGTCAATGGAACTCATGGTCTGGAGCGTCCGCACCAGCGGCTCAGCCATTCCTTCCTTCTCATATCCCTCCTCAGCGGTTTTCAAATAATCGTAGGCGGAAGTGTACTGGTGCTCCGCCAACAGAGCCTTTGCCACGGCATCCGCACGGGGAGCCCATACCTGATAGCGCCCGGCGGCGTATCCGGCGTCAATTAATTCCCTGGCCGCAGGAAGAGCAGGAACGACGCCACCCCGGCTAATCAGCTCCCGAGTGAGGCCCCAGGCCGTTTCTGTCCGCAGTTCCGGATCCCTGATCCATGCAAGGCGTTCCTCCCGGTTGTCCAGAATGCCGGCCAGGCTCTCGCGCGAAGCAAAAACATCCGCCATGAAGCGGGACAAATTCTGCATGGCCTTTTCATCGCTTTTCTGCACCACCACCGGCGGAGTAGTCAGCATCCCTTCATCATAGCCGATGCGGTACGCCATGTGGTACGTCAGGAACTCCAGCAGCATCACAAGCACGCACAAGCACAGGGCAATCAGCCACTTGGTACGCGGAGACAGAGGGGGCAAAGGAGAAGACGCCTGCATAACAAGTGCATAACGTTACCGGGCGTTCCCCGAATTTCAAGCTTTTTGCTCGGGGAGAACTCCTCTGCCGTTCCTGAAAGTGGATAAAAAAGAACCTTCAACAGTCTGCCGGCCGTCACTGGGAACCGGCTCAAAAGAACCCTCCCTCCCGTTTTTCCGACCATGGAAATCCCCATAATTCTGCCGGGGACTTCCGCCGCACTGGATGCCCCCTTCCTCATCCATCCCTGCGCTTTCGTTCGGACGCGCGGTACAACTGCCAGGCATTCCATAAATTATGCCACAGTACATAAAACGTGGGGCCCAGAGCGGCAATGGGGCTGGCATACGTCAAAGCCAGATAAATGGACAGGGTGGTATTCTTCTGCCCTAATGCCTGGCTGCACTCCGCAGCGCGCGTGTGTCCCCCCAGCAAATATCCCAACCCGAAATTGACCCCGCAAACCAGCAGGGCAATCACGCCAATCTGTTCCAAAACACGTTCCGAAATGCCCTCACGGGAGGAAATATCATAAGAGGCGTTTGCGGCTATCAAAACCAGAATCACCACCCAAATGCCAAAAGTGACGTCTTTCAACTTCCTGGGCCACGCGATGGCGCGAGGATAAAAGCGCCGCGCCGCTAATGCCAGAGCCAGGGGAAGTAACATTACCAAGGAAATATTCTGGGCCACGTTCAGATAAATCTCAAAACCGCCCCGCCCAACAACCGCCGGCAGGATGAAAGGCAGCAAGGTGCAGATAATACCGTTAATTAGCAAAAGGGCGGTCAGCATAAACTCCACGCTGCCTCCCAGCAGCCCCATCACCACGGGAGCCGCCGTGGCTGTAGGCATGATGCCTACGAAAAAAGCGGCCTGTGCCAGATACCCATCCCCAAAAACAAGGCGGCACACACCCCATGCCGCCAGGGCGACCATCAGATTAGCCCCCGTCAGGAGCCAGTGAGCCCGTTCCGGCTTCATTCGTTTGAAGCGGATGCCCAGAAAGGTTACAAACAGCATTACTACCAGCATCCACTTGAATGTCCAGCTGTACACATGCAGGCCGGGCATCATGTACCCCGCGATGAAGGCCGCCACAATGGCAAACGTGCGGATGAGGGACTTGAACATGAGGAATACGGTGAAACGATTACGCGGGATTTCCGAGCAAATGGATGAAACCGCCCATCCGATGAGCGTTCCATCCCGACAAATCTCGCAAACGGGTCGGCAAGCCGACTACCATGCTCTCAGCAACGGCCCCCACTCCACCCCCATGATGCCGGGAAACGCCCATATAGCCATGTCCGGCAACAAGGAGATCTTCTGCAACGGGCAACCGTTCCCTGATTCCCTGCTGTTGCATCATGGAGAGCATTGAGGAAAATTCCGGGATTACCGGTTCACGCGGGCGGCGCGAACCTGAATGGAGTGGTTGTGGGCGTCCAGCCCCTCCACCCGGGCAAACTCCGCCACATACGGGGCGGAGTTCAGCACGGCATCCCGGTCCATGCGCACCACGCTGGTGCGGCGCTGAAACTGGTCCGCCCGCAAGCCGGAAAAAGACTTGCCGGCGCCGCCGGTAGGCAGCGTATGGCTGGGACCCGCCAGAAAATCCCCGCAGGCTACAGTAGAAAGGGAGCCTGCGTAAATGGCGCCCGCCGTCCTGATGCCATTAAGTACGGCCTCTTCATCCCGAGTGACAAGCACCAAATGCTCCGGCGCAAAGGCATTAACCAGTTCCACCCCTTCCTGAATGGAAGAAACCAGAAAACCGTAGGCATGCTTGTCCAGCACCTCCCGGATGATGGATCCGCGGCTCAGCAGGGCGGCCTGGCGTTCCACTTCCGCATCCACCTGCTCCAATAACGCCTCTGATGTAGTGACAAAAACAACTACGCTGTCCGGGCCATGCTCGCCCTGCGCCAGCAGGTCGGCAGCCAGAAACTCTGCATCCGCAGTATCATCCGCCAGCACCATTACTTCACTGGGTCCGGGCAGCAAATCAATGGCAACAGCCCCCACCAACTGGCGTTTGGCCTCCACCACAAAACGGTTGCCGGGACCAAAAATCTTTTCCACCGGTTTCACGCTCTCCGTCCCCAGTGCAAGGGCGGCTATCGCCTGAGCGCCCCCTATCTTGACAATTTCCGTCGCGCCGGAGGCTTTCAGCGCATACAAAAGTGCGGGATTCACCCGGCCGTCCGGCCCGCAGGGCGTAGCGGCCACAATCTCCCGCACGCCGGCGGCCTGAGCAAAACCGCCCGTCATGATGGAAGTGGATACCAGGGGCGCTTTCCCTCCGGGAATATAAATGCCCACACGGTCGTACGGAAGGAACCGCTCCGCCACCTCCACGCCCTGCGCATTTACGCCGGACCAGTCCTGCCTGCGGCTGCGGTCTGAAAAATAATGGATATTTGCCAGAGAGACGGCAATGGCCTCCTTCACACTCCCCTCCACCATGGCCTCCGCTTCCGCCAGCTCTGCCTCCGTCACGAACAGGGAGGAAGAATCAAGATGTACCTTGTCAAATCTGGAGGCATAGTCAAAAAGGGCTTCATCCCCGCGCGCGGAAACATCCTGGATAATAGCGTTCACGGTATCCCTTACGGAATCCTCCGGGAGGGCGCGGCGGTTCATCCGGCGCTTCATTTCGTCAAAGCAGGTATCGGAAGGACGGTAAATTTTCATAAAAAGTCTCTACAGAAAAACGGGAAGGAAGTTTCCCAATCTTTAAGCACGCAGTCAAGCCTTCTGTCCTCTTTGATTTCCAACAGGGCTTCACGGCACCTCCGGACAAAAAATCAAAAGACCAAACCATTCTCCCTTGACCGACATCAAAAATAGTCCTAGCCTTTCTTCCGCAAACATTTGGCCAAACGGCCCACTGTCATGAACATTCACGAATATCAAGCAAAACAACTCTTTGAGCGTTTTGGCGTGGCTACCCCCAAGGGCATTGCCGCCGCCACAGCTCAGGAAGCAGCACAAACAGCCCGGAACATGGGCCTCTCCCAATACGTAGTTAAGGCACAGGTACACGCTGGCGGCCGTGGTAAAGGCACCTTCAAAAACGGTTTTAAGGGAGGCGTCCACGTCGTCAAGTCCGTGGAGGAAGTGGAAGAAGTCGCCGGCAAGATGCTTAACCAGGTTCTGGTCACCAAGCAAACCGGGGAAACCGGCAAGCTGGTCAGCAAAATCATGGTGGCGGAAGCCGTGGATCTCAAAAAGGAATGCTACTTCGCCATTCTTCAGGACCGCGCCCGGGAATGCCCCGTTATCGTGGCCAGTACGGAAGGCGGCATGGACATTGAAGAAGTGGCTGCCACCCGCCCGGAAGCCATTATCCGCGAACACATTGACCCGGCGCTGGGCATCCTGCCTTTCCAGGCTCTCAAAATCGCCGTGGCGCTGGGACTGACCGGTCCCCTGCTCCGCCAGACCACCAAGCTCATCACCAACGTTTACAAGCTTTTCACCGCTCTGGACTGCTCTCTGGTGGAAATCAACCCCCTTGTAGTCACCACGGATGACCGCGTGTGCGCTCTGGACGCCAAATTCAATTTTGACGACAACGCCCTGTACCGCCACCCGGAAATCATGGAAATGAGGGATGAAACGGAAGAAGACCCCCGCGAAGTGGAAGCCGGCAAGTACGACCTGAACTACATCGGCCTGGACGGCAACATCGGCTGCATGGTGAACGGCGCCGGACTGGCCATGGCTACGATGGACATCATCAAATACTACGGTGGCGAACCCGCAAACTTCCTGGACGTAGGAGGCTCCGCCACGGAGGAAATGGTAACCAACGCGTTCCGCATCCTCACCAGCGACAAAAACGTGAAGGCCCTTCTGGTCAACATCTTCGGCGGCATCATGCGTTGCGATGTCATTGCCCAGGGCATTGTGGCTGCGGCGAAAAACATCGATATGAAAATCCCGCTCGTCGTACGTCTGGAAGGCACCAACGTGGAAATCGGCAAGAAAATCCTTGCAGACAGCGGCATCTCCATTATCCCTGCCGACAACCTGGACGAAGCTGCCCAGAAAGCGGTTGCGGCAGTTAAATAACCCTCACTATTTATTACGACAATGACACCTCTCATTGACAAAAACACCCGTCTGGTCGTGCAAGGCATCACCGGAAGCGCCGGCGCGTTCCACGCCAAAAACTGCATGGACTTCGGCACCAATGTGGTTGCCGGTGTGACCCCCGGCAAGGGCGGTCAGCTCTTTGAAGGCAAAGTCCCCGTCTTCGATACTGTGGCGGAAGCCAAAAAAGCTACGGACTGCAATGCCTCCATGATTTTTGTTCCTCCGCCCTTCGCAGCGGACGCCATCATGGAAGCTGCTGACGCGGGCGTTAAACTCATCGTCTGCATCACGGAAGGCATTCCTGTGCAGGACATGCAGAAGGTGAAAACCTTCCTGAAGGACAAGGACGTAACCCTCATCGGCCCGAACTGCCCCGGAATCGTCAATCCTTCCGCCAACTGCAAGATCGGCATCATGCCGGCCTACATCTTCAAACCCGGCAGAATCGGTATTGTCTCCCGTTCCGGAACGCTTACCTATGAAGCCGTCTGGCAGGTTACCAACATGGGCCTTGGCCAGAGCATGTGCATCGGCATCGGCGGCGACCCTGTCCATGGCATGACCCAGCAACAGGCCGTGCAATTCTTCACGGAAGATCCGAACACGGACGCCTTCATCATGATTGGCGAAATCGGCGGTTCTGAAGAAGAAGAAGCTGCTGAATGGATCAAGAACAACTGCAAAAAACCTGTTGCCGCGTTCATCGCAGGAGCCACGGCGCCCAAGGGCCGCCGCATGGGCCATGCAGGAGCCATCGTTGCCGGAGGCAAAGGTACTGCCGCCGCTAAGCAGGAAGCCTTGAAGAACGCCGGTATTGTGGTTGCCAAGACACCGGC
>OLPA01002254.1_pt1 | contig 14655 bp, 12 predicted proteins | sample 1672811 | NCBI WGS metagenome assembly OLPA01 (sample SAMEA3136726, study PRJEB25190) | human gut metagenome | biome: human gut; feature: human-associated habitat; material: faeces | place: Austria | collected 2013
TCTCACCCTCGTCGTTGAGCGCTGCAACGCCCGCACCGCCGTGATGGCGTACCACCTCCCGGGTGCTGGTGCCGCCGTTTTCCAGTTCCACCCTGTCCAGCGTCACGGTGATGACGCGTCCCTCGAATTTTGTCTCGCTCGAAAGCCGTTTTTCAAAATGTGCCATCATGCATCCTCTTCTTCGTCGTCATCATTTTCGGGGTTCAGCTCCGGAGCGCGGGTGCATTTTACCTTGCCCACTCTCCGGTCCTCCACTTCCAGCACTGTGAATTCCAGCCCGCCGTATTCCAGCGTCACATCTTCCCCCGCTGCGGGGATACGGCCCAAGCGGTCGATGATCAGGCCGCCCACGGACTCCGGCCCGGCGATGAAGCCGCATGCCACGGGCACGACGATGGCCAAAAGCGCCGGCACCTTCATTTCGCCGATGGCGCCCTTGGTGGAGATGGAGATGCAGGTCTTGTAATCCGGGCGGGCCTTGCCCTCGAGGATGCCGGGAATGGTCTTAAACTGGCGGCGCACTTCCTCGACCATCTTGCGCGCGGCCTTGGCCACGGCCTCGATGAGCATGCCGCTGAAGAGGAAGGGCAGCGCCGCGCCGATGATGGCGCCGGCCAGCGTCAGGGGGTTGATGATGTTGAGCACCAGGTCGGTGGTCGGATCGTTGTAGGCGTAGAGGTAGGAGATCATCAGCGCCAGCGCCGCCAGAGAGCCGGAGCCGATGGCGAAGCCCTTGCCGATGGCGGCGGTGGTGTTGCCCACAGCGTCCAGTTTGTCAGTAATCACGCGCACATTTTCAGGCAGGTGACAGGACTCCGCCAGACCACCCGCGTTGTCGGCGATGGGGCCGAACGCGTCAATGGAGACCGTCGCGCCTACGAAGGCCAGCATTCCCAGCGAGGACAGCGCAATGCCGTAGGTGCCGCAGATTTTGCCCGAGAGGAACAGCGCCACGCCGATGACCAGAATGGGCAGCAGGCAGGAGCGGGAACCGATGGCGTCGCCCTTGGTGACCACGAAGGCCTCGCCCTCGGTGGCGATCTGGGCCAGTTTCTTGGTGGGATTATAGTCGGTAGAGGTATAGTATTCCGTGATGGAGCCGATGGCGATGCCGCTCAGAATGCCCAGCACGGAAGAAAGCCACGGGCTCAGCCAGCCCAAACGGAAGTCGGCGTACAGCTCCACCTTGCCGAACACAAGCAGCGCGGAGAAGAAGCCCACCACAATGGTGATGCCGGCGGAGATCCACGTTGCCAGATTCAGTTCCTTGGAGGGATTATCGCCCATCTTGCGGAAGGCCGCATAACCAAGGCCCAGTACGCAGCCCAGCAGACCGCCGCCCGCCAACACAATGGGATAGATACAAGTCGCGTCAAAGGTGGCCTGGCTCACAGCGCCCTGCGCGCCGTTAAACAGGGTGACGGCGATCATGATGGCCGCGGCCCCCGCCACCGACACAAAGCCCGTGAAGATCAGCACGAGGCGGGGCCATTTGCGCAGCTTGCAGATCATCAGGCCGGCAAGCGCGCTGTACGCCTCCTGATCGTAGACGGTTTTCGCCTCATGAAGGATCTCGCCGTTCATCTTCCCGCTCCTGACATGCGCTTTCCCACGCCGGGCTGCACGGAAGCAGCTTCTCAAACGCCCGGATGCGCGACTGCTCCGGCTCGCCGGCATACCGCTGCTCCAGGAAAGCCTGAAGCGCGTCTTCAAACTCCGCCCACGAATGCGCCTCGTGGTCCGGGCGGATGGGGTAGAACAGCGCGCCGTTTTCGTGGGCCGCATCGCGGTCCCCCGGCGCGTCGCCGATCATCAGCACGCGGCCGGGACCGTAGCGTCCCTTCAGGGCGGCGATGATCTGCTTCTTGCTGCCGCTCTCCTGCCCCATGACGCCGGAGACCAGCTCCAGCAGGCCATGTTCGCCCCATTCCCGGCTGAGCGCAAGCTGCTGGGTGGCGGATACGATCACGATATCGGCGTGCCGCCGGGCCGCCTGCAGGCTTACCCGCACATGCGGAAAGGGCGGGATCCCGTGCACCATCCGGCCGATGCGTTCGTTCACGTCCACGGACCATTCGAGCGTGGTGCGGATATCCTCCGCCTGCGGATGCTCCTCCAGATATGCCTGAAGGCCGTCGTTGCTCAGGGGGCGGCCCTCCTGCACATAGCGGCGCAGCGCGGGCAGCGCGGGCGGCACGAAGCCGCGCTCCTGCACCTCGCGGCGGCAGGCCAGCAGGTCCAGCGCCTTGAGCAGGGCGAGCAGCCGGTGAATGCCGCGGAAGCAGGAATAGAGGTTGACGAAATCCCATGCGTCGCGCGCATAGCGCGATACGGGCTGCAGATGGAAATGCTCGATGGCGGCCGGACAGAAGCACTCCTTGTGCTTGATCTCCATGGTGTCGAAAACGCATCCGTCCGAATCGATGCAGATCAGAAAGGGATGGGCGGCGGCAAAGGGTTCCTTATTCATGGAGCACCTCACAGCAGGTATTCTTCAAACGCGGCGGCGACTCCGTCCTCCGTGTTGAGGGACGTTACGCTGTCCGCGGCGGCCTTGATGTCGTCCGGCGCGTTGCCCATCGCCACGCCCACGCCGCATGCGCGGATGATATCCAGATCGCTGCTGCTGTCGCCGATGGCCAGCGTTTCCGCATAGCTTACGCCCAGCCGGGCCAGCACGGCGTCCACCGCGCACAGCTTGTCAAGCGTCCGGTGGGAGAACTCCAGGTTCGGCCCCGCGCCCTCCCGCGTATGGCGGATGCAGCCCGTGGCCGTGATCGCGTCGTAGATGGATTGCTGCTCCCCGGCCGGGATGTCGTACAGGTTCATCTTCTCAATCCCCACGCCCTCGCCGGCAAAGAAGGCGGCAGGGTCGTCGAGCACGGAATAGCAGCGGTCGCGCATGTACCAGACGTGATGCTCCGGAACGGGCTGGGTATCCAGCGAGGCCGCGATGTCCCGCTCCAGATAGATCGTGGCGTTCGCGGCGATCTCGTTGTAGAGGCCCCGGCCCTGCAGAAGCGTCATCAGCCCGGCGGCCTGCTGCGGCGGAATCAGATCCTGATAGATGGTCTCGCCCGTTTCGCGGTCAAAGACGCGCGCTCCGTGCGAGGTGATGAAGTAGCGCAGCCCCTCCTGCGTAAGAAGCTGCGGAGGCAGCATATCCATGACGCGCCCCGTGCAGGGGATGACGATAAGGCCCTTTTTGAGCGCGCGCTGAATGGCGCGCATGTTTTTTACGGAAACCGCCACCTGGCTCCTTCCCAGCAGCGTGCCGTCCATGTCGAGCAGAACCGCGCGTATTTTCATATGATCATGTCCCCTTCGGTCGTTTTTCAGCATCATTATACATCAGAAATTAACACGTGTCAATTTCTTTTTATCGCGGATATGTTCCCGTTTTTTGGGCGGCAAAAACGCATGAAAGGGGCGCATTTTCAAGGATTCTATTGACATGTTTTATCGATTGTGTTACTTTTGTTTTGTCAAATGAAAAGTGTGCGATCGGAAAAAACAGATCTTCATCAAAGCGGAAAGGCCGGTGCCAACATGCCCACCATAAAGGATATCGCCCGCGCGGCAGGGGTTTCGCACGCCACGGTTTCAAACGTGCTCAACCATAAGGGAAACGTCAGCGCGCAAAAGGTCAAGCTGGTGCTGGACGCGGCCAAGGCCATGGGCTATCGCGTCAACGAGGCGGCGTCCACGCTTCGCAGCGGAAGCGCGCGCCTGCTGGCGGTCATTTTGCCGGACACGTCGGACGGCCTGTATGACGACCTGTACGCATCGCTGAGCAGGGCCGCTTCGGAAAACGGCTATGCCACCCTCCTGCGCCTGACGGCCAACCTGCCCGGCGCGGAGTACCGGGCCATACAGGACGTGCTGTCCGCGCGCGCGGCGTGTGTGGTGGTCGTCACCAGCCTGCCCGATCCGAAAACCAGCTACGCGCCGCTCCTTCAGGCGGGGGTGGAGGTGGTCTTTGCCCTGCGCGGAGGCTTTGAGGGCTGCCTGACGGCGGGGTTCGATATGGACGCCGCCGCGCAGGCCATCGCCGCCAGAGTGCTGCGGGACGGCCCTGCCGAAAGCATCGCCGTAATGACCAACATGGTCCACTATCCGGCGGAGGCGGCTTTCCGCACGGCGTTTCTGGCCTCGGTGCAGCCGGGGGGCCGGACCATTACGTGCGTGCAGAGCATTTCCTCGCAGTATGGCCGGCAGGCGTTCTCCCTTTTCAGGGGACGCGCGCCCGAGGTGATTGTGACCACCTGTGAGGAAATGGCCATGGCGGCGGTGCGCGCGGGCGCGCTGCTGGGCTGCCGGCCCCGCATCTATACGCTCGCCCCGAAGCGCCTGATGCGGCCCACGCAGTACGCGGCCTATCAGCTCAACTACCGCCGGCTGGGATACGCGATCGGACGCATGCTGACCTGCGAGGGCGAGGAAAAACGCCCGCTCATCGGCGATATGTCGGGCTTTGCGCCAGAACCGTTCCCGCGCAGCGGCGCGGTCAGGCGCCGCCGCCTTTCGCTGCTGACGGCGGATACGCCCGTGGTCAGCGCGCTGACGAGCCTTGCGCCCAGGCTGAAGCGGGATACGGGCCTTGAGCTTTCCGTCACGACGCTGCCCACGCAGGAGGTCAGCCGCGCGTTTTCGCGGCCGGAGCTGATCGCCCGTTTTGACATGGCGCGCATGGATCTGGGGCTGATGAACGCATGGGCCGCCGAGCTTTTTGCCCCGCTGGACGCCCTGCGCATCGACGTTGAGCGCATGCTCGGACAGATGCTCCCCGGCATTGCGGACGAATATGCGTCGGTGGAGGGGCGCTACTATGCCCTGCCGTTCGATCCGGGGTGCCACCTGCTTTTCTTCCGCGAGGATCTGTTTCAGGACCAGCGATTCCAGCGGGAGTACTACGAAATCTTCCGCGAGCCGCTGCGCATCCCGCGCGACGCGGATGCGTTCGTGCGCACGGCGCAGTTTATGGACGCCGCCAGCGCAAAGGCGGGGAGCGCGCGCCGCGGCGCGATCATCACGCGCCGCGCCAGCGAATGCATTTCCGATCTGATCTCGCTCTCCGCCGACGGGGCGTGGCCGCGGCTGACGGAGGAGGATCTGGAGGGGTATGTCCGGCGCAGGCGCACGCTGGAAAAATGCGCCGCCGTGGTGCGGGACGGAAGCTGGAACAGCGCCGTTTCGCGCTTTGCCCAGGGCGAAAGCGCGCAGCTCATCGCCCACAGCAACTATGCGCGGCATCTGGCCGACGAGCCGCTCTCGCGCGTTTCCGGGCGGGTGAGCTTTGCGCGCGCGCCCGGCGGCAGGGGCTTCCTTGGCGGGGGTGTGATCGGCGTGCTGGCCGCCAGCCGGCGGCGCGAGGAGGCGGCGGTGTTTCTGGACTGGCTGCTCAGCCGTGAAAACAGCGGCCTGGTCGCGCTGCTCAGCGGATGCTCCCCCTGGGCGGAGGCCTACGACAACGAGGAGCTGCTCGGCATCTATCCGTGGCTGGGCGCCGTGCGCGAGGGGCTGCGATCGGGCGTGCGCCGCCATATCTTCGCCAGCATGGGCCGGCCCTTTGACAACATGGCGGTGGAAAAGGAGATCGCGCGGGTGTGCGCGCTGGCCGTCGCGGGGGAGCTTAGCCCCTCGCAGGCCGCCGGACGCATCAACGCCATGCGCCTGTTCTCCTGATTTTCCCGGCGCGAAAACCGCGGGCGCAGAGTAAACGGCGTGATATGGAATTGTGATTGCGCCGAAGAAATGATATAATGGCACTAACGAAATCAAGAAAATTTTTCTATTTGTGAAGGCAGAGAAAATGAAAAATCCTATGTTGGTGGTAACCGATATAGATAATTTTGGGTAAGGTCGGCAATCTCGGCTTTCCATACTTTCAGCTTCAGCACATTGTCCTGTCCTAAATGCTCGATAACGCTCGGCACTCTGGTACAAAATCAATGCGGCTCGGTGGCCCTTAAAAAAAGCGTCATATTTCTCGGCTTGGTCTATCAGTTCCTTACGCGCATGGAGTATGTCTGTTTGATTTCCCATTGGCAGCCCAGTACCGTTTTTTCATATCTGCAACAACTTCCTGCAACTGTACAAGGGTAGTGATGTTTCTGCTTTGCAAGAAATTAAACGCCTTTGCGCACAGCTTCAAGTCCTGGATTTTTCCATACATCCTCTGTTTGCATCTCCAACACCAAAAAACCGCAAAAAGAAAGAACTCCGACACTGTATCAATATCGGAGACCCTTTGGTGTGTCTGCACTCATAAAATGATACAAGTAACGATTTCACGGTACGGGTATTCAAAGGGGTATTCATTGGGGTATGCAGTTTGAATACCCCTTGAATACCCCCTTGAATACCCCTACGAAGCCCCTGCATAGCTCTGAAAAGGCAGGTGCTGATAATGCTCGGATATACATTGCGCGCATCATCAAAGCACGATGCTTCAAGAGGCTCTCTGCCCAAAAATACAAACAACCCGCTTGCCCAGCCCCCGGCGAATCACTTCGCGCCCGGCTGTGCAAGCGGGTTGTTTTCATGTGCTCATTTACAGGTCGACCGGTATCTCCGTCCCATCCCGGAAGCGGAAAATCAGTTTCTTAGCGCCTTTTGCTTCACCCGGATAGACCACAATGTGATCCACCATCGCTGCGAAGGTGCGTTCATCAAAGGGAGCCAAAGCCTCCTTCTCCCGCAGTTGCGCCATGAACGCTTCCAGCTTTCGCCTCCTGCCGGCCTTCGCGGCCAGCTGCGCTTTCAGCGCGCCGATCTTTTCCTTCAGGGCACTGCACTTTGCGCTAAGCGCGTCGAACGCCCGGTTGTATTCCTCCTGATCCTGCGCGATCTCGGCATTCCTGCGCGCCATGCGCTCCATTTCCTGATGCGCTTCGTCGAGCCTTGCCTGCGCACGCTCCAGCTCGCGGTCCAGCTGCGCCGTGTCGGTCAGATTGGCAATGATCGTCTCGTATGCGGAGAAGATCTCGCTCCTGCGTTCCAGCAGCATCCCCAGCGCCTTCTCAAAGGCTGTCCTGAGTTCCTCTTCCCTTACGTGAGGAGATGGGCAGGGCGCTCCCTTCTTTTCGTACTTCCGGTTGCAGCGGTAGATGACACTCCGGTAAGCGTCCGTGCTGTGCCAGACCTTGCTGCCGAAGTATGCGCCGCATTCCCCACAGACGAGTCGCCCGGAGAAGGGCGTGACCGCGCTCGTGCGCCCGCCCCGCTGCCTGCGCTTTGCCAGTTCAGCTTGGACAAGCTCGAACACCTCCGCGCTGACGATAGCCGGGTGGCTGTTTTCGACGTAGTATTGGGGCGCTTCGCCTTCGTTCACTTTGGCCTTCTTTGTAAGGAAGTCCACGGTGAAGGTCTTTTGCAACAGTGCGTCGCCTCTGTACTTCTCGTTGCTCAGGATGGACTTTACCGTGCTGGCCTGCCACGTCGCCTTTCCCGCAGGCGTGGGGACGCTGCGCTTCGTCAAAGCGGCCGCAATGCCGGAGGGCGTCTTCCCGTCCAGAAACATGGCGTAGATCTCGCGCACGACTTTGGCCTCTTCCTCCACGATCTGCATATTGCCGTCCGGGCCTTTTTCGTAGCCGAGGAAATGGGAGTAGGCCACCGACACCTTGCCGTCCGCGATGCGCTTGCGCCAGCCCCAGGTCACGTTTTCCGAGATGGAGCGGCTCTCCTCCTGCGCAAGGGACGACATGATCGTGATGAACAGCTCGCCCTTGCTGTCCAGCGTATCGATGTTTTCCTTCTCGAAGGTCACGCCCACGCCCTTTTCCTTGAGCTTGCGGACCGTCGTCAGGGTGTCCACGGTGTTGCGGGCGAAGCGGCTGACCGATTTGGTGATGATCCGGTCGATCATGCCCGCCATGGCGTCGTCGATCATGCGGTTGAAGTTCTTTCTCCGCTTGGTACTGGTGCCTGTGATGCCCTCGTCCGCGTACACCTCCACAAAAATCCATTCAGGATTCTCACGGATTTTCTTGGTGTAGTAGTCCACCTGAGCCTCATAGGAGGTCTGCTGCTCCTCGTCATCGGTGCTGACGCGGGCATAGGCCGCGACCCGCAGCCGCTCCGTCAGAGGGCGCGCGGCCGCATAGCGCCGCACCGTAGCGGGGATCATGCGCACCCTCGTGCCTCCCGTTGCCGCCTCAGTCATGCCGCCACCTCCGTTTCATCTGTTCACTGGCCTTCCGACGCATCTCTGGCGTCCATGCTTTGGCGCGGGATTCCCACGCCCACTGACGCTCTTCCACGCGCCCGTCCCGGAGCGCAAAGCGCAGGCAGCCCTTGCCCGTCACGCGAATCTCATCCAGCGCATCCACTGCTTCTTCTGTGAGCTTTTCCACGTCCAGCACCTCGCAGGTCAGGGCGATGAGCGTCTCCTCCGGGATCTGGCTCGCGGGGCAGTAACGCTTTCCCTTGCTTGAGTAGGTCACGCACTGCCATGTGTAGCGCGGGATGGAGTTGCGCCCTGTGGAGCGCGTCCTGCGGTTGTAATGCGCGCCGCAGTTCCCGCACACGACCTTGCCGCTCAGAGGATAACGCACCGTCGTCGGCTTGCGTATGTTGATCATCTCCCGGCGCTGGGCAAGGATCGCCTGCGCGCGTTCAAAGGTCTCGCGGTCGATGATGGCGGAGTGCGTGTTTTCGGCATAATATTGATCCAGCTGACCCGTATTGCGCCGCTGTTTCTTGGTCAGATGATCTTCCACAAAGGTCTTCTGCAGCAAGGCATCGCCCGTATACTTCTCGTTGGTCAGCATTTCGACCACATGGTTGCCCGTCCACGTTCCTCCGAGGCGCCGCGGTGTATTGGTCTCCCGAAGCCTTGCCGCGATACGGCTGCTGCCGGCGCCATCCAGATATGCTTTGAACACGTCCCGCACCACGGCGGCTTCGTCCTCGTCGATCACGATCTGTCCGTCCACCGACCGGTAGCCATACAGCAGCATCAGGTTCATGGGCTTCCCCTCAGAGAAATCCTTGCGTATCCGCCATTTGCAGTTGTCGGACACGCTTTTGCTCTCCTCCTGCGCAAAAGAAGCGAGGATGGTGAGCATCAGCTCGCCGTCCCCGCTCATGGAGTGGATGTTCTGCTCCTCAAAATAAACGTCAATGCCCAGCGCCTTCAGCTCGCGCACCGTTTCGAGCATGGTCACCGTGTTGCGGGCGAACCGGCTGATGGACTTGGTGAGGATCAGGTCGATCTTTCCCGCCCGGCAATCCGAGAGCATCTGCCGGAATCTGGGCCGGTCGCCCTTTGTGCCGGTGTACGCTTCATCGGCGTACACGCCCGCGTATTCCCAGCCGGGTTGGCGCTGGATATAGGCGCTGTAGTGGCTGATCTGCCTGGAGAGGGAATGCAGCATGGCGTCCTTTCCCGTGGAGACGCGGCAATAGGCCGCCACACGCTTGCGGCGAGGGGTGGGCGCGTCGGGTTTGACCTGCCGGATCTGCATAGGTTGTTGCTTCTGTTCTTTCTTCAAGGCGCTTACCTCCTTCCGCGACCATATATCCCTCTTTTGCGGCCGGGAGTCAACCGTGATTTTGATACAAATCGCCCCAGACAGGGGAGAATCTTTCCGCGAGAAACTGTGATAATCTGACGAATTCCCTGCCGGTCACCAGCCCGGCGTTGCGCAGGTTTCTAAGAACCGCCATGGAGGTGCGATACGTCAGCTCGCGTTGAAGCTGCTCATGTGTCAACATGGGCGCGCCCATCCGTTGTTCTGTGCCGTGCATATCGGCCTCCTCACTGCTTTCCAAAGCGGCTGTGGATGTAACAGGCGTGGCTGCAGAACTTCCTGCGCCGGTCATGCCCATACAGCGGCTTCCCGCACCCGGCGCACAGAGCAGGTTTTCCGTCGGCATGCGCCTGCGTGCGCCAGTGGGCGACGCGACAGGCTTCCGAGCAGAACACGCGCTTTTTCCTGCCAGGTATGCGGATGACCGGCGTCCCGCACTGCGGGCATATTGGATTCTCATTTTCAATCGTGATTTCCAGCTTCTGTGGCGCACGGTAGTCCGTGACCGCCGGTTCATCCGCCTCGTCGCGGCGGCAAAAGGATTTGATGGTGCCGACCGGAATATCGAGCAAGGTACTGATGCGCTTATATCCTTCACCCGCGGCTCTGAGCTGTCGGATGTGCCGCTTCTGCTCCTGTGTCATAGCCCCTCCCTTAGCGCCGCTGCTTTCATATGAAAGCAGCGGCGCAACAATCCTGTGTGCTGTTCGTACAGTAAATGCTCAGATCACCTTGCTGTATTCTCCGGAAACCCAACCCACCCGCGCATTGACCACTACGGCGTGCCAGCCGTTGCTGGCGGTGGCCACATAGTCCAGCGTCGTACCCGGCGCGAGCTGGGTGACGCGCCCGTACTGCGTGCCGTTGCCCACGCGAATGTTGACCTTGCCGCCATCCGATACGATGACCACGTGGGTACCGACGGGCTTTTCTCCTTCGTTTTCTTCTTCGCCATCCTCCGGCTGCGCGGGCTGCTCCGGCGTGTCCTCGTCCTCTGCCTCTATGGCGTCCATGAGCGCGGCGTGGCTCTTTTCGCCATACTTGCCGTCCACCTCGAGCCTCTCATCCTCCTGGAAGGCCCGCACTGCTGCTTCGGTCTCCGCGCCAAAGTCGCCGTCCGCTCCGTACTTCGGCAGGCTGTAGCCCAGCCGCAGAAGGTACTCCTGCAGCTGTTTCACATCATTGCCTTCCGCGCCCTTCCTGAGCAGCCGGGAGCCCAGCGCATACTCCGTCTGCGGCGGTTTCACACTGCTGCCCTCGCCGTAATCAATGAACGGCAGGTAGTACCAGTGCGTCCACTTGCGATCCTTCACCCGCGTCTTGACACAGCCATAATTGAAGCCGCGCTCCTCCACGGCGTAGCCGCCGCCGATGTACACGCCCACATGCCCGTCCGAGCGCAGCGCGATGCCGGGAACCTCCGGCAGGCTGTCCATCGTGCCCCAAGCGCAGCCTTTGCCTTTGGCATAGCTGAACATGCTGTTGGCGGACTTGTCCGGACAGCTGTTGCCGCCATACTTGCTGGAGAAGGTCTTGTCCGCGCCAATACTCTCGACTACGCCCTTGCCGCCGCCCGTCCAGCAGTACCCTTTGATCAGGCCGACGCAATCCGCACAGACCTTCTTTTTCGCAATGTCGTCCCTGTACCGGCTGGTACGGCTGGAGCCGTAATGCGACGGATACTGCCTCGCCTTGCGAGAGCGCAGGTTTTCGGTGCATTTATACACAACCGTTCCGTACCAGTAAGGCTGGCCGAGCATGGAGAGGCAGAAGGCGACAAAGTGCTCGTTGGTGAACGGGGTGTTGATTCGATCAGACATATAGGTTCCTCCATTCTCTGGTCCCATGAAAAAAGGGCGGCGGTCGCCCGTCGCCCTGCGGTGAATACGGTTTGTATCAGTCCTGTTTGGGAGAGGTGTACGTCAACGCCTGCTTGCTGTCCGACAGACCCGCCGTGGTGGGATCGGCGATCACGCCCAGCATGCCCAGGATGGTGAGGATGCCCTCAGCCACCTGCATGACCGCGCTCTGCGTCACGGCGGGCGCGATCTCCAGCAGCTGCAGCAGATCATAGATGAAGACCACCACCAGAGAGATCAGGCCGGTCAGAAAGGTCTTGTTCTGAAAGCGGATTTTCCAGTTGATGTTCATACTTCGTTCCTCCTTGATGTATTGATTGCAGCGCGGGATTCCCGCGATTGCTCCACAGGTGCTTCGCCGCCCTTCTTGTAGGGCAGCTCCATGGCCTGCTTGACCATGTCGGTCACGATCCCATCCCCACCCAGGCTGTGATAGGCGTCGTACATGCTGGTGATGTTTTCCCGGGCGTACACCGGCGCGAAGCCTTTCTCAAAGTAGTGGTCGCAGGCGCTGATGATCCGGTCGCGCAGCAGCGCGCGCATCCCGTCGTCCAGCGCCTGATCCTTCTTCTGCGTATGCCGCATGTGCCTGCTGACCCGCCGGTAGCTCGCCGCGGCCAGCGCCGCCACGATGCCGAACAGCCACTCCACCCAATATCGCGTGATCCATTCAGGCATGCTCTTCTCCCTCCCCGATTTCAACTTTGTCAATGGCCGTCAACTGGCGAATCACGTCTCCGCCTCCGTCACAGGTGGATCTTCCTGACCGCCTTCGCTCGCTGGTGCCCAGAGGGCCGATATTGCCGGCGGCTCCCAACCTTCCTGCGAGGTGTGCGCCTGAAGGCAGATGTACAGCTCGCCCTCCGCGTCCGGGTACGCGACTTCGTCGCCCACAATGTAGTCGATTCCGGCGGCCCAGACGCGCACTTCATCTTCGGCGATGATCTCCACCCTGTGCCAGAGTGCCGGGGTCAGGTCGGGCGCCCAGTCGTCCTGCGTGGTGTGCGGCTGGATGCAGCGCCAGAGCGCGCCTTTGTAGGTGAACACGTCGCCCACCTGCACGGCGTTGCCCGCGCGCCAGATGCGTCCCTCCAGAACAGGCTGAACGGAGAGCAGTTCCGCATCCGAGATGCGTCCATCCGCCACCGCCTGCCTGAGCAGCAGGCCCAGCACATTGGGCAGCGCCTCGTCCGCGCTTACTGTGATGAAAGATTCCACCGGCAGCGCCTGCATGAGCAGCTCGTCCGTCACTTCCTGACCCTCGCTCACCTCAACGCTGTCCGGCAGCAGGATCACCTGCTCCGCCGTGACGCCCGACATCTGGAATGACTCGCCCGTCAGGCTGTAATGTGTGGCATCCGTCCGTTTTGCCGCAAGAAAAGAGGAGCGGATGAGCGTTCTCACCCGCCCCTCGAAGGGGATCGCGATGTACATCTGTTAACCTCCTTAGCCGACGGCCGAGCCGCCGCTGTTGTAAACCACCTGCAGATAGGGCTTGTGGCTGCTGTCTGTGCCGGCCATGCGCATGTAGTTGTTCGACCAGTTGGATGAGCCGAAATTGTATTTTGATTCGTATAGGCACAGACCGCCATACGTCCCGTTGGCCAGTCCCTGAACCGCCGCAAGCGGAATGGCGAACGTCGCCTGCTGCGCGCGGCCAATGGTCCCGATGGCCCCGTAGTTTACCGCGATGGAAGGCGCGCCGCTGGCCGTGGTGTTGGTGATGGCGCACAGGTAGAGCGTTTTGGCAGAGCTGGAGCCGCTGCCCGTCTTGCGGTACAGCGTAAGGGTCGCCGACTTGATCGTCGTACCGGAGAGCACGCTGCGCAGGTTGCCAAACCACATGCAGCCGTAATTCCAGTTCAGGCTGGACTTGTAGCCGCTGTCGGAGTAGGCCCCCTGGATCACGTCCACGGTATCCGAGCGCCAGCCGCCGCGATAGGACTTCGTGAGGGTGGCGTACTGGATGGTCGTGCTGTCCGGGACGACCACAGGAATGGCCGTGCCGTAGTCCACCGTAACGCCGCTTGCGAAAAGCTGGCCGTTCTCTCCGGTCCCCCGGCTGCCGTTGGGTACGGTGCCGCTGGCGATGATCACACTCGCGTAGGAAATCATGGCCCAGCTGCAGGAGCCCTTGCAGTCCTTCACGTTCGCGGTCGCCAGGTACGCCTCCACACCCTGCAGCGCGTTATACAGCCCGGTATTGTACAGAAACACATGGCTGGCGCGTGCGTAGACCGAGTCATAGGTGACGTTGTTTGCGTCCAGTGTACAGCCATTCAACTCCACAAAATGACACAGCAAGCATTCCACCAGATACGGGTTCCGGCTGCTGCCGTTGAGCGGACGGCTTTCCCGCAGGGAGACATTCTGGAAGCACACTTGCGCTGAGCATCCCTTCACCCGGATATAACTGTTGAGACGGCACGCGCTGTACCCGTAGATCATCAGCCTGCCCGGGCCGCTGATCCCTTCGATCTGCGTACCCTGCGGTTCATAGATGTCCCCTGAACTGCTGGGGAGGTAGACGACGACGTCACGACGGAGAAAACGATTGTTGATTCCTTTCACCGCTTCGCCCAGCGAACGGAAATAGGTGTCGCTGGTTCCGCTGTAGGACGCGTTGACGTAGAGCGCGCTCGGCCCGGCGTATGCCTGCGCCACGGAATCGGAGATGATCTCGTCTGCGTACAGCTCCTTGAAGCCTACGTTGCCGTCCGCGCTCATCTCCATGAGAACGTTTTCGTTGTTGGCAGGGTCGAGCAACTGGAGCAGAAAGTTTTCCGTGGTGATGGCGACGTTGTTTGAGCCAATGGAAATCCCGCTGGTCTTGAGCTCCTGCGCGCCCACGGCCACCCAGGCCGAACCCGTGTACCGCTTGAGGATGGGCGGAGAGAGGGACGTGTCCAGCCAGAGCATGTTGGTGTAGAGGGTAGTAGGAGCGGTGTTGCTGCGATACACCTTTTCGGTGTTGTAGAGCGAGGTGCTGACCTTGAGGGCGATGCTGTTGGCGTTCTGCGTGATGCGGGATTCCGCGCTGGTCATGCGCCCGGCAAGGCCATAGATGTCCTCGGGTGCGGCGCTCCAGTCCGTCCAGACGTCCAGCACCTCCAGCTTGACGTTGCGATACCGCAGTGTGCCGGTCACGCCGTTGGCAGAGCTTGTTCCCAGGGCGAAGTACGCGATTGCGACAGGGCTGTACGAAGTCAGATTCAGCGGCCCATACCGCAAGCGCACCCAGTCGTCGTCAGTGGTCCAGA
>OLPA01002276.1_pt1 | contig 14546 bp, 12 predicted proteins | sample 1672811 | NCBI WGS metagenome assembly OLPA01 (sample SAMEA3136726, study PRJEB25190) | human gut metagenome | biome: human gut; feature: human-associated habitat; material: faeces | place: Austria | collected 2013
TTTCAATGCTCGGTTCAATACCATTTGCCAAATTGGAAAGGCGTGTCAGATTGCCTAGCACATCAGCTCCCAGCTGAGTGCTATATGTACCAGAGCCAGCCAATCTTGCATGGTACTCGTTGCCAAAAGGCAGATGTTGGATTTGCAGTTCCATACCCTTGAAATACCCGATAGGTACGGGCTTTTCGCTATTCAGTGCCAAGCCCAGCAGACCTAACAGGGCTTTCCCCGCAGGTTCTTTTTCGTAGTAAACTTTCTTTTCCAACTGGATACAGAAAACATCTTTGCCGTCCGCATCCACTACGGAGTGTTCCTTTACGGTGGCGGCGTCTACCGTGGCATTTTCAATCTGTTCTTTGCATTTTCGGATTTCAGCCGGGAAGCCGATGGCAATTTTATTTTCCAGTTCATAACGCTGGCTGTCATGGGCAGCTTTCAGTGTTTTAAGACGGGTCAACTGCACGTCCAAGTCCATCTTTTCCTTGATAAGCGGATTGCCTGCCGCCAATGCCTTGACCTCGGCGTAGGACAGTGCAGCCTCGTCCATATCATCGCAGCTGCGAGCCGGAGATTTTGAGGTCATGATCTGCCCGATGAATTTTTGCTTATTTTCGATAAGCTGCCACGAGTAGGCATCAAATGTTCCCTCCGTTACATAACGGAAAACATAGACCTCCTTATTTTCATTGCCCTGTCGTAATATTCTGCCCTCACGCTGCTCAATATCAGATGGCCGCCACGGTACATCCAGATGGTGCAACGCGATCAACCGCTTTTGGACATTGGTTCCGGCTCCCATTTTGGCGGTGCTGCCCATCAGCACGCGAACTGCACCGCTGCGAACTTTTCCGAAAAGTTCCGTCTTGCGGGCATCGGTGTTTGCTTCATGGATGAAGGCAATTTCTGTTTCGGGGATTCCGCGCTCGATCAGCTTTGCTTTCATGTCATCGTAGACATTGAAAACGCCCGCCTTGGGCGTAGACAGATCGCAGAAAACAAGCTGCGCACTGCGTTGAGGCATGGTTTGCTCCCATATCTCAAAAATTTTGCCCACACAGATATTGACCTTGCTGTCAGGATCATCGGGCAAGTCGGGGTCGATCAAGCGCTGATCCAGCGCCAATTTGCGTCCGTCGTTGGTGATTTTAAGCATATTGTCCTCATAGGGCTTTACCATTTTATTGCGGATTTTGTCGGCCCGTTCGCCCAATTCCGCTACCATCTGTTTTTGTATTTCAGAGGGCTTTAGCTGGATGTTGGTCGGCTTGCCGCCCACAAGGGCAGGGACAGGCAGTTTCAGCATATCTGCTGTTTGAATGTCAGCGCATTCCTTGAACATTGCCATAAGTTCCGGCAGATTGAAAAAACGAGCAAAGCGTGTTTTTGTGCGGTAGCCGGTTCCCTCCGGCGCAAGTTCGATGGCTGTGACGGTTTCGCCAAAGGTGGCCGCCCAACTGTCAAAGTTTGCAAGGCCGTTGCGTTCCAAGGTGTTCTGCTGCAAATAGCGCTGCATGGTATACAGCTCGGTCATACTGTTGGAAATGGGGGTGCCTGTGGCAAACGTTACGCCGCGTGCCCCGGTGATTTCATCAAGGTACTGGCACTTCATAAACAGGTCACTGGCCTTTTGGCTCTCGGTGGTGCTGATACCCGCGATGTTGTGCATCTTTGTAACGGTCATGAGGTTCTTGAAATTGTGTGCTTCATCGACCATGAGGGAGTCTGCGCCCAGTTCCTCAAAAGTCACCACATCATCCCGCTTCGGGGCGTCCAGCAAATTTGACAGCTTGGTTTTCAACTGCTTTTTCTTACTTTCCAACTGCTTGACGGTCAGACGGCTTTCGCTGTTGTCCATGCTCTCCAACTGCATCTCCAGCTCGTCAATTTGCTTGCGGATAAACTCGGCTTTTCTGGCATCGGAAAGTGGAATCTTTTCAAACTGGCTGTGACCGATTACCACAATGTCATAGTTGCCGGTGGCAATTTTGGCGCAAAACCGCTTGCGGTTCGTTTTTTCAAAATCACGCTGCGTTGTGACTAAAATGTTTGCGTTGGGATACAGTTTCAGTGCTTCACTGGCAAATTGGCCTGTCAGATGATTTGGCACGGCGACAAGTGTTTTGCTGCATAATCCCAATCGCTTTTTCTCCATCGCGGCGGCGACCATCTCATAGGTTTTTCCTGCGCCGACAACGTGCGCCAGCAGTGTGTTGTGCCCGTACAAAATATGCGCAATGGCATTGCGCTGGTGGGGCCGCAGCGCGATTTCCGGGTTCATGCCGAAAAACTGGATGTGGCTGCCGTCGTACTCACGGGGGCGGATGCAGTTGAACTTTTCATTGTACAGCGCCACCAAACTTTCCCGGCGTTCACGGTCCTTGAAAATCCAGTCTTTAAAAGCATCTTCTATCATCCGCTGCTTGGCCTGTGCTTCTTCGGTGGCAGGACCATTGAGTTTATGCTGCTCCTTGCCGTTTTCGTCATAGATTGTATCGTAAATTTTGGTGGCCCGCAGGTTGAGTGCGTTCTCCAACAAATGATAGCCGTTGATACGTTTTGTGCCGTAGGTGTTCGTGACGCGGATATTATCGTTGCCCTGGCTCTTGTTGGAAATATACCAGTTATTCAGATATTCATTGTAACGGACAGCTATTTTCTGTTCGCGGTAGGTTGACTGAAAAAGTTCATCGGCAAACCGCTTGATGATTTCCGACCCGATCCATGTGACACCCAACCGAACCGTTATCTCGCCCGCCGTCAAGTCCTTGGGCTGCACCTGTTCCAACGCTTCTACATTGATGCGGAACGCCGGGTCTTGGTCGGCTGCAACATGAGCAATACGCAGCTTTTCGCGTACATTGCCGGATAAATACTCGTCCGCCATACACTTGGATCTCGTGCTCATCGTCCTCGGTGGTAGAGTAAGCAAACTCCACGCGGGTCAAGTCGGAGAAATTCGGCTCGTTTAGCCCCTCATTCTCACAGAAATCCGTGATGGCGTGTTTTGCATGATCGAGGGCGGCATCGTTCGCTGCGCGGGCGGCTTGCTGTTCTGCTGCCCATGCCTGATAGGGGGCTTTTTCGGCATCGGTCAGATACTGGTCGTTGTAAACCAAAAGCCGCAGGCGCTGGGCAACCTCTTTCCACTTCAAAACGCGGCGATACTCGCCGTCCTCTGTACGTCGGGTGATTTCAAGATTTTTGCCCATGTGGTCAAGAAAGCCGTGCCCACCATCACGGAAGATCCATGTGCCGCCGCCGATGCCGTATTCCTTTTTCAGCCAGCGGGCTTGATCTTCCTCGATAGGAAGTACCTGTGCAGAGAGATATTGCTGAATACGAAATTTGCTATCTTCAAACGCGCTGCCTCTGCACAGTGCATCGGTAATGTCCTGCTCGGAAATATACTTGCCGGATGCGTCAATGATGGGCTTGTTCCACTTTTTGGCTTCTGCCGCAAGGTCGATATTTTTTACCTGTTGCTCATGGCTCGGCAGCCCTGCCTTTTCAGAATCTTCGGGAGTAAGAGTAAGCTGCTCCATCTGCTGCTGCACGGGTGCTGCTTTGATGGGAACCATCAGACGCCCTTGCTCGATAAGGTCAGCAATCTTTGCGGTAACAGCATCCCATGTCAGATTGACCTGTGCTGTTTTGGTAAGATAGTTGCCCTCCCAAAGTTCAAGGTACATATCATGCCGGATAAAACCCACGGTATGGTCATCCACGAACAAATATGTATAAATTTGCTTGTAACAGTGCTTGCAAAAGGCGCTGCGCTCGGCAAGGTCGGGATGCTCATTGAAATATTCCAGAATAGCCGCATTGTCGGCACGGCTGGAGGATTCTTTCGCAAGCAAGCCTAGAATCAGTTCATCGCTCAGCGGCGGCAAATCAGAAATGGGTACAGAAAAAGCGGAGGGCGTGGTATCGCTCTCCGCTTGGGGTTCTTGTATTACAGGCTGTAAATCTGCTGCATCGCCAGTTCCTCGGCTTGGCTCTGCAAGGCGTTCATCCACTGCGTCCAGCCCATCGGGTCTGTCTGCCGGTTCGGGGCGGTGCTCTGCTGCATCAGCGTCTGCATCGTCTGCTCGATTTGCCGGTGTACTGCGTTGTCCATCTCCGCCAGATGCGGGTACAGCGTTCCCTCCAGCAGCATCTCGTCGAACACCATCGGCGCGTTCTCTCGCAGAAAATTCCGCCGCAGGCTGCCGTACTTGCCGATTTCCGGCATCGGCGGCTCGTTCAGCGTCAGCGCCGGGATTTGGTAGCCGTTCACCATCATGTACTCCATTGTTGACCTCCTTGTCATCGGTAGTTTTCTCTTGCTTGCCTCCATAATAGCGGACTTTTTCGGCGCGTGCAACACTGTCGATTTCTCTCGTGATGCTTCCGATCTGCTGCATGAGAGGCCGTGCCGCCTGTTGGCAAGCGCTGCCCAAACACAGAGTGATGCGGTTTGTATCAAACTGGTTCACGGACTCAAGGGCAGGCAGGTCCAGCCGCGCAGTATCCACGCCGCACCGCAGCGCGGCCATATACAGACAGCTTTGGGTGATAAGCTGTAAAAATAGCTGCCGCTGTTCGTCCGGCTTGGCCCACTGTAAGCTGCTGCCGTCTATTGCTTTTCCCAGTGCGGTTGTGAACATGGCGCTGCGCTGGGCAACGCAGGATGTGGAGAGCATGAGGAGAGCGCTCTGGATGCTGTCAGCGTGATTATCCGCTACGATTTTATCCCAAACAGGCCGCCAGTTCTGGTCTGTAATGACCCACGGCAGCGCTTCGGGAATCTCTGCACGGGGGATGGTATCGGAAATGTCAAACAGATACCGCAGCCGGGAAAAATTGGCGCGAGTGTCAAATACCGCGATACCGTGTGCGCCGCGCTTGACCCAGCGACCCGCATTGTTATTCCAGTAAGCTATGTCGGCCACGGCTGTGGCGGTGGGGCTTTGCTCGTGAATCAAAAGCTGGTTCGGGAAACTATAATTATAAGCAATGGCCGCTGTCCGCAAAAATGCTTTCCAACGGTCGCTGCTCTCCGTGACGGCCTGCAGTTGCTTTTTGGCAAGCGCACGGATATTTTCGTATTTTGCCATAGGCTGCTCCTTATCGCTCGTGCTGTTCTGCTTTTGACGGTGTGGCATTTTCAAGTTCCGGCAACAAGTTATCTACCTGCTTATACCCAATCGGCTGAACATAAAAAGCGTGTGTCTCGTTATCTTTGTGTGTCACAATAATATCGCTGACAGAGACGGAACGCATAGTTTTGGCGTTTGGACGGTCATCCCGATTATGCCGTGAATAAATGCTGTCCAGCGTTTCCCAACGCTCCATCTGCCCCTTGTACACGAGTTCGTAGTCCTTTGCTCCGGCAGCGAGCCTGGCAGGAGAATACTCCATAAAAACAAGGTCTCGCCTGTTAGTTTGATAGATTTCATAAGGGATTTGCACTCGCTTTTCGCTGCGAAATCCCCACGGAAAATAGGTGTCTGAATCAAATTGGAGTGGCTCATCCAGTTCATCTGAGAATACAACCGGTGTCACTGGCCGCCCACAATCCAAGGAATCCAGAATTTCATCCTTGAATTTTTCCACGCTTGTGTAAGGAACGATTTCACCGATCATCCCGCCTGCACCGAGATATTCGATGTAGCCGACTACTTTATCTGTCTTTTCTTCCATTATCTTTCCAACCTTTCCCAAAAAGATAGTTTGTTCCCGTAGCGTTCATCCTGCGGGCGTACCTTTGCGGCGGGCAGTTCACCGCTTGCCATATCTTCGACTTGTGGTAGAAAAAGTAGACGCCTGTATCGGTCTGCTTGGTCTTTGGATAAGCCCACGACTTTATCACCATTTAGCCCGCAGATGAGAAATCGCCCGCGCACGGTAATTCCCTCGTCATTGACCTGTCTGTTATATTTCAGTCGGCTTTGGGCTTTGCTGCATATCAGCCCGATGCGAGGTGTGCCAAACGGTTTTAGAATTTGGCTTTCACCCTCGATTACCTCGGAAACCGCAGTCGCCGCACTGGAAAAACCCGCTTGATAAGGGCAGTAGCTGGGTTCAACAACTAATAATCTCGTCATCGGTGTCCCCCCTCATCTGCTGCCGTGCTGGTGGGCGCGGGCATAGTTTTCCAGCAGTTTTACGATAACCTGCTGCATCTGGTCGCTCGTAAATCCTTTGGGGAAATAGCGCTCAACTTTAGCAACCGGAATCATAAGCTGCGGGTCACGCGGCTTTACACTTGGCGGCTTGGCGGCCATAATATGCTGGATTTTTTCGGGTGTCAACACGCTTTCCTTGCTGGCCTCCTTGAGTTTTTGTGCTTGAGACAGTGACGGGGTACAGCCCTCGGATTCCATATAGGACAGGAAGTCCTCTTGTTCTTCCGGGGTAAGGTAGCTAAGTTCTACGGCGGGAGTGGTTTTTAGCTTGCCATCATCCACCATTTTCATAAGTTCGGGGGTGAGTTTGTTCAGACGGATGAAGCGCTGGACTTGCTTAACACTTTCACCCGCTTCGTCTGCGACTTTCTCTACGGAAAAAGGCTGTGTAAAATTCTGGCCAACTTGGCCAGAATTTATTTTTGACGGTCTACCGGCCTTTCTCTTTACAGCTTCCAGCTTCATCTGATACGCTTTCGCCTTTTCACTCGGTAGAATATGCTCTCGCTGGCAGTTGGAATCTACCATCAGAATAATAGCAGTATCATCGTCCATATCCCGCACGATGCAGGGCATAGTCTCCACGCCAGCCCGCTGACTGGCATGGCAGCGGCGGTGGCCCGCTACAATTTCATACCCACCATCTTTCCGGGGGCGGACAATGGCCGGGGTCATGACACCGTATTCCTTGACACTGTCCACCATTTTGTTCATTTCGTCATCGTCACGAACTTGAAAAGGGTGATTCCGAAAGGGATGCAGTTCAGTCAGCGGCAAAATTTGGATTTTCTCCAGCTTTGCATCCTGCCGTTCCTGCTCACCCGAAAAGAGATTATCGAGCGAGGGCAGATTGATGTTGCTGCCGTACTCTCTCATTCTCCGTCACCTCCTTGGCAAGCGCTTTGTATGCCAAACTGGCCGGGCCGTTGGCATCGTAGGTCAGCACGCTATGTGTACTGGCAGCGCTTTCTGCTGTGCGCGTACTGACCGGGATTTCTGCACGGTAAATTTTCAGCGCGTGACCGTAGGCACTGCGCAGGGCAGCACACACATCTTTGGAAAGGTTTGTCCGCTTGTCCACCATCGTCAGTACAATGCCGTCAATATCCAGCCGGGGATTGATACGGCGCTTTACTTGGTTGACGGATTTGAACAGGGATACCAGACCTTTGAGGGCGAAATGCTGCGCCTGCACGGGAATCAACACCCTGTCAGCCGCAACAAGCGATGCTACGGTGATGATGCCCAGCGAGGGCATACAGTCGATCAAGCAGTAGTCGTATTTATCCTTGAACGGCTCCAATGCCTGTTCCATGATTTTCTCGTGCGCCATAACATTTACAAGGCTCACTTCCATATCGGACAGCCCAATGTCGGAAGGAATGAAATCCACCTTTTCTTCATGGTGAATTACCACTTCTGGCGGATTTTCGTCCTTGATAACAGATTCCATTAGGTCGCTGATTGTTGCGCCGTTTTCGGTGCCCTCATAGCCGAGATAGCTGCTCAAATCACCCTGCGGGTCGGCGTCCACCAACAGCACCTTGTAGCCCATCGCCGCAAGTGCTGTGCCAAGATTTACGGTGGTGGTCGTTTTACCCACGCCGCCTTTTTGGTTTGCAACTGCAATAGTTTTCATGTTCCGCTCCTTTACCGTTCCATGCTGATAAGTCTACGAGCCGCCAGCAGATAGTCGTTATAATCCTTGCCTATGGCCGGGGGCGCGTCCTGTATGATATATCCGCGTTCTGCAAGCTGTTTCGCAACAATTTTTGTGAAGTTTCGTCCGGGGTCGTCACGGTCAAAGCAAAGCGACACGCGCTTTACTTCGGGATGCTGCTGCAAAAAGTAGTCAATCGGCTGATGGTTCAACCCGCCCAGCGCCAAGTAGTGGACACTGCGCCACGGGGAATCATGTTTGTACTGCCGCAGTGTTGCGCCGGACATGGCATCAATGGGGGCTTCGTAGATCTCTACGTTATCGCAGGTTTCCGATTCGGCGGGAATCAGAAAGCCATACTGTTTTTGGCTGCCCGCGACATCTCCGCGAAAGCTGCCTTGACAGCCGCGCTGAAAAGCAGAGCGCGGTACGCCGTTTTCATCTTTGCCCACAAAAACGCAGTTGCGGTAGTTGCCGCGCGTAGTTTGGTATAGGATTCCACTACCCACACAGTAGCGCAGTACCTTGGGGCTGATGCCGCGGTGCATCAGATAGGCCGTTGCAGCTTCGGTGTTTCGATCTGCGGTGGGTAACTCAAACGGGCGGGTCGTGTGCTGCTGGGGAGAAGAAGCCTTAGCCGTCTGAATAGAAACAGGCGCGGGAGCCATTGCACTCAACAACCGTACCGCCGAGACAAAGTCCATGCCCTCAACCTTTACCAGATAGTCAAGGGCATTATTGCCGCCCTTGTGCTGCGAGAACCAATGGAATAGACCATTCGAAGGTGTGATAACAAGGCTGCTGTGCGCCTTGGTGCAATACTCCTTGTCTGTTTTGCGGACAAGCTCGCCGGGATGGTAGGTTTCAAGGTACTGCATGACGCTGATGCGCCGTGCAGCCTCAATATTTTTTTGATATTTGCCCATGATGACCTCCGATTTTTGAAATTAAAAAAGCACCTTGCCTGTGGACAGGTAAGATGCTTATAAGAGCCGATATTCTCTTTTTCAGTTGGCTGTTTCTTCAGCCAGCTGGAGAGGGGGTGTGGGGGAGAGGAACACTGGGTCGGTATTCTACTAAAATGGTACACTTCCCCCTTGTTGGCGATATTGACATTCTAAAATGAACGATTTATAATGAGAAAAACGGTGGGGCATAAAAGCCTCGAATCCACAGTAGCTTTTTTCATCGCCAAAATCGCACCAAATGAGTCTTTTTTGGCGATTTTCGTCGCCAGCTTTTTTTCTGGCGACGAACCTGGCGATTTAGTCTGATTTTCACTACGAAATCAGACTAAAAACTCCGTCATAATAACTAATGCCTCTTGCTCGTGCGCCGATGCCATTTGTCACTGTTGCACAAGAAAAACGGGATTTTAAGATTTTCGTGATTCTCATAACCGAGTTATCGCAGGTTCGAATCCTGCATGGCCCACCAAACAAGAAAAATCCGAACCTGTTTCCGATTGGAGAAGGGTTCGGATTTTTCGTTTTCTTCGGGTACAACAATGAAGGCTCCCGTGGACGGCGCAAAACTCTGATGCCTTGTCATAGACCGTAAGCCGATAACGAGAATTGGAGGATGCGATTATGAAGTACGATGAAAGAGCCTGCAAGTTTAACATGGATACCGGGTGTGTGGAGTTGACTCTCCAAGATGGGAGAAAAATTTCCATTGACTGCACCGGGGTTGAGGATGCACTGGATGTGACCATGGCGCAGAGGTCAGAGTTAGACTACCTCATCTACAATGACCCGCTAGGCTATGCCGATTTGATTTTGAATGGCGATCCGGAGGAATATTTGAAAAATGCAGCCGGGAGCCATGAGTTAGAAGATTAGAGGCTGAATTCGAAGAATGGTTGATAACTCTCATTAGTAGGAGTATAATTTATACAAAGGGGTATACGTCCTTTTCAGAAAAAGGAGGAAGCACTATGGATCGAATTACGAAAGGCTATATGAACAATTTTGCGGCATCGCAAGAATTAACAGGTCAAAACGGATCAGAATTATTTGAATTGTTTGCATGTTACTGCGTCCTTTCAAAAGAATACCCAGAGCATTTTGATATATCGGATATTGTTACAGGTGGTGGAAGTGATGCGGGAATTGATGGAATTGCAATTATTGCCAATAATGTCTTAATACATTCGCAAGAAGAATTTGATGATTTGGCCGAACAAACACATACAATTACGGATCTGAAATTTATTTTTATTCAAGCAAAAACATCTCCTACGTTTAATGGCGGAGATATTGCTACATTCGGTTTTGGTGTATGTGATTTGTTAAAAGAACAACCCGAGTTGGTTCAAAACGCAGAGGTTCAAGAAAAATCCAATATCATTTCTCATATTTTATCTAATATGATGCGTGTAAGAAATAAACCCAAGTGCTTATTATACTACGTTACCACCGGAAACTGGACAGAGGATCAAAATCTCTGCTCTAGAATTGAAGGCGTAAAGAGCGATTTGAAATCTGAAAATCTATTTTCTGAGATTAGCTTTGTACCAGTTGACGCAAATTATTTACAAAAATTATTTAAGAATACGGTCGATAAAATCCAAGCAATCATTGATTTTCCAGAGCGAATTACCCTTCCAGAGATGGAAAAAGTAAAAGAAGCATATCTTGGCATATTGCCAGCATGTCAATTTTTAAACCTTGTTAGTAATGAAGATGGCATTATCAAAAGTATTCTATATGACAATGTAAGAGATTTCCAAGGGGAAAATGATGTAAACGTAGAAATTGCCGAAACGCTGAATAGTTCAGAGGCCGACAAATTTGTTATTTTAAACAATGGAATAACTATTATTTGTAAAGAACTAAAAAATATTGTTCGCAATCAATTCTCTCTTGAAGATTATCAGATTGTCAATGGTTGCCAAACAAGTCATGTTCTGTATAATAACAAAGAAACAATATCGGACAAGGTTTATGTTGCGATAAAAATTATTTCGACAGATGACGAAGAAACTGTCAATAAAATTGTGAAAGCGACAAATAGGCAAACCGAGGTTACCGATGAACAGCTACTGGCATTAAATGATTTCAACAAACGCCTTGAAGCTTACTATCAAACTTATAGTGGCGTACAACGCCTATACTACGAACGACGTTCTAAGCAGTATACTTCCGTTATGGAAATCGAAAAGGTTAGAATTGTAACAGTTGCTACACAAATAAAGGCATTTTCTTCAATGTTCCTAGACAAGCCACAGTTAGCAAGTCGTTACTATGGGCGGTTGTTAAAAGATAGTAAGGATAGCGGAGAAATCTTTAATACGAACCATCAATTTATTGCGTACTACGTTTCTGCCTATGCTTTGTATCGGATAGAATTTCTTATTAGAAACAAGCAAATTGACCAACAGTATAACAAATATCGATATCATATTTTGATGATTTTGAAATATCTTGTCCTTGGTGATCAGAAGCAACCTCAATTGAACTCCCACAAAATGGAGACTTTTTGTCAAGAAATTCAAGGTATACTAGCTGATTCTAATAAATTAAATCAATATGTCGAATTTGCATGCAAGATAATATCTGATCAAGTTGGCGATTTGTCCAACGCAGAAAATGCCAAAACAGCACTTATAACAGATAAGTTAAAAAATGCGGCAATGGTTGTTAAGCTTTAAAATTTAATTTTACTGTTTCGAATATGTAATGCAGGGCGTTCCCTTTACCGGGAGCGTCCTGCTGTTTTTATGCGGCACATTCATGGTGCGCTCCTGCTTGAGGGCGAGAATCTTTTCCAGAAAGCTGCGCACCAGTTCAGGCGCACGGTGGAGCGCGTCCAGATAGGGCTTCACTTCATACCAGAGCTCGTGATACTTTTGACCCCAATGAGCAGCTTCCTTCTTGGCGGTGGAAAGTTCTTCTTTCAGGCGGCAGTTCTCCACGTCCATCATATAGCCGTGGTCGGCTTGCTTTTTCAGCTTGGAAAATTCTTCTTCGGTCAGCGAGTAGTTACCGAGAAAGGTGCGCTTGCCGATATAATCCAGATCGCGCGCATGAATGAGGGCTTCTTTCGTGAGCGTGACCTTTTTCTGCACAGCGGCAAGTTCCTTCTCCTTTTTGGAGAGGGTCTGACTGGTTTTGGCAAGCGACTGCGCCTTTTGGTCGGCTTGGGCGGTCAGGCTGTCCAGACGTTCCTGCTCCCGCTGGACTTTGAACTGGGTGACAGTCAGGTGTTCTTCTGTGCTGCCGCGCTCACCGCGCTCCACATCCGTGTATCCGGCAGTACGCATATAGTTGAAGAAATCGTCTTGCAGGACGCTGTACGACTTCTTCAGGACTGGCTTGCCGTTCTTTTGCAGCACAGGCTTTCCGGCATCGTCCAGCAGGGGCTTGGATGCCCACTTCTTGCTCCGGCTGACCTGCATGACAGTCTCCTTGACGGTGCCGACCAGTGCCTTGTCCTTGCAGCGTTTCGACCACAGGATCTGCTTTTCCACCACAGATACATAGACCACATGGAGGTGGTAGTGGTAAACTTCGCGGCCTAGTGCTTCGGTCATGGCACGGTTGATCTCATCGGCGTGCATGACTGCCGAGAGGATATACTGCTCACCACCCACGATCTGAACAGCAGCTTTGTAGGCATCTTCATATCGTAATGCCGGACAGCATCCCGGCCATCGTGGACAAGGACTTGTTTGAAGAAGTGCAGCAAAAAATCAAGAAGAACAGCCGCGCTCCTGCCCGTCACAAGGCCGAGGATGATTACTTGCTCACCACCAAGCTGTTCTGCGGAATGTGCGGCGCGATGATGTTCGGCGAGTGCGGTACGGGTAGAAACAAGGTCATTCATCATTATTATAAGTGCGCCACCGCGAAGCGTTTCAAGACCTGCAAGAAAAAGACCGTCCGTAAAGAGTGGCTGGAGGATTTGGTCATAGCTGAAACCATGAAGCTGATTCAGGACGATGCCGTGATTGATGCCATCGTTGCGGAAGTGATGGAGTTGCAGGATCAGGAAAACACCACTCTCCCTTTGCTGGAAAAGCAGATGCGCGAGGTAGAGAACGGCATTGAAAATATGCTGAACGCCATTCAAGCAGGTGTGCTGACCAACTCCACCAAATCGCGTTTGGAAAAGCTGGAAGCCCAGCAGAAAGAACTTGAGGTTCGGATTGCCGAAGAAAAAATCGCTCGGCCTCGGTTGAGTGAAAATCAGGTTCGGTTCTGGCTGACCCGGTTCCGCAAGCTCGACCCGAACGTGAAAAGCCACCGGGAAATGCTTATCAATACATTCGTGAACGCCGTTTATCTCTATGATGAAAAAGTTTTGATTACATTCAACTACAAAGACGGCACAAAAACCATCACTTTCGATGAAATTGCCGCCAAAGATGCCCCAGAGGGCAATGGTTCGGATTTGGGTTGCTTTGCTCCACCGAAAAAAGGACGTGCAAGCGTAAAGCTTGCGCGTCCTTTTCATCTTTCAGGAGTTTTTCTCTTGTAGAGCGTCTCGCTCATCTGGCTGCGGATGGAATCCTGCCGCTTGTGGTAAACCTGCGTATAAATTGCCAGTGTCGTGCTGGGTTGGGCATGACCCGCCTCAGCCGCCACTGTAGCGACACCGATGTCCGGGTTGGAGAGCAGGATACTGACAAAGGTGTGGCGAAACATATGCGGGTGGATTTTGCGGATGCCCGCTTTCTCGGCCACGCGGTCAACAATTTTGCCATAGTGGTCGGGGCTGATGGGCCAGCCGAAATCATTGATAACGATAAAATTTTTTCCGCGCAGCTTTTGCAGGGATTCTCGGTACGATTCCCACTTTCCGTCCATGCAGGTCTGCCAAGTACTGCCCATACGGTGCTTTTGTGCAAGCCATTGTTCACGGTAGGTTTTCAGATATTCCATAAATTCGGGTGCTACATCTATGTCACGGACATTGTCCTCTTTCGTGGTCGTTAGGTGATAGCCTTTGTTCACAATGAGCAGTGACTTATCCACATGGACGGTGCAGTGGTCGAAGTCAATATCTTCCCATGTCAGCCCGGCTAACTCACCGCGCCGCATTCCGGTATTCAGCAGCCCCATGACGATGACCTGCTCCAGTGTGGAACAGTGCGGCAGCACCTTAAAAAGAGCCTCTACTTCTTCCGGGTGCAGGCAGTCTACCGGGCGGCTGCGCGTACCTTTAACCGCGAGTGTTTGGGTATCGTTGTCTATGCCGTACTCGCGTTCGGCATATTGCATTACGAGCCGCAGAAAGATGGCATACTCCTTGATGGTTTTTCGTGCAATAGGGCGGTGATCCAGTTCAATATGAAACAGCTTTTCGGGCTTACATTTGAGAGCTGCTGCAATTTCCTGTGCTGTTTTTAGTGTGGTACGCTCTCCGCGGAACACTCGCTCTACAGATTTTGTCTGTATGGAACATTGTGCTGCAATTTGGGGACAGGACAGTTTCTTATATTGCTTTGCGTTGGGTTTCAGCACCGCATACCCTTTCACGCTGCGCACATCGGCCTCACCCAGCAGATCCAGAAACTTCTCGCATTCGCGCTTATTTACTTTTGAAATCGGCATTTCTGCAAATGCCGGGCTGATTTCGCAGATTCGGCGCAGCATGGTTTCCTTACCTGCTGTGGTGTTGGCTTTATTCTTATGCTGTTCGTAGTCGCCCTCCAGACGAACGGAGGGGTCGAGCATCGATTTTTTGGAATCAATGTATGCTCTTGCTACATCTCG
>OLPA01002279.1_pt1 | contig 14525 bp, 12 predicted proteins | sample 1672811 | NCBI WGS metagenome assembly OLPA01 (sample SAMEA3136726, study PRJEB25190) | human gut metagenome | biome: human gut; feature: human-associated habitat; material: faeces | place: Austria | collected 2013
CCCCGGCAGCAGGCTTGAAACCGGCAGCGGCGCCGCTTTGACGGCGGCGGTGGCGGCAGCTTATCTGTGCCGCGCGGCGGCTGTAAGCGCCGGGGAGAAGCCCGGCGAGAGAGCGGACTATATTCTCAGAAATGCTGAAATCCTTCGCGGCTATATGGTGCACCTTATTGACGAGGATGTGAAAAGCCGCGGCCCCCTGAACAGGGCGCTGAAAGAGGGAGGCGAGCGGGAGATCGAAGCCGCCCGGCAGCCTGCGGTGAGTATCAGCGGTGAAATCGTCAACATGATGGGGAAGTGCCTGGAGCTTGGGCGGGAGCTGAAGGAACTCTGTCCTCCGGCGGCGCTGCACTATGTCCGCGAGAGCGCGGAGACGGCAATGGCCGCAGCAAGGACCGCCGTGCATTACATCCTGGATATGTCCGCCAAGTGCAGCGACGAGACCTACCGCTTCGTTATCCACCGGGAAAACGAGATCACGCTCGGTCGATATCAGCCGATTTATGCCGAAATCGTTTCACAATAAAAGTTGCCCCGCCCCCGGATAGCCGGGGGCGGATTTTACAGGAGGGAGCATGAAAAAAATCATTATAGCGCCCGATTCTTTTAAGGGGACGATGACGGCGGAGGAGATCTGCGATATCCTTGACGCCGCGGTTAAAAGAGCGGTTCCCGGGGCTGAAACAGTCCTCATCCCCATGTCGGACGGGGGCGAGGGAATGGTTGCGGCCTATACCCGCCTTTTAAGCGGAGAGAGTCACAGTGCGCAGGTCAGCGGCCCCCGGGGAGAAAAACTTGCCTGTCCCTTCGGCCTCCTGCCTGACGGCACGGCGGTTGCGGAGATGGCGGGCTGTGCGGGCCTGCCTCTTATGGGCGGGCAGCTTGACCCCTTCCGCGCCAGCACCTTCGGCGTTGGCGAGCTGCTGCTGGCGCTTCGTGACCGGGGCTGCGATAAAGTCCTTATGGGCATCGGCGGCAGCGCAACCTGCGACTGCGGCATTGGCATGGCGGCGGCGCTGGGTTTCCGCTTTCTGGACGGAGAGGGAAAGGAGCTGGCCCCTTATGCCTGCAATATCGGCGCCGTGAGGCAGATCCTTCTCCCGGAAAAGCTGGAACTGCCGGAGATAACTGTGGCCTGTGATGTGGACAATCCCCTCTGCGGCCCAAATGGCGCCTGCGCCGTGTTCGGCCCTCAGAAGGGACTGCAGCCGGAAGAAATACAGCCTCTTGACGAAGATATAAAAGCCTTTGCGGGGCTTATTGAGGAACGCCTGCATGTCCCGGTGCTGGATGTGCCCGGTGCGGGGGCTGCCGGCGGGCTTGGCGCTGCTTTGCTTGCCTTTTGCGGGGCAAAGCTCACTCCTGGGATTGAAATGCTGCTGGATGCGTCGGGGATAGACCGGGAGCTTGAAAGCGCGGCGCTTGTACTGACCGGAGAGGGCAGGCTAGACGGGCAAAGCATGGCAGGCAAGGTTCCCGTGGGCGTGAGCCGCCGGGCGAATCGGGCCGGGGTTCCCTGCCTTGCCGTCTGCGGCTGTATCGGCAAAGGGGCCGAGGCGGTTTTGAGCCAGGGAATCAGCGCCTATTATGCCGCAAGCGAGGCCGGGCGGAGCATGGATGAGCTCAGAAAGACATGCCGCGCCGACCTCGCCGCCGCCGCGGACAGGGCCATGGCGGATTTCCTTTCAAAAAAATAAAGACATTCACCGCAGTTCAAATCCGGCGGTGCTTTTTGAAAAAACTGTTAAAATTTCGGATTGCTTGCCATTTTCAGCCATGTAGTGTATAATATCCTATCACGCGTGCACAGCGCAGGGAGATGAGCTTATGGATGAAACTATCCTCAAACTGAAACAATGGATATCCGAGAGCGGCAACATTGTGTTTTTCGGCGGAGCCGGTGTGAGCACGGAGAGTGGGATTCCCGATTTTCGCAGTGTTGACGGGCTGTACAGCCAGCAGTGGAAATATCCTCCGGAGACAATTTTGAGCCATAGCTTTTTCGAGAAAAATCCGGAGGAATACTACCGCTTTCACAGGGCTAAGCTGGTGATTGACGGCGTTAAGCCCAACAGGGCCCATCTGCGCCTTGCCGAGCTGGAGCGGGAAGGGAAGCTTCGGGCGGTTGTGACCCAGAATATCGACGGGCTCCATCAGGCTGCGGGCAGCAAAAATGTTCTCGAGCTTCACGGAAGCATCCAGCGTGCCTATTGTTCCCGGTGCCGCAGGCCATATCCTGCCGAGCGCATGAACCGCGGGGAGGGCGTGCCCCGCTGCGGCTGCGGCGGCGTGATCAGGCCTGATATCGTGCTCTACGAGGAGCCGCTGAATGAAGATGTGGTCTCCCGGGCGATAAAATACATAAAAGAAGCCGAGGTGCTTATCATCGGCGGTACCTCCTTGAACGTATATCCTGCTGCGGGGCTGATCAATTATTACAGGGGAAGTCGTCTGGCTCTTGTAAATCTCAGCGAGACGCCTTATGACAGCTATGCGGACCTGGTGATACACGAAAAAATCGGCGGGGTGTTCAGCCGCGTATGAATGTAAGAGAGATACTGGGCGTTAAATTTGTAAACGCCGGAATAATGGAGACCGTTGAGAACGGAATGCGGCTCATGGAGGAGCGAAAAAACGCCTATGTGGCAGCCCTGGGCACGGAACAGCTTCAGGCTGCCCGCAGGGATGGGCGGCTCATGGAGGCGGTCCGGGGCGCGGAGCTCATTTTGCCCCAGGGCAGCGGGATTCTCTGCGCCTCCCATATCCTGGGCCTGCCCCTGAAAGGCAGGATAAGCGCCTTGGATTTTGCCTCGGCCCTTATGGCCAGAATGAGCGAAAAGGGCATGAGCATTTTCATTGTAGGCCCGGACACGGAGCTTGTGGAGCTTGCGGAGGAAAAAATAAAAAGCCGATACCCCGGCATCATTGCCGCGGGCAGCGACGGGGGGTTCTGTACCAGTGAAATTGAGCTGACGGCCATGATAAATCAGGCCGCGCCGGACCTGCTTCTGGTCGCTCTGGGGTCTCCCAGGCAGGAGCTCTGGATGCATCGCTGCCGGGGCAAGCTTAAGGCCGGGCTTATGCTGGGCTTCGGAGAGGAGCTCAAAGCACTGGCAGGCGAGCTCGTGATCGCCCCCAAGCGCTGGCGGGACTCAGGCTTTGAATGGCTGTACTGGCTCATTAAGGAGCCTTGGCGTATTCCCCGTATGCTCCGGCGTACCGGGCTGATTTTTACCGCCCTCTGGCGCAGGCTTGTAGGCTGAAGGGGCGGATATGAGCTCCATGTATGAAAGAACGGAGATATAATGAAGAAATGACGAAAGGAAAGCTTATCGTCCTTGAAGGCATTGACGGAAGCGGGAAATCTTCTCAGTACCGCCGTCTCTGCGCCAGAATGGAAAAAGACGGAATAGACTATAATCATATTGTGTTTCCCCGCTATGACAAGGAGAGCAGCGCATTGATACGCATGTATCTCAATGGAGAATTCGGCACCCACCCGGACGATGTAAACCCCTATACAGCCTCCACCTTTTACGCGGTTGACCGCTTTGCGGCTTATCGGACGGACTGGGGGAAAATATACGAAAGCGGTGGTCTGATCCTCTCCGACAGGTATACCACCTCCAACGCCGTTCACCAGGGGTCAAAGCTCTCCGATGAGAAGCTGCCGGAATTTTTCCGATGGCTGTCTGACCTGGAATATGTAAAAATGGGGCTGCCCAGGCCGGACCTGGTTATTTATCTGGAGGTTGACGTTAAGACCTCTCTGGCCCGGATGCGCCGCCGCCAGGACAGAAACAACACCAGCGCCGACATACATGAGAAAGACCTGGGCTATCTGGAGCGCTGCCTGCACACGGCGGATATGGCAGCGGAATACTACGGCTGGACGCGCATCCCCTGCGTGAAGGACGGTATGGAGCGGGATGTGGATGAGAAGAACCGGGAGATATATGACATTATCCTGAAGAACATCCGATAAAACAAAAAGGGGCTTCAATTGAAGCCCCCGGGAGACTCAGCAGCCGCAGCCGCAGCCGTTGTTGTTATTCTCGCAGCCGCAGCCGTTGCCGCAGCCGCCGCAGCCGAAGAGGATGATGATAAGGATGATTATCCAAAGGCTCCCGTTATTATTACAACCATTGCAGAACATAATATATCCCTTTCTCCGCGCTGAATGATTTTGCTCCTGCCTGCCCTGCGCGGGGGGCGGCAGAACTGTCCATAGGCCGGTGTGTAGGTGTCGAGAGGCTTCCTGTGCCGCTCGTGCCATAATATGCCGCCGCGGACCCGACTGCTACAAACCATAGTCCGCCGCTGAGGCGGAAATTTTCCAAGGAGGTCAGCTATGTCTGGAGATCTCGACAAGATAAACGAAATCTTTCGTATACATGATGAAAAAAGCGCCGCGGCCGAGGGGGCGGAGGCGAAAAAAACCTCCGCTACCGGCGGCCACAGAGCGGTCCGCGCCGACGGGACCGGGCGGGAAAAGGCCGCCGCGGGGAAGCCGCTCGGGGAAACGGAATCTGAGCGGGATTACCGCCCTGTACGCCGGAATCATGTCTATCGCTCCGGCTGTCTGGGCGGAATGATGTACTTTGTTTTCATCGTATGCATAAGCGTGGTTCTTGCCTGCCTTGCGTGGATGTCCGCCAGTGATATGCTGGCCCTGAACAAGGAAAGCTTTACGGCCACTGTGAGCCTGCCTTCCAGTATTTTTGAGTCAAAAACCGTGGACACCTATGATGAGGACGGTAAAAAGACCGGCACCGAGCGGGTCACCAGCGCGGATATAAGCTATGTTGCCCAGCAGCTTAAGGACGCGGGCCTGATCGAATACAAATGGCTCTTTGAGATGTTCTGCAAGGTTTCAAAGGCCGATATGAAGGTGAGCCCCGGCGAATATGAGCTCCAGTCCAGCTTTGACTATCGGGCGCTGATCCAGAACATGCGCTCAGGCTCATCCTCGGCGCTTACTGTTGATGTGACCATACCCGAGGGCTTCTCCATGCGGCAGATTTTCCAGCGGCTGGAGGAAAAGGAAGTGTGCAGTTTTGAGGATCTGATGGATGCTGCCGCAAACTACAAGTTCAATTACGGCTTCCTTGAGAATATCCCAGAGGGAGACGCTTCACGCCTGGAGGGCTTCCTTTTCCCGGATACCTATCAGTTCTATGTGGGTGAGCAGGCCTCCAGTGTCATAAACAAGTTTTTGGTGGTGTTCTATAACAAGCTCAGCGCCGACATGATCAATCAGGCCGGAAATCTGGGCATGAGTATCAGAGAGGTTGTAAACGTGGCCGCTATGATAGAAAAAGAAGCCGCCAACGATGAGGAGCGGGGGCTCATTGCCTCGGTAATATATAACCGCATCAACGCGGGCATGCCTCTCGGCATCGACGCCACCATTCTTTACGCCTACCCCGACCATGAGGGCGCCCCCACGGCAGAGATGATTGCCGCAGACAGCCCGTATAACTCCCGCCTCTATACCGGACTGCCTCCCACGCCGATCTGCTGTCCGGGCCTTGCCTCCCTGAACGCGGCGCTGAATCCCGAGAGCACAAATTATTATTACTATGCGCTGGACACTGCCAGCGGTACCCACCGCTTCTTCAGTACCGCCGGTGAGCACGAGAGCTTTGTGGCAACCCAGAGCTATGAGTAACCGCTTCGAACTCCTGTCCCCGGCCGGGGACATGGAGCGGCTGCGCATGGCTCTGCTCTACGGGGCGGACGCGGTGTATCTGGCCGGCCGACGCTTCGGCATGAGAGCTGCTGCCGTAAATTTCGGAGATGAAGCGCTGCGGCGGGCCGTGGCCCTCGTCCATGGCAGGGGAGCAAAGATTTACGTCACCTGCAACACCCTGCCCCGGGAGGATGAGCTTCGGGAGCTTCCGGCGTATCTGGAATTCCTGCAGGACGCAGGAGTGGACGCGCTTATTATCGCGGACCTCGGCGTGCTGGCGCTGGCCAGGCGCCACGCGCCCCGGGTAGCCCGGCATGTGAGCACCCAGTTCGGCGTAATCAACAGCGCCGCCGCCAATGCCCTTTATGCGTTGGGGGCGGATACTGTGGTTCTGGCCCGGGAAACGCCGCTGGAGGATATCAGAAAGATCAGGGCCAACACCCCGCCGGAGCTGCGGCTGGAGGCCTTTGTCCACGGGGCCATGTGTGTGTCTTTTTCCGGCCGCTGTCTGCTCTCCAATTATATGACCGGCCGGGACGCCAACCGGGGCCAGTGCGCCCAGCCCTGCCGCTGGAAATATTATCTGGTGGAGGAAAAGCGACCGGGACAGTATTTCGAGATCAGCGAGGACGGGGGCACCCATATCATGAACTCCCGGGATATGCGCATGATAGAGCATATTCCGGCACTGATGGAGGCGGGGGTCTGCTCTTTCAAGATAGAAGGCAGAATGAAATCCGCCTATTATGCGGCGGTTGTCACCAATGCCTACCGCCACGCCATAGATGCCGCCATTGCGGGTGATCCGCTGGACAGGCTCTGGGTGGAGGAGACGGATATGCTGAGCCACCGGCCATACTCAACCGGCTTTTATTTCGGAGAACCCGGCCAGTATTACCCTGACGCCATGTATTTTACCGGCGCAGATGTGGCTGCTGTGGTGGAGCGCTGTGACAAGGATGGAAATGCCCTGCTTACCCAACGGAACAAGTTCTTCCGGGGGGATACGCTTGAACTGCTCCTGCCCCATGAAAAGCCCATTGGATTTAAGGCCGAGCGCATTTGGGACGGGGAGGGAAACTTGCTGGAGGATACCCGGCAGGCCATGATGGCGCTTCGCATGAAGCTGCCGGTCTTTGCGCCCGAGGGGGCCATTGTGAGAAAACGCAGAAATCCGGAAATCCGAGCTTGACAAAAGCGCCGCTTATGATAAAATAACGGCTGTTAACATGAAAAACGGCAATGACGAAAAGAACCGAAGTCAGGGCTTTGCAGAGAGGGGTCGTATGCTGAAAGGCCCCATGCCCAATTTCGGCGGCCGCTTCCGAGCCTGCCCGGGAAAACCGGGACGCCTGCCAGCGTTAAAGGCACTTGAGAAGCTGCTTCGGCGGCAAATCAGGGTGGTACCGCGAACAACCTTCGCCCCTGTATGGGGCGGAGGTATATTTTTTGGGAGGGATTCAGATGCAATGTCTCAGATGCGGCGGAGAGATGAAGAGCTTTGGCCGTCAGGACATCCAGCTTGGCCGGCACAGCTTTTTCTTCGGCGATCTGGATAATCTGCTGTCCGGCTCGCTGGAGACGGAGATTTTTATTTGCCGGGGCTGCGGCAAGGTGGAGCTTTTTTCCGGGGAAGGAAAAGAGGAAGAGCGCTTTTCGCAAAAACTGAAAAGGGAAAAATCGGAGGATTGAAAAATGAAAAAATACGGACTGAATCAACTGCGCGAGATGTTTCTCCGCTTTTTTGAGAGCAAGGGCCATCTGCGCCTGCCCAGTTTCTCACTCATACCCCAGAACGACGCCAGCCTTCTTCTTATCAATTCCGGAATGGCGCCCATGAAGCCCTTCTTCAAGGGGGAGCAGGAGCCGCCCCGTAACCGGGTCTGCACCTGCCAGAAATGCATCCGTACCGGCGATATAGAAAACATCGGCAAGACTGCCCGCCACGGCACTTATTTTGAGATGCTCGGCAACTTCTCTTTCGGCGATTACTTCAAGCATGAGGCCATTGCCTGGAGCTGGGAATTCCTTACCTCTCCCGATTGGGTGGGCATTGACCCGGACAGGCTTTATCCCTCCATCTATCAGGACGATGAGGAAGCCTTTGAAATATGGAACAAGGAGATCGGTATCGCCCCGGAGCGCATTTTCCGCTTCGGCAAGGAGGACAACTTCTGGGAGCACGGAGCAGGCCCGTGCGGCCCCTGCTCCGAGATCTATTATGACCGTGGTGAGAAATACGGCTGTGGTAAGCCTGGCTGCACGGTTGGCTGTGACTGTGACAGATATATTGAGGTCTGGAACAACGTTTTCTCCCAGTTTGACAATGACGGGGAGGGGCATTACACTGAGCTTGCCCAGAAAAATATAGACACCGGTATGGGTCTTGAACGCCTGGCCGTGGTCTGCCAGGGGGTGGACTCCCTCTTTGATGTGGACACCATTATGAACATCACCCATAAGGTCAGCGAGATCACCGGAGCTTACTATGGCAGGACCCATAAGATGGACGTTTCCCTGCGCGTCATAACCGACCATATCAGAAGCGCTGTCTTTATGATCTGTGACGGGGTCCTCCCCTCCAACGAGGGCCGGGGTTATGTGCTCCGCCGCCTGCTCCGCCGCGCCGCCCGGCACGGGAAGCTCCTTGGCGTCAACGAAGCTTTCCTGTACAGCGTGGTTGAAACCGTTGTAAAGGAAAACGAGTGCCAGTATCCCGAACTTCGGGAAAAAGAGGCTTATATTACTCGCGTGGTCAAGAACGAAGAAGAAAACTTTGCCAAAACCATTGACGCGGGCATGAGGATCTTTGCCGAACTTCTGGAGGCGCACAAGGCCAAGGGCGAGCGCATTTTTTCCGGGGCCGACGCCTTCAAGCTCTATGATACCTACGGTTTCCCCATAGACCTTACCGTTGAAATGTGTGCTGACGAGGACATGAGCGTGAATGAGGACGAGTTCAGGAAGCTCATGGAGGAGCAGCGCGTCCGTGCCCGCAAAGCCAGGGAGGCCTTGGGTGATCTCGGCTGGGCCGGAATCGACTTCGGCAAGGAAATGCCCGAGACTGTTTTCGTGGGCTACGATAAGACGGTCTCCCAGGCAGAAGTGCTGGCGATTGTTACCGACGGGGAGCTTCAGAATGAGATCAGCTCCGGGGCCGAGGCCATCGTTGTCCTGGACAGGACCCCCATGTACGCCGAGATGGGCGGTCAGAGCGCAGATCATGGCGCCATTCGCGGCGCGGGCTTTGTGTTTGCCGTGAACGATGTCCAAAAGAACAAGGGCGGCAAATACATGCACTACGGTGTGATGAAATCCGGCTCCCTCAGGGTGGGGGATAAGGCTGAGGCGGAGATCTGCCCCGTACGCCGTGCCGCCATCAGCCGGGCCCACAGCGCCACCCATCTGCTCCAGCAGGCGCTGCGGGAGGTTTTGGGCGAGCATGTGCATCAGGCCGGGTCCCTGGTTGAGCCAGACTTCCTTCGCTTTGACTTTACACATTTCTCCGCCGTCAGCCCCGAAGAGCTGCGCCTGGTGGAGGACAAGGTCAACGAGGCCGTTCTGGCGGGCTATCCGGTCGATGTGCGCGAGATGCCCATAGAAGAGGCCAGAAACTGCGGCGCCACCGCCCTTTTCGGTGAGAAATACGGCGATGTGGTCCGGGTCGTGAACATGGGCGGATACAGCATAGAGCTCTGCGGCGGCACCCATCTGAAAAACACCGCCATGGCGGGCGCTTTCCATATAAGCTCCGAGGGCTCGGTGGCCTCCGGCGTGCGCCGCATCGAGGCGACCACAGGCAAAAAGACCATGGAACTGCTCCACGGCAGCCTTGATACCATTAATACCCTTGCTGCCGCCTTCAAGGCCAACTGCTGCGACGTGGTCAGCCGGGTTGCGCATCAGGGAGAGGAGCTGAAGGAGGCAAGAAGGCTTCTCCAGCAGTACAAGGACAAGGAATCCGCCGGCAGCGCCGACGCGCTTCTTGGCGCGGCCAAAGACGTGGGTGGCCTGCATGTGGTTGCCTCGAGAGTGGACTGCTGTGACGCGGGCGCGCTCAGAAAACTGGGCGACGCGCTGCGGGACAAGGATGCGAACGCCGTAGCCGTCATTGCGGCGGTAAACGGAGGAAAGATAAGCTTCCAGTGCGTCTGCGGCAGGGAAGCTGTTGCCAGGGGCGTCCGGGCCGGGGATATAATCAGGTCCATTACTGCCATCGCCGGCGGCAAGGGCGGCGGAAAGCCGGACTCTGCCATGGGCGGCGGCAACGACCCCGCGAAGCTTGGCGAGGCGCTGGCCGCGGTAGAGAAACTGGTGGAAGAAAAAATATAAGGAGGAAAAATAAAATGACCGACAGCAACTGCCTCTTCTGCAAATTGATTGCCGGGGAGATCCCCAGCGGCAAGGTTTACGAGGACGAGTATGTCTACGCCTTTCGGGACATCAATCCCCAGGCCCCGGTTCATATTCTGGTTGTGCCCAAGGAGCACATTGCCTGTGCCGCCGAAATAAACGGCGAAAATTCCCTCCATGTGGCCAAGTGTTTTGAAGCGATCGCAAAAATAGCGGAGGCTGAGGGCCTTGATAAGGGCTACCGCGTAGTCAATAACTGCGGCGATGACGGCGGGCAGACCGTTATGCATCTGCACTTTCACATTATCGGCGGCACGAAGCTGTCCGAAAGGATCATCTGATATTTTGCGGCCGTGGGGTAACTGTCTCCTGCGGCCGCTTTCCTTTGGGAGGTGAGCGCTCTGAGAAAGCTTGCGACGGCGTCCGTTTCCTTTTCTGCGGCAGTTTTTGCGGCCAACTACATTTTATCCCCCTCCTCGCTGCCAATAGCGGCGGTGATCGCCGCGACACTTGGGGCGGGCCTGATTTTCCTAAGAAGAAAATGGCTCCGGGGGACCATAATCGTGCTGTTTGCTTTCTCGGCGGGGCTTGGCGCTTTTTACGCGCAATACCTCCGATGTGCGCTGCCTGCTAAAGAACTGGAAGGGCAGACAGCGGAACTCTCCTGCACGCTATTGGATTATCCCACCGTCTATGATGATTATTGCCGTGTGCGCGTCAGGATAGAAAACGGCGGAGCCAGGGGCTTGGAGGCACTGGTTTTTGACAGCGGCATGGAGCTTGCCGAAGCGGAACCGGGACAGAAAATGAGCTTTACCGGCCGACTTTCCGCGGCTGATGTGAGATATGGCGAAGACTACGACTATTATAACTCCCGGGATATCTATCTGACGGCAAGCGTTAAGTCCGGCCTGATTCTCAGTGAGGGAAAGTCCGGGCTGTGTTTTATCCCCGCAAGAGTGAACAGGGCGTTTACCGACCTTGTCGGACAGCTTTTTCCGGAGGAAACCAGGGGGTTTATGAAATCGCTTATGTTGGGGGATAAAACGGAGCTCTACAAGGACGCGGCTCTGTATACCGCTATGAGCCGGGCAGGTTTCATGCATGTGGCGGCGGTCTCGGGGATGCATATCGCCTTTCTTGTGGGCCTGCTTCAGCTTCTGCTCGGCGCGGGCAGAAAAAGCTCGGTTTTCTGCATTGTCCTGGTCTGGCTCTTTGTGCTTGTGACGGGGTCAAGCCCCTCGGCCCTCAGAGCCGGCTTTATGCAGAGCTTTCTGCTGCTGGCTCCAGTGTTCCGCCGGGAGAACGACCCCTTGACCTCCCTCTCTTTTGCGCTGGCCCTGATTTTGCTTATGAATCCCTACGCGGCCGGCAGTGTGAGCCTGCAGCTCTCCTTTACGGCCATGGCGGGTATAATGTGCCTGGCGGGGCCGATTACAAAGGCATTGACAGGCCACCTGCCAAGGAACCTTTTCAGAAAACCGGTTGGCTACCTGCTAGGCATAGTCGGCGTCTCGCTGGCGGTTATGGTCTTTACCCTGCCGCTTATGGCCATCCATTTTGGCTATGTGTCCCTGCTCTCGCCTCTGGCCAATATGCTGGGGCTTTGGGCGGTTTCCCTGTGTTTCTGCGGCGGTTTTGCGGCGGCGGCCCTTGGAGCGCTGATACCTACGGCGGGTGCGGCGGCCGCCTGGCTTGTGTCATGGCCGGCAAGATATATCTTCCTGCTTGCCAAAACGGTGTCCGCACTGCCTTTTGCGACTGTGTATCTCAAGTCCGGCTTTGGGGGAGCATGGCTTTTGTTCTGTTATCTGCTGTTTGGCCTTTCTCTTGTAAGCCGGGCAGACCGGCGCATAAGATTGCTGCTACCCGCCGGCCTGGCGGCGCTGTCTCTGGCGCTGACGCTGCTGGTTCCCAGAGCCTGTTACCGTGCGGCGGGCGCTGTTTTCACGGCTCTGGATGTGGGCCAGGGCCAATGCCTCAGTGTTTTCTCCGGGGACAGCACCCTGATGGTGGACTGCGGCGGAACCGGCAGCCTTGACAGGGCGGGCGAGACCGCCGGGGCTTATCTCTGCATGGCGGGAAGAAGCAAAATTGACCTCCTTTTGCTTACGCACCTCCATGCGGACCACGCAAACGGCGTTGAGACCCTTCTTGAGATGTGCCCCGTCGAGAAAATAATCATGCCCGAAAATCCCAACGACGAGGATGGGCTGTTGGACGAAGTGTGTAGAGCCGCGGCAAGGCATGGAACGGAGATCGAATACCTTTCCACTGACAAAGAAATTGAATTGGGAGGGATCCGCCTCCGGCTCTTTGCCCCGGGCGGGGCCGGGGATGAGAACGAGCGATGCCTCATGGCGCTTGTCTCCGCAGGGGGCTATGACATGCTCGTTACCGGGGACGGCTCCAAAAGCGCGGAACAGGAGCTGATTAAGAATCACGATATTTCCGGCGTGGAGCTGCTGATCGCCGGACATCACGGCTCCAGATATTCCTGCGGCGGAGATTTTCTCAGGGCCATCGGCGGTGAGACCGCTGTGGTCAGCACAGGCTATAATACATTCGGCCACCCGACTTACGAAACACTTGAACGCCTGCGCGCTTACGGGTATACTATTCTCAGAACCGATTTGAACGGAACCATTGAAATACGGATAGGAAAAGACTATGGCCAGGAAAAACAGCAGAGATGAGGAAAAAATGAATTATCCGGCAGAGCTTCGCCGCCTAAAGGAGGAGGGCCCCCAGCGGCTCTACCTGCTTTGGGGGCCGGAGGATTATCTGCGGGAGCAGTATCTGGCCCAGCTCAAAAAGCGCTGCCTACCGGAAGGGGAGGACAGCTTCAGCTACAAGCGCCTGGACGGGCCGGAGCTTGACCGGCAAGAACTGGTCGGCGCCATTGACGCGGTGCCCTTCATGACGGAGCGAAGTTTCGTGGAAATCAGAGACGTGGAACTGAACCGTCTCAAAGAGCCGGAAAAATATATGGCAGTTTTTTCCGATATCCCCGAATACTGCACCGTTTGCCTTGTTCAGAGCGCCCAGTTTGAACCGGACGGCAGGCTTAAGCTCATCAAGACCCTGCGGAGCGTGGCAAGAGAGCTTAAATTTACCCAACAGTCCCAGGGGATGCTCATTGACTGGATCATTCGCCGCTTTGCGGCGGCGGGAAAGAGCGTGGAACTGGAAGCGGCCCAGAGGCTTATGTTCATAAGCGGAGATCTTATGAGCAGGCTGATTCCTGAAATTGAAAAAATTGCCGCCTTTGCCAAGGGCGAACGGGTGACGGCAGCCGATGTGGAAGCGGTGGCTAACCATATCCCTGAAGCTGTGATTTTTGACATGACGGATTATATTTCCCAGAAAAAGTACAATACCGCCGCCTCCGTTCTGGCGGAGCTTCTGGCGGATAAAAACAATGAGCCCATACCCATGCTGGCCATGCTTGGCCTGCAGATGAGGAAGCTTTATACTGCCCGCCTTGCCATCGAGCGGGAACTGGGGGCAAAGTTTGTGATGGAGGTATGCTCCATAAAGCATGAATTTATCGCAAAAAAGCTCATAAACTCCGCCCGGGGCTTCAGCCTCAGCCAGCTCAGGCGGGCGGTAGCGCTCTGCGCCGAGGCGGATTATAAAATGAAAAGCAGCTCTCTGGATGGCAGAGAGCTGCTGAAGGAAACAGTGATGCGAATCGCGGCGGGAGAGACGGATGCGGAGCGTTAGGGAAGTGATCGTGGTGGAGGGCAGGTATGACAAGAACGCCCTGAGCCAGGTGGTGGACGCGGTGATCATCGAGACTTCCGGCTTTGGCATCTTCAACAACCGCCAGAAGCAGAAGCTGCTGCGCGCACTGGCCCAGGCCCGCGGCCTTGTGGTCATGACCGATTCCGACGGGGCAGGATTTGTTATCCGAAATTTTATTAAGTCCTGTGTTGACCCAAAGCTCGTAAAACATGCCTATATTCCGGACGTTTCCGGCAAGGAACGGCGGAAAAGCGCGCCTTCAAAGGAGGGAAAGCTGGGCGTGGAGGGAATGCGGCCCCAGATCTTGCTGGACGCGCTGATCCGCGCCGGTGCTGTCATTGACGGAGAAGAGACCGGGGCTGGGGAGGGGCGCATAAGCAAGGCGGACTTTTATTCCCTTGGCCTCAGCGGCAGGGAGGGCAGCCGGGAAAAACGGGCTGCGCTCATAAAGCGCCTTGACCTGCCGGAGCGGCTCACGGCGGACGCGCTTTTGGATGTGCTCAACGCGCTGATGAGCCGGGAGGAATTTATCAATCTTCAGCTCTGCGCGTCTTCGATGAAAACAGACAACAGCACCGATATGAGCAGCAGCGCCTGCCCTGTCTCGTTCAGTGCCACGGCCAAGCAGTAAAGCGCATAATTTTCATACATGCTGCCGCCCCATTCCAGAAGCAGGGCAAAGGAGCAGATGAGGAGCAGGCAGCAGAGCTGAAGGCTGCGGATGAATATGTACCAG
>OLPA01002281.1_pt1 | contig 14518 bp, 14 predicted proteins | sample 1672811 | NCBI WGS metagenome assembly OLPA01 (sample SAMEA3136726, study PRJEB25190) | human gut metagenome | biome: human gut; feature: human-associated habitat; material: faeces | place: Austria | collected 2013
CCGAACCAGCGAACAGCCACCACTTTATCGGGTTCCGGATCACGAACATTCCTATGATAAACAAGAAACAAACCAACGCTCCAAAATACACCGGTCCCGAAGTAAACGTCTTCTCCCCCCAATAGGTAGGAGCTTGTACTTCTTTTCCTACTTGAGCCCCCTTTGCCCTTAATTCCTTATACAATTCAGAGTCCGGTCCTAACATACCTCCGGATCCCCCTCCATAAGCATTAGGAACCAGCAATGTCAATAGCTCACCTTTACCATAGCTCCAGGCAAAAGCATAATCCTTATCCAGGCCCGAAGAGATTTTCTCTCCGGAAGCCGTAGTAGTAGTCAATTCCGTAGCACCACGGATAGAGTTCTTGCCAAGATCCCAATGAGCATACATATTTTGAGCGTTGGGAAGAATCGCTAATATAACGCAACCAACCATAATCACGGTCACTTTGCCTAACTCTTTGTATGTTTTCTCTCGTAGTTTAGCGAACACGTACCCCAGATAAACAAACAAACAAAGCAGCAATAAATAATAAGTGATCTGGATATGTCCATTCGATATGGATAAGGCAACTCCCAACAAGAATACGATTCCTCCCCACAAATACTTACGTTTGAACAGGAGCGCCATACCCGCAAGGGTTAGCGGCATATAGGCAATGACATATGCTTTCGTTATATGCCCGGCTTCTATAATGATTATATTATAAGAAGCTAACGCAAAAGCGATCGAGCCCGCAAGGGCCAGCCACCAATTCACCCCCATTACACACATCAATATATAAAAACATACCAAACCGGTAAATACCATGCCCGCATTCAAATAACCGATATCTTTTAATGGTGCCTCTAATAAAGTATACCCAGGCAACTTAGGGGCAGGATTCCCATATCCTCCCGCATAGGGCATTCCTCCAAACATGGCATCAGACCAAACGCTAAATTCACCGGGCTGGGCGGATTTCTCATATTTCTCCATCTGGCTACCTCCCATGCCAACAGCTTTCTCCATGTCTCCCTGACGAATCGATTTACCCTCAAATACGGCCGGGGCAAAATAAACCACTGTCAGCACCAAGAACACGGCTACAGCAGCGATATGCTTCCCCCATTTTTGCATTATACTCCGCATAAAACTTATTTATATTTAATTATTTATACTCTACCTTTAAACCATTTGGCAAAATAGAAACGTACGGCGAACCAACCATGCAATGCGATTGTCGAGACTTTCCCATAATATTTGCACATAATCTCATACCGCTCTTTCAAGGAAGCTTTCCGATTGGCGCTACTTAATCCTTCCTCCAAGAAGTCAGACAAAACCAGATGCGTATTATGCACTCTTTTCGCACGCTTCAGACATTGGATGCACCAATCATAATCGGCCGTCAAACGATAATCCGTATTATATAACGGAGCTATCTCCCGTTTTGATATAAACGACTGGTGACAAACCAACATTCCCATTCGAAAACCCTTCCAACTGAGTCTCTCCGGAGCCTTCAACCTGCGCATCCCCAACGATTTGCCCGCCGCGTCAACGATCCGGGTCTCTCCGTAAATCACGTCTGGCAAAGATACTTTCTTTTTCAAAGACGCCACAATTCTTTGCACGGTATCTGCGGTATAAAGTGTATCGCCCGCATTCAAGAACCACACATAGTCCCCCGTGGCTCGCCTTAAACCTTTATTCATGGCATCGTACAAGCCTTTATCAGGCTCGCTTATCCAAGAAGCGATACCGGACTCATATTGCTTGATGATCTCTACGGTCTTATCCTTCGACGCTCCGTCAATCAATATATACTCGATATTCGGATACGACTGGCTAAGTACGCTCAATATCGTACGCTCCAACCATCGCTCCGCATTATAGGTGATCGTTATGATCGAAAATGTAGGTTGCTGATTCATTTTTCCTTCTTTGTTTTATAAGCCTGTTTCGGATGATTTGGGGTATTGGGATATAAGCGCGTCAAACGCCCCGTTGACAGAAGCAAAGGTATAAACTCATTTTTTATATAAGCAGGATTTCTATTCACGAAAGACGCTATTTCTTCTATCGTTAAATAGGCATTCAAACAACAAGCTACTATAGAATCCATCATCTCTGCTTTACTCATTCTTCGGACTCTCTTTGAGGCCATATCCGAAGGTCGCAAGGTTTCATTCAAAGGTCGCAAGGTTTCACCTAAAGGTCGCAAGGTTTCACCTAAAGGTCGCAAGGTTTCATCCGCAACATAAGGCGATTCAACAATCTGTTTAGACATAAAAGTCAAATACAAGAATCCCATCTTATACTCATACACAGGAGCAGATAATCCCTCAGCTACACAGTTATCAATAATACGCTGTGTCCCTCTTCCCCAGCTTTCAATAAAACCAGCCTTGTAAAAGACATCCGCAATCAATTTATTATGAGGTCTGGAAGGGTGAGGCCTAGATAAGTCCTCTACCGTAATATCCTGCAAACGAGCCTCATTCCCCATTACTAACTTATCGTCATAAATACGGATTTGTATTTCGGAAGAGACAAAATATTCGCGATGAATAATCGAGTTCAATAGGGCTTCCCGCAAGGCCTCATAGGGATAAACTAATTTCTCGCGCCGATGAATCCCTTCATAAGATATATAACTTAACAAGTATTTTGTTCGCAAGATATCCAACGCCCGATCAACCTGCTGAATCAAATTGCCCTCAATGATATCAGTCGTCAGTACTTCAGTCTCCGAAAGGAACTTACCGATCTTTATCCGAGCCTGTAGCACATATTTTTGTACATTCTTTCCAAACAAGACCACAGCGGCTCTTTTGAATCTACCTCCGACTACTAAATTCAATCGTTTCATTAAAGCCAATATATCTGTTTCCTGCTCAATGGAAGGAACCCTATCCTTAGCTAATAACTTAAAACGTTCTACAGTTTCTATATCTATATCATCCAAAGAGAAATCTTCCTCAACCACACTCTCCCACGTCAGCCCCATTTTCGCAGCAAGAAACATATTCAACTGATTCCCCTGCAATTCAGAAGTAACACTTCCACTCCGAGTATAATATCGCCCGTGTACAGAAATCGGCATAGCAGAAGGCTGAACTTCTATCTCTAAATACTCTTTACCATTACTCTCTTTTAAATGGACAAGAGGCATAATTCCGGTTTTCTGGGCAATAAAATTAGGAAGTCTCTCTATTAGTTTCTCTGGATGCTCTATGCCAACAACCGTCCCATTATCATTTAAACCAATATACAACACGCCTCCCTGCGTATTACAAAAAGCAGAGACATAACGAGTATATTCGTCATGCCATGATTCCTTAAATTCGATATGCTGGTCTTCTTTCATTCTATTCACGCTTATTACACAGACTCTGATACAAAGCTATATATTTTTTGGCAATAATCGATTCCTTATAACAATCATGTACCTTGCGGATACAAGCCTCATCTAATCGCAAAGACTCTCGATTATCGATTACCCACTTGATACCCGTAGCCAAGTCATCCGTATCCTTATATTTCGCCAGGTATCCATTTTCCAAGTGGTTTATAATATCAGTCTGTCCGCTATTATCAAAACTCACCGCCGGACAACCACAAGCCATCCCTTCTATAATAGTCTGGCCAAAAGTCTCATACAAAGAAGCTACCACCGTTACGTCAGCTGCGGCATATAATTTCGCGATCATAGAAGGATCACTCAAAGATCCCATCCATACATAAGAAATCGGAATTTCCGACAAAAAAGAATCATCCCCTTTGATACCTCCAAACAAAACCAAGAAATAATCTTCCTCTCCTTTCCTCTCTTTCAATATAGATAAAGCCTTGACAAGATATTCAAAACCTTTAATCGGATCATTGATACGTGCGGCTCCCATCAAGATGATTTTCTTATCCAAAGGTAAAGATAAGCTCTTCCTAGCCTCCGCCTTATCAGAAAGTACAAACAGACTCGTGTCAATCACATTCGGAATCACCTCTACAGGCAACCTATTGGTCAACGCACTATCTTGAGCTTGTTGTCTTAACCAAGTACTTACCGCCACCAGTTGTATCTTAGAATCCGCTAAGAAACGTTTCTTATTAAAAACATGATACGACAAATCCTTTTTATCGCTCGAACTTAGGAAAGGACATTTTCCACATTCTTTCTTGAACCTCTCGCAACCGAACGAATAATGGCAAATCGCCGTACATGGCCACATATCGTGCATAGTCCAGACTACAGGCTTACCAATCCGTATCAACTTTTTTATATCATCTAAAGATAGAAATCCTTGATTAATCCAATGCAAATGAATAACATCCGCATTTTGGACTAATGGATGGGAGCTGAGATCTGTTCCCGTATTCGCAATAGAAACCTGGAACAAAGGTTTCCGCCGTAAATGATTAGAGAGAAAAATCACTAAACGTTCCCATACAAAACGCATAAAGTTAAACTTCTCCCTCAAGTTAGAATTATTGATCGAAACAACTCTTGGATCTCTGCTTTTTTGATCCCGCACAAGCATTGACACATTCGCACCAGACCTATTCAAAGCCTTCATCAAACGATTCGCAGCAACTGCAGCACCGCCTGTTAATTCTGCTGTATTTAATATCACTACATTCATCGCTTATCTATTATTTTCCTGCAACTATTTTTCTTAGTTTCAATCCATTCACTTATCCACCGGTTAATTCGCAAATCAAACGGAATTATCACTGACACTCAATAAGCAAGAAGCCACTTCTGAAGAAAAATGTTCCAAGTTATAAATCCTCTCAGCCAAGTATCTGCCAGCCTCCCCCATAGTTTTAGCTTCTTTAGGGTGGATTGCCACATACTCTATAGCTTTTTTCCAAGAATTAATATCTCCAAAAGGTACCTTCAATCCGATTTTTTCAACCTCCACATCAATCGGATAATTCATATTGTCAGTCGTAATAACAGGTAAACCCAAAGCCATAGCCTCTACCAATGTTGTTAATCCTACCGTATAAGGAAGATCATAAGTACTAATGACTATCGCTTTCGCATCGTTCGTGATAAGCGCAATCTCTTTATACTCCATATCGACGAAATGAATACGCACATTACTTTTGAGTATATCATTTAACTGCATTGTAAAAATAGATTTATAATCAACAGCTCCCACTTTCGCTCCCAAATAAATCTCACACATCTCTTTTGTTTCGGAAAAAGCCTTCACTAAAGTAATAAGATCTCTGTTCTCTCTACCTGTAGATATAAAAAAATCTTTACTTTTTCTTTGTTTCAAAAGGCTGTCATAGAAAGCCAAATCTGGCCCCCAATGCGTCAACACCGCATCTTTTCTTTTTATCTTACCTGTTCGCAAAGACGCATCCAACAGAGGCTGACTAAAGAAAAATAATTTATCTATTCCTCTATAAAAGAATGAGGATATAATATTTCTGATTTTATTGGAGGAATTCGTTACCGCAGTATGATGCCAAATAACTATAGGTTTGCTAAACAACCCTAAAGCTCTTAAGAATATCACCAGTTCCAGTCCTCGATGCGTTGCTCCATAAATCGCATCAAATTGATTAAACATAGACAATATGCTAATTAAATTGTAACACATCAATTTAAGTCGATTCTTATAAGGGTTAAAAGGTATTTCAAAGCTAACTCTTTTGATACCGAATTTTTCAAAATGAGTAAATCCATATAGAAGATGACCAGGATAATCTCCCTTTTTCCATGCTTGAAAATACGTCTCTACTGGAATTGTATGATAAAAAAGAACTCGCATAAAGCAATCTAAAAATTATCGAATCCAAACCTTAATTAAACAAATGTACTCTTCAGATAGAATTTGTGTGTGTTTTTAATCGTTTCCACAAATCATGTATCCATGTATATTTCAGCCACTTTGCAAGGAAGCCGCCATTAATCTTATCTTGAAAAACACGATGATTCTTTAATAACTCTGCATTATAACCATTAAAAGGAATAAATTGAGTTGGTTGATTACGAATATCCAATTCTGGCTTAACCCACCACGTACCATTGTTCTCCCCGCAATGCTCTCCTGTTCCGTCAAAGCCCCAATTTTGAGTTTTGGAAACAGTCGGAAATACAGAGCATAACCCCCATTGAAACATATGGAAATATACACGAAGATCCATCGCTTCTATCACCCTCCGAGAATCTGCCTTCAAAATACCTTTGATAAAAAAACCAATAGATACAAACGCTTTATAACGACAACGGTTTTTCTTCAATTCTGCCTCACGATCAAAATAATCTAAATTCACTTTTTCCCAACGATCCCGCCATGTAGCAAATCCCCAAGGAGAGTTACATGGATAAAAATAAACATCCTGCCTATAATCTTTAGGTAAAGGAAATGGCAAACTAAATCCACAAACAGCAAACACATTATCCATACCTTTATAATAGGCTAGTCCCTCGTTCATATAAGACAGGAAATTTTGTGCCACTATTATGTCATCCTCCAAGAATATAAAAGTATCATAAGTAAGCAATACCTCCTCTATCGCTGATTTAATCGATTCATGTGCTCCTAAGTTTTTCTCTCTAAACAGCAAACGAACCTCTTTAAAACCAGATATCGAAGATGCATATTTACGAACGTCATTTATTCGGGATTGGTGCTCGGACTTATAAGCTGCATCAGATACGATATACAACAGGGATTCAGCCGCTAATCTATTGTTTAACAATGCCTTTATATTCCTTTTCAAATGATCCAAACGATCATATACAGAAACAATGATAGGTGCGTAATTACCTTCTGACATATAAGTTATTTTGTAAATTTTAATAATTTTTTGCTTCGATCTCGCAATCTTCTTACCGGTACTCCAGCATAAATGCCCCATGAAGCCAAGGATTGATTAACAAAACTCATTGCTCCCACGACACTACCCTCCGCAACTGTTAAGCTCGGCATTACTACGCAAGAAGCCCCCACTTGAACATATTTTTGCAAAACAACCGGACCAACCATCACATGTGTCATTTCTACCGGACACATTGGCCCAATCAGATAATCTCCTCCAAAATCATCAACAGCACTATAAATTGTAGTCCTTGCCGATACACCTGAATAATCTTCAATTGTGATTCCCATACCTCCATATAAAGCCACGTAAGCGGAAATATGAACTTGAGAACCAATTCCAATACAACCGGACAGGATACAAAAGTCATCAATCCTCACATTATCTCCAATCGATATCATAGCGGGAGAATAGATACTAGCCTTACGGCTCAACAGTACATTCTTGCCTATGGTAGCAAAACCTATATGTTCTAATTCAGATCGTGAATAAAAAGAATCCATAAACATCTTACTCTATTATTTGACCTATCACTCGCTCTACATCATCCTCACTCAAAGCATGGTGCATAGGCAAACAAATCACCCGCTCAGCCATCTTATACGCTTCTGGTAAATTATCCTTTCCTGCTGAATCCAATCCCCGATAAGTAGAGAACGTACTGATTAACGGATAAAAATAACGTCTTCCATAAACTCCTGCATTTTTCATCTTCTCATATAATGTATCACGACTCATACCATACATCCTTTCATCTATAAATATAGGAAAATAAGAATAATTAGCCTTAACCCCCTCTTTATCTTCAAAAAGATGAATGCCCGGGACCTCCTTTAGCGCCTCCCTATAACGTCTCGCCACTCGCTTTCGAGATTCTATAGCGACATCTACATGTTTCAGAGCCATCAGCCCATAAGCCGAACGTACCTCATCCATTTTCCCATTGATACCCGGAGCCACTACCGTTGTCTCATTAGCGAAACCAAAGTTCTTAATGTAATCAATGCGCTGTTTTGTCTCCGCATCATGACAAACCAAAGCCCCCCCTTCTATTGTATTATAAACCTTCGTAGCATGAAAGCTCAATGTAGCCATATCGCCAGCTGCAATAACAGACTCTCCATTTTTCTCTACACCAAAGGCATGAGCAGCATCATAAATGATTTTCAAGCCATAAGTGTCTGCTATTTGCTTAATACGATCCACGTCACAAGGCTGCCCATATACATGTACAGGCATTATTGCTGTTGTTTTCGGAGTTATTGCAGCCTCTATCTTTTCAGGATCCATATTTCCTGTCATAGGATCAACATCGACAAACACCGGTTTAATTCCATTCCACCAAAGCGCATGCGTAGTCGCCACGAAACTATAAGGTGTAGTTATAACCTCCCCCGTAATACGCATCGCTTGCAAAGCGCATATCAACGGTAAAGTACCATTCGTGAATAAACTGATATAAGGAATCTTCAAATATTCACAAAGTGCTCTCTCCAATTCTTGATGATAATACCCATTATTTGTCAACCATTTACGTCTCCAAATATCCTCCAAATAAGGGATAAACTCCTCTAAAGGAGGAATCAAAGGAGAAGTAACCGTTATTATATCATTCATATCTAAAATATTTTACAAACAACTCTTTTTGTTTTAAGCAATACATCTTGTATCCAATCCTTTGGATAAGTATCATAAGGTTTAATCAAGACACTTCGATATTCATCACAGTCCAAATCTACATATTTATCTATATATGATTTCACAAAGGGGAACAAATTATATTTAAATAACAAACGATTTCTAGCCTCTTTCAAGAATGGCAGTTTCTCCTGATAAATACGTTTAGAATCATTCAACACATTATTTATAAGCGCAATAGAACCTTGTTCATCATTAATATTCAAAGAAATCATAGCCTCTGAAGGGAAATAAGCATCAATGTTCTTGCAACCACAATAAATAGGTACCGTATATGCCAAAATAGCATCTGCTATTTTTTCTGTCCAATAATCATATTCATACGAGTTTTCAATGCAAATTGAAAACTCGTATGAAGCCAAGGCCTTGGCTTTGTCATCTACGGAACAAATGCCCTTTCCATAGAAATCTATCTCATCTCCATAAAGTTCACGGATCTTTCTCATCCAAGCAAGTCTTCTTGTATGCCCCGGCAAAAATGTACGACTAGAAGTTATAAAAGAAATTTTTCTTTTTTTCTCAGGAACTTCCATTTTCTCTATTTCTTCATAAGCATAAGACGGAGAAGCGGTTTGGAAGTTATAACCAAAATACCAAGGCAAAGCTTGTTGATCCCGATGATTGTTAGGATGCTTTAAGTTATGTGCTGATATCACATGATCGAATAAACTGATAAATGCTTGAGAATATACTTTCACAATAGGAGGTTCACCAGAGATAAAAAACAATCCTCCTTTACGGCATCTCAACGTATAAGGCTCACTTATATTTTCATATACTACAATAGCGTCCCACAACCGTTCCTCTTTGGAATTAAAAAAAAACCGAACTCCCCTAGATTCCCAATCTAAAGACAATTGTTTCTCAAAAAGCTCCGCAATTGGAGATATTATATTAATATTTAATTCTTTAACCATATAAGCTTTCTTTCAAAACTGTATTCTCAAAATATAGCAATCATACCATGAAATCTTTCAACATCATTTATTTCCTCCTCAAAAATTGTTCTGTTAAGGTTTTCTTCTTTGCAATAGAATAATCGATAGACGGAAAGAATTCATTCTTTTCAAAATCCACCCAATGAACATTTCCTAATTTTCTAATGCCTAAAACCAAACAAGGAGTAGAGGTTATCGTACCCAGCATCAACGAGGCCCTTTCCAACAACTCCATTGACGCAAAGAAATGAATCATCCTTTTACGCTTAATCAGTGGATCTGTTTTTGAAAACGCAGAATTATAATAACCTTTCTCATCTGATTGGCAGAATGTGAACCAATTATATTCTGGTGCCATTTTTCTCAAACACTTAATTATTTCATAATCATCAGTCAATACAAACACGTTCTTCAAATCCGTCACTTCCTTTATTTTTCGCAAATATAAGTCAACAGATAACAAATCATACTCTATACGCTGAATTTTTGAGGAGTTTAAACGGCGCGAAAAAAATTTTTAAAAAAATCCACAAAACCTATTGACTTTGTAGGTAATGAGTGATATTATTAGACCATAACAAAGAGCAAGGCAAGCGCAAACACAACAATTTGCAGCACCGCAGCCCTAAAAATTTTAAGCGAGGTAAATTAAAATGGCTTTATATCAATCAGTTTCAGACACAATCGGCAACACACCGCTCGTTCGAGTTAAAAATTTTGAAAAGCATTACGGCCTTGAGGCAAATGTTTTTGCAAAGCTTGAATATTTCAATCCGGCAGGCTCGGTTAAAGACAGAATCGCAAAAGGTATAATTGATGACGCTGTTGCAACCGGCAAACTTAAGGAGGGCTCAACAATCATCGAGCCGACATCGGGCAACACCGGCATAGGCATTGCGGCATATGCGGCTACAAAGGGCTTTAAGGTTGTCATTACAATGCCCGAGTCAATGAGCGTTGAAAGAAGAAATCTTATGAAAGCATACGGTGCAGAGCTTGTTCTCACCGATGCCGCAAAGGGTATGAAGGGTGCCATTGCCAAGGCCGACGAGCTGACCAAGGAGATCCCCAACAGCTTCGTGGCAGGCCAGTTCGTCAATCCCGCCAACCCCAAGGCCCACTATGAGACCACCGGTCCCGAGATCTGGGCCGACACCGACGGCAAGGTGGACTTCTTCGTGGCCGGCGTTGGCACCGGCGGTACCATCACCGGCACCGGTAAGTTCCTGAAGGAAAAGAACCCCGCCGTCAAGGTAGTCGCCGTGGAGCCCAAGACCTCCGCCGTGCTGTCCACCGGCATCGCCGGCTCCCACAAGATCCAGGGCATCGGCGCGGGCTTCGTCCCTGACGTGCTGGACACCAAGATCTACGACGAGATCATCCCTGTGGACAACGACGACGCCTTTGCCGTAGGCAAGGAAATGGGTCACCGCGAGGGCGTGCTGGTGGGTATCTCCTCCGGCGCGGCACTGTGGGCCGCCATCGAGCTGGCCAAGCGTCCGGAGAACGCCGGCAAGACCATCGTGGTCCTGCTGCCCGACACCGGCGACCGCTATCTCTCCACCCCGCTGTTTGCGGACTGATACTGCGTTTTTCTTCCTTCCATTTTCTCCTCACAAACATGACGAACGGACCTCTTTCGAGGTCCGTTCGTCTTTTCTTCTGTTTCTTTCCACTTTCTTCCTATTCTCCTTCTATTTTCTTTCTACATTTTTTCTGCTTTTTTGAAACGTTTTTTGCTCCGCAGGTGTATGATAGATGAAAGGCCTTTCACCTCAACAAAAGGAGAACCCCTATGACGGACGAACAGTTCACCCCGCTGGCGGAGCGGTATATGGACACGGTGTTCCGGGTGGCGTACAGCTATCTGCGCTGCCGGGACGATGCCGACGATGTGACCCAGGACGTATTGATACAGCTGTACAAGCAGGAAAAGGCGTTCGAAAGCGACGCCCATGTGAAGAATTGGCTCATTCGCGTCACGGTCAACCGCTGCAAGAACGTGCTCCGCGCCCCGTGGCACAAGGCGGAGGACATCGCCGACTATGAGAACACCCTGGTGTTTGAGCAGACCCAGTACCGGGAGCTGTTCGAGGCGGTGATGTCGCTGGACAGGCGGTACCGCCTGCCGGTGCTGCTGTACTACTACGAGGGCTACCGCCAGAGGGAGATCGCCGGACTGCTGGGCATACCGGAGGAAACGGTGCGCACCCGGCTCGCCCGCGCCAGAGAGAAACTGAAACACATTTTATCGGAGGTGCCGCAGTATGCATGACAGAGAGTTATTTGAAAAAGCCTTTTCCCCGCTGCACGCCTCCCCGGACACACTGACGGAGGTTAGAAAGACCATGCGAAACGAGAAAAAAACACGCCGGGCGCTGGGCAAGGGTGCCGTGATCGCCATCGCCGCCGCGCTGACGCTGACCGTCGCCGTGGCCAGCGGTATTGTGACCCTTATCAAGGCAGATGTATCCCCCGCCGACAAGGTGGACGACGCCACCCACCGCGCCTTCACCGATGACATCGACGCTGCCGCCCCTGTGGTGGACGACGGCAAGGGCGGCCTTGTCCCTGTCCCGGATATGGAGCGCATCCCCGGTGACGTCCAGACCACCCAGCGTCTGGTGGGCCAGTACCTCAGCAAGCTGGACGCAGAGATGACCGTGGACAGCAATACCATCAAACTGGGCACCTTCCTGATCGATGAGAACGGCCTCGGCCTGCTGACCTACTCCGTGGAGAATCCCTCCGGCGTCGGCTACACAGACGTGGGCTACGGCGAGGGCATCGACCTGCCCCTCCAGCCCACCCTGCACTTCCGCAGCCCCGACGAGGGCAATGCCCTGTTCGCCAAGTGCTACGTGGACAAGGAGACCAGCACCGACACCTGCCTGAATGTGGTGCTGTACTTCGCCGCCGGCACGTCCTTCCGGCAGGGCGACCTGCTGTACGTCACCATGCAGGACGAACTGGGGCAGCCCTACTCCATCGCCGTGCAGCCCCGCACCTACGTGCCCGTCGCCACCCTGACCTCCGGCAGCGAGACCCTGACCCTCTCCCCGCTGGGCATGAGCATCCGCAATGCCCATCCCGACCGTGAGCCCCTTGTGGACGAGCTGACCCTCCGCTATCAGGACGGCAGCGAGTTCACCGTGGAGAGCAGCAGCCGCAGCCTGATGAACTGGGTGGTGGGCTGTATGCGCGGCAGCGACGACGTCCCTTTCGCCGACAACACCTACGTGTTTGACCGTCTGGTGGATGTGGACGCCGTGAGCTCCGTCACGTTAGAAGGGCACCAGCACACCGATGGCGCCGCTGACGACACTTTCACCCTCACCTATCAGCCCTGACCGCGAAACGCAAAAAAAGAGACCGCCCTGCGGTCTCTTTTTTTGCTCATATCACGTAGTTGTCCCCGGCCGGGGCGTTCATCAGATCCGCCAGCGTGATGTGGGTGAAGTAGTCCCGCGTCAGCTTGTAAAACCCCTGCCACACACCCAGCGTGCGGCACTCCCCCGCCCGCTGGCACACCGGGGCATCCGGCTGAAGGCAGGTGACGGGTGCAAGGTCGCCCTCCGCCAGCTCCAGTATCTCCCAGAGGGTGTAGTCCTCCGGCTCTCGCGTCAGGCGATAGCCGCCGCCGATGCCGTGGACGCTCTCCACCAGGCCGGCGGCTTTCAGGGCGGGCATGAGCCGCTCGATGTATTTCAGGGAGATGTCCTGCCGGGCGGCCACCTCCTTCATGGGTATAAAGTCCCCGCTGCGGTGCTCCGCCAGATCCAGCAGAACGCGGATGGAATAGCGGCCTTTCGTGGAGATCATAGGCTTCCCTCCTGTCAGAAAATACACGGGTCATAAGATGACCCGTGTACAGTATACCACCAATCCGGTAGGTTAGGCAAGTTTAATTTTTCTTTGCGTGCCGATATGCCTGCATGCCCCACACCAGCCAGGCCGCTACCACCGCCGCCAGGGCGATCCAACGCACCGTCTCCAAGGGCCAGGCCACGGCGGACAGGTCTGCATAGCGGCTGATCATAACGCTTTCCGCCGTACTGACCGTGGCCGCATAGACAGTGGCCGGCTTCCAGCACACCAGGATCCGCACGATCTCCACGGCAAAGAGCAGTCCGCAGCCGCCATACAGTGCAAAACGGAATCCCCTATCCCGCACCAGCGGCTCTTTCAGCACCGCGCCGCCGACTACCAGCGCCGCCGCCAGCAGCAGCGGCAGCAGCAGCCATACCGCCTCCTGCCGCACAGTCAGCGCTGCCCAGGAAAACTGCCGCACCACACCGCCGTGCAGCGCATAGGCGGACACCAGTAGGCTCCACACCCCCAGCAGCTGTATGGCCGCGAACAGCCACAGGGCGCACAGCGGTGCGCACAGAAGAATGCGCTGGCGCAGGGTGTCCTTGCTGCGGCAGGTGCTCCAGCCCAACCACAGGCATATTGGAGAGGCCAACAGAAGCAGCCATGACCATGTTGTATACTGGAAGGCCGCCCATGCCGCCAGCAGCATCACCGCCACGCTGTACCCGATGCGGAACCGCAGGCCGCTGCGGCGTTCCAGATACAGCCCTACCTCCGAGGGAGTATCACCGCAGGTGCGCGGCCGCGTCTCCCCCGCCAGAATGTCGTCCGCCGTTACGCCGTACAGTGCCGCCAACGCCGGCAGGGCGGCAATGTCCGGCAGCCCCGCGCCGGACTCCCACTTGCTGACGGTCTTGTTGGACACACCTAATATATCCGCTACCTGCTGCTGGGTCATGTCCCGTCCCTTTCGCAGCGACGCCAGATACGCCCCTGTTTTCTCCATGTTCATGGCCGTGACCTCCTTTTTGTACTGCCATCAGTATACCACACCGCCGTTTTTTGTCCATCCCCCGGCAGAGGACTGTGTCCACGGAGCGTAGACCGGTCATTTTCTGCGGAAAAGGGGCGGTTTCTTCGATTTTATTCTTGACACCGGCGGGATACTATGGTAATATGTACAAGCTGACGATTTGAGCGGAGGGCGTACGCGGGTGTAGCACAATGGCCAGGGCACCAGCCT
>OLPA01002288.1_pt1 | contig 14476 bp, 15 predicted proteins | sample 1672811 | NCBI WGS metagenome assembly OLPA01 (sample SAMEA3136726, study PRJEB25190) | human gut metagenome | biome: human gut; feature: human-associated habitat; material: faeces | place: Austria | collected 2013
TACGAGCCGCGGCGCGCAGGCGCGACATTCCCGCAAGGGACGTTCCTCCGTATTTCTGCACGATGAGCATATCGCACCCCTCCCGATTCATCGTATGTCAGGGATGGGCGAAGTGTGACGAAGGCAGCACCGCGCAATTGCGTCTGCGAGTCTCAGCCGTCTTTTTGCCCCACTTCCGCAGTTTCAAAAATGGGAAATACATACAGTATTCCTCCATTTTTGAAACTTTGAATTGGAACAAAAATCCTGGCTGAGACTTCTTGCCGAATTGCGCGGTGCTGCCTGAAGAAAACCGCCGCAGAAAACAGCGGCGGCGGTTTTGCAATTCAGAATATGGGGTTATCCGGCCAGCACGTCGGCCTTCAGCACGCCCGGAATGGCGGAGAGGCGGTTCATCAGTTCCTCCAGCGTCATGGTCAGGTCGATGGTCTCCGCAGAGATGGTCACGACCGCCGTACCGTTTGTGGGGACGATGGAATTGATGGTGCTGATATTGGCGCCGGCGTCGGCAAAAACGCCCAGGATCTCGGACAAGAGTCCCTGCTCATCGTGGAGCAGCAGCTGGAAGGTGATGATGCGGCCGGTCATCATGCTCTGGAAGGGCAGCACGGCGTCCCGGTACTTGTAGAATGCGCTGCGGCTGATGTCGGTCATGCGGGTGGCTTCGTTGACGGTGGACGCTTCGCCGGTGGAAAGCAGACGCTTTGCCTCCGCTACCTTCAGGAAAACCTCGGGCAGGGCGGAAGACTCCACAATATAGTATTTGGGTTTGGTCGACATGTCGAACCTCCTTAAAACTGGTTCAATTTGTGTGTGACAGAACAACACCTGTTTCTCCACAATGTATTGTAACATACTTTTCTTAGAATGCAACCCCATATCACCAGAGTTTTTGTCGGAAAGGAGGAATCTTTTTGCGTCCCGCAGTGAAAAAAACCATATCCGTGCTGGCGGCGTTTTTTGCCGTGTGGCTGGCTGCCCGGTTTCTTCTGCCGCTTTGCTTTCCCTTTCTGCTGGGGGCGCTGCTGGCCTTCGCGGCGGAGCCGATGGTGGGCTTCCTCCAGAAGAGGCGGGTTCCACGGTGTGTGTGCTCCGGCATCGGCGTCAGTATGGCCTTCTGCTTTCTTGCCATGCTGGTGCTGATTCTCTGCGCCTTTGCTCTGCGGGAGCTGCGAAGGGTGGCGGGGGTGCTGCCCGATCTGGAGGATACGGCAAAATCCGGCATCGGCCTGCTGCAAAGCTGGCTGCTGGAGCTGGCGTCCCACACGCCCCAGAGCGTGCAGCCCCTGCTCAGCGAGAACGTGACCTCCTTCTTCTCCAATGGAACATCTCTGCTGGACAAGGTCATCCGGTATATTCTGGGGCTGGCGGGAAACATTCTGAGCCACATTCCCGACGGCGCGCTGAGTTTGGGAACGGCGGTGATCTCCTCTTTCCTGATCTCCGCCCGGCTGCCGAAGATCAAAAGCTGGCTGAAAAAACGTCTGCCCGAGGAAAAGCTCAAGCCCGCCGCGGACGCCCTGAAGCGTATGAAAAATGCCGTGGGCGGGTGGCTGACGGCGCAGCTGAAGCTGATGGGCGTGACGTTTACCATTCTGACCCTGGGGTTCGTGGTGCTGCGGATCGCCTACGCCCCGCTGTGGGCGCTGGTGGTCGCGCTGGTGGACGCACTGCCCGTGCTGGGCACCGGCACCGTGCTGGTACCATGGGCGGTGATCTGCTTTTTGCAGGGAGAGGGCGCGAGGGCAATCGGCCTGCTGGGCGTTTATGCCGTGGTCACCCTGTCCCGCTCCATGCTGGAGCCGAAGCTGGTGGGGCGGCATCTGGGGCTTGACCCCCTGGTAACGCTGATGGCGCTGTACGTCGGCTACAAGCTCTGGGGCGTGGGCGGCATGATCTTTGCCCCTCTGCTCGCCGTGACCATCATGCAGGTCACGCCGGGGCGGGAGCGGGGAGATACCCCTGAAATCCCTTAAACAAGAAAATTCCCAACTGCCTATTGTACATCCCGTTCATTTTTGCTATAATATAGGGAAAATGTTATTACTGGATGTGCATGAATCGTGAAATACGGAATTTGGAAGGTGTCCCAGCTGGAGGCGGGGGCTGTCAACGCATTGGTTGGCAGCGGCTACGCTCCGCTGGCCGCCATGGTGCTGGCCTCCCGGGGGATCGGGGATGATCGACAGGCCAGAGCTTACTTAGACTGCAACGCGCCCCTGCTTGACCCTTTTTTGATGACGGATATGGACAAGGCTGCCGGACGGGTGGGACTCGCCATGTCCCGGGGTGAGAAGATCGCCGTGTTCGGCGACTACGACGTAGACGGCATCACCGCCACCTGCCTGCTGACGGATTTTCTCCGCCGCCACGGCGCGGATGTGGTGAGCTACATTCCCGGCCGTCTGGAGGAGGGCTACGGCCTGAATCCCATCGCCATTCACCAGCTTCACGCCGAGGGCGTCAAGCTGATCGTCACCGTGGACTGCGGCATCACCGCCGTGAGCGAGGCGGAGCTGTGTAAGCAGCTGGGCATTGATCTCGTCATCACCGACCATCATGAGTGCAAGCAGACGCTGCCCGCCGCGGTTGCTGTGGTGGACCCCCACCGCTGCGATGGCGGCTATCCCCATAAGAATCTCTCCGGCGTGGGCGTGGCCTTCAAGCTGGCTTCCGCCCTGTGCGGTTCTCAGGAAACGGTGTTGGAGGAATACGCCGACATGGTATGCCTCGGCACCGTGGCGGATGTGATGCCCCTGCAGGGGGAGAACCGGGTGTTCGTGGCGAGAGGTCTGGAATCTCTGGCGCATACCAAGCGCCCGGGCATCGCGGCGCTGATGGCGGAGTGCGGCTGCGCCCCGGAGACCGTCAGCGCATCATCCATCGGCTTCATGCTGGCGCCCCGCATCAACGCCGCCGGACGCATGGGCGAGGCGGATCGCGCGGCGGAGCTTATGCTGTGTAAAGATCCCGTGCTGGCTCATGGGCTGGCCGGAGAGCTGTGCGAGCTGAACCGCCAGCGGCAGGCCGTGGAGCAGGAGATCTATGCCCAGGCCGTGGCCATGATCGAGACCATGCCCGCCGAGGAAAAGCACGCCCTTGTGCTGGCCGACCACCAGTGGCATCAGGGCGTGGTGGGCATAGTGGCCTCCCGATTGAGCGAAAAATATGCCTGTCCCAGCTTCATGATCCATTTGTCCGGCCACACGGGCAAGGGTTCCTGCCGCAGCTGGGGGGGCTTCAACCTCTTTGCAGCGCTGGAGGCGTGCAGCGACCTGCTGCTGGGCTTCGGCGGCCACGAGCTGGCGGCGGGCTTCACCATTGAGGAGGACAAAGTCCCCGCCTTCCGCAAGAGAATGAACGAATACGTCCTGCGCTTCATGGGCAGCCGGCCGGCCGCCTCGGTGCTGGACGTGGACGTGGTGCTGCGCCGGCCGGAGGCGGTGACGCTGTGGGAGGTGGAGCAGCTGCGCCGTCTGGAGCCTTACGGCAACGGCAACAACCGCCCCCTGTTCTGCCTCCTGGGCGTCACGCTGGAGCGGGCGCAGGGTGTGGGGCAGAACCGCCACCTGAAGCTGCGCTTTTCCAAGGGCGCCGTGCAGCTGGAGGGCATCTTCTTTTCTGTTTCCGCCCAGCAGTGCCCCTGCCGCGTAGGCGAGCGGGTGGACGTGGCGTTTTATCTGCAGATCAATGAATTTCGGGGCAGCCGCTCGGTGCAGCTGCAGGTGATCGACCTGCGCCCGTCCCGCCAGTGCTCGGCGCGGGAGGAGGAGTCGCTGCTGCTTCTGCGCCGTCTGGAGCAGGGGGAGAGCCTCTCGGCGAAGGAGGCGCTGCGCCTTCTGCCCTCCCGCCAGCAGTGCGTGGCCGCGTGGCGGCTTTTGCAGCAGGAGGCCGGCGCCGAGGAGTCGGAGCGCCCCTATCTGCCCTTCCTGCGGCAGCTCTCTGCCGCCATTCCCGGCACGGATCCTTTTTTGCGTGCCTGCTTCTGCGTGGAGCTGTTCTGCGAGCGGGGGCTTTTGTGTCGGGAAATACATGACGAGGAGATCACATTGCGGCTGTGCGCCGTGGAGCATAAAGTAGATCTGGAGCAGTCGCCCTACTGGGCGGCGCTGCTGGAGAGCATCAAAGGAAAGTGAGGTGACAAGCCGTGAATGTGCAGGAAAAGTATCAGCGTCTGGAGGACACCGTCCGCCGGTATAACCCCGGGGCGAATTTTGAGCTGATCCGTTCGGCCTTCCGCTTTGCCGAGGAGCATCACCGCGGCCAGAACCGCAAGGACGGTTCGCCTTTCATCACCCACCCGCTGGCGGTGGCGCAGATCGTGGCGGAGGAGCTGCATCTGGACTCGGAGTCCATTGCCGCCGCCCTGCTCCACGACACCATCGAGGATACCGATGCCACCCATGAGGACATCGCCCGCACCTTTTCCCCCACCATTGCCGACATCGTGGAGGGCGTCAGCAAGCTGACGAGAGTGCAGGCCGCCTCCAAGGCCGAGGAGCAGATGGAGAATCTGCGCAAAATGCTGCTGGCCATGAGCAAGGACATCCGCGTCATCCTCATCAAAATGGCCGACCGGCTCCACAATATGCGCACCATGGAGTACCAGACGCCGGAAAAGCAAAAGCAGAAATCTCTGGAGACCATGGAGATCTACGCCCCCATCGCCCACCGCTTGGGCATGCAGAAAATGAAATGGGAGCTGGAGGATCTGAGCCTGAAATATCTGGATCCCATCGGCTATCAGGAGATCATCGAGGCGCTGGACGAGAAGGCCTCGGAGTACGACGGCTTCATGGCCTCCATCCACGATCAGATCACAAAGCGCCTGCAGGAGGCGGGCATCGAGGGCACCGTGTCCGGCCGCATGAAGCACCCCTACAGCATCTACCGCAAGATGTATACCCAGGATAAATCGCTGGACGATGTGTTTGACCTCTTTGCCTTCCGCGTCATCGTAAACACCGTTTCCGAGTGCTACCATGTGCTGGGCATCATCCACGACCTGTATAAGCCGGTCTTAGGCCGCTTTAAGGACTATATCGGCACCCCCAAGCCCAATATGTACCAGTCCCTCCACACCACCGTGGTGGGCGACAACGGCATCCCCTTCGAGGTGCAGATCCGCACCAGGCAGATGCACGAGATCGCCGAATACGGTATCGCCGCCCACTGGAAATATAAGCAGAACGGCCAGGGCGAGGGCGACGAGCACGACTATGAATGGGTGCGCCGGCTGCTGGAAAATCAGGAGGGCGCCGACGCCGAAGAGTTTATCCACTCCCTGAAGGTGGATATGTTCGCCGACGAGGTGTTCGTGTTCACGCCTCAGGGCGACGTCATCAATCTCCCCGCCGGCGCCACGCCCATCGACTTTGCCTACAGCATCCATTCCGCCGTTGGAAACCACATGGTGGCCGCCAAGGTCAACGGCCACATCGCCCAGTTCGATTCCAAGCTGAAAAACGGCGATGTGGTGGAAATAGTCACCTCCAAATCCGCCCACGGCCCCAGCCGCGACTGGATGAAGATCGCCCGCTCCAGCGAGGCTCGCAGCAAGATCCGCCAGTGGTTCAAGCGGGAGTGCCGCGACGAGAATATTGCCCGCGGCCGCGCCTCCTTCGAGGCGGAGGTCAAGCGCACCGGCGTCACCCTCAAGGAGCTGACGGCGGAGGAAAATCTCCCCAATGTCTTGAAGCGTCTGGCCTATAAGAGTCTGGACGACATGTATGCCGCCATCGGCTACGGCGGCGTCACCTCCCTGAAGCTCATCGGCCGCCTGCGGGACGAGATCCAGCGGATCCTGAAAATGCATCAGGAGGAGCGGGACGCCGAGGTGCCGCTGAAGGACGAGCCGGAGAAAATGCGCCCCGCCGTGCCCAAGCGCACCAAGAGTGAGCAGGGTATTGTGGTGGAGGGACTGAGCAACTGCCTTGTGAAGTTCGCCAAGTGCTGCACCCCCGTCCCCGGCGACGACATCGTGGGCTTCATCACGAGAGGCTACGGCGTCTCCGTCCATCGGGCGGACTGCCCCAATGCCGACCCTGCCCGCCGCAAGCCCGAGGAGGAGGGACGCTGGATCAAGGTGTCCTGGGGCGACAACACCCGCGAGGACTACCGCACCACCCTGGAGGTGGTGGCCAAGGATCGGCTGAACCTCATCATGGACATTTCCACCATCCTCTCCTCCACCAAAACGCGGGTGACGAACCTGTCCGCCCGCAGCACCAGCGACGGCTTCGCCCTCATCACCATCGAGGTGGGGGTGGCGGACAGCGAGCAGCTGTCCACCGTGCGCCGCCGTCTGGAGCAGGTGTCCGGCGTCATGCGCGTCACCAGACCCGCGGGAAAGTAACTGGCGAAAAAACTTCGTTTTTTCTGCCAAAAGGCTTGCAGCCTGCTGCGCGCATAATTTTGCCGCAAGCGGCAAAATTCCACACTTGCAGTCTGAGAGGTATTTTTCCCCACGCGCATGTCGCGGTGAAAAATGATTTGAATTTTTTGCCGCCTGCGGGCGGCAAACTCTGCGAGGCTTTTTTAACGAGAAAATTTCCTGCAAAAACCCTGTCATTGCGAGACCAGTGACCGATGTCACTGGTTGTGGGGAGCGAACTGAGCGCTGCCGGTGGCAGAGGAAGCGAAGTGAGCGAGTGGCCGCGGTCAAAATTTTAAGCGTCCGCCGTAAGGCAGCGCAAAAATTTTGGGCACCGCAACAGGGTCATCCGCATCCCCCGTCCTTACTGGTCCCCCTTGCCTAAAGGGAGCCGTCACGGCGAAGCCGTGACCGGGGGATTCTTTTTCCGCACCCACGGCAGGGCACATGGGCCCTGCCCTACAAAAATTCTTGTAGGGTGGCACCTGCGTGTACCACCGCCCCCATACAACCCTCTGTCATTGCGAGGGCGCAAAGCGCCCGTGGCAATCCGTCCTCCCCAACGAGGCCGCCCCCGATTCTTATAAAAAATAAAAGGAGAAATCGCCATGCGAGCTGTATTAACCTGCGTAAAAAGCGCCTCCGTCACCGTGGACGGAACCGAGATCGCCCACATCGGGCAGGGCTTCCTCATCCTTCTGGGCGTCACCCATGAGGACACCGAGGCGCAGGCCGTTAAGCTGGCGGACAAGCTCATGGGTCTGCGCGTCTTTGAAGACGAAAACGGCAAGATGAACCGCAGCCTTTCGGACGTAGGCGGCGAGGTGCTGGTGGTGTCCCAGTTCACCCTGTACGGCAACTGCAAAAAAGGCCGCCGTCCGGAGTTCCTCTCCGCCGCCCGTCCGGAGGTGGCCGTGCCCCTCTATGAAAAGTTCGTTTCCCTCTGTCGGGACAAGGGCTTTTCCGTGCAGACCGGCGAATTCGGCGCCTACATGGACGTGGCCTCCGTCAACGACGGCCCCATGACCCTCATCGTGGACACCGACTCACTGTGAGTTATAAGGAGAAATGCTATGAAAATTGACTCCCTTTCCGTAGGCTCCATCGGGACCAACTGCTACATTCTGCAGGACGAGCAGGCCAAGGTCTGTGCCGTCATCGACCCCGGCGACGAGCCGGAGCGCATTATAAAAGCCGTGGAGCGCACCGGCTGCGCCCCCGCCATGATCTTGCTCACCCACGGCCATTTTGACCATTACACCGCCGTGGAGGGCCTGCTGGAGAAGTGGCCGGAGCTGCCGGTCTATATAAATGAAAAAGACGTCACCGACAGGCACACCAGCGGCTTTGCCCTGCTGTTTCCCCGCCTGCCCGAGAAGAACCAGCGCTATTATAAGGAGGACGACGTGCTCTCCCTCGGCTCGCTGGCTATCCGCGTCATGGAAACGGCGGGGCACTCCCGCGGCTCCGTGTGCCTTTTGGTGGGGGACACCATCTTCTCCGGCGACACCCTGTTTTGCGGTAGCTGCGGCCGCACGGACTTTGCCGGCGGCAGCTATGAGGACATGCTGCAGTCCCTGAAGCGGCTGGCGATGCTGCCGGGGCAGTATCGGGTCTACCCGGGGCACGACCGCCCCACGGATCTGGACTTTGAGCGCCGGTTCAATCCCTATATGAAGCAGGGGCTGAGAGAATGAAGCTGATCTTGAAAGGGCACGACGCCCGCTATGCCGTGGAGCAGAGCCTGCTGGCCTTTTTCCCGCAGGAGCGGCCGGTGTACGATCCGGCGGCGGAGGAGGAAAACGAGGCGGTCATCACTCTGTCGCAGGCGGCGAAATATACCACCGCCGTCACGGCGCTCCGCTATGGCGGCCGCGCGGAAAAAGGCATCTCCCGCGTGGTCATCGCCCCCGAAACCGACGAATATGAAAAGGAACGCCTGCGCCAGCGGGCGGTGAAGCTGAGCTTTTTCAAGGCCGCCAAAAAGGTCACGGGGGTGACTCCCACCTGGGGCGCCCTCACGGGCATCCGCCCCGCCAAGCTGGCCGCGGGCTATCTGGAGCAGGGCATGACCCCCCGACAGGTGGACGCGCTCTTGCGTGACACCTACAGCGTGTCCAAGACCCGCCGCCAGCTTTGCATCCAGGCGGCGCAGGCGGGGCTGAAAGCCAAGAAAGACCTCCGTCCGGAGGACATCTCCCTCTACATCGGCATCCCCTTCTGCCCCACCCGCTGCGCCTACTGCAGCTTTGTGTCGCAGGCGGTGGAAAAGAGCTTCGGGCTTATGGAGCCGTATCTGGCGGTGCTGCTGGGGGAGATCACCCAGGCGGCGCAGATGGTGAAAGAGCTGGGTCTGAACGTCAAGAGCTTTTACATGGGCGGCGGCACGCCCACCACCCTCTCCGCCGACCAGATGGATCGTCTTTTGACCCATCTGAACAGGAGCTTTGATCTGTCGGGCTGCGCCGAATACTGCATCGAAGCCGGCCGACCCGATACCATCGACCGCGAGAAGCTGCAGGTGCTGCTGGATCACGGCTGCGACCGCATCAGCGTGAACCCCCAATCTCTGGAGGACAGCGTGCTGCAGGCCATCGGCCGGCGGCACACGGCCGCGGACATCGAAAAAACCATGGCTCTTGCCATGTCCATGGGCTTTTCCCATGTGAATATGGATCTCATTGCGGGTCTGCCGGCGGACACGCCGGAGGGCTTCCGCCGCACGCTGGACAAGTGCCTTTCCTTCGGGGCAGACAACATCACCGTCCACACGCTGGCACTGAAAAAGGGCAGCCGCATTCTGCTGGAGGGGCAGCCCATTCCCTCGGCGGAGGCGGTGGGGGAGATGCTGGACTACTCCATCTCCGCCCTGCGTGGAGCAGATTTCCACCCCTACTATCTCTATCGGCAGAAGTACATGTCCGGCAGCTTTGAGAACATCGGCTGGTGCATAAGCGGCGCAGAGGGGCTGTATAATATCTATATCATGGAGGAGCTGCACAGCATCCTCTCTCTGGGTGCCGGCGGCTCCACCAAGATGGTGGATCCCGCGGCGGGGCGCATTGAGCGCGTGTTCCACGCCAAGTACCCCAATGAGTACATCACCCGTCCGGAGAAGATCCAAAAGAACCTGCAGGAGTTCTCCACCTTTTACCGCTCGATGAAAAAATGATTCCGCCCGTGGCGGATACGACCCATATCGGGAGGGATGGCTTTGCCGCAGCGCAAGCAGAATTTCATTGAGGGCGCCGCCGTCCTGACGCTGGCGGTGGCCGTCACCAAGGTCATCGGCGCCGTGTATAAGATCCCGCTGGGGAACCTGCTGGATAAGGACGGCATGGCGCATTTCTATGTGGCCTACAATATATACAGCCTGCTTCTCATCGTGTCCACGGCGGGGCTGCCGCTGGCCATGTCCCGCCTTGTGTCCCAGGCGGAGGCCATGGGGCGGGTGAACCAGCGCCGCCGGATCTTTCGGGTCACGACGGGGCTTTTTCTCCTGCTGGGGCTTGCCTGCTGCGGCGTGATGCTGTTTTTCGCCGAGCCGCTGGCGCAGCTGCTCAACGACTCGCAGGCCGCGCCGGCCATACGGGTGCTGGCACCGGCGGTCTTCTGCGTGTGCATGCTCTCGGCCATTCGGGGCTATACGCAGGGGCGGGGCGACATGCGCCCCACGGCGGTGAGCCAGATCATCGAGTCGGCCTGCAAGCTGGTGGTGGGGCTTACGGCGGCGTGGCTGCTGGTGCGGCAGGGCGCCGCCCCCAATGAGTGCGCCGCCGGCGCCATTTCCGGCGTCACCGTGGGCGCCGCCGTGGGGCTGCTGGTGCTGACGGTCTGGCTGCTCCGCGCCCGTCGGGGCGAACGGGGCACGGACACGCCGGAGAGCCGGCGGGATATTCTGCGCAGGGTGCTGCGCATCGGCATCCCCGTGACCCTCGGCTCCGTGGGCATGAGCCTTATTACCCTCTTGGATCAGGCACTGGTGCTGGGGACGCTGCAAAGCTCTCTGGGGCTTTCCGAGTCCGCCGCCGCCTCGCTTTACGGCGAATATACCTTCGGCATGACGCTCTTTGCGCTGCCGGCTTCGTTTATGTATCCTCTGAGCATCAGTCTGGTGCCGTCCATCAGCGCCGCCATGGTCAGAAACGACCCGCGGCAGGCCGGAAAGAACGCCGCCGCCGCCCTGAAGCTGGCCATGGTGGCCGCGCTGCCGGTGGGGGTCGGCCTGTCGGTGCTGGCGGGGCCGATCTTGCATCTGCTGTACCCCGCCGTGTCGGAAACGGCGGCAGCGGCGGCCTACCACCTGCGGGTGCTGGGCATCGCCTCGGTGTTCGTGTGCCTGATGATCGTTACCTCCGGCATCCTGCAAGCCTACGGCCGCGAGCGCATTCCGGTGCTGACGCTGCTGGTGGGCGGGGGCGTGAAGATCGCCGCCAACTACCTGCTGGTGACCGACCCCACCATCTCCATCCGCGGAGCGCCCATCGGCACGCTGCTGTGCTACGCCGTCATCGCCCTGCTGAATCTCGTCGCCATTGCCGTGACCGTGCCCAATAGGCCGAAGATAGGAAGCTCGGCGCTGAAGCTGGCCCTGACCACGGCGGCCATGGCGGCCACAGCCTACTGCGGCTATGGGCTGCTTGGCAAATTTGTGGGCGGGAGTCTGGCCACGGCGCTGTCGATCCTGATGGCGGCGGCGGTATACGGGATCTTGCTGCTCTCTCTGGAGGTGGTGCGGCGGGAGGAGATCCGTCAGCTGCCCAAGGGGGAGAAACTGGCAAAATTTCTATTTAAATCATGAAAATTACGAATTCCTATTGCAATAAAGGGGAAACTATGGTAAATTTTACGAGGAAGCCGCGCTATGGCTATGAGGATCTGCTGGAGATCATCCGCCTGCTCCGCTCGCCGGAGGGGTGCCCGTGGGATCGGGTGCAGACCCACAGCTCCATCCGCAGAGGTCTGCTGGAGGAGAGCTATGAGGCGGCGGAGGCCATCGACCTGGATAATGCAGCCATGCTGCAGGAGGAGCTGGGCGACGTACTGATGCAGGTGGTGTTCCACGCGGACATCGAGCGCCAGCGCGGCCGCTTCACCATGGAGGACGTGGTGGACGGCGTGGTGAAAAAGCTCCTGTACCGCCACCCCCATGTGTTTGCCGGCGCCGCAGCGGAGAGCGCCGAGTCCGTGCCTGCCGGCTGGGAGCAGCTGAAGCGGGCGGAGAAGGGGCAGAAGACCACCGCCGAGGCCATGGACAGCGTGGCGCGCAGCCTGCCTTCGCTGTGGCGGGCGGAAAAGCTGCAGAAAAAAGCGGCGGACGCCGGCTTTGAGTTCGCGGACATCTCCGGAGCGCTTTTGAAGCTGGAGGAGGAAGTGCGGGAGCTGCGGCAGGCCGTGGAAGAGGGCAGCAACATATCCGAGGAGCTGGGCGACGTGCTGTTTGCCGCCGTAAAGGTGGGGCGCTTCGCCGAGGTGGATCCGGAGGAGGCCGTGACCGGCACCTGCGAAAAGTTCATCCGGCGGTTTCGAGCCGTGGAGGAGGGCGCGCAGGCGCAGGGAAAAGAAGTGACCGACCTGACCCTCGCGGAAATGACAGACCTGTGGAACAGGGCAAAATGATTCTGAAACGAGAATTCGTTTGGAATAAATACGCATGATTACAAAGGAAAATATGGGAGGAATTCAACATGAACAAAACCGAACTGATCGCTGCCGTTGCAGAGAAGAGCGGCCTGTCCAAGAAGGATAGCGAGGCCGCCGTGGTTGCTACCATCGCCGCCATCACCGAGGCTCTGAAGGCTGAGGACAAGGTGCAGATCGTGGGCTTCGGCTCCTTCGAGGTGAAGAAGAAGGCCGCGCACATGGGCCGCAATCCCCGCACCGGCGAGACCATGGAGATCGCCGCCAGCAAGAACCCCACCTTCAAGGCCGGCAAGGCTCTGAAGGACGCTGTGGCCGAGTAAGCTGCAAAGATCTTAGGTGCCGGTGCGTTTGCGCCGGCATCTTTTTTTGAAGGAGTGAGGCTATATGCGACTGGACAAGTATCTGAAGGTGTCCCGCCTTATCAAGCGCCGCACCGTGGCCAACGAGGCCTGCGACAACGAGCGGGTGACGGTGAACGGGCGGGTGCAGCGCGCCAGCTACGACGTGAAGGTGGGCGACAAGATCGGCATCCGCTTCGGGCAGAAGGAGCTGCGGGTGGAGGTGGTCTCCGTGCAGGAAAACGCCGGAAAGACCGACGCGGCGGCCATGTATCGGGAGATCTCGCCGGACAAACCGTCATAAGAGATCCGCGCCTCTCATACACTGAAAAAAACAGTGTATGGGAGGATTTTTTATGGCATATGAGCTGAAGCAGGCGGCGGAGCAGAGCCAGCGCATCGAGCTGACGGGACGGGAAAAGCTGACGGTGACGGGCGTGGAAGACGTGGAGAGGTTTGACGAGCTGAGCGTGGTGATGCGCACCGTGGCGGGGGTGCTGGTGGTGAGCGGGGAGGATCTGCACATAGGCAAGCTCTCGCTGGACGGCGGCGAGCTGCTGGTGGAGGGGCACATAGACGGGCTGAACTATGAGGACGCGCCGGTGCGGAAAGGCTCCTTCTTCTCCCGTCTGCTGGGGTAAGGCGTGGAACTGTATATCCGGCTGCAGCTGCAGACCATGGGGGCAGCCTTCGGCCTGGGCTGCGGGGCGATGCTGGTGTACGACCTGCTGCGCACCGTGCGTCTGGCGCGGCGCCGGCGGGCAGTGACCCATGTGACGGATCTGCTGTATGTGCTGGCGGTGGGGTGGGCGCTGCTGCGGTTTGCCCTGTCCATCGGGCGGGGGGAGCTGCGGCTGTATGTGCTGCCCTGCGCCGCACTGGGCGCCTTCTTCAGCCTGAAGGTGCTGGCGCCGGTTTTTCGGCCTGTTTGGCGGTTCTGGCTGGAGGCAGCGGCGCAGATGGGGCGGTATCTGTGGCGGCCGGTGCAGCTTTTTTGGCATTTTTGCAAAAAAGTATGGCATTCGGCAGAAAAAGTCATTGCCTTTTTGAAAAAAAACAGTAAAATAAAGATATACCGAAAGAAAGGCGCGCCGCCGCAGGACGAGGAGGGGGACTCTTGAAGCAGGATAAGAAGAAAAAACGCAGAGCGCCCATTACGCTGGTGGTGCTGTTGGTGCTGGTGGCTGTGGTGTCCGTGGAGCTGCTGCGGGTGTACGGGCAGCTGGACAGCGCCAAGACCCAGCGGGACACCATTGGACAGCAGCTGGAGGAGCAGAAAAAGGAAAACAGCGATCTGGAGTCCGATCTGGGCAAGGCCAACGACAAGGAGTTCATCAAGGGCTTGGCCAAGGATCAGCTGGGGCTTGCCGAGGTCGGCGAGCGGATATTCTATGACGTGAACCATTAAGGCGATCATTTCGTAAAGGAGAAGATACACACATTTATGGAGTTGGCGGTTGGGAACATCGTCACCGGCAAGGTGACCACCATCACAAAGTTCGGCGCATTCGTGGCTCTGCCGGAGGGGAAGTCCGGCCTGGTGCACATTTCGGAGGTGGCGCCCACCTTCGTAAACGACGTGCACGACTTCCTGTCGGAGGGGCAGGAGGTGTCCGTGAAAATTCTGGGCATCACGCCGGAGGGGAAGATCAACCTCTCCGTGAAGCAGGCGCTGCCGAAGCCGGAGCGGCCGCAGCGACGGGAGCAGACGTTTCGCCGTCCGGCGGCGCAGCCCACCCCCGCACCTGCCGAACCGGCGGAGCAGAGCTTTGAGGATAAGCTCAAGCAGTTCATGTCCGTGTCGGACAGCAAGCAGTCCGAGCTTAACCGCTACATAGCCGGCAAACGCGGCGGAAGCCGCCGCCGGAAATAGTTTTCCAAAAAGGAGCCTGACGCGCAACACGTCAGGCTCCTTAATTATAGTAAAAAAGAAAAGCAAATTGTCTCGCCGACGATAATGCACCGCACTCCATGCAAAAAATTCTGTCATTGAGAGCCAGTGCGCACACTGGCGTGGCAATCCGCCCTCCCTCCGCACCGCACTTCTTGCTACGCTTGGTAGGGGGGCGGCGATTGCCCACCGTCGTGCCAGCCGATTCCCGCCCACTGTCGTGGCCGCCAA
>OLPA01002294.1_pt1 | contig 14443 bp, 10 predicted proteins | sample 1672811 | NCBI WGS metagenome assembly OLPA01 (sample SAMEA3136726, study PRJEB25190) | human gut metagenome | biome: human gut; feature: human-associated habitat; material: faeces | place: Austria | collected 2013
ATCTGACAAGAACGGCCAGCGCGTGAAGCTGACGCAGACGGAGTATTCCATCATGAAGCTCTTCATGGAGAACCCGGGCAAGGCGCTCTCGCGCGAGGACATCCTGGAGAACGTCTGGGGCGCGGACTACAAGGGTGAGCTCAAGATAGTCGACGTCAACATCCGCCGCCTGCGCATCAAGATAGAGGACACGCCGACGGCCCCGGAATACATCACCACCATCTGGGGCTACGGCTACAAGTGGGGTTCCTGAGGCCATGGACGAGAAAAAAGCTCCCGGCCTGCCCGCAAAGGTACTGGACGCGGCGAAGCGCTTCATAAAGGGCGAGCGGCCCGATGCGCTCAAGGGACTAAAGGGCGCCTGGCTCATCATAAGCTGTCTCGGCGCGCTCTGCGTGCTGCTGACGCTTGTATTCGCGCTCGTGGGACAGGTCAGCTGGGCGGGCATCTTTGCAGGCTGCGCGGTGGCGCTGCTGCTGCTATCGAACCTCTGGTTCCGTGAGCGTGTGACCAACCCCATCCTAGGCCTGGGCGACACGGCGCGCCGCATTGCAGACGGCAGCTACGGCTCCCTCGCCGAAAAGCTGCGCGACGACGAGATTGGACGCTTTGTGGACGCCTTCAACGACATGTCCGTAAAGATAGGCGAGGCCGGCAGGACGCAGTCGGAGTTCATCTCCTCCGTCTCGCACGAGCTGCGCACCCCGCTTACCGCCATAACCGGCTGGAGCGAGACTCTCATGTACGACGAGGCCATCCAGGGCGACTCCCGGCGCGGCATTGAGATAATCTCCTGCGAGGCCGGGCGGCTGACCGGCATGGTCGAGGAGCTGCTGGAATTTACGCGCATACGCGACGGGCGCTTCACGCTCAACCTTGAGGAGGTGGACCTCGACTCCCTGCTGGAGGAGGTCGCCTTCACCTACGGCGAGCTTCTCAAGCACGACGGCATAGAGCTCGACTACGAGCCCGCAGAGGAGCCGCTCCCGCCCGTGACCGGCGACCCGGCGAGGATAAAGCAGGTGCTGCTGAACATCCTCGACAACGCCGCAAAATACGGCCGGCGCGGCAAGAAGCTGGAGCTCTCCTCCGGCGTGGAGGGCGAATACGTGCGCATGAGCGTGCGCGATCACGGCCCCGGCTTTGCGGATGAGGACCTGCCCCACGTCAAGGAGCGCTTTTACAAGGGCCGCGGCAAGGAACGCGGCAGCGGCATAGGTCTCGCCGTATGCGACGAGATAGTCACAAGGCACGGCGGACGGCTCACGACGGCCAACGCCGAAGGCGGCGGCGCTCTGGTGAGCGTGGAGCTGCCCATAAAAACACAGTGAATATAGATTCGAGGTCAGTAAATGTCAAAAGAAAATGTTCAGACCTGCTTCAGGACGTCGATTGGCGGCCAGGCACTGATTGAAGGCATACTGATGCGCGGACCGGAAAAGCAGGCCATCGTCTGCCGCACCGGCGAGGGCATGACCGAGAAGGTGGAGGAGCTCAAGCTTGTCAAGGACAGGCACCCCGCGCTCGGCTGGCCCTTTATCCGCGGCATAGTGACCTTTGCAGATTCAATGATCAAGGGCATGGGCGCGCTCTCCTATTCAGCCAGCCTTCTTCCCGAAGATGAGCAGGAGGAGCCCACGAAGCTCGACCTGTGGCTGGAGAAAAAGCTTGGCAGCGAGAAGGCCCAGAAGGCGGTGATCGCCATTGCGGCGGTCCTCGGCGTACTGCTTGCCCTGGGGCTGTTTCTGTTCCTGCCTACCTTCATTGCCGGGCTGATACCGGGCCTGGAGGGGCAGTATACCCTCCGCAGCCTCGTGGAAGGCGCTATCAAGCTGGTCATCTTTCTGGTTTATCTCTGGCTCTGCTCACGGATGAAGGACATGAAAAGGCTCTTCGCCTACCACGGAGCCGAGCACAAGACGATTTTCTGCTACGAAAAAGGGCTTCCGCTGACGGTCGAGAACGTCAGGATGCAGAGCCGCTTTCACCCCAGGTGCGGCACCAGCTTTCTGCTGGTCATAATAATACTCGGTATTTTTGTCGGCCTGCTCATACAGGTGGACAACACCCTGCTGCGCTTCGGTCTGAGGCTGCTTCTGCTCCCGGTCATAGTCTGCGTGGGCTATGAGATAAACCGCTGGGCGGGCAGGCACGACATGAATATCATCTCGAGGATAGTCACCTGGCCGGGTAAGCAGATGCAGCATCTGACTACAAACGAGCCGGACGACGGGATGATCGAGTGCGCCATCCGCGCGCTGGAATTGGTGATACCTGAAGAAAAAGGCAAAGACGCCTGGTAATCACTTCACTTTAAGAGGCAGAGCCTCTTAAAGTGAGAGTCGCAGCCCACTGCGCGCACTCGCTTCGCGTCGCACACTTGCGGGCTGAGCGGTGTTTTTTCCGAGGTACACGCCCCCGGAAAAAACCTATTGCAATCTTATGCAATATTCGGGCAAAACCTTTGCAGACAATGAGGGGGATGGGGATATGCCGCGGACATACAGCGAGCTGTATATATCTGTGCGCAACCGGCTGCGCGACGCAGGGATAGAGGCCGCGGAGCTTGAGGGCAAGCTCATAGTTGCCACTGCCGCCGGAAAAACCACGGAAAAACTGCTGCGCGACATGCGCTTTTACGCCACGGACGAGGTCGAGCGCCGCACGGACTCCATGCTGGCGCGCCGCCTTGCGGGCGAGCCGGTGGCCTATATAACCGGCATCTGGGAGTTCCGGGGCCTGCCCATGGAGGTGAACTCCTCGGTACTCATACCGAGGGTGGACACCGAGGTCCTGGCCGAGACCGCCATAAGCTGGCTGCACGGCCGGAAGATGGACGCGCGCGTGCTGGACCTTTGCAGCGGCAGCGGATGCATCGGCTGCGCCATAGCCGACGCCCTGCCTCAGTCGCGGGTAGTGCTTGCGGACGTAAGTCCCGAGGCGGTGGAGATAAGCCGCCGGAACGTGCGGCGCAACGGCCTGGACGGGCGCGTGAGCTTCATGCTGGCTGACGTAATGAAGCAGCCCCCCATCATGACGGGCAGCTTTGACCTTGTGGTCTCGAACCCGCCCTATATCCCGACCTTCGACATCCTGACCCTCGACCCCTCCGTGAGGGATTACGAGCCGGTCTGGGCGCTCGACGGCGGGGACGACGGGCTGGATTTCTACCGCGCAATACTCAAGAACTGGCACGGCGTCATCCGCCAGGGCGGGATGCTGATGTTCGAGGTCGGAGAGGACCAGGCGAGCAGCGTCAAGGACCTGATGCGCATGGCCGGGCTGCACGACGCACAGAGCGTGCTAGATACACGCGGCGTCGAGCGCGTGGTGACGGCCAGAGCGTGACGCCGGGAGGCGAACAAAACAACTTCTATATAATTTTATTGAGGTGTGACATGGCAGAAAAGAAAAAGGCGGCGCCCGCTGCGGCGCCCAGTCCCGCGGGCGACAAGAAAAAGGCCCTTGAGACCGCCATCGCCCAGATAGAGAAGAACTACGGCAAGGGAGCCATCATGCGCCTTGGCGACGACATTCCCGTTAACGTCGAGGCCATATCCACGGGCTCGCTCTCGCTGGACCTCGCGCTCGGCATCGGCGGCGTGCCCCGCGGCCGCATCGTCGAGATCTACGGGCCCGAGTCGTCCGGTAAGACGACGCTCGCGCTGCACATCCTCGCCAGCGCCCAGAAGAAGGGCGGCGAGGTCGCGTTCATCGACGTGGAGCACGCGCTCGAGCCCGCCTACGCCCGCGCCCTCGGCGTGGACATCGACAGTCTGCTCATCTCCCAGCCGGACACCGGCGAGCAGGCGCTCGAGATCACGGAGCAGCTCGTGCGCTCCGGCGCGCTCGACGTCGTGGTCGTCGACTCCGTGGCGGCGCTGCTGCCGCGCAGCGAGCTCGAGGGCGAGATGGGCGAGTCGTCCGTCGGCGTGATCGCGCGCCTGATGAGCCAGGCCCTGCGCAAGCTGGCCGGCACCGTCAGCCGCACGAACTGCATCGTCGTGTTCATCAACCAGCTGCGCGAGAAGATCGGCGTCATGTACGGCAACCCCGAGACGACGCCCGGCGGCCGCGCGCTGAAGTATTTCTCCAGCGTGCGCATCGACGTGCGCCGCATCGAGACGCTGAAGGTCGGCGGCGAGATGATCGGCAACCGCACGCGCGCCAAGATCGTCAAGAACAAGGTCGCGCCCCCGTTCAAGGAGGCGGAGTTCGACATCATCTACGGCGAGGGCATCTCCAAGATCGGCGAGATCGTGGACCTCGGCGTCAAGCTCGACCTGATCGACAAGGCCGGCGCGTGGTACACCTACGGCGATGTGCGCGTGCAGGGCCGCGACAGCATGAAGGAATATCTGCGCGAGCACCCTGACGTCTCGGATCAGATCGAGGCGGAGATCCGCGCCAACGCCCACAAGCTCATGAGCCCGCAGGCGCGCAAGGCCGCCATCGCTTCCGGCCGCGCCGTCGAGGTGGCCGCCGATGACTTTCAGGGCTGATGGCCCGGCTCATTGAGCTCAAGCAGACCGCGCCGGAGCGCTTTCTGGCGCGGTTTGACACCGGCGAGGAGGTGCGCACGACGCTCGCTGTCGTGACGGATTTTCACCTGCGCAGCGGAAAGGAACTGACGGCGCCGGAGCTCGATGCGCTGCGCGCGGCCTCCGAGCGGTCACGCTGCCGGCAGCGGGCGCTGCGCATCATCGGCGCGCGCGCCATGTCGGTCAAGGAGCTGACCGACCGGCTGAAGGAAAAGGGCGAAAGTCCGGAAAACGCCGAGGACGCTGCCGCGTGGCTGCAGGAGATGCACCTGCTCGACGATGCGCAGTACGCCGCCATGTGCGTGCGGCACTATGCCGCCAAGGGCTACGGCGCCGGACGCATCCGCAGCGAGCTCTACCGCCGCGGCATCCCGCGCGAGCTGTGGGACGACGCGCTGCAGGAGCTGCCGGAGCAGGACGATCAGATCGACACACTGCTGCGCCGCCGCCTGCGCAGCGACACGCCCGACCGCGACGAGCTGCGCCGCGCGTCGGACTATCTCTACCGCCGCGGCTTCGGGCGCGACGAGATCCGCGCGGCCATCGCGCGCTATCAGGATAACTTTGAGGAGTATTGACCCATGCCATATCGAATCTGCCTGATCTCGCTCGGCTGTGCGAAGAATCAGGTCAACAGCGAGCAGATGCTCTATCTGCTCAACCAGGCCGGCCACGAGGTGGTCGGTGAGGTGGACGGGTGCGACGTCGCCATCGTCAACACCTGCGGCTTTATCGACAGCGCCAAGAGCGAAGCCATCGACCAGATCCTGCAGCTCGCCGAGGTGAAAAAGGCCGGCGGACTGAAGAAGATTCTCGTGACCGGCTGCCTGTCGCAGCGGTACGAAAACGACATTCTCGAGAGCCTGCCGGAAGTGGACGGCATGCTCGGCACCGGCAGCTTCGGCCAGATCTGCGAGGCCGTCGAGGATGTGATGCACGGCGGAAAACCGCTGTACTTCGGCGACAAGAGCGGCCCGATCGAGGAGATCGGCCGCGTGGTCACGACCGGGCCGGGCTGGGCATACCTGCGCATCGCCGAGGGGTGCGACAACTGGTGCGCGTTCTGCGCCATCCCCGCCATCCGCGGCCGCTACCGCAGCCGCACGCTTGACGCCATCGTGCAGGAGGCGAAAGACCTCGCCGATCTCGGCGTGAAAGAGCTGATCGTCATCGCGCAGGACATCACCCGCTGGGGCATGGACCTCTACGGCAGACCGAGTCTCGCGCGGCTGCTGCGGGAGCTGGCGAAGATCGACGGCATCCGCTGGATCCGCCTGCACTACCTCTACCCCGAGATCATCGACGACGAGCTCATCGACCTCATTGCGGACGAGGACAAGATCGTCAAGTATCTCGACATTCCCATCCAGCACATCAACAACGACATTCTCCGCCGCATGAACCGCCACTGCACCGGCGACGAGATCCGCGCGCTGCTGCAGAAGCTGCGCGCGCGCATTCCGGGTCTCGTGCTGCGCACAAGCCTCATCACGGGTCTGCCCGGCGAGGGCGAGGCGGAATTCGAGGAGCTGTGCACCTGGCTGCGCGAGGTGCGGCTCGAGCGCGTGGGCGTGTTCCCGTTCTCCCCCGAGGAGGGGACGCCCGCCGCCGTGATGACCGACCGCTGCGAGCCGGACGAGGCCCAGCGCCGCGCTGATCTCATTCTCGAGCTGCAGGCCGGCATCATGGACGACTACAACGCCGCCTGCATCGGGCGGGACATGACCGTTTTGTGCGAGCACCGGGCCAGGAGCGGCATGTGCTCCGGCCGGACCTATGCCGACTCGCCGGAGATCGACGGTACGGTCTACTTCACCGGCACCGCCCGGCCCGGCGACATGGTCACGGTGCATATCACCGGCTGCGACGACGGCGATCTCGCCGGTGAACAAATCCACGAATGAGGTACTGACATGACAACTGCAAACAAAATTACCATCTTCCGCGTGATTCTCATCCCCGTGTTCCTAGTGCTGATGTACCTGCGCTTCCCCGGCCATACGTACTGGGCATTCGGCGTGTTCGTGCTCGCGAGCCTGAGCGACTTCGCCGACGGCTACATCGCGCGGCACTATAATCAGGTGTCCGACTTCGGCAAGTTCATGGATCCGCTGGCCGACAAGCTGCTGGTCGTGGCGGCCATGCTGCTGTTTGTCGAGCAGCACCAGATGCCCGCGTGGGCGCTGCTGCTCGTGGTCGCGCGCGAGTTTGCCGTGACCGGCCTGCGACTCATCGCCGTGGACAACGGCCGCGTCATCGCCGCCGCCTGGTCCGGCAAGATCAAGACCGCCTCGACCATGGTAGCCATCTGCCTGATGCTGCTGTGGAACATTCCCTGGCTCAACACCGTGTGCTGGGTCGTCATCGTCGTGACGACGGTGTACTCCGGTGTGGAGTACTTCGTGAAGAACCACGACGTGTTTCAGAAAGCCGCCTGAAGCATAAAAAGGCCAGCGGGCATGATGCCCGCTGGCCTTTTTGGGTTATGCCTCAGAACGTGAATGCCTGCAGCGGCTTGTCATACTCCGAGTGCCCCGTGGAGAACGGCTTGCCCTCGACCGTGACGCGCACGGTCGTGCAGTTGAAGTTATCGAGGAACGTGTTGACGAGGCTGCCCATGTACATGAGCTCGCCCGTCGAGCCGCTCTCGCGCAGACCGGCGAGGAACGCCTCGTTCAGGTCGAGGCTGAGCGCGTCGCCATCCTTCGAGATGGCGAGCACCTGGCTGCCCTTCGGCAGGGCGTTGTGCGCGATGAGCTGCTCCGTGATCGCCTGCGCATACGCCGTCGTGACGGCCGGCTCCGCATCCGGGATCTGCGCCGTGTCAGCGTGCAGGTCATCGGCCGCGTCGTTCGGGAAATAGAGCTTGCAGGACGTGTCCACGCCGCCGGCGGCGGCCGTCTGCGTCGGCGGTGTCTCCGGCGCGGGGGTCTGCTCCGCCGCGTCCTTCCCGCCGCAGGCGCACAGCAGCGCCAGCGTCAGCACGCACGCGAGCAGGAGCGAAAGATATTTTTTCATGTCAGTGCCTCCTGTGCGGCCACGCTTTGCTCCGGCCGCGTTTTTTCCAGCATACCACACCGGCGCGCGGCGCGCAACCTTGACATTGCCGGGTGCATATGCTAAGATGATGAATGCGATGAACGGAAAGAGTACGCCTGTTGCCCGGTCTCAGAGAGGCGCCCAGACGCTGTGAGGGTGCTGTCCGGCGGGGCGGAACGTGCGTCCGGGAGCGCGGCGGGAGGAAATGCCCGCCCGAAGGCACCGCGTTACGGTGCAGCGAGCGAGAAACGAGAGTGGAACCGCGAAGGACTTCGCCTCTCATGCCGGACGGCATGGGGGCGCTTTTTTATTGCAAATACGTCTCAAAGGAGCCTGAATATGAAACTGTACAACACCATGTCCATGCAGAAGGAAGAGTTCGTGCCGATCGAGCCGGGCAAAGTGCGCATGTACGCCTGCGGCCCGACGGTGTATAACTACATCCACGTCGGCAATGCGCGCCCGATCATCATGTTTGACGTGCTGCGCCGCTATCTGGAGTACCGCGGCTACGAGGTGACGTTCGTGCAGAACTTCACCGACGTGGACGACAAGATCATCAAGCGCGCCAACGAAGAGGGCATCACGAGCGAGGAAGTTGCGAAAAAATACATCGCCGAATACTTCACCGACGCGCACGCGCTCGGCGTCCGCGAGGCGACCGTGCACCCGAAGGCCACCGAAAACATCCAGCAGATCATTGACCTCATCACGACGCTCATCGACAAGGGCTACGCCTACGAGGTCAACGGCGACGTGTACTATCGCACGCTGAAGTTCCAGGACTACGGCAAGCTCAGCCACCAGCCGATCGAGGACCTGCAGTCCGGCGCGCGCATCGACGTCAACGACATCAAGGAGAACCCGCTCGACTTCGCGCTCTGGAAGGCCGCCAAACCCGGTGAGCCGTCCTGGGACTCGCCGTGGGGCAAGGGCCGCCCCGGCTGGCACATTGAGTGCTCGGCCATGTCCAACCGCTACCTCGGCAAGACGATCGACATCCACTGCGGCGGCAGCGACCTCGCCTTCCCGCACCACGAGAACGAGATTGCCCAGTCCGAGGCCGCCAACGGCTGCAAGTTCGTCAACTACTGGCTGCACAACGGCTTTATCAACATCGACAACAAGAAGATGAGCAAGTCGCTCGGCAACTTCTTCACCGTGCGCGAGGCCGCCGCTGTCTACGGCTACGACTGCATCCGCATGTTCATGCTCATGAGCCACTACCGCAGCCCGCTCAACTACTCCGGTGAGATCCTCATGCAAGCCAAGGCCGCGCTCGAGCGCCTGCGCACCGCCAAGAGCAACCTCGAGTTCTTCATCGCCAACGGCCGCGACGGCGAGCTGAGCGAGGCGGACGCCGCCTTCGTGCAGGGGCTGGACCAGTACCGTGAGAAGTTCGACGCCGTCATGGACGACGACTTCAACACCGCCGACGCGATCTCCGTCATCTTTGAGATGGTGCGCGAGATCAACACCGCCGTCTCCCCCGCCGCCGACCCGAGCAAGACGCTGGCGCAGGCATGCCTCGACCGTTTCCTCGAGCTGTGCGACGTGCTGGGCATCCCGTTCGGCTCCGACAGCAGCGAGGACCCCGAGGCAAAGGCCATCGAGGAGAAGATCGCCGCGCGTCAGGCCGCTCGCAAGGCCAAAAACTGGGCCGAGGCCGACCGCATCCGTGACGAGCTCAAGGCCGCCGGCATCGTGCTCGAGGACACCCCGCAGGGCGTCAAGTGGAAGCGCGCATAAATTGACCCGACTGCATATCTGACGACCGCCCCGGCCATCTGGCCGGGGCGATTTTACCGTCGCAGCGTACAAAAATCCCCGATTGGAAACCCAATCGGGGATTTTCGCAGTTTATGGGGTAAGGGATAGTTCACATCAGGGATGCTGCGGTGCATCGGAGTCTTCCGCTTCCGTGTCCGCTTCGTCCGTCGGGATCTCCGCCGTCTCGGTGCTGTCCTCAGCGGTCACTTCCGGCTCTGCTTCCGGAGCGTCCGGCTCGGCCGGAGTTTCCGCCGCTTCTTCAGCAGCCGCAGCCGCGGCTTCTGTCTCGGCGGCTGCCTTCGCCTCCGCTGCGGCAGCACGCTTGGCCTCTTTGGACTCCTTGGCAGCGGCGTGCCTGGCCTGGAGCTTCGCGTACTCCTCGCCCAGCCACATGCGCAGGCCCTGCTTGCGCAGTGTTGCCGCTTCTTCCTCGGTCATCGTTCCCGCCGCGACTGCCTTCTTCAGCTTCCGGCAGTAGAGCAGGCGCAGCACCGCGACGATCACGGCCAGCACGATGAGCACGATGAGAATGTAGAACAGCGGGCCATGGTGCGCCTTCGTGACGGCAAACTGCAGGTCGCGGTCCATGGTCTTGAAGACGAGGTAGCTGCCGTCGCGGCTGCTGGACGTACTCGCCCAAGTGCCGTTCTGGTAGGTGTAGACCGTGTAGTTCGCGCCGGTATCCGGTGCGTAGACACGCAGGGAGACGGTGTTGTCCGTGTCGTCCTCGACCGTGTCGTTGAGGATCTCGACGTTATACTTCATGTACAGCTGTTGGTTGCCGCGCAGCGTCGGACCGTCGGCCTCGGCGGAGGTGATGTGCACATCCGTCGCCGGGTCAAAGACGCCCTCAGCCAGCACAATCGGCGTGCGGCTGTTGTCGGCATACAGGTCGCCGGCCACGACCGTCGAGACGGCGGTGTACTCCGCCTTGACCTCGAGGTCGAAAGTCAGGTGGCTGTAATCATGCTCCGGCCAGGAGCCATAGTTGCCCTCCACCGTCGGGCAGTCGGGGATCTGCGATTCGTCGATCGAGCCGCCGTAGGCAAACGTGATCGTCTTGACGACCTCGCCGTTGGCCGTGAAGGTGACGGCAAAGCTGGAGAACTCCGCCGGGATGCCGTCGCGCGCCATGAAGGCCTCATAGCTCATGCCCTCGGCCTTGCCCGCGTAGCTGATGCCGTCGATGCCGGCCTCCGTCTCGTGGACGAAGTAGTTGTCGGCCGCGCTGCCGTCCTTATCGATCTCGCCCGCGATGGTGCCGACGCAGTTGCCGGAGCCGTTGAGATTCACGAGCGTGTTGCAGCCGCTGACGTTCATGCCGTAACCGGCGATGCCGCCGATGTAGTTGCGGCCGGTCAGCTCGCACTTGGCAAAGCTGTTGCGCACGGAGCCCTGTGACTGGCCGACGATGCCGCCGACGTAGTCGCCCGCCGTGCTTTCGGCCGTGCCGTAGCCCTCGCAGCCGCTGATAACGCCCAGATCCGCGTAGCCGCAGACGGCGCCGACACAGTCCTTGCGCGAGGTGGCATTGCCGTAGTTCTTACTGTCGAGCAGCACGCACTTGGTAAAGTACTTGGCCGTCAGCGTGGAATCTTTGATAACATTGGAGTCGCTCTCGGGGTCGAAATCGTACTCGATGTCCATCGTGCCGGCAACGCCGCCGACATTCACATCGCCATCGATCTTGCCGTAGTTATCGCAGTTATAGACCTTGCCGTCCGTCGTGCTCGAGAGCTCTTCCTCCGAGACGTCCTGAATGATGTCGTCCTTGTCCTTGCTCAGGGCAAGCTCCAGAATGTCGCACAGGCGCATCATAACGACGTTGAACTGGTCGTTGACCGCCTTCATATCGCTGATGATCTGAGTGCTGTAGGTGGCCGTCTCCACGCTCAGGCGGGACAGGCCGGCCGAAATGCTGCCGAGATCGTCGAACATCTGCTCCATCGCAGTGCGGTAGTCGCTGCTGATGTCGGGCAGGTTGAGCGGATCATTGCTGGCGAGGTATTTCGTGACCTGGTCGAGGTAGCTCATACCGGTCGAGAAGTTGCCGCTCGAGGACTTGAGCGCATCGAACGCGTTTTTGAACGCGGCGCTCATATAATCCAAGCGGGTGTGGCCGGTGGAGTCCTCGGTGAGGTAGTACAGGTTGATGATCTTCGTCATCGTGGAGATGTCGCCGGAGATCGCGCCGATTGCCGAGGCGGCGTCGCCCATGCCCTTGAGCAGGGCATCGCGCTGCGACTCATAGGTGCCGAGGTTGTCGGGATTGTACTCATAGCCATACTTGTCGGACATCTGCTGCCAGTTGTCCGGGCGGCTGGCGATCAAGTCGTAGGAGCCGGTGCCGTAGGTGTTGTCCATGACCTTCATGAGCCAGGCACAGTAGTCCATGGCCGCGTTGAGCTGGTCGGACGAGACGCTCAGGTCCTTGGCCGCGTCCTTGAAGGCCGTCTTGTCGGCCTCGGTCATCTCATCGACAATGTCGAGATAGTCAAAGCCCTTGTTGAAGTAATCGATCGATTTGTCAAGCGACACGGCCGCCGTGGAAAACTCCGTGATCGCGGGGGCGAGCATTTTCTCCGCCGTGTTGATGCGGATGAACACTTCGTTGACGGTCGTGACCGTGTTGTCCACATAGTCCGTGGTGCGCTCGGCCACATAGCGCGCACTCTCCGTGGCGCGGGCCGCGCTGTCGCTCAGCACGCCGACCGTGGCGGCCAGCGACGAGGCCGCAGCGCCCGAGTGGTTGAGCAGGGTATCCATCAGATCATGGAGCGTGTTGAGCTCCTTGGCCATGGCGCCGATCGAGCCGGACTCCACGTCCAGCGTGATGAACGGCTCCATCTGGCCGCAGATGCCGCCGACGTCCTTGCGGCCGGAGGCCGTGCCCCAGTTCGTGCAGCCGGAGACCAGACCGCTCTGGCGGCCGACGATGCCGCCGATGTTGTAGCCGACGTGCTCAAAGCCGACGCCGCCCCAGTTCGTGCAGCCGATGATGACACCGGACGAGAAGCCGCAGATGCCGCCGACGTCCGTGGAGGTGTTGGCCTTCTTCGGCGTGTCGTCATCCTCGTCGTCGGAGGCGGTCGGGAGCGTCAGGGAGTCGAGATCCTCTGTGCTGCCAACGGCCTCGCTGGCGTTGATGTTCACGCCCGTGGTGTTCGAGCAGTAGGAGATGGTGCCGATGTTCTGACCGACGATGCCGCCGACGTAATGGTCGCCTTCGACAAAGCCTTCGGTCTTGCAGTTATAGATCATGCCGCTACCTTCGTTCGTGCCCGCGATGCCGCCGACGTTGTTCTCGCCGGAGATCGTGCCGTTGAACGAGCAGCCGGAGATCGTGCCGTAGTTCGTGCCGACGATGGCGCCGATCTCGTTGAGGGTGCCGGCGGCGTCGATGTTGCCGGTAACCTTCAGGTCACGGACGGTGCCGACCGCCTGCACATAGCGGAACAGGCCCATATGGGACGCGTCGCCCGAGAGCTCCAGCCCGCTGACCGTGTGGCCCTGCCCCTCGAACGTGCCGCCGAAGGTCGGGATCGGCACAAAATCCGACCCGCTCAGGTCCACATCGTTGTCCAGATAGACCGTCTTGCCCTGCGAGTACGTGTCGAGCTTGCAGCTTTTGCTCAGCTGCACGAGATCATCCGCAGAGTAGATATGAATCTCCCTGGCGTTCGGCTGGGCAGCCGCGCCGCACAGCAGGCACAGCGCCGCCACAAGCACCAGCGCAAGCAGACGACGCACATTATGTCTCTTCATCGGAACCCTCCTCACCGTGCAGATCTGCCGCCGGCACAGTCTGCGCCGGAGCCTCCTCCATCTGCACATTTCCGATATCGATCGATGCGCTGACCGTGCCGCTGACACGACCGTGGATCTCCGCATCGACGTAACCGTTGATATAGCCGCGCACGTGTCCGTTGACACGCATGGCCCCCTGCAGATGCTGCTGCGCGGCGTGGTGGCCAATCGTAAAGGATGTTTTTTCAACCAGAGAATCGCCCAGCAGCAAGATCTGCGGCAGGACGCACATGACCAGCACCATCGAGATCAGCGTGCCGCGGCCCAGGCAGATGCCGATAGACGCGACCGTGTTCTCCGAGGACAAAAAGCCGATGGACATGCCGGCTGCGGCGAGGATGGTGCCGGAGGTCACGACCGTCGGGAACGCCTGGTTGAGCGCCTCGATCATGGCTTCCTTATAGGGCATCTCCTCCTTGAGCCGGAGGTACCGGCTCGAGATGACGATGGCGTAGTCGATGTTCGCGCCCATCATGATGGAGCTGACGATCAGGTACGCCAGGAAATACAGATTGTTGTGCAGGATCGTCGGGAACGAGAAGTTGATCCACACACTGCCCTGGATCACGAGAATCAACAGCAACGGCAGTGCCACGGACTTGAACGTCAGCAGCAGCACGAGGACGACGAACACGAGCGTGAGAATGCTGATGAGCGTGTTGTCCGTGCTGAAGGCATCGGAAAAGTCCTTGTCCTTGGCCGTCTCGCCGACGAAATAGGACTCGTCGTAATACTTGCCGACGACGCCCTTGATGACCGTCAGGTAATCGTAGGTCTCCTCACTCTCGACCGGGAGGTTGAGATAGAGGATCATGCGCGAATAATTCTCGGAGTGGAGCTGTTTTTCGCCGTCGATGAGGCGGTCATACATCTCCTCCAGGTCACGCATGGTCGCAGCGTCGATCTTCGAGCGGTAGATATCGCGCTGCTCATACAGGAACTTGAACATGTTAATGAGCGGCACGGAGCAGTTGTCGATATTGCTCAGATCCACGAGCTGTCCGATGGCCTTCGTGTAATCGTCATTCGCAGTGCAGTAGGCCGTGTACAGCGCGCGCGACACGCCGATGTCGATGTCCGTGAGCTCGGCAAACTTGCGCGGCGTGAGCGAGTCGGTGACCATGTAGCCATCCTTGGCCTCCTCACCCGCGAGTGCCTGAATGTGATCAACACCCTTGAGCTCGTTGAGATCATCGAGCAGATCTGCCTCGCTCTCAAAGTCCGTGAACGGGAAGATGAGCGCGACCTGGTTCGTCTCGCCGAAGGTGGCGTTGATCTTCTTTTCG
>OLPA01002296.1_pt1 | contig 14439 bp, 15 predicted proteins | sample 1672811 | NCBI WGS metagenome assembly OLPA01 (sample SAMEA3136726, study PRJEB25190) | human gut metagenome | biome: human gut; feature: human-associated habitat; material: faeces | place: Austria | collected 2013
CTATAACTTCACGGTCCCCAATATGTTACTCCAATGTGCAGCAACATATTGGGGACCGTGAAGTTATAGCTGTTAGACACCTCTCCAAACTCCAGCAAATAACGCGCACCCATGCCAAGCAGGACAAGCAGCAGGTTCAGCGGAAGAATATGCTGAATACCATAGTGAGGCAGCATGGCCGCCTCTGCCGTCCCAAGAGAAGTGTATAATGACAGTCCAACGAACACAATGATAAGTGTCAGCGTGGGTGGCCATTCACGGGTCAGGTTATAAATCGGGAAATTACAAGCTCCCACCAGAACGAAAAATGCAAATGTTAACACGGCAACTAACCGACTATGCTTTTGATAGAACTTCATCGCTGTGTCTCCTTTTTAAGTAATGGGCACATTTTCAACTACCGCACCAGTTTCACCGAAGAACTCCTGTAACGATTCGGGCGAGCTGGTATCAAACCCATCATTGATGATAAAGGTTCCGGATGCAGACACGGTGTTATCCTCACCTTTTACGAAGGACACCGCCGCCGGGCAGGCGTTTTCATAGACGTACAGATAAATGGCGTCGCCATCTTCTTCGGTGCTGACGAAAGTCTTTCCTGCGGAGCAAACGGTCGTTGCCGCAAGGGTGGTCGCTCCGTTCTGTGCGTTGATCTGGGTAATCAGAGCGGCACCAAACGCCTTTTGACGCATGGCGATCTTCAGGTTCTCGGAAAGTCCCTCCAAGCCACTAAGCATATCCCATGCATCCATTGCTTCCTTTGCAATGGTGATTTTATAAACGGCAGTAAGGTCATGCGTTTTGGGCGGCTCTCTGTCGAATTGAACAAGCGTGGCTTTTAGAAATTTTTCGGCAGCCTGTTCACAGTGATAGCAAATAATTTCCACAGGCAGCGGACGCATCGTCAGCAGATGTTCCGCGGCGCTGAGATCCATATAGGCAAAGTCAAGCCATTCGCTGCTCCAGCCGGTGCTCATACAGCAAGACCCCCTCTCTTGCGATTTTCCGCTCCAGAGAAGCGTGTTCCGCTCTCTGATGGAATGCGTTAGAGCGATAAACAATTACATCCAAGGGGACGGACTGCGCTGAAAAGAGCGCACGGCGGATCGCCTTGACCGCGTCTGCCGGACGCATGGAATTTTCCGGGATAATGACGCACAAATCGTAGTCACTATCATCGGTTGGTGTACCATAGGCGTATGAGCCGAAAAGATAGATCTTCTCTGTATCCACAGTTGCGTCAATGATCCGGCAGATATCAGAAAGCTCATTTTTCACAGATTCTGTCATTCGCGCCGCCTCCTTTCCTAATTTCCATTATACCCAGCACGCAGAAAATAAGCAACTGATTTTTACCCTTGCACTACTTAGATGCCAATGATGCTCCAAATGTATTTCGGAGCCGTCAGCGTGAAGATGAGGCAGGCAAAGAGGATGGCGGGGCCGGTCCACTCAAATTGACCTCGCTGGCGAAAATCAAAATACGCGCCGCCAAGCTTTACGAAGAACGCGATGGCGAGGATCATATCCAGCGCCGGGAACACCACCTTCTCCACCACAGCCTTGATCTGCTTGGCCGCCTCCGTCCATGTCTGCTGCACCGCTCCCGCAACATCCCCGCCCGCAGCGAGCGTCGAGGTGCAGCAGAGAGAGGTCAGAAGCAAAAGCGTCAATGTCAGAATAATCATTTTTCTGTATTTCAAGAAATCTCAACCTCCTTAAAATGGGGATGCCGCCCCTTGCGGAGCGGCATCCGTTGTTAGTCCTTAATAACCGGTGCGAGGCAGGGGCTTGCTGGGGGCATAGACGCGGGTGACCCAGCGGGAGGTCGCCATGATCCACTGCCCATTGTAGACGCCGCCCGCGTCCGCCTGATTAACGAACTGCGTACCGCCGGTGAGCTTGGCAAGTGCCTTGCAGTCCACGTGAGGGGCTTCCACCTGCCGGAAGTTGGCGGGGACGATGCCGAACGCCGCCATAAACTCCGTCACATACTCGTTGGAGGCAAGTCCCAGCGCCGCGGGGGAAGCATCCAGCACATAGTTTTTGGATGTGCTCAGGTTATCCGCCAGTGTGCGCCAGGTATCTCCGCTGAGATTGGTTTTGTACACGATCTTATAATTTCCAGGGGTATTCCACGTGCCAGTATAGATGGTCTGGAGCCGAACCGCCTTGACGGGCAGGGTATCGCGCCAATAAAAAGATTCAAGCGCCGTGGTAGAGTTGTTGGCAATACCGGTGAAGTTGTAGCGGACGAGCTGCCCCGGCATGACCTCCACATAGCCAGTTTTCTTGATGGAAACGTTGGTAGACAGGCTCTTGTTGGTCATGCTTGCCTTGACGATCTGACCGGCATACTCAATTTCTACCTCAATGGGCGTTTTATCCAGCCCGTAAAACTCCGCCGCCTTGGATTCCACGATCTTATACCGCGCCAAAGGCAGGGGTTTGCTCACCGCCAAGCCGTTTTTATCCGTCTTGATCGTATCCACCAGACGGTTGGTGCGGGCGTTGTAGATCTCAAAGACGGTGTTGGGAATGGGCGTCCCGGCAGGCCAGCCATTCATGGCGTTGTAGTCCGCACTGACCTTCGTCACTTGGATCTGACCGGTGATGGGGGTATTCTGCCATTCGATTTCCGTGGTTTCGCCGGACTTTACATACACGGTCTTTTTCTGCGTGTCGGGAATATATCCCTCATTTTCCAATTCCCGCAGATAGTAGCGGCCATCTTCCAGTCCCTCAAACCGGACATAGCCCCGATCATCGCTTGTCTCCTGCGCGATGGGGGTGTTGCCGCTGTCATAGAGGATGAAGGACACGCCGGGGATGCCCTCGCCGGTGACGGCGTTGACCTTGTGGAGCAGGATGCCGGAGATAGCCTTGTTGGTGATCTCCAGCGTGGCGGTCTGTCCGTCCCTGACCTCGACCCGGTGGGGCGTGTCATCCAGACGGTAGCCCTCGGCAGTTTTCAGCTCCGTCACGGTGTACCAGCCGTTTTCCGCTTCGGGGAGATAGATCACGCCGTTTTCATCAGTGGTGCAGGTGCCGACGATCTCGCCATTCATTTTCCGGATCTCAAACTGGACGCCGGGGATGCGCTCTCCGGTTTTTTCGTCCTTCTTAATGACGGTAAGCCCGCCCGCGCGGACGTTATAAAAGCGCAGGGTCTGCACCTCACCCGCCTTGATGAGAATGGATTTCGGCGCGCCGTCCAGCACAAAGCCCTCCACAGTCTTGACCTCCCGCGCCGTAACGGTGGTGCCGGGGATCAGATCATTGATAACGATGCGGCCATTCTCATCGGTGATGAACTCTCCGCTGCTTTTGCCCACAACAGCGCCGCTGCTGTCGGTGACAAGGAAGGTCACGCCCTTCAGCGGCGTTGTGGTGCCCTCGATATACTTTTCGATCACAAGGGTGGTGCTGGGCGTGTTGGTGAAATGCAGTGTCTGGGTGTCATTGGGGTTGACTACCACCGTCTGGGTGCGGCTGGCCTCGTCGATGGTGTAACCGGGAATGGTGGCCGTTTCCGTCACCACCAGCGTCCCCACCACACCATGGATGGTGATTTTGCCGTCCTTGTCGGTGAAGTACAGGCCGTTGCTGCTGATCTGTCCGTTTTCAGCGGGTACAAACTCGCCGGTAGAGGTCGTCACCTTGAAGGTCACGCCCTGCAAGGGCTTCCCGGTGAGGGAATCCCGCTTGTCGATCACCAGGGTTCCGGCCTTGGAGTTTTTCACGATGACCGTCTGCGTATCGCCGTTTTTGCCGATGACCACGTTTGTGGACACACGATCCATCACATACCCTGTCGGGGCCTTGATCTCATTGATGGCATAAGCGCTGGGGGCCAGATTGGTGATCGTGATCTCGCCCTGCCCATCCGTGGTAAAGATACCGTTTTGCGTCAGGGTCGCGGTGCCGATCACGCCGTCCAGCCCCACCTCACATCCAGCGGCAGTGGTCACCCGGAACTCCGCGCCGGGAAGGGGCTGACCGGTGGCGCTGTCCCGCTTCTGGATGATGAGCTTACCCTTGGGCTGGTTCTTGAAGGTCAGGCTGACCGTGCGGCCCTCCTTGATCTGAACGGTCTGGCTCTGGGTGTCGATCAGATAACCGTCCGGCGCTCGTGTTTCTGTTACGATGACGCTCTTGCCGGGCTTCAGGCCGGGGATACGGATCTCGCCATGCTCATCCGTCCGGAAGATGCCGTTGCTGTCTCCGATCAGTGTGCCGTCCGCGTAGGTGATCTTGAATTCCGCGTTGGCGAGGGTCACGCTGGGGTTCACGGAACAGACCTTGCGGATCAGCAGGATGCCGTCCGGGGCGTTGTCAAAGCGGACGGTGACAACACTCTGCTCACCGCTGTCCGCCAGATAGATCGTTTCCGAGGCGTTGATGATGGAGTACCCATCGGCAGGGTCAACCTCCTCCACGATATAGGTGCCGCTTTTCAGGCCCGTCCAGATGGCGGTTCCGTTCTTGCCGGTGACCTTCTGCCCGATGGTCGTGCCGCCGGTGCCGGAGGTGCCGCCCAAAAACCGCAGCTGGAAGGTGCAGCCAGGGAGCGCCTCATGGGTCACGCTGTCATACTTCTCAACAACAATGGCGTTCAGCGGAGTATTCTGGAAGGTCAGGGTCTTGCTCTCGCTGCCGTGGAGAATGATCTTCTGGGTGGAGGGTTCCTTCATCTGGAAGCCGGGAGCGGGTTCTACTTCCGTCACGGTGTACTCGCCGGGATAGAGCCGCTTGCCCTGCTCATGGAGCCGGATCTCGCCCTTGGCGTCTGTGAGGATATTTCCGTAATCAATGGTACCGGGGGCCTCGGCGGATTCGCCGCTGCTGGTGTAGGTGATGTGGAACTTGGCTCCCTCGATAGGCGCGCCAGCCACGCTGTCCTCCTTGTAGATGGTGAGCTGGGGCATTTTCCGATTTTTGAAAGTGACATTCACCTCGTCACCGGCGTTCAGGCTGACGGTCTGCTCCCTGTCGGCGTTTTTGCTGGGCAGATAGTACGGAGCGGGAACAGATTTTTCTGTAATTTTGTAACTGCCGGGGGCCACGCGGTCCGTCACCGTGCCATCCTCACCGGTGGTCCAATCGGCGGAGAAATCACTGTCGATGCCCTCTACGGTGAACACGGTGCCGGGGATGGGCTTGGAATCCTCCGCGTCGATTTTGGTGACGGTCAGCCGGGGCATTTTCAGGTTTTCAAATACGAGGTTTTGATCGTCGCCGGGGCCGAGGTAAATGGTCTGGATCGTCTCGCCGCCCACCACATAGGGGTCAGGGACGGATGTTTCCTTTACCTCATAACTATCCACCGGAATGTGGGAGAGGATCGCCTTGCCGTCCGGCCCGGTGGTGACGTCCTGATGATAGCCGTAATGGATGCCCTTGATCTCAAAGACCGTGCCGGGGATGGGCTGCTTGGTCTGCTTATCCAGCTTCTGGATGGTCAAATCAGGGAGCTTCTGGTCTTTGGCTGTTACAGTCACGGTGCCGCCGCCATTGACAGTGGCCTGATCCACATGGGCACAGACGGGGGCGGTCAGCTTGGCGTAGGGGGCGGGGGCGCTGACCTCCACAAAGGCGTACATCCCCTCCGTCACATGGGGGACGGTGATCTTGCCGGAGGCGTCTGTGACCTCCGTGCCGATCAGCTGGCCGTCCCGGAGGACATGGAATACCGCGCCGGGGAGGGGGCTGTTGGCATCGTTCAGCTTGATGAGCTGGATCTTTACCTTCGCGTCATTCTCAAAAACGAGAGATACGTCCGTTTTGCCGTCCCAATAGAATTCCTGACGGACTATGCCGGCGTCCTTGCTCAGAGAGTACCCGTTGGGCGGCGTTACTTCTTCCGCCACATAGCTGCCGATGGGCATGGTATCCCAAGGCACATCTGTGAGCGCGCCGCCCGCTCCGGTGGTATAGGTGCCGGTGAAATTGTTATCCACACCGGTGATCTTGATAACCGCGCCCGCGAGACCTCTGGTGGGATCATCCGCGTCCACCTTACGGATCTTACCGCTGGCGGTGACGGTGGGGGTGTCTGTAAAGGTGATCGTCACGGTGCTGCTGCCGTTGTTCGGCAGGACCACATATTCAGGCCCCGCGTTGTCGATCTCGTAGCCGTTCGGAGCCGCCGTTTCCGTTACGGCGTAGGTTCCGGCGTCCAAGGGAGAGAAGGTATAGGTGCCATCCGCGCCGGTGACGATGTCCCTGGAGAAGGAGCCATTGGTGGATTCCACATGGAACCGCGCTCCGGCAAGGCCCTTGGTGGGATTGGTGGCGTCTACCTTCTTGACCACCAGCGTGTACCGCTCGTTTGTGACGGTAAGACTGCCGATCATAACGCTCTGGACGGTGCTGGCGGGGTGGGCGGCAGAGCCAGCGCCGGTGAAGGAATACTCTTTTACGTCGCAATCGCCCCAAACATCCTGCTTGCCAAGATCCAGGATATATTTCGCCCGGTCCCGGAATGTGGTGCCGTCGCAGGTCTGGTCGATACTGGTATAGCTCGCGCCCTTCAGCGAGTTCCAGACATACATCAATTCCTCCGCGCAGGCGGTGGAGGGATCACCCAGGGAGCCGTCCTTATACCGCCACACGATGGCCTGTACCCAGGCGTTCATGTACCAGCTATAACCGGAATCCCAGATGTCATCCACGCCAAGGGCATGGGCTTTGTCCGTGAAGATGCCGAGGGAGTGGGCGTAGTAATAGGCCATCATCATTTTGACGGTGGGATCGGTGACGGGCTTCGGATCGCCCCAGGTCTGGCCGATCAGAGAGGTGCCCATGCCGCCGCCCTTCGTCCCGCAAAAGCCCACGGAGGTCTTTCCGGCCACGCCGTAATACATCTGGTGCATCGTGCATCTGCCAAGGCTGGCAGACTGATAGGAAACGCCGCTCATGCCGAACCGCTCTAACTTGATGGTGTCGGCCCCCGCCGCAAGCGCGGCAGTGGGGAGCAGGCCGAGAACGCAGATCAGGGCCAGCAGCATCGCGGTCACGCGATTTTTCAATGAATGCCATGTCTTTTTCATCGTTATTTGACCTTTCTTTTTAGATTTGCTCATAAGAAATGGCCTTCCGGCAATGATGCTGGAAGGCCATTTGAGCATATTGAGTTGCGGATAGGTTATGCGTAGGGATTGTGCGCGTTGGGATCACCGACGAACAGGAAGCAGATCGTTCCGCCCTCATCAGTTGAGATCCCGACGCCGATGGTGTCGCAATCAGGGTTTATCATCGTCTGGAAGTGGCCGGGAGAATTCCGCCAATTCTCCACTGCCCGCTCTGCGGTTTCAGAGGCGGGCACATTCGTGAATGCGGTGATGTTCGATCCAAATCCATGGGGATACCCGGAGGCCGCTACCGCCTCGCACTCCACCTTATTCTGGTGGTATGTGACACGCAGGGACGCGCAATGCTGCGCCGCGTCCATCAGAGCCGCGTTGACCGTCAGCTCCGGCACACCGTTTTCCCGGCGCACCTGATTGACCAGCCGGACGATCTCCTGCCGTGCCGCGTCTGTCTGACTGGCGCCGGATTCCGGAATGCTCGCGCCTTGCTTGCCGTCAACTACCGTCAGCGTCAAAGCGGCGGTCTGGCCATGCTGATCGGTCACGACCACGTCGGATGTGCCGCTGCTGACCGCGATAGCGGTCCAGAAGCCGGAGGCATTCTCAATGCGGATGACATTGGGCTGCGTGGAGACCACACTTTTTATATCCGCACTGGGACTGATATTCAAGCCGCTGCGGTCTCCGGGGCGGAGGGTGCTGCCCTTGTAGCTGCTGACGCGGATACCGGATGCGGCAGGGGCGATCCCCGTGTATGGATGTCCGGTGTCGATTTGGACTCCGGCGTTCCAATACACATTGAAACCGACCTGTTCGCCCATGTCCCGCAGCTTCACATAGTTGTGTCCAGCAATGTTGTAGGCTTGCATTTCCACCTGCTGACCGTCCACAAAGATGGGCTGCCAGGTAGGTTCCGCCGTGATCCCGGCTGCGACTGCGATAGAACCGCCGGTCAGCGCCGCGCCGATCACCATGCCGGTGAGCATCATACTGATATTCTTTCTCGCGTTTTTGCTCTCGTTCATCTTTCTGCCTCCATTCTAACTGTGTATGTGTGAAAATCTTCTTCGCAGCTTCACCATATCACAAGTGAGGGGCAGAAGTCGAACAGAACCGATTCGGCAAAAGGGAGAAAGATTCAGACCTCCGCTGCGGTAACGCACCAGCGCTGGTCCCGCTGGTTGCGGACGCAGGTGTAGAGCGTCAGCATATTTTCGCCGGAGTCCGCAAGGCCGCTGCGATCCGTTTCGCTGACCTTGAAAACATCCGTTACCTTGTAAGTACGGGTGCCCAGCTTGGTGGTCAGGGTAATTTTTTCCCCGATGTCCAGCGTGTGGATCTGGCCGAAGTAGCTGTTGGCGCCCCGGTTATGGGCGGCGAGGCAGACGTTGCCGTCCCAGATGGAGGTGTCCTCGAAGTGCCCGATCCCCTTGGCAAGCGTCTTGCTGTCCGTTCCCTGATAGATCCTCACGCTCAGATCCAGCGTGGGGATCTCCAGCCTGCCGAGGGAGCCGTTTTTGTAGTAGAGGTCGCTCGTCACCTCCGTGAACAGCACGGCGGGCTGATAGCCGCCGCCATTCACCGTGCTGCTTGGGGTGATGACGCCGGTGGCGCTGCCGGGTGTGACAACAGTGGCGGCACTGCCGCCAATGACCGCGCCGGACGCGGGAATACCACCGGGGGCAAGGTTGGGCGTGAGGTACTCGCCGGTATGGAGGGCGTTCATGCTCTCCGAGCCAAAGGTAGGCGGAATAAGTGCGGCATTTTTGCTCATGTCGTCGTTTTTCATAGCGCCGCCGTCCGCTGTGTGGATGACCTCAATAGATGTATCCCTGCCAAAGTCAAAGTCCTTCGGAGGGGCAATGCTGTATTCCAGCGCCGAGGCGCTGACCGCAAGGGATGCCATCATACTGACGGCAAGTGCGAAAGTCAAAATCTTTTTCATTCTGTATCCTCCTCATCCGCGTTTTCTTTTCTGTGCTTCACCAGCAGTGCGCCGCCGACACACGCACCTGCCGCTGCCACGATCCCAATGGGAATGAGTACATAAGACCAGCGGAAAGCGGATGCCGTGGCGGGTGTCTCCGCGGGCTCCGTGGGCTGAATGGGCGTTCCCTCAAAGATGGCGACATAGCGGACACGGTTCAAGGCAATCCGGCTGACGGTCCCGGCGTAGTCCGCCGTGACGGTATAGCCTTTCACATAGCTGCTGGTGGCGCTGCCGGAATAGGTGGCAACGGCCGTGTAGCGATCCGCCACAGCGTAGCCGTCCAGATTGGCGGTGTTGTCCGTCTGCCACTGGATGTCCGTGAGCGTCAGGGTCTTGCCGTTTTCTGTAATGGTTTTGGGAAGATACTGCGTATCCTGCTCGGCAAGGTTAGGATAGCTGCGCTTGGTGGTGATTTCCCTGGTGGAGCTGCCGTAGCCGGACGGCTCCACCTGCACGGTATCAAGTCGGAGCGTCAGGGTTCCCATGAGGCCGTCATCCGTGATGAATTCCCGCTCCTGCGGCAGCAGCGCCAGCACGGATTCCATATCCTTTTTAGCGCTCTCGATAGAAACATGCTCCGTGTGTTGGCGGCTCTCGTTTTCAGGAAGCTCCTGCTTCAGAAGGTCCGTCAGGGTGTAGTGAAAGCCGTCCTGCCGGAAGTCCGAGCGGGGAATACCGGCAGGATCATCTTCGGGGCTCAGATCATAGATTTTTTTCAGTTCCGTACCATCGTCACTGCGAACGATGGCGGTGGGGTAGCAAACCTTGGCGTTCGGTACCGCAGGCTCAAAGTCCGCCGCCAGCGCGGTGGGCGTCAGCGCCAGGGTCAGGCACAGCGCCGCGGCGCAAAGGGAAAGCATTCGTTTCATGTTGTCATCCTCCTTAATGTTTCTTCATTTTATAGTGATCTCTTGTCTGCTCCAGCAGGAGGTCATATTCCCAAGGCTCCACTTCTAAGGAGAGGTAGGCGCCGTCCTTCGTCATGCCGTCCACCCGATAGCGCAGCACCAGAGGAAGCTGCCTCTGCTTTTTCACATCCTGGGGCGAGAGCCAGCCAGCACCTTCTACAAAAACAGCGCGAATGGCGGAATCATAGTTTTCCTCATAGCCCTGCCAGAGAAGGGCCTCTCGCAGTTCTTTCCGCAGCTTCTTGCGCTGGGGAACGGGGATCAGACGCTCCGGCTCCAGCAGAAAACGGGGACGCAGGGTTTCCAAGCAAATATCCAGCGCGTCTTTCAGAGCAGCGTTCTTTTTCGTCAAGCCGCCGCGCCAGTGATCTGCCGCCAGAACATCCTCGCCCTGGGCATCGCCGGGGAAAAGACGCACACAGCGGATGAGCTCATAGGCGTGGGTATCATCCGCCATGCCGAGGACACGGGCCCCATCCATAGGGAGCGACCGGTAATGGGAGATCGCGTCATTCAACGCGGAAAAACGTTTCACACCCCAGCCGGATCTTCCGGGCCGAAGATCGTCCACGGTGTAATAGGTCATGCTCATGCAAGTATCCTCCTCACTTCATTTTCATGCCGCCCATTGTGGGGGCGTCCGTCTGTTCCTGTGTCATCATCTCCTCCAGCTTTTCCCGCGCCCATTCCGGAAGGAACTTGCCATCCAGCACACCGATGAAATCCTCCCGGTTCCATCTGGCTGTTTCACCGTCCGAGAGGCAGGTGGCAAAGACTGCTCGACCACTGGAATGAGGCTCGTATCCAAAGCCGCTCCGAGCATACCAGAGCTGGTTTTCCTGACTCCAATACTGCTCCCGCAGCGCCTCCGGTGACAGCACCAGCACCTTTCCGGTATAGTCCTGCTCGGTGCGGTCACCAACGCAATGCTCCGCGCCAAAGAGATTTAACGCCTGCACTGCCTTACGGTAGAAAGTGACGAAGCCATCCAGCACAGCCGGATGGCTTCGGACAACAAAGTCGCTGTTGTGGTTGATGTCTTTGGGGATGCAGGTGTGCTCCGCCCACTGCTTGTTGGCACGGCCGAAACGTCCGTCCCACTTGAGTTCGTGCAGGGTGTTGGCAAGTACCCACGCGGTGCGCTTGTAGCCGTATTCCTCCAGCACCGGCGTGATGCAGTCCTTGTCCAGATGCATCCCATCGAAGCTCTGACGGATGGCGTCCTCGATGGCGTTGCGGCAGGCGATGTTCGCCTTGTGGCTCTCCCGCCAGAGGGGAAGCTCGTCCCGCTCTCTCGCCTCGGCGGAGGAATAAGGGTAGAGATAGGTGTCATTCATTCTGAGATTTCCTCCTTTTCCAACAGACGGCATACGCCCTCCAGCTGCACACCGGAATCCTCCAGCATGGTGCGAACATCATCGTCCAGCTCGTCGATGAGCACATCCGCGGCGGTTTTCTCCGCTGCCTGCACGATGACTCTGCCCTCCTCTACAAAGGACTCCAGCGCGGCAGTGGGCGAGATCCCCGCCTCCGCCAGCTGACAGGGTGGAATTTCAAGGCCGGAGCATTGGGGTTTGCGTTCACAGGCACCGCATGCCGTTTCCGTCATTCCGGCCTCCATTGCCATCTGGCTTCTCTCCGCCAGACGGGAGATCAGCTGCGGCGTTACGGTGGAAAGCAGAGAAATGGTTTTCAGCAGCTCTGCCACGGTGGGATCTCCCGGCAGCAGCAGAACACAGCCGCTGTCGGTATGGAGGATCAGGTCGCTGACATCTGCAAGGCCGGAGAGCTGCAGCGCGGCGCGGGGAATGGCAAGGGTCTTGTTCGCGGGGTCATGGTTCAAATGGAATTTCATGATGTTTGCCTCCTATTTTTTGATTTGTTTAACATTTCAATGGGCACTTTGGCTCGTGGATCATCTCATAGCGGGTATCGCCGTCACCGCCCAGCAGGTTTTCCAAGGAGAGCTGCCAGCAAGCCTTACGGGGATCATAGTTCGTGATGATGATTTCCTCATATTCACTTCCTGCCCTTTGCGACATACTATTTGGGCGCGAGGTCCGGAAAATAAAGCAGCCATCTTGATAGAGATCGCAAATGTATTCCTGATAGTTATACGAAACAATAAAGTACCCCTCACTCCCGATGAGCACATCGTGAAGCCGCTGGTGATCCTTCAGCGGAAACTCTACCGGATAGCAGCCCTCTGCCATATAGTAGGGCGGATCGCAGTAAAGTACGGCATTCTTCCTGTCATATTGGCGAATCAGCTCCTCAAAGTCCTTATTCTCAATGACAACATTGGCCAGCCTGCGGGAGCACTCCCAAATCAGATGGAAGAAGCGGCGGATATCGCAGGGCTTACCGCCAAAGGACTTGGCGCCGCCGCTGAAGCTGTATCGCACCAGCTTGAAGTAATCTGCGGCACGGCGAATATCTCCGCGTGGCGCGCGTTCCAACATGAGGGCACGGATGGCTTCCGCGTCGGGAGGATCTAAGAATACCTCAGTCAGATCCATTTCCTCCTGCAGATAATCATCCGTGATCTCATCCTTTGAGAAAAATTTATAGAGGACGTTGAAGTCATCCCGTGTGTTCAGCGGCAGGAACCCCAATTCCGCTAAGAGCGCCATAGTACGGTTTTTCACGCAGCAGAAGAGGTTCGTCAGATTTCCGTTGTAGTCATTGTAGACCTCCATACAGCCCCGCTGGATAGGACGGCTTATCGTCACCGTGCCGCTGCCGCCGAACACATCGATGAAGCGCTTATAGTGATCCGGCATCAGCTTGTTGATGATCCACAGCAGCTTGCCCTTGCCGCCTACCCAGGGGATAAAGCTGTTCAAGATGCACCTTCTTTCAAAGGAAAAGCATCCAGTGACCGCTCTAATCCGCGTCTTGCTGCCGCAAGTCCATTTTCCATGTTTTGAAGCTGCTGAATCGTGGAGTAGACTTCACCGGCAGTCGCCGCGTAGAAGTATCCGCATCGATCGCTCCCAATAGGAACACCCTTGCGTCTCATACGATTTACAAGTTTTCGAAGATCTGTTCCGCTAATCCCTATAGCCGCTTCCAGCGCAGCGCTGCTCGCACTGTACCTTCGCCCGGTACATGCTCCTTTCAGATAACTCAATAATTTTTCTTCTCGCATTTTTGCTCCTTTCCGGGGTTGTACTCCCGGAGGAAGGGACAATGCGCAAAAAAGAAGGGGCCGCTTTCCCCCTCCGGGAATACGGCCCCTAAGTGTGATTGTTTTTCTGAATGTTCCGTTCTTACGGAACGGTAATCGCCCCGTGTGCTCCTGTGAAACAAACGCCATCTCCCATATAATTTAAGAACGGATACCGTTCAAAAGGAGATTGCGTATGGATCAGGTCGCATTGGGTAAACGGATCAAGGCCGCTCGCGAGCGAGTCGGCATGACGCAGGAAGATCTTGCTGCCGCTGTGGATTATAGCGTGGATCATGTGAGCGTTGTAGAGCGGGGCGTGAAACCGCCAAAGCTGGAAAAGTTGGTTGCCATTGCCAATGTGCTCAATGTTGGGACAGACGAGCTTCTTCAGGACAGCTTGAACGCGGCGACGATGCTCCGAGCCACGGAGCTCTCCGAGCGTTTGAAGACACTTTCCCCAGACGGGCAGCGTAAGGTGATGAATGTGCTGGACGCATTGATCACCGAATTCCAGTAACAGTACAACAGAGGTTTGCTTTTTGCAGACCTCTGTTTTTTTCGACCGCGTTCGACATATTTCCCGTAGACTCCTGTGGTATTGTAGTTCTATAAGAACGATAACCGTTCCAAAAAATAAGGAGTGAGCAATATGAAACAAATGAATGTTCGTGTCGAAGCAGCTCTGCTGGAAGTAGCCCGCAGACACCATACCACCGTGGAAGAGGTACGCAGGGAGATCCGTCTGGCTATGGCGATGGCAATGTGTAACCCTGACCCTGCTGTACGGAAAATCTGGGGTGAGATTCCCTGTGATGGAAACGTCCTTACGCCGGAGGATCTTATCACCTATGCCGCGATGCGATGCCGGGAAGGGGAGTTCTGAAAGTTTCTTGACCGTTTTACGGGTCAAAACGGTGTTATTTCATCTTCATCTCCATTTTCTGTGTTTCCTGCATTGGTGACAGCATGGGCTGATAGTCCGCGCGGTGCAGCAGGCCGTAGGGCGAGAGTGTGGCGTTGTCCTCCTTGATGAGGTCGCAGCCGTAGGCGTAGAGGTTCACATGGGAGAGCAGCAGCTCCGCCGAATGGTCATCCGTCATGAAGCGCAGGCGGTCAATGGCTGTTTCCTGCGGTGAACTGATCTCTGGCGTGAGGATGTAGTCCGCCAGATGCTCCGTTAGGAACAGGGCGGTTTCGATGTCCCGTACCTCGAACTGCTCCAACAGAGCCTTCAGCTTTGGCACCTCGGATCTCGGAATGTCCCGCGCGGCCTTGGTG
>OLPA01002304.1_pt1 | contig 14418 bp, 10 predicted proteins | sample 1672811 | NCBI WGS metagenome assembly OLPA01 (sample SAMEA3136726, study PRJEB25190) | human gut metagenome | biome: human gut; feature: human-associated habitat; material: faeces | place: Austria | collected 2013
CGGAGGGCTCGATGGCCACGGCAAATTCTCCCCGGACCTTTTCTCCGTGGCGGTTTAAGATCTGCACCAGCAGAAGGAGCATCCGGTTTCTCTCAGCGGTGGTGGTATAATCGCCGTTGTCCTGGATCGTCACATTATAAGCCAGCTGGTTATAAGCCAGGAGATTCCCGTTGCGGTCATAGATATTGCCCCGGGTCCCCGCCAGCATGATGGTCTTTTTTGTTTTGGTCATGTAGTTTTCCTGGTATTCCTCGCCCTCGATGATCTGGAGCCGGAAGATCTGGACGGCCAGGATCCCGAACAGGAATACAAAAAACACTCCCAGGATAAAGGTCCTGGAAGCCAGAAGCTTTTTCAGCGACTCCTTCAGTATCTCATACAGGTCGTTAAGCAATGGTCGTGTCTCTCCTTTTTTTCATCTCTTCCAGCTTCCTGCTGATAAACAGGAACAGGCGGTAAACGGCCAGCGTCGTCACCACCGTGAACACGGTTTCCGGGAGGATGATGTTTATAAGGTAATACCCAAAGCCCAGGCGTCCCCGGAACAGAAAGCCGAATACATACAGGTACAGGTTGTATGCCAGTTCATTGACCACGCTGAGGGCCAGGGGCAGCGTGATATAATCCTCGTAATAATATCTGGTGGCAATGCCGTTTAAATATCCCATCCAGATATAGAACAGCGTATAAAATCCCATGGGGCCGCCGGAGGAAAGGTCCATCAGCAGTCCGGCTACCAGTCCGTAGCACATGCCCGACGCGCTTCCCCGGATAAACCCAAAGGAGAAGATCAGGATCAGCATCAGGTTCGGGTAGGCTGAAAGGAACGGCAGCAGCGGGAACACGCAGGTCTGGACCGAAAACGCCAGCAAAAGCAGGACAAGGTTCAGCGCGATCTGTTTTAAATTACTATTCATCAAATTCAGGCCCTGCCTCCTTTAGATCTGTGATCACCAGCACCTCCTGGAGACGGTCGAACTGGGCCACCGGGATCACGTAGCCGGATTTCGTCAGGTTGTCATTGTAGTCCACCGTGATATCCGTAGCATAGCCGATGAGGATACCCGGCAGGAATTTTTCACTGATGTTGGAGGTTACGATCATATCCCCGTCCCGGATATCGTCGTCCTTTTCCATATATCCCAGGTTCAGCCGCCCCTCCTTGAACAGCTTAAGATCCCCGGACACCATGCACGTATCCCCGGACTGCTGGGCCATGGCGCTGACCTGGCTGGAATCGTCGATGATGGACCGGACCGTGGCATAGTTGGCTCCCACATCCGTGACGATGCCCACTAAGCCGCCGCCGGCAATGACGTTCATATTTTCCTTAATACCGTCGTCCGCCCCCTTGTCGATGCGGAACACAGAAAACCAGTTTCCTGAATCCTTGGCAATGATCCTGGCCCCCACCTTCTGGTACTGCATGTACTGGGTATCCAGCTCATAAAGCTCCCGGAGCCGCTCCAGCTCCTGCTGCTCTGCCCGGAGCCTTGTGTTCTCCTCTGTGAGTTCATCCACCTGGGCCTTTAAGGTCTCGTTTTCCTTCATGGCGTCCTTTAAGCTCCCCAGGGCGCTGGCCTCCTTATAGATGCTTCCGCCCACGGCGTTGATCCCCGACTGGATCGGGACCAGCACATAGCCCACCGCATTCCGCAGCGGATTTAAAAGACTGCCGTTTAAGGATGTAATGCCGATCATGCAGACACAGACTGCCGACAGTCCGAATAAAAAATATCTGGTGTTTTTCATTGTTACAGAATTCCCCGTTCTTTCAGGCTCACATAGGAAGTATCCCCGATTATGATATGGTCTAACAGCGGGATGCCGATCAATTTCCCGGCCTCCTCCACCCGCTTTGTAAACAGGCAGTCCTCCCGGCTGGGGGCAGCGTCGCCGCTGGGATGGTTATGGAGCAGGATCACCGAGGAGCCCCGGTAGCGGAGAGCCTCAATAAACAGCTCCCTGGGCGTGGCCAGGGAGGCGTTGACCGTCCCCTTGGAAATATCCACATCCCGGATCAGCACATTTTTCGTGTTGAGCACCAGGAGCTTCACATGCTCCTGCTCCATATGACGCATCTCCTCCATAAAATAATCGGCGATCACCGCCGGATGGTCGAAGACCAGCTCCCTGCCGGATCGGACCGCCTTCCAGATCCGTCTGGAAAGCTCCCCCACTGCCGCCAGCTGGATGGCCTTCACGTTTCCGATGCCCCGGACTGCCTTATAGTCCGGCAGCGTATGATGAAGAAGGCCGGGAAGTCCCGGAGGATCTCCCAGCGTCAATATCTTCTCTGCCAGAGCCCTGGCAGAAATATCCTTTGTACCGGTCCTCAGGATCACAGCTAAAAGCTCCGCATCCGATAAGACCTCCACGCCCTGTTCCATGGCCTTTTCATAGGGCCGTTCAGAAACAGGCAGGTTTTTCATGGTTTCGGTTCTCTTTTCATTCATTCTGGTACACCTGGCCTTTCCGGCTCTCCAAGTACCTTACTTCTCCCGGTGTCAGATGAAATGATACGTCAGAATGGCGATGATCACGCCAATGATGCTGGCCATGGTGATCCGGATGCTCAAGCCAAAGGTAATGACCAGGATCCCAAGGTTCAGTACCAGGGGATCATTTAACCCAAAGGACTGGCCAAAGTTCAGCCAGGATAAAAACGGCACTCCCGACGCCGCCTCCCCGATGAAGCCGCCTAAGGCGATACCGGATAAGACCATGAGCAGAAGCACCCAGGAATTTTTGCTTCTCATGATACTACCTCGCGTATGCTACACAATATAACACATTTTTCCATTCAATACAATGCGTCCGGCCAGAAACCGCCGCCGTCACTTCTTAAAAGTTTCTTTAAATTTTTTAAAGATTTACGATCCCCGCGTCACAAAGCTTCTGTAAGGACATTAAGATCCCCAGCTTTGCGTGGTACCAGGTGAGGCCTCCCTGGAAGTAAACGGCATAGGGCGGCTTGATGGGCGCGTCGGCAGAAAGCTCGATGGAGGCTCCCTGGATAAAGGCCCCGGCTGCCATGATCACGTCGGAATCATAGCCCGGCATGGCCCAGGGCTCCGGCGTTACAAAGCTGTCCACCGGTGCTGCCGCCTGGATCCCCTCACAGAACCGGATCACGCCCTCGGGAGTCCCGAAGGTAATGGCCTGGATGATGTCGTGACGGCTCTCGCTTCCGTTGGGAACAACGCCAAAGCCCAGCTTCTCATACAGGTTTGCGGCAAATACTGCGCCCTTTAAGGCCCCGGCCACCACCGTGGGGGCTAAGAACAGGCCCTGGTATAAGGACTGGCTGACGCCCAGGCTGGCACCTACCTCTTTGCCCAGGCCGGGAGCCGTCAGACGGTAAGCTGCCCGCTCGATGCAGTCCTTTCTTCCCACGATATAACCGCCGATGGGAGCCAGGCCGCCGCCGGGATTTTTGATCAGGGAGCCGACGATCATATCCGCTCCCACATCTGTGGGCTCCAGGGTCTCCACAAATTCGCCGTAGCAGTTGTCCACCATGCAGATCACATCGGGCTTTATGCTCTTTATGAAGGAGATCAGCTCTCCGATCCGCGCCACGGAAAGGGTGGGACGGGTGGCGTAGCCCTTGGACCGCTGGATCTCCACCAGCTTCGTCCGCTCATTGATGGCCTTCCGGATCCCTTCAAAATCAAAGCTGCCGTCGGGAAGCAGATCCACCTGGCTGTATGTGATGCCGAACTCCTTTAAGGAGCCCACGGAATCCCGGATGCCGATAACCTCTTCCAGGGTATCGTAGGGCTTTCCCACCGGGGACAGGATCTCGTCTCCAGGTCTTAAGTTGCCCGAAAGGGCCACCGTCAGGGCATGGGTCCCGGAGATCAGCTGGGGGCGCACCAGGGCGTCCTCGCCGTGAAAGGCTCTGGCGTATACCTCCTCCAGGGTATCCCGGCCCAGATCGTTATAGCCGTAGCCGGTGGTGCCTGCAAAATGGATATCGCTGACCCTGGCCTCCTGCATGGCTTTAATGACCTTCAGCTGATTATACTCCGCCACCCCGTCGATCTCCTCAAACCGCTCCTTTAAGGCAGCCTCCGTTTCTCTGGCAAATTTAAGCACTTTCTCGGAAATTCCGAGCTGTTCATACATTCCTGTAAGTTCCATGACTTTATTTTCGCTCCTTCTTCTTTCCTCCGGCCCTGCCGCCGGTTCCCGTTACTCTATGATCTTCCGTTCCTTAAGATCCCTGATCATCCATTCCAGGATCTGATCCCGGTCAAAGGAAAACCGTTCCTGGTCCACCCAGGTCACATCCCGTTCCCGCTTAAACCAGGTCAGCTGCCGCTTGGCAAAATGCCTGGTATCCCGCTTGAGGATATAGACAGCCTCCTCCAGGCTGGTCTCCCCGGAAAGGCAGTCCAGGATCTCTTTGTAGCCCAGGCCCTGCATGGACACCAGATCCCTGGTGCAGCCCATGGCCTTCAGCCTCTCCACCTCGTCCACCAGGCCGTTTTCCAGCATCTCGTCCACCCGCCTGTCAATGCGGGAATAAAGCCTTCCCCGGTCCATATTAAGGACGTAATAGGCAAAGTTGTAGGGCGAGGTCTTCTCTCGCTCTGCGGCGTTGTGGGCGGAGATCTTTTCCCCGGTCTTTTCGTAAAACTCCAGGGCGCGGATCACCCGCTTCACATTGTTTTCATGGATGGCCTCTGCCGATTCCGGATCCCGCTCCATTAACATCTTATGGAGGACCGGCGGCCCTTCCTTCTCTGCCAGCGCCTCCAGCCTGTGCCTGTATTCCATATCGCCGTCGTTTTCCGTAAAATCGATGTCGTATAAAAGGGCCTGGATATAAAAGCCCGTCCCTCCGGCCACAATGGGGATATGGCCGTTTTCCCGGATCCTTTTCATGGCCTTTTTCGCCATATCCTGGAATACCACCACGTTGAAGGCTTCCTCCGGATCCAGCACGTCGATGAGGTAGTGGGGGATCCCGTCCATCTCCTCTTTCGTCACCTTGGCAGAGCCCACGTCCATATGGCGGTAGACCTGCATGGAATCGGCGCTGATGATCTCACCGCCGATGCGTTTGGCCAGGGCCACAGAAAGCGCCGTCTTTCCCGACGCCGTGGGCCCTGTCAGTATGATTAAAGGCTGTTTCATCACACGATCCTCTTAAATTTCTTTTCCATTTCATATTTGCTGATGGAAATGATGGTGGGCCGTCCGTGGGGACAGGCATAGGGATTTTCCAGGCCCAGCAGCTCGTCGATGAGCCTGTCCGCTTCCTGTTCTGAAAGGCGGCTGTTTCCCTTGACCGCCGCCTTACAGGACATGGAGGCGATCCGGTCGTAAACGGCCTCCGGCCCTGCGGCCCCGCTGTCCTCGGAAAGTCCGTCCAGCATTTCCATCAGAAGCTCCTTTTTGGCCAGGGAAAACAGGTTGTCCGGCACAGCCCGGACGGCGTACTCATTCCCGCCGAAGGGCTCGATCTCAAAGCCCACCCTGGTAAAGACATCCATGTGCTTCTTTAATAGCTCCTCCTCCTGCATGGAAAGGGTCAGGATAATGGGAGGGCTGATGAGCTGGGAGGTATATTCCCTGGACTTTAAGGACCGGAACGTCTTTTCAAACAGCACCTTTTCATGGGCGGCGTGCTGGTCGATGATGTACAGGCTCCCGTTATATTCCACCAGCCAGTAGGTGTCGAACACCTGTCCGATGAGCCGGTGGCGGCTCCTGGCCTTTTCTGAAAGCAGGCGGTCATCGAACATCTCCATCTGCTCTGCGGCCTGGGACGGAGGTTCTGTACGATGGACCTCCGGCTTAAGCTGCCGGGCTGACGGCTCTGCCTGGCGGGACGGTTCCCCGGCCGGACGGACTGGCTGCTCCATTGGGCGGGACGGCACCTCCGCCGGCTGGACCGGCTGCTCTGTCCCGCGGCCCTGCAACCCCGCGGCCCGGACGGACGGCTCCGTTTGCCGGACTGGCTGTTCCGAAAAGCCCGTGGGCTTTCCCTCTGGCCGCCCGGACCGTGCCGGAGCGGGGCCGGAGCCCACGGACGGCATCGCTGTCCGGCTTCCAGTCCCGGCTCTCCGGTCCCCATAGGGAGACCGTTCCTCCAGGACCCCCATGGCGGCCATCCTTTTTTTCTCAAAGGGCTCCGGAGCCCGATGGGAGGTCTCTTTCCCGGAAGCCTCATTCCCGGCTCCGGATCTTCCCGGCTCCTTCTTCTCCTCATCCCTTCCTGTGATCTCCACCTGGGGGATCAGCTCCCGGCCGGACAGGGCCCCCTGGATCATCTGGCAGACGGTCTTATACAAAAACTCCCCGTCCTTGAACCGGAGCTCCATCTTAGAAGGATGGACGTTGACGTCGATGTATTCCGGCTCCACCGTAAAGTGCAGCATGGTAAAGGGATATTTATGCTGCATCATATAGCTCTTGTAGCCATCCTCAATGGCCTTGGCGATGAGGCCGCTTTTTATGTACCGGCCATTGATGAAATAATTTTCAAAATTCCGGTTGCCCCGGGCGATGGAAGGCTTCCCGATGAACCCAGACACCTGGAACATCTCCGTTTCCACGGAGACCGGCAGAAGCTCCGCCGTGATCTCCCGGCCGTAAATGGTGTAAATAATATCCTTCAGGTTATGGTTCCCCGAGGTATGGAGCTTATTCTGGTTATTGACGATCAGACGGATGGAGATCTCCGGATGGGACAGGGCGATCTTTTCCACCAGATCCGCCACATGGGCTCCCTCCGTGGCCGCGGTCTTTAAGAACTTCCGCCGGGCCGGGGTATTGAAGAACAGGTTCCGGGAAATAAACGTGGTGCCGTCGGGCGCTCCCACCTCCTCCAGGCTCTTTTCCTGTCCTCCCTCGATCTGGTACCGGCAGCCGGTCAGGCTGTCTCCCGTCTTCGTGATCAGCTCCACCTGGGAAACAGCGGCAATGCTGGATAAGGCCTCGCCCCTGAACCCCAGGGAGGAGACCGTCAGAAGATCCTCTGCCGACCGGATCTTGCTGGTGGAATGGCGGAGGAATGCCAGCGGAAGCTCCTCACGTTTTATCCCGCAGCCATTATCGGTGATGCGGATAAAGCCGATTCCTCCCTCCCGGATCTCCGCAGTGATGGCCGTGGCCCCTGCGTCAATGGCGTTTTCCATCAGCTCCTTCACCACAGAAGCCGGCCGTTCCACCACCTCTCCGGCGGCGATCTGGTTGATGGTATTCTGATCCAGCACCTGGATCGGCATAAAGATCCCTCCCTTTCCCGGTACGGCCCCTACTGCCAGCGGTTTTTCAGCCTGGTCTGGAGCCGGTATAAGGTATTTAACGCGTCAATGGGGGTCATGGTGGAAAGCTCCAGATCCCCCAGCTCCTTTATGATATCGTCGTCCTTTACTGTATCAAAAATGGACATCTGATTTAAGTCCACCTCATCGGGCTTTGCCACGGCCTTATGCTGGACGGAGGACGCCGACATCTGGGCGATCTCCCTGGCGTGGGCCGTGATATCGGCGCTGGAAAGCTCCTCCACCAGTTCCTTGGCCCGCTGGATCACCGAATCCGGCACCCCGGCCAGCTTGGCCACCTGGATGCCGTAGCTCTTATCGGCCCCGCCCTTTACGATCTTCCGCAGGAATACGATATCGTCGCCCTGCTCCTTGACGGCGATACAGTAGTTGTTCACGCCGTTTATGGTGCCCTCCAGCTCGGTCAGCTCGTGATAGTGGGTGGCGAACAGTGTCTTGGCTCCCAGGAGCCTGGGATTGCTGATGTGCTCGATCACCGCCCATGCGATGGAAAGTCCGTCAAAGGTACTGGTCCCCCGGCCGATCTCGTCCAGGACCAGGAGGCTGTTCTTTGTGGCGTTCCTTAAGATATTGGCCACCTCCGTCATCTCCACCATAAAGGTGCTCTGGCCCGAAGCCAGGTCGTCGGAGGCTCCCACACGGGTGAAGATCCGGTCGCAGATCCCAATATTGGCCTCATCTGCCGGCACAAAGCTTCCGATCTGGGCCATGAGGACGATCAGGGCCGTCTGGCACCTGCCGCATATAGGTGGATTTTCCGGCCATATTGGGGCCTGTGATCACTGAGATCCGGTTCTTTCCGTTGTCCAGATACGTGTCGTTGGCCACGAACAGATCGTCCCGCATCATCTTCTCCACCACTGGGTGGCGGCCGTTCCGGATATGGATGACGCCCCGTTCATTGATCTTCGGCTTTACATAGTTGTTCCGCATGGCCACCGCAGACAGGGCGGTGAACACGTCGGCTCCGGCAATGGCCTTGGCAGTGCCCTGGATCCGGACCACCTCTCCGGCGATCTGGTCCCGGACGCCGCAGAACAGCTCATATTCCAGGGTGTAAAGCCGGTCCTCGGCCCCCATGATCACGTCCTCCAGCTCCTTTAACCGGTCGGTGGTGTACCGCTCGGCGTTGGTCAGGGTCTGCTTCCGGATGAAATAATCCGGCACCAGCTCCTTAAAGGAATTGGTCACCTCAAAATAATAGCCGAACACCTTGTTGAACTTGATCTTCAGATTCTTGATCCCTGTTTTTTCCCGTTCCTGGGACTCCAATTCGGCCAGCCATGCCTTCCCCTCGGTCTTGGCCTTCCGGTACTGGTCGGCCTCTTCGCTGTACCCGTCCTTGATGATCCCGCCTTCCCGCACCGTAATGGGCGGCTCCTCCACAATGGCCCGGTCCACCAGGTCATAAAGATCCTCCAGAGGATCCAGCTCCTCATGGATCTCCTTTAAAAGGTCACAGGAAAACTCATTTAACAGGCGCTTGATGTGCGGCAGCATGGACAGGGAGGTCTTAAATGCCAGAAGATCCCTGGGATTGGCGGTCTTATAGCTGATACGGCCCAGGAGCCGCTCCAGATCGTAGACGGAATTTAAGTATTCCCGGATCTCCTCCCTGGAGATAAAATTCATGTTCAGCTCCTCCACCGCAGCCTGGCGCTTCTCGATCTCTGCCTTCCGGACCAGCGGCTGCTCGATAAAGGACCTGAGCATCCTGGCTCCCATGGCCGTTCTGGTCCGGTCCAGTACCCAGAGAAGAGATCCCCGTTTCTGCTTTTCCCGCAGCGTCTCCACCAGCTCCAGATTCCTCCGGGTGGAGGTATCGATCATCATAAACTGGCCGGAGGTATAAGGCGTGAGCTTCGTAAGCTGGGACAGATCGTTTTTCTGTGTCTCATAAAGATACTGGAGCACACAGCCGGACGCGATCATACCGTTTTCATAATCTCCCAGGCCCAGCCCCTCCAGGCTTAAGACCTTAAAGTGCTCCTTTAGTACCTTCCTGCAGACGTCATCAGAAAAGAACCGGCTGTCCAGGGACGAGACCGCCATCTGATACCTGTCCCTTAGCTCCTCCACGTTGAGGCCGGACATATAAAGAGCCTCGTTGCAGATCAGCTCCGACGGGGAAAACTTATTGATCTCGTCCAGGAGCGCCCGCTCGGAGCCTGTCTCCGTAACAAAAAAATCGCCGGTCGTAATATCGACCGTCGCTATCCCATAGTTATTTCCCGTATAAACAACGGCCATCAGGTAGTTGTTCTTTGTTTCATCCAGTGCCTGGTCGCTTAAGATGGTGCCAGGAGTCACCACCCGGATGACCTCCCGCTTCACAAGCCCCTTCGCCTGCTTCGGATCCTCCATCTGCTCGGCAATGGCCACCTTGTAGCCCTTCTGTACCAGGCGGTTTAAGTACGTCTCCACGGCATGGTGGGGGACGCCGCACATGGGCGCCCGCTCCTCCAGGCCGCAGTCTTTTCCTGTCAGTGTCAGTTCCAGCTCCCGGGACACGGTCCTGGCGTCCTCAAAGAACATTTCGTAAAAATCCCCGAGACGGTAAAACAGGATGCAGTCGGGATATTCCTTTTTCGTCTCCAGGTAATGGGTCATCATTGGTGATAATTGTGCCACTTTCTTACCTCTTATCTCTTTGTTCCCATGAAATAAAAGCCCCTGGCCTCATCCAGAGACACGTCCACGATCTGTCCGATCAGGGAAGCGTCTCCCTGGAAGTGGACCACCGTGTTGTTGGAAAGACGGCCGGTAACATAGCCCGGTTCATGGGTATCCATTTCCTCCACAAGCACCTTCTGGACCGTTCCCTCATCCCGCATTACCACCTGGGCGGCAATGTCCTGGACCTCCTTTAAAAGCCGGTCAAACCGGTCCTTCACCACGTCCTCCGGGACCTGGTCTTCCATGGCCGCTGCCGGCGTCCCGGTCCGTTTGGAGTAAATGAACGTAAAGGCACTGTCGTAGCGCACCCGTCTCACCACATCCAGGGTTTCCTGGAAATCCTCCTCAGTCTCTCCCGGGAAACCCACGATGATATCTGTGGTCAAGGAGATATCCGGCACGGCAGCCCTAAGCTTATCCACCAGTTCCAGGTACTGCTCCTTGGTATATTTCCGGTTCATCTGCTTTAAGATCCGGCTGCTGCCCGACTGGACAGGAAGATGAAGATGTTTACAGATCTTTCTGGAATTTTTCATCACTTCGATCAGTTCATCCGAAAGATCCTTGGGATGGGAAGTCATGAACCGGATCCGCTCCAGTCCGTCGATCTGCTCCACCCGCCGCAGAAGCTCCGCAAAGGTGATGGGCTCCTCCAATGTCTTTCCATAGGAATTGACGTTCTGCCCCAAAAGCATCACCTCCACCACGCCGTCTGCCACCAGGCCTTCGATCTCGTGGATGATGTCCTCCGGATTCCGGCTGCGCTCCCGGCCCCGCACATAGGGAACGATACAGTAGCTGCAGAAATTGTTGCAGCCGAACATGATGTTCACTCCGGATTTGAAGGGATACTTCCGCTCCACCGGCAGGTCCTCCACGATAGCGTCGGTGCCCTCCCAGATGTCCACCACCATCTTTTTTTCTGTCAGGCGGCGAAAGATCAGCTCCGCCAGCCTGAAAATATTGTGGGTCCCGAAAATAATATCCACATGGCGGTAGCTCTTCCTTATCTTCTCCACCACCTGGGGCTCCTGCATCATGCAGCCGCAGAGGGCAATGAGCATATCCGGATTTTTTCTTTTCAGACCGCCCAGATAGCCCAGACGGCCGTAAACCTTCAGATTGGCATTTTCTCTTACGGTACACGTATTATAAAGCACAAAATCAGAATTTTCATCCGCTCCCTGGACAAAGCCGGCTTCCTCCAGGATGCCTAAGAGCTTTTCCGAATCCCTGGCGTTCATCTGGCAGCCGAAGGTCTGTATGAAGGCTGTGGGGCGGCGTCCCTTTTTCTGTTCAAATTCCCGGACCCAGTCCTGGCATTTTGCCATAAAATAATACTGGCGGGCAGGCTCCTCTGCGGGAGGCCCTCCGGCTATATCAATTTTATTTAGGTGAATTTCGTTATACATTTCTCTTGACTTTTTTCCCTTTCTAGCATACAATACATAAAAAGAAGCGGGTTTTTTACCGTACAGCTTTATGGCTCAAGCGGGGTGCTCGTTTCTTTTTTTATGTTTATAATATCATATAAATACAATTTTCTATTTTCAGAATGTCTTATGACCAGCTCTGCATGAAATACATTATACCGCAAAACATCATTATTTTCATCAAAAATCGGAATTGCAAATCTGGAATCATATCGATACCAGCCGTATTTCGCATTTTTATTATATTTCCTTTCCAGATTTTCCTGAAAGCGTCTATTCTCCGCAATTTCTATCATCTCTGGAATTCCCTGCGCGGCATTTGCTTTCGCCTTTGCCAATGCTCCTTTTAATTTTGCAGTATAATTTGAACCGGAATATTCATCAGGCAAATCACTGCCAATATAGATAATTTCTTTACTTCCGGCAATCTCTATGAATTCACCAACATATTGTTTTAAATACTGCTCAACTTCATCCCAATCTATATTTCGTTTTCCTTTAAATCGAATGTCATTCACAATAACGATCTGATTCCCTTTTACATCTTTGATAACACTTATGTTTCTTTCCATAATCCTCCCTTGTATCCTGTCTTACAATAGCTTTTCAGAATCCTGTTTCCTCACATGTTCTGACAGCTGAAGGTCTGCATAAGGGCCGTAGGGCGGCGTCCGGCTTTCTGCTCCATATAAAAACAAAAGCCGGACGTTCCCATATTATATCTCAATGTACATGCAAAAGCAAACAGAAAAATCCCGTCCCGGCTATTTCCGGATCTGTCCGTTTCCGTAAATGATATATTTGGTGGAGGTCAGGGCCAGAAGTCCCATGGGTCCTCTGGCATGAAGCTTCTGGGTGCTGATGCCGATCTCTGCCCCAAAGCCGAACTCAAAGCCGTCGGTGAACCTGGTGGAGGCGTTCACATAGACCGCCGCCGCATCCACCTGGTCCAGGAACCTCTGGGCGTTTTCATAGCTCTCTGTCACTATGGTCTCCGAGTGGCCGGTGTTGTAGCGGTTGATATGGCGGATGGCCTCATCCACAATCTCTTTGACGTCGATCACAGTAACCGGTCTGCCCGCTTCCTGCAGCTCACTGATTCTATCATAGAGCGTCGGGATTGCTTCTTCGTCGATCGTGTAATCTTCCTCGTAAGCATAAGTACGTCCAAATTCGACAAGTTCATCATTGGTAAATACCGGAATAACAATCTCGCTTGTAAACTTCTCTGCGAAATCCGGATGCTTCTCAAACAGCTCTTTCAGATATTTCTTCTCATCTTCCAGAACCACAAGAAGTGCATCTGTACGGAACTCCATCGCTTTGGAAAGCTGTTCCACAACGGCATCATCCAGATCACCGGCTTCCTCAATGATCAGCGTACCACCCGCAATCTTGGCAACCGTAGACGGGATATCCTTTTTATTGAAATCCTCTGCATAAATCTTTGCAATCTTTACAGATTCCTCGCCTTTTTCTTCACTGATCGTCTTTGCAAAACGAATACCGAGCGTAGACTTTCCACTGCCCTCTGCACCAAGAATGATCAGATTGCCGACTCTGGACGTCTGATCTGTAGATTTCATCTTCTTCATTACCATATATAATGCCGAAGCAATCTGCTGACTCAGCCCTGCCACCGTTGCAAAATAAGAGAAATTATACTTCTGTTCTTCCGTCAGATCCGTCGGAGCTGCATCCTCTTCCTTTACAGATGCTGCTTCTTTTTTTTCTTCCTTTTCTTTTTCGGCCTGCTTTTCCTTCTCTTGCTTTTCGAGCTCCGCCGCCTGTTTCTCAAGCTCCGCTTCAATCTCTTTTGCAATATCCCTTGTATTTCCAAGAGCCGCCTTTTTCGCACTTGCACCTTCGGCTGCGTCCTCTTTCACTTCTGTTTCCGGCTCAGCCTGAGATACTTCCGCAACTTCCTCAATCGGCTGCACTTCTACTTCCTGTTCAGCCTCAACTACTTCTTCAACTTGTGGTGTCTCTTCTGGCTCTGCTACTTCTTCAATTACTTTCTCAATCGGTGCTGCCTCTTCTGGTTCAGCCTCAGCCACTTCTTCAACCTGTGGTTCAACTTCTGGTGCAACCTCAACTATTTTCTCAGCCAGTTCAACCTCTGTTTCCGGCTCAACTTCAGCGACTTCCTCCACATGTGATTCTGCTGCTTTCACTGGCTGTGCTTCTTCTTCAACCTTTTTGCCCAGAACTGCTGCGATTGCCGCTTCTTTCTGTGCAAGGCTCATGGACAGCAGAATATCATCAATATTGTTTCTCTTGATCTCTTCTGCCGGAACTTCTTCAGCTGCTTCTTCTGCCTCGGCAGTCACATCATTCATCGGTTCGATAATGTCACTCTCATCCGGTTTTCTCTGAATACCGGAGAGAATATCCCGCATACTCTTTGCAAGTTCTGCCTGAAGGTCTTCTGTATTAAATTCATATTTTTTATCCGCTTTTGCCGGTGCATCCTGACCGGCTGCATCTGCCTTTTCTTTTGATACGTTTTCCGCTTCGGAATCTGCGTCATCCACAATTTTCTCATCGACCTCTGCATCATCCGCTGCCTTCTCTGCGGCATTCTCATTATCGACAGTCTTTTCCGGGGTCGTTACCGGCAATTCCTTATGGAAATCCTGTTCTTCCTGATCGGTTTTTTCCTGATTTTCAGAAAATGCTGCAAAGATTCCGTAATCATCATTTTCTTCTTTTTCAGCTGTATGTTCTGCGACGCTCTGTGCGATCTCTTTTTCCGTTACAGAAATCACATCATCCGTGATCACTTCTTTGCTGGATTCTGGCATATTTTCCAGAATAGCTTTTTCCAGATCCGGTGCAACATTTTCTACCATTTCCGCTTTTGGCATGGTAGCTTCGTTGCGGTTATCATAAATCGCCTGCTGTACCGGTGTCAGTGCTTTGATCCTCTGTTTCAGTTCGAGTGCACGGATAACATATTTGCCCTGTCTGAACCACACAACCAGATCATCGCAAGCATCAACACATTT
>OLPA01002305.1_pt1 | contig 14416 bp, 16 predicted proteins | sample 1672811 | NCBI WGS metagenome assembly OLPA01 (sample SAMEA3136726, study PRJEB25190) | human gut metagenome | biome: human gut; feature: human-associated habitat; material: faeces | place: Austria | collected 2013
CAGCACTGCCCTTGCCGTTCAGTTCAAATCCCGTCCCCTGAATGGGGTATACCTGATACTGCCGCCCCTGCCAGATAACCGGCTCACCTTTTTCGTTCTGCTCATTACAGAAAAAATAACGTTCACCACCGACCTCTGTCAGATCGATTTCCCAGAGCACCACCTGGGCTGACTGAGTGAGGCGTGTCGTCTCATGATGTGTTTCCTGTGGAATATCCTGCATCAGAGCCTCCTATGCCACGACCTGTTCAAAATCTGCCGTTATGGTTACCCACAGCGCCCCCACGCTTGCCGACCATTGTAGTGGCACAGTAAATTTGGCCACCTGATTAAAGGTGATATCCTCACCACAACACAAAACAGGTGACTTAATGAACAAGAAAACCAAACGTACTTTCACCCCTGAATTCAGGCTGGAATGTGCACAGCTAATTGTTGATAAGGGCTACTCATATCGACAAGCCAGTGAAGCGATGAATGTCGGTTCTACCACGCTTGAGAGTTGGGTGCGCCAGCTCAGGCGAGAGCGTCAGGGGATTGCGCCCTCTGCCACACCTATTACTCCAGACCAACAACGTATCCGCGAACTGGAAAAGCAGGTTCGCCGCCTGGAGGAACAAAATACGATATTAAAAAAGGCTACCGCGCTCTTGATGTCCGACTCGCTGAACGGTTCACGATAGTTGCCAGACTGAGTGACAGCCACTCAGTTGTCAGCCTCTGTTCTGCTCTGGAAATACACCGCAGCAGTTACCGGTACTGGCGAAAACGACGCGATACGGTTAATCCGGCGCGAGTCAGGTTGTGCAGCGAAATACGCCGGGCGTGGAACCAAAGTAGGGGCTCTGCGGGGGCGCGCACGCTGGCTGAAATGCTGACCCAAAACGGCGTCCCGATGAGCCGTTACCGTGCCGGGCGTCTGATGAAATATCTGAACCTGAGCAGTTGTCAGCCCGGAAAACATCAGTACAAAAATGCTCGTCAGGAACATACCTGTCTGCCGAATCTGCTTGAGCGCCAGTTCGCTGTGCCCGAGCCAGATAGGGTATGGTGCGGAGATATTACGTATATCTGGGCAGGAAATCGCTGGTGCTATCTGGCGGTCGTCATGGATCTTTTTGCCCGCAGGGTTATCGGCTGGAGCCTGTCAGCGAATGCCGATACTGCCCTGATAAGCAGTGCCCTGCGGATGGCGTATGAGGTGCGTGGTCAGCCGCGGGACGTCATGTTCCATAGCGACCAGGGAAGTCAATATACAGGACTGAAATATCAACAACTTCTCTGGCGTTACAGGATAAAGCAAAGTGTCAGCCGACGGGGAAACTGCTGGGATAACAGTCCAATGGAACGCTTCTTCCGCAGTCTGAAAACAGAATGGGTGCCAACCGATGGCTACACAGGCAAAGACGTGGCCCGGCAGCAAATCAGCAGTTATATTCTGAATTATTACAATAGCGTCAGGCCTCACCATTATAACGGAGGGCTGACGCCGGAAGAGTCAGAGAACAGATACCATTTTTACTGTAAAACCGTGGCCAGTATTACTTGACCACTACACATTTACGACAAACCACCCTGATCGGTTTCCAGTCATAAGGTGGCGTCCACTGAAATGCACGGACGCCACCGTGCCGTTCCAGAAAGGCTTTTAAAGATGGGTGGTCACATTTACGAACACGTATCGTCACGCTGTAAGTCGACAACTGGTTATTCAGTCCCGCCGCACGACGCTGTTCATAACCATCGCCCAGCTTCACTGTCACCACTTTCGGCTCTGATACCACATTCATATCCGGGCGCACTTTCCAGTGAAACGTCTCCATTACCGATATGCTCCACTTAACCGACCACCATCACGGGCCTGCTGTTGCATAAAGTCCGCTGCCGCTTTTTTCCCGAGGTCATAAACCGCCTTCAGGGCAGCCGGACCTATCTGCCCGTTCGTGCCATCGTTATTGATCTCGATGTTGTACTGCGGGGCAAACATCGCCATACCTGAACCACCAATGTCCGCCACAACCCCCAGCTTACCGTCAGCACCACGACGCAATGGCAGAATGGCTTCAGGTCCCGCTTCCCCCATCACACCCGCGCCTTTTGCAAAAGCAAAAAACGTCGGACGGTTAACCACCGTGCCACTGTAACGACTCAAATCAGCAGACTGATAAATCCCCCCATTGGCATTCAGGGAAAGGCTGCTGAGATCAAATCCCAGTACACTGCCAATCCCTTTTATCGATTTCATCATGGTTGCCTGCGCCAGGATTTTCGCCATATCTGACAGCACAGAAGAGGTGAAGGATTTGAAATTGAGTTTGCCGGTAGTGACAAAAGTTGCCAGGCCATTTCCCATGTTGCTGAAGGCTGACGAGAACACCTGTTCTGCTGTTTCTGCCGTATTATCTGCATCCACGGTAAAATCCTGAAATGCACGCAGGACTCCGTTTTTCCAGTTACCCTGCACAACTTCAAGCTGTTGCCAGTAACGGCGATTCTCATTCAGTTGTCGGTTCAGGCTCTCCGTCAGCGCCTGCTCGGACTTTCTGTAGTCATCCGTGTTATATGTCCCTTTCTGCTCACTATCCCGCCTCAACTGCTCCAGCTGTTGCTGGTATTTCTGGCGAAGACTCAGTTGTACCTGATATCGCTGTCGCTGCTGATCACCCATACCCACCGTGGCGATATCCAGGTCATGTTGCTGACGCTGAGCGCGCTCTTCTTCAGCCAGTTGACTGGTCAGCTGAATTGTTTTTTTCTTCAGCTCGTTGAGTGCCGTCTGTTTCTGAAGCTCCTGCTGTTTTACATCCAGCAGCGTCAGTGCCTGAATCAGTTCATCTTTACGGGCCAGCACACTCTTTTCATCTGCCGTCAGTTTTTTCCCGTCCAGGTCGCTGATGCGCTGCTGCAGAGCCAGAAGCTGTTTATGCGCTTCTGTCATCCTTTCCGTGGCAATGCCTGCTGACTGTCTGGCAGCAGCAATCTGTCCTTCCACCTGTGCCTGTTGCTGACTGTACTGCAGCAATAACCGGGTGGCCTCATCATTACGGGTTTCGCGTGTTTTTTTCTTACCGGATGCCAGGGCTTTCTCGTAACGTTCATTTTCACGTTGTATCGCCGCATCCCTGACAGCCTGATCGGCGTACTGCATGGCATTAATACGCGCAATTTCACGCTGATGTCGTGCTGCTTCCGTTTCATTCATCCGGTTCAGTGCAGCATTTTCAGCATTACGGCGTTTCTGTTGCTCCTGATAATTCCGCTCTGCCTGCTCTTTTGCATCCTGCAAATCCTTCTGGCGTTTTTTCTCCTGAAGATCGTTAAGACGCTGCTGATCGTATTCAACCTGAGAAGATGATGCCATCCAGGGGAGTCTTTTCGCCCGCGACACTTTCTCCTGTAAAGCGGAAATCTGTTCATCCAGCGAGTCTTCACGACCAATATTCATGGCCGCATCCCAGAAACGACTCCACAAATCAGACAGATACTTCAGCGTACTGCCAAGCGCATTGAGGTTATTATCAATATCCGCAGTACGCCGACCGGTTTCCTCTGCCAGTGCAGACATGGCTATCCGTGCAGCATCACTGGACCGCCCCTGCTCCCCAAGGACGCGTATCTGCTCAAGCTGAGTGGCAGTAAGAAAATGCAGCTCATTGTCCAGAGCCTTCGCGGCATTTACAGGATCATCCTTCAGCCGCTTAAACTGATTTATGGTATCGCTGACCGACTGGCCAACCGATCGCTCCATCTGTGCGGCAACTCTCGCCACCATACCGATATCGTTTCCACGAAATGCACCACTCCCCACCACCTGAGCCAGCGCACCGGCTGCAGCATGTTGCGTGATACCATTCCCGGAAATAGCACGACTGAGCGTCCACAGCTGCCCGGCAGTGACTCCGGCATAATGCCCCGTCAGCGACAACTGGCGGTTAAATTCTTCCCCCTCCTTCTGACCGTCATACCAGGCTTTACCCAGACCATAGACGGCCGCGGCAATACCGCCAATAACCCCGCCAAGCATCATGCCTTTCGGTGACATCAGTGTGTCTATCCATCCGGCACGGTTAGCCAGCGTTATCCCGGATCCCCTCAGCGCCCCTAAATTGCCGCGGGCCAGTTCACCTATCAGAACGCCTATCTCCTGGCGGGCTGCTGCACTTTTCAGACCCAGCGAATGCGTGGCTTTTCCTGCCTGCTCCATTTTGCGGATATACACTTCTGCAGCACTGCTTACCCCCAGCTGGGCTGCCTTAGCACGAAGCAACTCAGAAGATGAAAGATTCAGGCGGGTTGCCTGCTCTTTAAGCTGACGGATAAACGCCACTTTCTGTCGGGTAGCCTCTTCCTCAGCCTGTGTAAGAACACGGGTTTTCGCAGTAACCTCAGAAATCAGCGCCAGATAATCCTGCTGACCAATCCCGCCACTGTTTCTGGCCTGTCGGATCTGCTGCTGAATACGCTGTAATTCCTGCAGACCCGCACTGGCCTGTTTCACACTGTCAATCTGACGATAAAACGCAGCAGCCGCTTTATCCTGAGCCTCCGCCAGAGCCATGGCCTGCGCCTGTTCCTCGCGCATTTTCTGGCTCAGTGCCTCCATGCGCTGGCGGGTTTTCTCCACCTCGCGGGCCATGCGTTCATGAGCCTGTGCGTTCTTCTCCACCGTCTGCGCATGGACGGATGCGGCTGTTGCAGCCGAAGAAGCTGCCTGCGTTGTCTGCCGGGCGGCCTGAGTCTGACGCTCCATAAAACGCTGCATACGGGCAGAAGACCGTTCTGCATCGCTGGCTGCACCATTCAGAAGGTTTTTGATACGGGGGATTTCATTTTTAAACTCTGCCGCATCAATCCCCAAATCAATGACCAGGTTGGCTATCTGGTCCATAACGCACACCTCCGGAAATACCTTCCCCAAGATGCATCAGTTCTTCGTCCGTTCGCTCCGGTATCCCGTTCTCTTCCGGTAAAAGGCTGAAATCAGCCACCGCAGCATCACTGCTGCCGGACACCATTCTCACGATCAATGCCTTCAGCGAGGCAAACTGCGCATCCATCCACACATCACTGAAGCTCTGCATCCGGAAATAATCGCCCCACTCACCAAGCTCAGTGGCCGACATTTCCGACAGCATCCGCCGCCAGTCTGCCCGCCGGAACTCCCGGGCAAGCCGCATGACAAACTGCATTTCCCGCGTCAGGACTTTTCCGGCGTCAGCGCCTCATGCTCATCATCCCCGGCATTATCAATGGCCCCCATACCGCTCAGCGACAGAACCATCTCCGCCCCCGCACCCAGGGCATCATACGACCATGTTGTAATAACGGATGCGCAAAGCGTCTCTACATCCTTAGACTGATCCGCATTCCACAGTGAGCGGGAAACCAGCCAGGCATTGATATCCATCCCCATCCGCAGAAAAGCAATCTGTCGTTCAGCCTCCGGCAGTTCTCCCTCCCCGGCATCAAACTTTGCCGTTCGCTGCTGAACAAACGTCAGATATTCAATTCTCTGCAGCCCGGACAGCTCACTGAGCACCACGGACTGTTTTTCATAATTAAACGTGCCCTGTTTCAGAAACATCATGTTCTCCACCTGCAAAAAAGCCCCGGATAACCGGGGCAAATGATGAGTATCGTCCTGTTAACCTGCAGCGCTGACAGTCACCGCAGCCACAGCCACAAAATTCCCGTCAGCGGTCATGCCCACAATGCTGACACTGCCCTGCTTCACGCCTTTCACCGTGGCTACAAGCCCGTTCAGGGTCACCGTGGCAGTCTGTGGATCTGACGAATGCACACTGATCGCTTTGTCACTGGCTCCGTCAGGTTTTACTGTAAAGGTCAGCGTGGTGGTTGCTCCCACTTTTACACTGGCAGACGCCGGTGATACTGTCAGCCCGGTAACGCTCACGGTTTCAGTGCCTTCCTCTGCCAGATACGGACGCCCCACACCGCTGATTTTCACAGTGCGGGTCATCACGTCTTTTGAGGCAATGGTTTTACCCAGTGAGCTCAGCCAGCCACGGAAAACATCAACAGTGCCGTTGGGATATTTGATACGAAACGCGCAGACTTCACCGGAGTCGAACAACTGAACCAGTTTTTTCTGCCCGCTGTCACCCGGACGCCAGGCCAGCGTCGCCGAAGTATCACCAACGGATTTCTGCCCCTGGGTTGTCGTTTTCCAGTCTGCATCTTCATCATCGAGATAAGTGTCATCTTCTGCATCAGCGGTCATTTCGCCAGGTTGCAGATCCTTCACCATCGCAAGACGCAGCCAGTCAGTGTCCGACAAAGGGTTCGCAAACGCATCGCCGTTGCCGGTATACATCCAGAACGTCGTCCCCGCACCTTTCGTCTTTGCCAGTGGATTTGGTGTGGTCATTACCACCTCCTTAATTCGTGTACGTGATCTGGTACGTGATTTCCGCCATCGCCCAGGTGGCCATCTCATTATCACGTTGATAGTTAAAACCGAGTGGGATCAGGGTGTCGATGAGTCCGGAAAGTGCCGGTATATCATTCAGGGCAGGGAAAATGGTGCTCTCCATCCACATATCCAGCTCTGAATCCGGTGCCTGTGCCCGGATGAAGACGGCAATATGCAGAACAGCCTGCCAGTCATCTTCATCCGTCATTTTTCCGGTGTACTGAGCATCACTCAGCCACACCGCCACGGCAGGCAGTTCCTGCGCATCAATAAATGCCGGAAGCCCGTCAAAAAACGTGGCGCTGTCTCCACACTGTTCCCGAAGGCGTGCCAGTACGACCTGGCGGATTTGTGTATGTCGGTTCATCGGGTCAGCCATAACCTCAGTTGTTGTTTCAGTGCATACCCCAGCTGTTTCGGCATTTCCGCAGCAATGATGCGGTCGCGGGCATCTTCAAATGCCTGTGTCAGCGGTCCGGACAGCGGGATTTTCACCACATCAATGGGGTAACGATTTTTGCCATCAATACGTCGCATCACATGCCAGCGACCATTCGCCAGTTGCTGAATAAACGCATCCCGGAAAAGATATTTACCCACCTTCAGCACACTGCCACGGTACTGCAGTTTTCCACCACGCCGGGCCAGTCTGACCCGGGCTGTCCCCAGCTTAATGGCGGGCAGATTGCCCCGGTTAACGCGGATCCTGACCGTCATTTTTCCTGACGGACTGGCTTTAAACACCCGGACACGCTGACGTACCAGTTTCAGGGGGATCCCTTTCACCTGGTTATCTCCCGCAACGGTATTCCCGGCAACCTGCCGGGTGGCAACCGAGACCGCTTTCTGTGCCACACGGTTTATCGCCCATGCGCTGGCCTGTGGCACCATACGGGTATCAAGGCTGTTCAGATTGCGGATGGCATTCTCAAGCCCCTTCATCCCACACCTCTTTACTCAATAAAGATCATTGGCTTACCGTTAAAACGTTCATGCCGTGTGACCGTCCATTGTTGTCCGTCATAAACAACGCGATCCCCGCGCCGTGGGCGGTATCCCGAAGAAAACACCACCAGAGAGACCGCAGGTCCGGACAGAGCATTCAGCTCTGCCAGTGTTTCTCCCGGGATCACAGTCATATCGACATCATTAATCGAGGCTGTCTTTCCCATCTTTCTGACCGTGATCGCATCCATACGCGCTGCCAGCCGGGAAAAGGGATCAGACATTGAGTTTTACCGGCACTTCTTCTGCACTGGTTCCGGCATCTGCCCAGACAACCCCGACCAGCGGCTCAGAGCCGCTGTTAGTCAGCTGAACTTTTCCGGACTTCAGATAAACCTTCTTACCCGTTTTCATGTCATCCGTTTTCAGCTTAGGCAGCATAAACACACCTTCGGTCATGCCGTCGCCTGTTTCTCCCTGTGGAATATCGGTCAGCGCCACCGCAAAAACATCCCCCACCTGCACCAGATCTCCGCTGCTGATGGCTGCACTGGCAACAATCGCCACCGTTTTTCCTTCTTCTACAAAATTCTTTGCCATAACTGTCTCCGCACAGCCCCGTTCAGGGGCTGATTTCAGGTACAAAAAAAGCCCTTACGGGCCATCAGAGTTGTTGTCTGCGACGTTTACGCCGTACATTTCACCAGGCCGCGGTGATCAACTGGCGCAACACCAGCGTCAATACGCACTTTCGTTGTCACGCCATCCACACTGAAGCCCTCCATCTGATCAATATATGGCGTATCCACACCGTTGAGATAAGCCACTTCAATCGTATCGGAGCCTTTGGACGCAGCCAGGTAGAAGGTGGTCTGGCTGTTATCATCAAGACGAGGCTCTGCAATAACGGTCGCAAAATCTTTCACCGGGTTAATAATACCGGCGTTAATGTCAGCCCCCTTGACACTTGAGGAGCGAATGACCTGGTTAGCAACAGACTCCATCGCCGTCGGTACCAGTACGAACGCAGGACGAATATTCAGATGACGCTCACCCTCTTTCTGAACGCGCATCAACTGGCGGGCTTTATCCAGCGATGCCACGTCCATTGCCGCGCTCTCCAGTACGTTTGCATGTTTCGCTTTATCGAACAGACTTACATTATCTGTGGAGATTTTCGGGTTAGACGTCAGAATGGCATAAACCAGATCGGCAATAGTGGATTTCGCCGCACGGCCCAGCTTCATCGGGACATCGGTCAGCATATTCAGATCATCATTGATAATGGCCTGACGGGTGATACTGAACAGCTCGCCATAGGTCGCCAGTGCAATAGTGGCCTGTTTATCTCCGGTGGTGACGTATTTATATTCTGCCCCTTCACGCACCTGACGCAGAGCACTGAAGCCCCCCATACCCACACGATGGGCAATTTTAAAATCAGACAACTGACCTTTCCGCGTCCACTGTTCATAGGTTTCAGGGGCATCTTCCCAGCCCTGCAGAATGGCTTTGTTCGCAACATCCAGCAGAATATTACCGAAGTCAGACGTACTGTGTGTGAACGCCGCACCGACCATCTGCATCGGGTTATAACTGGAAACACCAATACCACGTTCAGTCAGTGACATACGGGCATATTCACGCAGGGTCATCCCGTTGTAGACATTATCACGTTCAGTTTTTTCAAACCCGGCGCGCGCCATCAGCGCCTGGCGGATCCCGTCCCCCACAAAATTACCGTTACCGGCATAAATATGAGCCGGGGTATTTTTATTGGATGGCGTGGACTCGCGCCCCATCTCGTTCAACAGCTTTTCGCGGGCCTGCTCCAGCGAACATTCAGGATCGGCAAGACACTGAGCCTGCAACGACTGATAACGCCCGCCAAACATGGCAAACAGATCATTAATACCGTTTACACGCGCTTTTTGCTCTGCCAGGACCTGCGCACGGATGCTGTTTTCATCCACCACGGGTGCTGCTGCCTGCACTGGCGTCCGGGAGGCTGCAGGTCCATCATCCTGTACGCGTGGAGCACTGTTGCGTGGCGGAGTAATCATATTTCGAATGGATTCCGGCATCTTTTTAAATTCCTCTGTACGTTTTGACTGAATACATGCCATTGCCTTAACGGCTGGTGTCACCTGATCAGCAAATCCCTGTGCCAGACATTCGGCACCGGACATCCAGGTCTCATCCGCCAGCATGGCAGCAATTTCATCGGTGGTTTTCCCGGTTTTCTGTGCATAAGCGGGTAACAGAACCGCCTCAACCTTATCGAGCAGGTCGGCATAGGTGCGCATGTCCTCCGCATCACCGCCCGTAAAGCCAAATGGTTTATGAATCATCATGAAGGAGTTTTCCGGCATAATGACCGGGTTTCCCACCATCGCAATGACCGACGCCATTGACGCCGCCACACCGTCGACATAAACGGTAATGGACGCACCATGTGTTTTCAGTGCATTAAAAATGGCGATGCCTTCAAAGACATCGCCACCCGGTGAATTAATATGGAGATTAATGTGGGTGATATCGCCCAGTGCATTCAGATCACTGATAAACTGCTTCGCCGTAACACCCCAGAAACCAATCTCGTCATAAATATAAATATCCGCGTCACTCTGGTGACCTGCCTGCATCCTGAACCAGGAATTATTCTTCGGACTGGTCGTCGGTATGCTGCGGCTCCTGTCGTTTCGTTGCGGCACTGCTGCCTCCTTTATCACTGGCCGGATCGGTATCAAATACCAGATCCAGCTTGCGGTTTTCATCAATTTCGGCCTTGCGCCGACGTTTGACATCATCTGGATTACGACCACCTGCACGTACCCAGTCTGATTCTGTCGCCGCTCCACCACGAATCTGAATTTTCCAGGCCTCAGCCTCCTTAACAGGGTCAATCCACGGCATCACCGGTCCGGAATACACCGCGGTATACAGTGAAGAACGATCAAGATCGCGGGGTAGCCTGATAACACCGGATGCCACAGCCTGTTTCAGCCAGGCACGATACATCGGGCGGGTGACGGCACCAATAAACCAGTCCTGCAGGATCAGGTAGCCATCAGTGGATTCAACCAGCTCCTGACGCTGGGCGCTGTAAGTGCCGTTATAGTTGCGCGCTGTACTGGAAAAACTCAGACGACTGCCCGCCGCCACGGCACGCAACTGACCATTACGAAAAGTTTCAAGGTTAGGATTGGGACGATCCGACTTCACCATTCCGATTTCTTCGCCGGGTTTCAGATCGTCGTAAATAATGCCTGGCTGAATGGTAAGCTCGCGTTCCTTATCCTTGCTGCCATTACCATCCGGTTCATAGCTCTGCCCGTCGCCTTTCCGGATGTACATCCCCAGAGCAGCGGCGATCCTTGCTGCAGTCAGCTCAGAATCTTCATACTCTTTCAGGGCACTGAGGCGGATCAGCACACCGGACAACAAAGACGTCCCGCGCATCTGGTGCAGACGGCGAACAAATTTAAGATGCAGCATTCGCTCTGCATCCACTTCTTTGGTTTCCATCTGCCGTCCGGATACGGGACGGCTTTTATACACCAGATATTTTTCGGGACGCCCCCAGTCATCAACAAACACGCCCTGATTCAGCCTGTTGCTCTCATCACTGGTCATGGGAATAAAGTCCGGCTCGAGCGCCTCCAGCCAGAAATGAACACCGGCAGAAGGCGTCAGGCTGTTTATGCGCCCGGAAACCATCTGGGCAAACACCTCACCATCGCGCAGCCAGGTACGCAACATCAGACGTTCCAGCATCGGACGGGTAAACTGCCCGGTGACTTCCGGACTGACAGACCATTCACTCCATCGGGTGCGTATCTCCGCTGCCAGATCACGGGCAATGGCCCCATTGCGTAATACCGGATGTGGCTCGACAATAATCCCGTTTTTCCCCACCACCCGTTCTTCCAGCTTGTCAAATACACCAATAACCAGATCGTGGTTGTTATCAAGGTAACGGGCCTGCTCACGTAACGACACGGCCCCGTACTGGCTTAACTGGTCGGCAGTTCGGTTTTCCCGCCGGGCTTTGTGTGTCCGCGTCGTTTTTACGGCCTCATAAGCCTGGATCACCGCACGGGAACGCAGCCTTGCCGCTTTCCATCCTGGTGAAAAAACGCCAATCACATCATCAAGAATTGCCATCAGAACCTCGCCAGCCGGTACCCGGGATGCCCCCGTCGTCGTGTAATCAGAGCCGCAAGGCGGCGCTCCCACTCCTGCCGTCCCTGCCGGATCTCAGATAAGTTTTCCATGGTCATCTGCTGACCATTAAAGGTGACGGATTTTCCGTCCAGCACCGCCATTTCAGCTTCCGTATAACGCTGAATCATGGCTTCGATATCATTCTGGTTCATAACCATCCTCCGGAAGTCAGCCAGGGGTTAACATCGTCAGTTACTGTTTTCTTCCGTTTTTGTTTTTTAACAGGCGTGGATACCGGTTCCGGTGTGGGTGACGGTTCGGTACTGTCCGGGACACACTCCAGCCAGGTTTCCCGGCTCGCCCACTCCGGTGCATCCGGCCAGCGGATCTTTTCGTATCCATGCAGAATGACCAGAGCCTCGGCATACACCATCAGGTCAAAAGCTTCGTTGGCACCGCGACCCGGCTTACTCCATTTCCCGTCACTGCTCCGCTCTTCATACGTCAGTTCGTCGTAAAACCAGCTCCCCAGCCAGTCAGGGAAATGCACATAGCCGGGACCTGGCGAGTCACGCCATAACGCGTTATTCACCCGGTCTTTCAGGGCATCCGTCTGAAGAAGCCAGAGCGGTACATCACCTGCGGCCTGCGCCCGTCGGCCCGTTCGTCCGGTGTTATCAGGGAATGTACGGGTGATCAGTTTTGCGCGCCGGATGCTGTCGCCCTTAAACAGGTAAATACGTTTACCAAGGCCATCACGACGGCAACGACGCCAGAATTTATAGGCATTATCAGTGACTCCGTCTTCACCGCCGGAGTCCACCGCCATTGCCATCAGTCGCATTTGTTGAGAAGGATTGGAGGCCAGCGGCCAGCTTTTATGAAAAACATCCGTCAGCAGGACATCCCAGTCTTCCGGATAGCTGGCCGGATCAATTCGCTGGCTCTCCCCGTCGCTGTCACCGCGCAATGACTGCGTGATGTTGTAACGATCAATAATCCAGCGTTCGCCACGGCTGCCATAGCCCGTTACCTGAACCACAAAACGGCGATGACGTCCCGCCTGCACATCAACTGTCGCCACCAGGAAATTAACGCCATCCGGCACACTGCGGGAAGGAACTGGCTCTGCCCGCTGCTCAAGCAGTTCACTTTTTCGTTGCTCCATGCTGGCACGGGGAAGATAAGGTAATCCCCAGTCGGTATTGATAACCGTCTTGAGTGTTTCTTCACTTCCGGTTGTCTCGTATTCCTGTTCTGCAGCAAGCAGTTTGTAAACGAGTTGCGAGAGTGTCTGGTAAGCAGCTGCCGGACCCTCCATCCAGAATGACGCAATACGTGAGCGTCGGGGATCACCATAACGACTGCCATCCGCATTGATGGATTCACCATCCCGCAACCAGACCCCACGTCCGTTCAGCTCACGTTTTTGTTCAGGCATAATCCGTCCTGAACAGGAAGGACACTGAATATAAGCCGCCTCACTTGCCAGCACGGGATCGGCAATATCACGGAAACCAGCAACCACATCGCCGCAGGGCTGAAAATACTCACCACAGTGTGGACAGGGCCAGTACCAGCGACGGCGATCGCCACGGTTATAGAGCGACAGTATCCCCGTGGTTGGTGGAGCCTCATGCGGTGAAGTCCGTCGCCATTTCACATCCTTCACATCCCTGCCGGGGGAACTCTCCACCAGCGTCATACCACTGGACATAAATGTGGTGGTACGTTTTGAGGCAAGAGAGAAGGCATCCCCCTCGCCATCAATATCTTCCGGAAAACGGTCATAATCCGTCAGCGCCACGCATTTATAATCTGATGAGGACATGATATTGACTGACGGCCAGCCGATTTTCAGGTAGTTGCCAGCAAGGAATGTTCTGTCATAAACGTTGTTGTCATTTTTGTTCGGACTCAGGCGACTGACCACTTCCGGGCTGACGCGAAACGTTCTGGCGAGTCGTTTTTTGGAGTGTTCGCGGGCTTTTTCCTCCGTCATCTGAATGATCAGCATATCAGCAGGATCGCAAATCACGTTGTAAATCACCCAGCCGTCAATCAGGCCGATAGTCTTGCCAGTTCGTGCCGGGCCAACAAATATCACTGCGTCGTATTCACGCGAGGCCAGGCAGTTCATCGGCTCAATAACATACGGTGCCACCAGCGGATCCCACGGGACTGAGTTCCCGGCCCCCATGGGCACCCGCATATACTGAGCAACGGCATCAGCAACCCGCATTCGTCTCGGTGCGCGAAGGATATAACCTGAATCGGTTCGTGCTGCCTTTGCGGTTTCCTGATTCAGCATTACTCCTCCTGCTGTAATTCCTCCTCATCATCCGCACCTGCTTCGGTCACCCGCAGGGCTATCTGATCGCGCAGATCATCAATAATGGACTGAACACGGCTCACAGCGGCAGGCTGCAGACCGCAGTCACGTTCAAGAATATCCGGTAATGTCTCCAGCACCTGCACGACCGCTTTTGCCCAGATGGCAAACTCCCGTCTGACATCACTGGCCGGAATGAGTTGTGCCGTTTCCTGTTCGAACTTAAGACGCTCACGTTCAGACTGATACCAGGCTTTGCGCTCATGCGCGTCCATTTCGCCTTCTGCAACCGGCGGTGGTAATGCCAGAAATGCCGACACAATATCAACCACCCGATAAAGCTTGAGGTTGCTTTCATGCCCCCCTGCAACGGGTAGATTTTGCAGCCTTGCCGCAGCAGTCTGGCGATGTACACCTGACAGTGCCGCCAGTTGACTGATATTCAGCGTCAGATTTTTCAACTCTCGATCCATACCCGCTCCAGAATGTTTTAAACATGCATCTTGCGAACAACTTTCAGAAGAGGTCAAAAAATGCGC
>OLPA01002310.1_pt1 | contig 14378 bp, 9 predicted proteins | sample 1672811 | NCBI WGS metagenome assembly OLPA01 (sample SAMEA3136726, study PRJEB25190) | human gut metagenome | biome: human gut; feature: human-associated habitat; material: faeces | place: Austria | collected 2013
AGATACGGACTTTTCCCGAACTAGCAAGCTTTTCAACGACTTTTTTTGTAGAAAATTATTCTATGAACCGATAATTGAATAGTTGCCAACCTATACTTAGTCCGACATTCCACTCCCTTTTCGGTGAGCTATAATGATTTACATATGCCGAGATGTCTCCGAATGGTAATTGACACACAACAGATATTTCTCCTAAATATTCGAATTTAGAGAAGGCTTTTCCATAATATGCCTTATTCAATGAATTTCTTTCAATCGGATAAATGGGCATAAAACCATAAAATTCTCCTCGAAGATGAAACATCTGGTTTAAACGATAGATAGGCCGGATACCGGCACCAACAAACTGGTTGGCACGAAATGCTTCATTATAAGTGAGCTTACTATGCTGTGTGGGAGAAAATTCACCAGCCTGCATCATTGTTGCAGTATAGTTCTCTGAAAAATTCTTAGAGGCATATAATGCTTTCAAATACCACCCTAACACCCAATGCTCACTCATATTGTGGTATTTCTCTTTCATATAGGATAATTGCAACCAGGAGTGGTGCTCCTTATTATTATTTCCAGTAGCACTTTCTCCCGGATAGAATCGCTCTCTTCCAATGAAAATTTGGGCAATGAGGGCTTCTCTATAACCACGTGTCGGGTATTGTCGTGAGTTTAATGTGCTTCCGTTAAAACTGATAGAACCACCAAACAAATCGTAGCGACTTTTATCAAACTTATCGTTTCCAAAGTCTATTACACTTTTCTGAAAATATTTATCTTCTATCCTTGCAATCCCTATTCCAAACTCTGCCCGTTTGCTTGAAAGAAATGGCAGGCCTACTTGTAGCTTTAGGAATCGTTCATCCTTTTGGTTAAATGCCGGTTTGTCATTTCTGGAGAAAAGTTTATCCTTCTTGAAATAGTCGAAAGTACTGATAGATGCGATGAAGCGATATGAAGTAGGTATAGCAGTAGAAAAGTCTATTTTAGCCATAAACTGGGCATTATTGTATACCTTTCCAAGTTGGCCGTCAAAAACAAATTCCTTGGCATAGTAATTTAAATCCTGATAACTGAGCCCCAGATAAATCTGATTGGAATTAGATGTGGATATATTACCTCCTAATCTTACGGCAAAATTATTTTCCAATTTGACTTTCAGATGCAAATCGTAAGTATCATCTTCCGGATTATAGATAGCGTGTGGAATAATTTCGGAAATCATATTATCCGAAAGTAGACGGAAATACCCTTGTTTCAAGTCTTCGTAGCTGAATTCTTTGTTATCTGATTTATGAAATTCTTTTTTTATGTATGCTTGCTGTTGTGTGTTGGCACCGTCAATAATGATATTCTTGAATCGTAATTCAGGATAATTACTTCGGTAGACCATTCTTCTTAGACGTATATTATCAAGATTTACGCGTCGATGTATGCGGCTTTTTATCGAATCCATCATACTGATAGTCCGATTATAACCTATATCATGTAATTCGTCAACACGTTGAAAATCCATAAGACCAACATTATCATACTTAAATGTCATCAAAATCCCCATTGAATCCGGAATAGAGTAGTCAGTTTTCTGCATTACCATATTTTCAATCTGGCTCATGAGATCATTTTCTTTAGGTTTAGTGGGATTAGCCGAAACGACACTTCCGATAATAATATCCGGATGAAAATCGTTCTTCATGACATCTGTCGGAAAATTATTATAAATTCCCCCATCATAGGCTAATACGTTATCAATTTCGATGGGCTTGAACATGAACGGAAAACTCATTGATGCTCTGACAGCATCTCCTAAATCGCCTTCTTTCATGATTAATTGCTTCTTATTGTATACATCGGAGGCAATACAGCGAAAAGGAACAAAGAGTTTGTCGAAATCACCTTTACATGCTGCAGTGGCACGTGCGTACAGATCAACGAAAACCAGATTCATTTGAATTGGATTTACGACGCTAGTGGGCAGGAATTGAGGTTTCAAACTTTTTAGAGAATCTCTAAAGGAGAAACGAATATTGAAGAACTCAGGAGTAGGAAGATTCTTTTTAAAGTGATATACATATTTCTCTTCTACTTCTCCGGAATACCATCTTTTAAAGTCTTCTGACTTTAAAAGATCTACCATGTCATCAGGAGAATATCCCATAGCATACAGAGAACCGATTATGGCCCCCATGGAGGTACCTGCAATATAATCGATAGGGATATTATTTTCTTCCAGAGCACGAATAATACCAATGTGTGTCAATCCTTTAGCACCGCCTCCACTTAATACAAGACCTACTTTTTGGGCATAGATAGCTGGTACGATTAACCATAAAGTAATAAACACAAGAAGAATTTTTCTCATAACCCAAATCAAACAGTTGAACTTTTGTCTTTTTAAACGTTCAAATATATACAATACTTTTCAATTAATCGATATTTTATCAACCGTTTTAAATCGAAAAAGAGCATTACGACGTGTTTTAACGTCGAATGCTCTTTCCTGAAGTTATATAATGGATAAAGGGGCGATATTAAATCAGCTCGATACTACGCTTTACGAAGTTATTCAAAGCTTCACCTTTCAACATATTGTTTTGCAACAAAGCCAAATCAATAAGTTGACGAATCACTTTATTATTGCTGGCATAACCAACAAAAATAGCTTCTTTTTTACTTTTCAGATCATCCCATTTCTTATCCAAATCATTCAATTCGTCTTTTTCAGAGGTTGGGATATCTTCGTCCTTTTTGCCTTTTTGTTTATCTTTCAACTCATTACGTTGTTTGTTGACGTTATCCATTTCGGAGAGTATCGGAGCTACTTCTGCTTGACAGGCATTCTCTTCTTCATTCAATACTTGTTTTATCAACTTGTGGTCTGAATTCAGGATCAGATTGAACATGTCAGGCATTTCGCCGTAGAAGCTCATTCCGGCTTGAATATTCGCCATTTCTTTCATACGACGCATATATTCGCTTTGAGTAATCATGACCGGAGCCGAATTTTCTCCCAACGCCTGCGTCATCTGGGAGGAGAAACCCCATTTCCTGGGCGTGAGCGAAATCCTGCGCCGCTCGGCCGAGCATACCAAGTGGCTACTGGGACGCGAGCTGGAGATCCGGCTCGGCGAACTGAACGAAGCCTGGCATGCCGCGTCGCTCGAACGCATTTTCATCGAGAACAAGCTCTACCAGCTCATCGAGGGCTGCAAGAGCCGCGAAGAGGCCTACGCCGCCGTGGACAAGGGGCTGGAGCCGTTCAAGAAACGGCTGCGCCGCGAGGTCACGCTCTCCGACGTGCAGCGCCTGACGGAACTGAAGTTCATCCGCATCTCGCGTTACGACAGCGACAAGGCCGACAACGAGATCCGTCAGATCGAGGAGGACATCAAGGCCACGCAGTACGACCTCGACCATCTCACCGAGTACGCCGTGGCCTACTACGAGCGTATCCGCGACAAGTACGGCAAGGGCAAGGAGCGCCGCACCGAGCTGCGTGAGTTCGACAACATCGAGGCCACGAAGGTCGCCGTGACCAATGCCAAGCTCTACGTCGACCGCGCCGAGGGCTTCTTCGGCATCGGCAAGTCGATGAAGGACGCCGAATTCGTATGCGACTGCTCGGATATCGACGACGTGATCGTCTTCACGAAGGACGGCCGCTACGTCATCACCAAGGTGAGCGACAAGGCCTTCTTCGAGAAGGGCATCTACTACATCGGGGTCTTCAAGCGCAACGACGAGCGCACGATCTACAACGTGCTGTACCGCGACGGCAAGAACGGCCCGATCATGATGAAGCGCTGCGCCATCAAGGCCATCACGCGCGACAAGGAGTACGACATCACCAAGGGCACGCCCAAGAGCGAGATACTCTATATGTCTGTCAATCCGAACGGTGAGGCCGAGGTGCTGAAGGTTTACTTCAAGCCCCGTCCGCGCCTGAAAAAGGTGATCGTCGACCTCGATTTCTCGACCCTCGCCATCAAGGGGCGCCAGAGCCAGGGCAACCTCTTCTCGCGCTACGGCATCCACAAGATCGTCCTCAAGGAGCGCGGCACCTCGACGCTCGGCGGCCAGAACGTCTGGTTCGACGAGGATGTCCGCCGCCTGAACGCCGACGGCCGCGGCAAGCTGCTGGGCGAGTTCAAGGGCGACGACCGGATCATCGTCTGGACGTCGAAGAACCAGTACTATATCACGGGTTACGACCTCGGGCAGCATTTCCCCGACGAGACCGTGCGCGTGAGCCGCTATGAGCCCGACCGCGTTTACAGCGTCTGCTACTACGACCGCTCGCAGCAGTTCTATTACATGAAGCGCTTCACGGCCGAGATGAGCGACAAGATGCAGTTCTTCCTCGACGAGGACGGACAGGCCGATCTGGTCGCCGTGACGGAACGCACGGGCGCCAAACTCGAAATCACCTACAAGGGGGCGCATGCGTCGCGTCCAGCGGACGAGGTCGACGTCGACGAATTCGTCGGCGTCAAGAGCCACCGCGCCAAGGGCAAGCGCCTGACGACCTACGAGGTCGCTACGCTGCGCTTCATCGAACCCGAACTGCCGCCCGAGTCCGAACCTTCGGATGACGGCGATGCCGGGGAGATTCCCGACGGCCTGCTCTCCGGCGGCGGGGCGGATGACGGGGCGGCGGATGCCGGTGCCGGCGACGCTGCGGCTGTTTCCGGCGGGGTGGAGTTCGAGATCGAACGCGCCCGGGGCGATGCCGACGAGGTGATCGACCCCGAACAACTGAACCTGTTTTGACCTGCCGGCGATGAAACCCCTCTTTTTGGTCGGTTACATGGGATGCGGCAAGAGCACCCTCGGGCGCAAGCTGGCGCGCAGGCTGGGCGTCGGCTTCGTGGATACCGATGCGCTGGTCGAGGAGCAGGCGGGAGCCTCCGTGGCCGATGTCTTCCGTTATGAAGGCGAGGCACGGTTCCGCGAAGCGGAGCGCGAAGCGCTCGAACGGGCGATCGCCGCAGGCGGCGAAACGGTGGTCTCGACGGGCGGGGGGCTCCCCACCTGGAGCGATAACATGCAGCGCATGAACGGCGTGGGGCATACCGTCTTCCTGCACCGCACTGCGGAGCAAATCGCCCGCCGCCTGAGCCCCTACGGACGCCGGAAACGTCCCCGCTTGCGGGGGCTGGACGATGCCGGACTGGTCGCTTTCATGGAACGCGATATGGCCGTGCGCGAACCCTTCTATGCGCAGGCGCATCTGGTCGTCGACTGCGATGCGATGTCCGACGACCAGGTCGTGGAGCATATCCTGAGGCAACTCGGCCTGAAATAGAAAAGACCCTGCGGCTGCGGCCCCGGGAGTACCCGGGGTAGCGGAAACCGCAGCGAACGATACGACGCGGCTGTGCCGCGGACGATGATATGCTGCAACTCCTGAAAGACGTGGATAAACTTTCAAATAATGCACCCATCGGTGTTTTCGATTCGGGGCTGGGCGGGCTGACCGTCTGGCGCGAGGTGCGGCGTGCGCTCCCCGCTGAGTCGCTCGTCTACCTGGGTGACGGTAAGAACTGCCCCTACGGGTCGCGCCCCCGCGAGGAGGTGCGGCGCCTTGCCGACGAAGCGGTCGCCTTCCTTGTGGCGCAGGGGTGCAAGCTGGTCGTCGTGGCCTGCAATACCGCTACGGCCGCCGCCATCGACTTCCTGCGCGAAAAATACGCCCCCATGCCGATCGTGGGCATGGAGCCGGCCGTGAAACCCGCCTGCCTGGCGACCCGCAGCGGGGTGGTGGGGGTACTGGCTACCGAACGGAGCCTCGACGGCGAGCTCTTCCGCCGCACGGCGGCCAGGTACGGCGACGGCGTAGACCTTGTCACGGCGCCAGGCCGGGGCTTCGTCGAACTGGTCGAAAACGACCTCGAAGCTACGCCCGAGGCCGAGGCTACCGTCCGTGCCGCCGTCGCGGAGATGCTGGAGCACGGGGCCGACCAGATCGTGCTCGGCTGCACGCACTATCCTTTCCTGCTTCCCGTCCTCGAACGTGTCGTCGCGGGCCGCGGCGTCACGGTCGTCGACCCTTCGCCCGCCGTCGCCCGCCGCGTCGTGCAGCTGCTCGACCGTTACGGCCTGCACGTCGACCCCGCCCACCGCGCGGAATATACGTTCCGCACCTTTGCCGACGAGGCCTACCGCCTCCGCCTGGAACGCAAGGCCTTGGGGGCACTTTAATAGCGCCGGATTCGCTTCCGAACCCGATTTTACATCGCGATATTCCGAAATGTCGAAAAAAATGCGTAACTTCGCTTGATAAAAATCAAGCGCAACACAGATGGCATCTAAAAATACATCCTCATCCCCCAACGGACGGCAGAAAGTCCAGCGTTCCAACAGCGACAGTGCACGCTGGGTCGCGGGCCTGCTGCTGCTTTTCATCGGGCTGTTCGCCGCCTCGGCCGTACTGTTCTCGTTCTTCACCTGGTCGGCCGACCAGAGCGGACTGCTGCTCTCGCCCGAGGAACGTGCCACGCTGGGCGTAGAGCCCGGAAACCTCTGCGGCTGGGCGGGTGCCAGGCTGGGACGCCTGCTGGTCGACAACTCGTTCGGCGTATCCGGCATCCTGATCCCGGTGATGGTGCTGCTCGTCGGTGTGCGCGTCATCCGCCAGCGCCCGCTGCTGTTCAACCATTCGATCCTCTCGCTTTTCCTCGTCCTGATCCTCAGTTCGCTGACGCTGGGCTTCGCCTTCTCGGACAAGTGGAGCCTTTGCAGTTCGACGGGGTGGGGCGGTGCCTTCGGCATCGAGACCGCGGCGCTGCTGCGCACGCATATCGGGGTGCTGGGGACGTTGATCCTGCTGCTGGGCTGCTGGATCCTTACGGGGGTATTCATCAACCGCAATTTCATTAACAAGGTCAACCGTGCGGGCAACGTCATGGTCGACAAGAGCGGCAGGATCGTAGAGATCGTCAAACATAAGGTCGTGCACGCGCACGGGCAACCGTCCGCCGCCGCCGGGGATGCGGCTGCCGTAGCCGCGGAATCCGTCGGGAATCCCGGAGAGAGGCCTGCCAAGCGGTCGGCCGACACTCCGGCCGTGGAGTCTGCCGTGAAGGTGGAGCCCGAGGTGGTCGTGCGCCGTCCCGAACCCGAACTGGCCGTGCAGCGTCCGGTGCCGGAAATGCCCCGCGCCGTACGTACTCCCGGGCCTGCTGCCGCCGGGACTCCCGCCGCCCCGCAGGCCGCCCGCCGCGATGCGGACGACGATCCGTTCGTGGAACTGGGCCCCGACGGCATGCCCATTGTGCCCGAAACCCCGCAGGCGGCAGAGGCCGTCGCATCCGATGACGACGGCGAGTTTACCGAGGTCGACCTGTCGCGCCCCGAAGGCCGGCTGGTGATCGGCCCCAGCGGGCTTGTCGAGCTGGAACGCCCCGCGGTGCGTCCTGCCGCCGGCACTGCTGTCCGGCCAGCTGCGCCTGTGTCCGACGAACCTTTCACCGAATTATCCCTGGGCGGGGAAGACCCCGTCGGGACACCGGCCCCGGCTGCCGGGATGCCCTCTGTTGCCGGGATGCCCTCCGCTGCCGCTCCTGTATCCGGGGAGCCGCTCCCCGACGGGCCGTTTACCGAGATACCCGTTCCTGCCGGGGGCGTCGTCGTGACCGTCGAGGCCAACGAAGCCCGCCTGGTCGACGAAAAGGCGATCCCGACCGAGAGCTACGACCCGCTGAAAGACCTCGTGAACTACCACAAGCCGCCCGTGACGCTGCTCGAAGACTATGTTTCCGACTCGGAAGTGAGCGACGAGGAGATTTTCGAGAACAAGACCAAGATCGAGGATACGCTCCGCAATTTCGGCATCCCCATCCAGCGTATCAAGGCCACGGTCGGCCCCACCGTGACGCTCTATGAGATCGTGCAGGCGCAGGGCGTCAAGATCTCGAAGATCCAGGGGCTCGAAAACGACATCGCCCAGAGCCTCAAGGCGCTGGGTATCCGCATCATCGCCCCTATTCCCGGCAAGGGAACCATCGGCATCGAGGTGCCCAACCGCGACAAGCAGGTGGTGTCGATGTACTCTGCCGTGCGTTCGCTGCGTTTTCAGGAGTCGAAGGCCGAGCTCCCGGTGGTGATCGGCCGTACGATCCAGAACGAGAATTACGTGTTCGACCTGGCCAAGATGCCGCACCTGCTGGTGGCGGGCGCCACGGGACAGGGTAAGTCCGTGGGGCTGAACGCCATCATCACCTCGCTGCTCTACCGCAAGCACCCCGCGCAGCTCAAGTTCGTGATGATCGACCCCAAGATGGTCGAGTTCTCGCTCTATGCCAAGATCGAGCGCCACTTCCTCGCCAAGATGGAGTCCGAGGACGATGCCATCATCACCGACCCCAAGAAGGCGGTCTACACGCTCAATTCGCTCTGCACGGAGATGGACAGCCGCCTGGAACTCTGCAAGAAAGCCGGGGCGCGCAATATCGCCGAGTACAACGAGAAATTCACCGCCCGGCGGCTCAGCCCGCTCAACGGGCACCGCTACCTGCCCTATATCGTCGTGGTGGTCGACGAGTTCGCCGACCTGATCATGACCGCCCGCGAGGTCGAGGGGCCCGTCATGCGCCTCGCGCAGAAGGCGCGTGCCGTCGGCATCCACCTGATCATCGCCACGCAGCGCCCCGACGTGAAGGTCATCACGGGCGGTATCAAGGCCAATTTCCCCGCGCGTATCGCCTTCCGCGTGATGCAGATGATCGACTCGCGTACGATCATCGACCAGCCGGGGGCCAACCAGCTTATCGGCCGCGGCGACATGCTCTTCTCGAAGGACGGGGAACTGACCCGTATCCAGTGCGCGCTGGTCGAAACCAAGGAGGTCGAACGCATCGTCGAGTATATATCGAAGCAGCAGGGCTATACCTCGGCCTATTCGCTGCCCGACTATACGCCCGATACGGGCGATTCTTCGGGGAGCATGGGCAGCGAGGACTCCGCCCCCGTGAAATACGATTCGCTCTTCGCCGAGATCGCCCGCGACGCCGTTTCGGGCGGCAATATCTCGACCTCGATGATCCAGCGCAACTACGAGGTGGGCTTCAACCGTGCCGGGCGCATCATGATGCAGCTCGAACGTGCCGGCATCGTCGGCCGCCAGCAGGGAGCCAAGCCGCGCGACATCCTTTTCCATGACATGCCCTCGCTCGAAGCCAAGTTGCAGGAGCTGGGCCTATTCTGATGCTGCCATGAAACGACTCCTGTCCCTCCTGTTGCTGCTTTCCGCGATGCAATCCGTCGCCGCAGTCCCGGCCGCTGTCAATGTTCCGGCTGCCGCAAATAATGTCCCGGCCGCCGACCGTGCCGACGCGATCCTGGCCGGGGTCAGCGACGGCTTCCGGGCGCTGGGTGCCTACGGGGTGTCGTTCGAGGTGCGCTCGGACGAATACGTCACGCGCGGGCGCTATGCCGTCGAGGGGGAGAATTATTACCTCGTGCTGGGCGATGCCGAGGTCTACTGCGACGGAGCCGTGCGCTACGAGGTGGACAACCGCCGCCGCGAGGTGACGATCGACGTGGTCGACACCGGCAGCCGCAATATCCTCAATAACCCCGTCCATGCCTTCGATTTCCTCGGCAGCGAATATGCGGCCTCGCTCGCCGGCGAGCAGGAAGGCCGTGCCGTGGTGCGGCTGACGCCTGCGCCGGGGAATACCTCCTCGGCGGGCAATATCGTCCTTACGGTCGATACCGCCGCGATGCGTCCCGTGTCGCTCCGCTACGATTACGACGGCGAGCAGGTGCAGGTTTCGGTGCTGGGCATCAAGCCCCTCGAAACGCCGCTCAAGGCCTTTGCGAAGGATAACTACGCCGGGTACGAATTCATCGACTTCCGCTGACCATGTTCCGCCGGCCGATTATGCTGCTGTTGTCCGTCGCCATCCCCGCGGCGATGCTGGCTGCGGCGCCGGAAGACCCGTCGCCGGCGGGCGGGCATACCCCTGCCGCCGGACATGACCGCCCTGCGGCGGATATGCCCGGTTCGGTTCCCGGAGCCGGAAGCCCGGCCGGGCAACAGCCTTCCGGCACGGCATGGGAGCTTACCTGCGAGCGCGATCTGCTCTATGCGGCGTCTTTCGTAGGGGATTCCATACCGGTGCGGGTGTTCCTCGAATCGGGCGTCTATTTTCCGCTGATCGACAGCGCGCTGGTCTGGTCGCACCCCGGGCTTTTCGAACCCGTCGAACTCGAACGTCCCGTGCGTTTCCGCATGGCCGGCGGCACGGACTATTCGGCCCGCTATAAACTGGCGCCGGGGCTCAGGGTGGGGGATACGCGCAGTTTGCGCGAGAGCTATGTCGTCGACCTCAGGCGACGCAGGCCCTGCGACCTGCTCTACCCGCTCCATACCTTCACGACCGACAGCGTGGCCGCGCCCGGTATTTTCGAGCTCGATGTCCGCCGCGGCATTTTCCGCCCGCTCTCATCCGGGAGCCTGCCGCAGCCCGGCGACGGGTGGGAGGCCTACGAACTGGTGCCCGACGGGCAGTCGGGGATGTTCTGGGTCGTGGATACAGTGCGTTTGTCCGACGACCGGGGACGCAGCCGTGCGATGCCGATGCGGCTGGTCGTCGATTTGGGCAACGCCAACCTGCTGGCACTCTTTGCGTTCAAACCTGAGGTCGGAAAATTCGTGTCACGCGCCCCTGTCGATCTGGTGGAAGGCCATACGCCGGGCGGGATGACCCTGCGGGTGCTGATGCCCGCCGTCGCCACTTTCATGGGGTGTTACTCCTTCGGCGGGCTGCCTGTCGTGGTGCTTGACAAACCGATGAAACTCCCCGGCGACGGTTTCCTCGGCGTAAAATTCTTCTCCGCATTCCGGGTGGTCTTCGATTTCCGCCACGGGCGGTTGTGGCTCAGGCTGGCGGATTGACCCCTATTTCCGGTTGAGGTACCAGTAGAGCCCGCCGACGAAGATGCCGCCGCCCGCGATGTTCCCGAGCGTGGCGGGAACCAGGTTTGCGGCGACCATGTCCGCCGCCGTCACCGGGGCGCCCAGCATCATCCCCAGCGGGATGAAGAACATGTTGGCGATGCAGTGCTCGTAGCCGATCACCACGAAGCACATGACCGGGAAAAACAACCCCATCATACGGCCTGCCGCGTCGTCGGTACTCAGCCCGAGCCATACCGCGAGGCATACCAGCCAGTTGGCGCCCACGCCGCGCAGGAATACCGTCAGCCACGGCATCGAGACCTTGGCCTGCGCCACGTTGCAGGCCGCTTCGCGCCACAGCTCCGACGAGAGTACGCCGGGCAGCACCACCAGGAAATAGGCGAAGAAGGCCGCCCCGATGAAATTCCCCGCGTATACCAGCCCCCAGTTGCGCAGCACCTTGCCCCATCCGTACCTGCGGCCCAGCGCCCCGGGTACGAGCACGGCGTTGTTGCCCGTGAAGAGCTCCGCCCCGGCGAATACCACCAGGATGAGCCCCAGCGGGAATACCAGCCCCGAGAGCAGGCGCTGCAACCCGGGCGCTTCGGCCACCCCGGGGAACCCGAACCCCGCCATCAGCGAGAAGAGTCCGCCCATGGCGATGTATGCGCCGGCCAGGAATGCCAGCAGGAGGGTCTTGCCCGCCGGGAGTTGCATTTTGCCCGTTGCCGACTTCTGAGCCAGCGCGAGTACTTCCTTGGGTGTGTTTATCTGTGCCATGTTCGGGAAATAGAGGCCGCAAAGGTAGTGAAACGATCCGGAACGCGCAAGCGGATGCCGTCAGTCTGCCGGGAATTTTTTTTGAGGCCGTCAGATCGCCGGAAAAGGGGCAAAAACGGGGCGTCGTCCCGGAAATCTTCCGCGCGGAGGCGATATTTATCGGCTTAAAGTTGCTCAGATCGGAAATAAATCGTATTTTTGTTCGTTAAAAGACTGTAATTTTAAAGAGATAAGATGCTAACTGAAGAAGAAAAGAATGCAGGTTTGACAGGACGTATCATTCCTATCAATATCGAAGAGCAGATGAAGTCGGCGTACATCGACTATTCGATGTCGGTCATCGTGTCGCGTGCGCTTCCCGACGTGCGCGACGGCATGAAGCCCGTGCACCGCCGTATCCTCTACGATATGAGCGCGGAGCTCAACCTCTACTCCGACAAACCGACCCGTAAGTCGGCGCGTATCGTCGGCGACGTGCTCGGTAAGTTCCACCCCCACGGCGACTCGTCGGTCTACGACGCGATGGTGCGTCTGGCACAGGAGTGGTCGATGCGCTACCCGCTGGTCGACGGCCAGGGTAACTTCGGTTCGATGGACGGCGACTCGCCGGCCGCCATGCGTTACACCGAGGCCCGCATGAAGAAGATCACCGACGAGGTGATGGCCGACATCGACAAGGAGACCGTCGACTGGACGCTCAACTTCGACGATACGATCCCCGAACCCACGGTGCTGCCCACCAAGATCCCGCTGCTGATCGTCAATGGCGCCAGCGGTATCGCCGTCGGTATGGCCACCAACATGGCCCCGCACAACCTCAGCGAGGTGGTCGACGCTTGCTGCGCCTATATCGACAACCCCGAGATCACGGGCGAGGAGATGCTGCATTTCATCAAGGGCCCCGATTTCCCCACGGGCGGTATTATCTACGGCTACGAGGGTGTCCGGGAGGCCATGCTTACGGGCCGCGGCCGCGTCATGATGCGTGCCAAGACCGACATCGAGCATACCCCCAGCGGCCGTGAGTGCATCGTCATCACCGAAATCCCCTACATGATCAACAAGGCCGAGATGATTAAGAAGATCGCCGACATGATCAACGAGAAGAAGATCGACGGCATTTCCTACATCAACGACGAGTCCGACCGTGACGGCCTGCGGATCATCATCATCCTCAAACACGACGCCGTGGCGAGCGTCGTGCTCAACACCCTTTATAAGAATACGCCGCTGCAAACCTCGTTTGCGGTGAACAATATCGCGCTGGTGAACGGCCGTCCGCAGCTGCTGCCGATGCGCGATCTGGTCATGCACTTCGTCAACCACCGCCACGACGTGGTGGTGCGCCGCACGCGTTACGACCTGCGCAAGGCCGAGGAGCGCCTACATATCGTGCTGGGTCTCTTGATCGCACAGGACAACATCGACGAGATCGTGCACATCATCCGTTCGTCGCAGACCCCCGACCTGGCCAAGCAGGCCATGATCGAGCGTTTCGAGCTGAGCGACATCCAGGCTTCGGCCATCATCGAGATGCGCCTGCGCGCCCTGACGGGGCTGGAGTACGGCAAACTGACCGCCGAGCGCGACGATCTTACCAAGCTGATCGCCCACCTGAAGGACGTGCTGGAGAATGTCGGCATGCAGATGCAGATCGTCAAGGACGAACTGCTCGAAATCAAGGAGAAATACGGCGACGAGCGCCGTTCGGAGATCGTCTATGCCTCCGAGGAGTTCAACCCCGAGGATTTCTATGCCGACGACGACATGGTCATCACCATCTCGCACATGGGCTACATCAAGCGCACCCCGCTGGCCGAATACCGCACGCAGAACCGCGGCGGCGTCGGCGCCAAGGGCAGTGCTACGCGTGACGAGGACTTCATCGAGCATATCTACGTGGCTTCGATGCACAATACGATGCTCTTCTTCACCGAGAAGGGGCGCTGCTACTGGCTCAAGGTCTACGAGATCCCCGAGGGCGCACGCTCCTCGAAGGGACGCGCCATCCAGAACGTCATCCAGATCGAACCGGACGACAAGGTGCGCGCCTACATCAACGTCAAGCGCCTCGACGACGAGGAGTACGTCAACAACAACTATATCGTGATGTGTACCAAGGACGGTACGATCAAGAAGACCCGTTTGGAAGCCTATTCGCGGCCGCGCAGCAACGGCGTCAATGCCATCGTCATCCGCGAGGGCGACCAGCTCATCGAGGCGAAGCTCACCAGCGGCGAGGCCGAGGTGATGATCGCGGCGCGCGAGGGCAAGGCGATCCGCTTCAACGAGCGGACGGTGCGTCCGATCGGCCGTGTGGGCGCCGGCGTGCGCGGCATCTCGCTCGAAGAGGGCGACGAAGCGGTCGGCATGATTTGTGTCGAACCCGACAGCGGGCAGGACGTGTTGGTGCTCAGCGAAAACGGATACGGCAAACGGACCGATCTGGACGAGTACCGCATCACGAACCGCGGCGGCAAGGGCGTCAAGACGATCAATATTACCGAGAAGACCGGAAAACTGATCTCGATCCAGGCCGTGACTGACGACAACGATCTGATGATTATCAACCGGTCGGGTCTCACGATCCGCACGGCGGTGTCGCAGATCCGCGTGGCGGGCCGCGCTACGCAGGGCGTGCGGATCATCAACCTGCGCGAGGGCGACGCTATCGCCTCGGTAATGGCCGTTCCGGGCAGCGAGG
>OLPA01002314.1_pt1 | contig 14352 bp, 9 predicted proteins | sample 1672811 | NCBI WGS metagenome assembly OLPA01 (sample SAMEA3136726, study PRJEB25190) | human gut metagenome | biome: human gut; feature: human-associated habitat; material: faeces | place: Austria | collected 2013
TAATTATGAAAAACAGGCAATTGAAGTAAAGGTAGGTGAGGTCAGTACACAGTGTGCGATTCTGTGTAATCAGATCATCAAAGAAAATTATCTCAATGACTCCAGCTCACAGTCTGTGAACAGCAAGCTGGAGTTGTTGTCTAATGTATATGGCGGAAGAATGGTCATTGTAGACAGAGATCTGAAAGTAGTTGCAGATACCTATCATGTAGATGAAGGACGGACGCTGATCTCACCAAAGGTCGTGAAGTGTTTTAAGAACGGAGAAGTCACAAATTACCGCAGATACGGGCAGATGCTGGAAATGGCTGTTCCCGTAAAGAGCGCGGATGTCCCGCAGATTCAGGGAGCCATGCTTGTAAATATTTCAATCAGTGACATTATGGCAACGGTGGGAGAGCAGGAACAGATGGCGATGCTGCTCACAGGAATTATCGTTGCATTGTCTGTATTGCTTGCCTATGGCCTTTCTACGATTCTGGTCAAACCGCTGGCCAGTGTTACCAAATCCATCGAAGATCTTACTGACGGATATCAGAAAGATGAGATTTCAGTTCCGGATTATACAGAAACAGAGCTTATTACGGATGCATTCAATAAGATGCTTGCACGTATGAAAGTACTGGATGAATCAAGATCAGAGTTTGTTTCCAATGTATCGCATGAACTGAAGACACCAATGACTTCCATGAAGGTTCTGGCAGATTCCCTTGTCGGACAGGAAGGAGTTCCGGAAGAACTTTATCAGGAATTTATGCGTGACATTACAGCGGAGATTGACAGGGAAAACCGTATTATTACCGATCTTCTGACTCTGGTAAAAATGGACAAGAAATCTGCAGATCTTCAGATCAGTCATATGGATATCAATCAGCTTCTGGAGGATATCCTCAAGCGCTTGCGTCCCATTGCAGACAGGCGCAATATCGATCTGATCCTGGATTGCTTCCGCCCTGTGGATGCAGATGTGGATGAGGTGAAGTTTACGCTTGCCATCAGTAATCTGGTGGAGAATGGCATTAAATATAATGTGGATGATGGATGGGTGCGTGTGTCTCTGGATGCAGACCATAAATATTTCTATATAACAGTGGCAGATTCCGGTATGGGAATCCCTGAGGACAGTATAGAAAGAATCTTTGAGCGTTTCTATCGTGTGGACAAGTCCCATTCCAAGGAAATCGGGGGAACCGGTCTGGGACTGGCGATCACCAAGAGTTCTATTGCAATGCACCATGGAACGATCAAAGTATTCAGTAAAGAAGGAGAGGGAACTACATTCTCTGTGCGTATTCCTCTGTCTTATATACCGTCATAGGAGGTGCCATTGTGAAAAAGAAACTTTCAATCATTATAACAGCGTTAATACTAAGCATCCTTGCGGCCGGGTGTTCTGTGGAGATACATGAAGATTCGGGTAAACAGGATGCCAAATATTATCTGTACGATATCAGCTCTGATGAAACTCAGCTTCAGAAGGAAAGCTACTCTCCGGAGGAGACAACTGCAGACTATATGCTTAAGGATATGATGCAGCGGATGAACAGCCAGCAGACAGATTCGCAGAACCGGGTCAGTCTGCTTCCTGAAGGAGTACAGATGAATTACAGTGTAGAAGAGGACGTGCTGGTGGTTAACTTTAACAGTCAGTACAGCAGCATGAGCCGCGCCAGGGAATTACTTGTGCGGGCAGGTGTTGTGAAGACTTTCCTTCAGGTTCCGGGGATTAATTCTGTGCGTTTTACAATAGAAAATGAAGATCTGACAGATTCCAGGGGACAGGCTGTGGGAAATATGACTGCAGATACCTTTGCCGAGTTCACAGGAACTGAACCGGATGCCTATTGCAGCAATACCTTTACGCTTTATTTTACTGATAAGAGTGGTCAGAAGCTGGTAAAAGAACAGCGTACTGTGCGGTATAAACGCAGTATCCCCAAAGAGAGGATCGTTCTGGAACAGTTAATGAAGGGACCGCTGGAAAAAGGGCATTACCCCACAATTCCGGAGAATACGGAGGTTCTGAATGTGACCATAGCAGACAGGATCTGCTATGTGGCATTTGACGGAGTATTTTCTTCCTATGCGCTGGATGTATCGGAGAAAATACCGGTATATTCTGTGGTAAATTCGCTGCTGGATGCGCTGGATGCAGACAAAGTGCAGATTACGGTCGGCGGGAAGGACAGGCTGGATACCTTTGGTAAGAAGATGGAGCTGTATCATTTTTATGAAAGAAATGATAAGCTGGTAGTCAAGGAAAAAGAGTGATATTCATAAACGAAGAGGAGGCACAAAAGTGAGGAGACGCCCTGTGTGTATCCTGTGCATGCTTCTGGTTGTTTTTCTGTGTGTGACAGACTGGCTGGGATTTTCCCTGATAAGGGGGAATCCACTGCCACAGTCTGTGCAGACATGGATCAGAAAGCATCCGGAATCCACCATCTGCGGGGAGGTGGTCAGGTGCCGGGAGAATGAAGATTTTCAATCTGTATATCTTAGAAATACTTATCTTATTTACAATTCTGAAAAAGTTTCCATTGATAATATAAAGGTTTATTTAAAACAAAAAAAGAATCATAGCGGTAACAGTGATGTTGATAAACTTCTGGCAGGAAGTCTTGTTCTGGTGTCCGGAAAACTGGAAGAGGTGCAAAGTCCCACGAATCCGGGAGAATTTGACAGTAAAGCATACTATGGCTGCCAGAGGATCTATTATGTGATGAAGAAAGGAAAGATAAAGAAGCAGTCGCAGAGCCATTCTGTATATGGGCAGTTCCTGATCGATATGCAGCAGAAATTTGCAGGTATTCTGGAGAAGACCTGTGGAATGGAAGCTGGAGCGTTTGAAGCAATCGTGCTGGGAGATAAAACAAATCTGGATCCGGAGTTGAAAATGCGTTATCAGATGGCAGGAATTATACATATCCTGGCGGTTTCGGGGCTCCATATCAGTCTTCTTGGAATGGGACTGTATAATCTGCTGAAAAAAATCGGTCTGGGTATCTGGCCGGCAGGCCTGCTGGCGCTGGTGATCATGCTTCAGTATGGGATGATGACCGGAGGGACTGTTTCAACTATGCGGGCAGTATGTATGTTTTTACTTTCTGTAGGTGCAAAGATCGCAGGACGGATTTATGATATGCCTACAGGAATGGCGGCTGCGGCGATCCTGATCCTTATGGAAAATCCGGCGTATCTGCTTGATGGAGGTTTTCTGCTGTCTTTTGGATCGGTGATTGGGATTGGCTGTGTCTGGCCGTTAGTGCAGGAGGGGATGGATGTATTAAACCGGAAAAAACGAAGTGAGGTTAATGAGAAGGGAAAAATCAGAGATAAACTTCTGATGTCATTTCTGGCATCCGGAGTTGTGCAGCTTACCACACTTCCCATAGTGCTGTGGTTTTACGGAGAAGTGTCGGTGATGGGGATTTTTCTGAATCTGCTGGTGCTTCCTACTGTGGGGATTGTACTGGGAAGCGGAACTGCCGGTGCATTACTTGGATTAGTCACTGTCAGAGGAGCGTTTCTGGCTGTTGTTCCGGGCAGGATTATTCTGAGAGGATATGAGTTCCTGACAGTGCTGCTGGGGCGACTCTCGTTTTGTACATGGATCGGCGGAAAGCCGGAAGTGTGGCAGATCGTTGGATATTATCTGGTTCTGGCAACAGCGGTGTGGATGTACAGAGCGGGTGTGATGAAAAGTGAAAATGGTAAGATCTTTGCGTGGAAAATCCGGGCTGTATATGCAGGTATGGTATGCTTTGCAATTCTGCTGATCAGTTACAGACCGCATGAAAATTTCCGCATCGCCTGTCTGGATGTGGGACAGGGAGACGGAATTGTGGTGGAAATAGAAAACAGATGGAGTATCCTGATCGACGGGGGCAGTACGAATAAGAATGAACTGGGAAAATATCAGCTGCTCCCATACTTGAAGAGCAGAGGGATTTCCAGACTGGACGGAATTTATGTTTCTCACACAGATGAAGATCATATCAGCGGGGTGCGGGAACTTCTGGAATTTGTTGAGAAAGATCTGACTTCTCTGCGCATAGAGAATCTGATCTTGCCCAAATGGAGCGATATTCAGGAGAATAAAAATTATCGGGAGCTGACAGAGCTGGCAGAGTCAGCGGGAGTCCGGGTGCTTACTGTGAAAGCAGGAGATGAGATCAGATATGGAACTGTCAGACTGAAGGTTCTGTGGCCGGAGTCCACAGCATCAGGGAGGGAAGTAAATGAAGATGCGATGGTTCTGGAAATGATAAGCAAAGATTTCAAAGGGCTTTTTACCGGAGATATCGGGATGGTGACAGAAGAAAAACTGATACAGAATGGGTGTCTTGAAGATGTGGACTTCCTGAAAACTGCTCATCACGGTTCCAGATATTCTACAGGAGCAGAGTTTCTGGAAATCGTCAGACCGGAACTGGCTGTTGTTTCCTGTTCTGCAACAAACACATACGGGCATCCGTCGCCGGATACGCTGGAACGGCTGAAGAAGAGTGGAAGCAGAGTGCTGATCACCAGAGACTGTGGGGCGGTTACAATAGTCAATGGAAAATCTGTTTCTGTCTTTAACCGAATCAAGTAAGCCCCCTGTGGAGATGTGAAAAGCAATAAGCAGTAGGATTTTCAAAGTGGTTACGTTCACAGTAACTCAAGGCAAACAATGTTGTCATAATTATATACAGGTGTCTTGACACCTGTATATCCGGGGAGTATAATTGCACAGACAAACGAAAATCAGGCATGATGTGAGGAAAGAAAGATGAAAGAACATTATGATGTCATTATTGTGGGAACAGGGGCAGCCGGACTGTACTGTGCGCTGAACCTTCCGGAGAAAATGAAAATCCTGCTTATCACCAAGCAGGAGGCAGACCAGTCAGATTCATTCCTGGCACAGGGCGGAATCTGTATGCTGCGCGGCGAAGATGACTATGAAAATTATTTTGAAGATACCATGCGGGCAGGACATTATGAGAATAATAAACGGGCAGTAGATCTGATGATCCGCAGCTCCAATGATATTATCAGAGATCTTCTGCGTTATCATGTGGATTTTGCAAGGGATGGTCTGGGAAATCTGGCATTTACCAGAGAGGGAGCACATTCCCAGCCAAGAATTCTTTTTCATGAGGATATTACAGGAAAAGAAATCACACAGACTCTCTTAACTGCTGCAAAAATAAAAGAAAATATTGAAATTTGTGAATATATGACTATGGTAGACCTGATCTCCAAAGACAATACAGTCTGCGGAATCATTGCAATGGACCGGAATGACCAGGCATTTCCTGTTTATTCTCAGTATGTGGTTCTTGCCTGCGGCGGAATCGGCGGGCTTTTTAAAAACTCTACCAACTTTTCGCATATTGCGGGAGATGGTGTGGGAATTGCAATGAAGCACCGTGTGGAAATGGAAAATCTGGACTATATCCAGATTCATCCGACAACTCTCTATTCAAAGAAACCCGGACGGCGTTTCCTGGTTTCAGAATCAGTCAGAGGAGAAGGTGCTCTTCTGTATGATAAGAACGGACAGCGTTTTACAAACGAATTACAGCCGAGAGATCTGCTGAGCCAGAAGATTTTTACCCAGATGGAAAAGGATGGAACAGAGTTTGTATGGGAAGATATGCGTCCTCTGGGAGAGAAAACAATTCTGGAACATTTTCCTCATATTTATGAACAATGCGTGGAAGAAGGTTTTGATCCGAGAAAAGAGCCAATCCCGGTTGTTCCGGCACAGCATTATTTTATGGGTGGAATCAAGGTAAATCTGGGAAGCAAAACTTCCATGAAGGGACTTTATGCCTGTGGAGAGACAAGCTGTAATGGCGTCCATGGAAGAAACCGTCTGGCAAGTAATTCTCTTCTGGAATCTCTGGTCTTTGCAAGAAAGGCTGCAGATGATATGATATTTGGACAGACACCGGAATATGTGCGGGCAGATGCAATTGATATGAATATGTATGAAAGCAGAGAAGAACTGCTTAATGCCTGCCACGAAACCGTATTAAAAGAGATTGAAAGGATGAAAAAAAGTCATGAATAGTATTACAATGAAAATGCAGGCAGACAAGCTGATCCGTATGGCGCTTCAGGAGGACATTACCAGTGAGGATGTTTCCACGAATGCAGTGATGCGAAGCGCAGTAAAAGGAACCGTAGATCTGATCGCAAAGGAAGACGGAATCATTGCCGGACTGGATGTATATGCGAGAGTATTCCAGATTCTGGATGAGAAAACAGAGATCAGTTTCAACTTTAAAGACGGTGAGGCAGTAAAGAAGGGCGATCTTCTTGGAACAGTAACAGGAGATATCCGGGTGCTTCTTTCCGGAGAGAGAGTTGCCCTGAATTATCTCCAGAGAATGAGTGGTATCGCTACTTATACAAAACAGGTTTCAAAGCTTCTGGAAGGAAGTAAGGTAACACTTCTGGACACCAGAAAGACAACTCCGAACTGTCGTGTTTTTGAAAAATATGCTGTACGCATAGGCGGCGGATGCAACCACAGATATAATCTTTCTGACGGAGTACTGCTTAAGGATAATCATATCGGAGCAGCCGGAAGCGTAGCGAAAGCAGTGGCCATGGCAAAAGAATATGCACCATTTGTCCGTAAGATCGAGATTGAAGTAGAGACTATGGAACAGGTAAAAGAAGCAGTAGAAGCAGGAGCAGATATCATTATGCTTGACAATATGACACCGGAAATGATGAAAGAAGCAGTAGAGCTTATCGCAGGCCGGGCACAGACAGAATGCTCCGGAAATATCACAAAGGAAAATATCGCCAAAATCCTGGAAACAGGTGTGGATTTTGTTTCCAGCGGTGCACTGACACATTCTGCTCCAATCCTTGACATTTCCATGAAGAATCTTCATGCAATATAATAACATGGCAGCGAAGCTGTTTTGCAGCGGATAATTTGCTATAGGATTATATCGTGGAGAAAGGATGGGAAAGTATGAATACTGCTCAGAGAAGAACTGAAATTTTAAAGCTCCTTCAGCAGGAAGAAAAACCTGTGGCTGCCAGGGCGATGGCATCACAGTTTGGAGTAAGCAGACAGGTGATCGTGCAGGATATGGCTGTGATACGTGCATCTACACCGGGAATCCTGTCAACGACCAGAGGATATGTGTTGCAGCAGGATAAAGATATTGCATGCACCAGGGAATTTAAAGTACGCCATGGGCAGGAGCAGGCAGCGGAGGAACTGAATCTGATCGTGGACTGTGGCGGGCGGGGGAAAAATATCAGCATCAGCCACAGGGTTTATGGCCGTGTCACTGCAGAAATGGATATTCGTTCCAGACAGGATGTGAATGAATTTGTCCAGGCGATCAACAGCAGCCATTCCAGCGTATTAAGCAGTGCTACTTCCGGGTATCACTATCATCTGATAGAAGCATCCAGCCAGGAAAGGCTGGATCTGATCGGAGAACAGTTAAAGAAAGCAGGTTTCCTTGCACCACTTCAGCCATGGGAAAAGGAAAAACATCATAATATATAAGTAAGAAGGGATTCAGAAGATGACAATAGCAGAAATTCAGCAGGAAATCCTGCGAATGAAAAAAGAACAGGATATCTGTATTCTTGCACACGCATATCAGGGTCAGGAGATTCTGGAAGTGGCGGACTATACAGGAGATTCCTATGGCCTGAGTGTACAGGCATCCAAAAGAGACTGCAGCGGTGTGATCATGTGCGGCGTTCGTTTTATGGCAGAAACCTGCAAGATTTTAAGCCCGAAGAAGAGAGTATGGCTTGCTAATCCTGTAGCCGGATGTCCCATGGCAGAGCAGTTGGATCTGGAAGGTCTGCGTGAATTAAAAGCACAGTATCCGGATTATGCAGTTGTCGCCTATATTAATACAACTTCAGAACTGAAAACAGAATGTGACGTATGCGTTACGTCCTCATCAGCAGTTGAAATCTGCAAAAAGCTGGAGCAGGATAAGATTTTATTTATTCCGGATCCGAACCTGGGACATTATGTGGCGGAAAAGCTCCCGGAGAAAACTTTTGCATTTTATAAAGGCGGATGTCCGAGACATATCGTGGTCAGTGCAAAAGATGTAGAAAAAGCCCGCGCAACGCATCCGGATGCACTTTTCCTGGTACACCCGGAATGCCGTCAGGAAGTAGTAGAGCAGGCTGATTATGTAGGCTCCACCACAGGAATCATGGAATTTGCAAAGAAATCTGAACATAAAGAATTTATCATCGGAACAGAAAACAGCATTGTAGAGCATCTTCAGTTTGAATGTCCTGATAAGAAATTTTACCCGGTTGCAGTACAGCTTACATGCATGAATATGAAGGTTACCACCTTAATGGACATCTACAACTGCCTGAAAGGACAGGGCGGGGAAGAAATCTTCCTTCCGGAAAATATCATGGAAGGCGCCGGAAGATGCATTCACAGAATGGTGGAACTGGGCGGCTGAATAATAATCTGAAATTTTCTACTGGCTATTATGTCATGGAATTGATACAATAAAAGTAACGTTACTGAGAACAGTAACAAAGTAACTGCTCTGCAGTCTGATATCTTGGTATCTGTGAATAGAACAACAGATTGCTGAACAGTTACAGACAAAACAGCCTCAGGAGTAGAAAATTGAAAAACATACAGGCAGACATTAAATCAGGAAATTTTAAACAGGTGTATCTTCTCTATGGAGAGGAAGCATATCTGAAACAACAGTATAAACAGAATCTGGTAAAGGCACTGAATCCGGATGGGGATACTATGAACTTCAATCACTATGAAGGCAAGGGGATTGATGTAAAACAGTTGATCGACCTCTGTGAAACCATGCCATTTTTCGCAGAGCGCAGAGTTGTTTTGCTGGAAGATACAGGTTTTTTCAAAAATAAGTGTGAGGAACTGGCAGATTATATGAAAGAGCTGCCGGACTATCTGTATCTGGTTTTTGCAGAAACGGAAGTAGACAAGAGAAACCGCATGTACAAAGCAGTAAAAGCCTGCGGAAGTATTGCGGAATTTATCAGACAGGATGAAAAAACTCTGATGCGCTGGGCAGCAGGGATCCTGGGGAAAGCCGGAAAAAAGATCACCCAGAGAGACATGGAACTTCTGCTGACCAAAACAGGAACTGACATGGGGAATCTCAGGATGGAGATGGAGAAGCTTATCAGTTATACAGAAGGCAGGGATGTGGTGACTGCAGAGGATATTGAAGAAATCTGCACCACCCAGACAACCAACAGAATTTTTGATATGGTGCGTGCAGTAACAGAGAAAAATCAGAAGCGTGCACTGGAACTTTATTATGATCTGCTGACATTGAAAGAGCCACCGATGAGGATTCTGTTTCTTCTTGCGAAGCAGTATCGCCAGCTGCTGTTGGCAAAACAGTTTGCAGCAGCAGGACTTGCGCAGACGGAGATAGGCTCAAAACTGGGAGTGCCCGGGTTTGTTGTGAAAAATATCACAACATGTGCCAGAGCCTATACTATATCAGAACTGGAACAGGCAGTAAAAGATTTTGTGGATGCAGAGGAATCGGTGAAAACAGGACGCCTGGAAGATAAGCTGAGCGTAGAATTACTGATCATTAAGTACAGCAGTAAAGTAAAATAAGAAAAACGGTAACTGCCGGATATGCTGGCAGTTACAAAAGATAATAACAAAAAAGACAGCCACATGACGGTGATGGCTGTCCTTTTTAATCATAAGCTTATAATTAAAAATTCAATCTATAATTAGTCAATGCTGTTAACAGCTTTAGCTAAACGGGCAACTTTTCTTGCGCAGTTGTTTTTATGATAAACACCTTTGGATGTAGCTTTGCTGATTGTGGAAACAGCATCCTTTAATGCTACTTCTGCAGCTGCCTTATCTTTATTTGCTACTGCTGCTTCAACTTTCTTCATAGAAGTTTTAACTGCAGATTTGATTGCTTTGTTTCTTGCTGCTTTAGTTCTGTTTACTAAAATTCTTTTCTTAGCAGATTTAATGTTAGCCAATTCGTACACCTCCAATTTAATTCGATAAAATATTATTATACTCCTGTCATAGAAACAGACACGGGCGCTCCTATGAACATGCTTATATATATTATCTCAAATAATCTTCCTTGTCAATACATATTTCCATAAAAAAAGCTAAAAATAGATATAAAAGATTGTTATAAGAACGGAGTAAACAGTAACAAATATTGAATGAAATACGGAGGGAAAAGAGATGCTGGATAATTACGGAATAAGAACAGACCTGGCGCTGGAGGCAACCGAACGGTTTACAGAGGAAAACGTAGAAGTCCGGGGAGTGGAGATCCACGAAGATTATAATGAAGAGAAAGATATCCGTACCACTGTGGTAAAGATCACCACAGAAAACGGTGCCCGGACAATGGGACGGCCCCAGGGAAGCTATATTACGATAGAAGCTCCGGGGCTTTCTGTACATGATGAGGATTATCACAGAGAAATTTCCCTGGAAATCGCCCGTCATTTACAGAATGTGATCAATCTGGAGCGTGAGTTGTCCATTCTGGTAGTAGGTCTGGGAAATTCAGCAATCACAGCCGATTCCCTGGGGCCTCATGTGGTAGAAAATCTTCATATAACGAGACATATGATAAGAGAGTATGGCCTGCAGAGTCTTGGAAAAGAAAAAATGCACCGTATCAGCGGAATTATCCCGGGAGTAATGGCGCAGACAGGGATGGAGACATCTGAAATCATACAGGGAATCGTGGCAGAGACAAAGCCGGACATAGTGATTGCCATTGATGCGCTGGCAGCAAGAAGCACCAGACGCCTGAACCGTACAATTCAGATCACAGATACAGGAATCAACCCGGGTTCCGGTGTAGGCAATCACAGAGTGGGGCTTACAGAAGAAAATCTGCAGGTAAAAGTGATCGGGATCGGAGTACCCACCGTAGTAGATGCGGCAACTATCGTCCATGATTCCATGGCACACCTTCTGGAAGCTCTGGAAGAGGCAGAACAGAAAGAATTTCTGGAAGAAATGATATCTCCTCATCTTCACACCATGTTTGTAACTCCCAAAGATGTGGATGAGACAGTAAAATACTTGAGCTTCACAATCTCAGAAGGACTGAACATGGCGTTTGAGGAAATAGGCGGCTGACCGGAAAAGTGTTCCGTCAGTGTGAACAGGGTATAAATGGGAAAACATGGACATAGGATAAGTCAAGAGGTGATCCATGTGACAAACGTTCAGAAAGCGTTCTGCATTCTGCTTAGCATGTGCTTTTTTGCCACTCTGGCAGTATTGCCGGGGACATTTTTTACAGGAGAAAATGTGTACAGGCATCTGCCCCTGTACCGCTTTCTGGAAAAAAGAGCTCATATGAGTTCCTATGAAGATATTGAAACTTATAAAAAAATAGCAAGAGAAAACGGAAAATATCTGGGAGAGCGTGCACGGTCCGAACAATTGCTGGCAGAAAAAGGTGAATCTGAAGAATTACAGATATCAGAATCTACACCGGTACCGGAAAAAACAGCAATCCCCTCAAAAACAGTAAAATCAGCGAAAATATCAGAATCAGAACAAGCTTCAGAAAAGACAGAGAAGACACATAAGCCGGAAAAGGCAACTGTGTCACCGGAAAATCCTGAACCGGACAAATCACAGAAGCCGCCAAAGTCAGCAGCGCAGAATGTCCGGAATATTCAGGACAGTACAGAAACCATTGCTGCTGCAGTTCCTCATCCAATGATTGACCTGTCCCCCGAAAAACTGGCAGATTATAATTATCTTCTGGGACAATTCTATATCGTAGATTCCAACACAGAAGCAGATGCCGTACAGATCAATGCCGAAGATTTTCTGAAACAGGACTTAAAAATCACCAAAGAAACCGATACTCCTCAGATCCTGATCTATCACAGCCATTCTCAGGAAACCTTCGCAGATTCCAGAGAAGGGGAAGAATCCGATACGATTGTAGGAGTGGGAGATTATCTGACACAGCTTCTCACAGAAAACTACGGTTATCAGGTAGTCCATCTCAAAGAGCAGTTCGACATGGCAGGCGGTGAACTGGACCGCAGCGCCGCTTACGATTATGCCCGCGACTATCTGGAACCCTACCTGCAGGAAAACCCGGATATCCAGGTGATCATAGACCTGCATCGGGACGGCATCCCCGAAGACCGCCATCTTGTAACGGAAATCAATGGAAAACCCACAGCCCAGATCCTCTTCTACAATGGACTGAGTTATACGACATCCAAAGGTTCCCTGGATTATCTGCCAAATCCATACATACAGCAAAATCTGGCATTCTCCTTTCAGCTGGAATACCAGGCAGCCCAATACTATCCTCAATTTTACCGGGGAATTTACCTTGCAGGTTACCGCTACAATCTCCACCTCCGTCCCCGCTCCCTTCTTTTGGAAGCCGGAGCCCAGACCAACACTGTCCAGGAAGTAAAAAATGCCATGGAACCATTTGCCGACATTTTAGACAAGGTACTGCAAGGATAAATTCTATAGCAATTCCATAAAATAATGCAATCAAGACAGTTCAGCAGAGTGCGAAGGACAAGGAAGATACCTGCAGGCGTGCTGACGCACGGAAAAGATAATAATTACCAGAATGTTTCTGTGCGTCCCTGTAGATAAACAGATGACAAACCCTTGCTCCATATGCTATAATACAGAATTAGCAAACCCATCAATTACAGTATATAAGAAAGAACTCAGGAGGGAATTCCTTAATGATAGACCAGAGCAAAATCAGAAATTTCTGTATTATTGCACACATAGACCACGGCAAATCCACTCTTGCCGACCGAATCATCGAAATGACCGGCACTCTGACAGAACGTGAAATGCAGTCACAGGTACTGGATAACATGGAACTCGAAAGAGAACGTGGAATCACCATTAAATCTCAGGCAGTACGAATCGTATACAAAGCCAAAGACGGCGAAGAATACATCTTCAACCTGATCGACACCCCCGGCCATGTAGACTTCAATTACGAAGTATCCCGAAGCCTTGCAGCCTGCGACGGTGCAATCCTGGTAGTAGATGCAGCTCAGGGAATCGAAGCCCAGACACTGGCAAATGTATATCTTGCCCTTGACCATGACCTGGATGTCCTTCCGGTCATCAATAAAATCGACCTGCCAAGTGCAGAACCGGATCGTGTGGTAAATGAAATCGAAGATGTCATCGGCCTTGAAGCCCATGACGCACCAAGGATTTCTGCCAAAACAGGACTTAATGTAGAAGAAGTCCTGGAACAGATCGTAACAAAGATCCCGGCACCTCATGGCGATGTAGATGCACCATTAAAAGCCCTGATCTTTGACTCCATTTATGATGCATACAAAGGCGTTATCGTATTCTGCCGTGTCATGGATGGCCGTGTGAAAAGAGGCACCCAGATCCATATGATGGCAACTGGCTTCACCACAGAAGTTGTGGAAGTCGGATACTTTGGTGCAGGTCAGTTTATTCCATGTGAGGAACTGACAGCAGGCATGGTAGGATACATCACTGCGAGTATTAAAAACCTTGGTGACACTCGTGTAGGTGATACAGTTACAGATAAGGAAAGACCATGTGCAGAAGCACTTCCGGGCTATAAGAAAGTAAACCCTATGGTATACTGCGGATTATACCCGGCAGATGGTGCCAAATACGGTGATCTGAGAGATGCTCTTGAGAAGCTTCAGCTCAATGACGCCTCTCTGTTCTATGAACCGGAGACATCTGTAGCCCTTGGCTTTGGTTTCCGGTGTGGTTTTCTGGGATTGCTCCATCTTGAGATTATTCAGGAGCGTCTGGAAAGAGAATACAACCTTGATCTTGTGACCACAGCTCCCGGTGTTATTTATAAAGTATACAAAACTAACGGCGAAGTTATCAATCTGACAAACCCAAGCAATCTGCCGGATCCATCAGAGATTGAATACATGGAAGAACCGATTGTGTCTGCGGAGATTATGGTGACAACAGAATTTATCGGACCGATTATGGAATTGTGTCAGGACAAGCGCGGCGTGTTCCGCGACATGAAATACATCGAGGGCGGCCGCGTGCTGCTCAACTACGACCTGCCGCTCAACGAGGTCATCTACGACTTTTTCGACCAGCTCAAGAGCCGCACGCGGGGCTACGCCTCGTTCGACTATGAATTAAAGGGCTACCAGAAGAGCGACCTTGTCAAGCTGGACATGCTCCTAAACGGCGAACAGTGCGACGCGCTCTCCATCATCGTCCACCGCGACCGCGCCTACGCCCGCGGGCGCTCCATCGCCGAAAAACTCAAGGACGCCATCCCCCGTCAGCTGTTTGAAATTCCCATTCAGGCGGCC
>OLPA01002316.1_pt1 | contig 14345 bp, 13 predicted proteins | sample 1672811 | NCBI WGS metagenome assembly OLPA01 (sample SAMEA3136726, study PRJEB25190) | human gut metagenome | biome: human gut; feature: human-associated habitat; material: faeces | place: Austria | collected 2013
ACGCTCCCGTTCAAGGAGATTCAGATAAGCGCGGCGCAAAAATAGTATTGAAACGAAAGCGGCTCGTACCCTGTGCAAAGGCAGGATACGAGCCGTTCAGCTTTATGTCTTACACAGTTACGCCCTGAGGTCTGCATTCAGCCTTGCCTTGAGAGATCGTACTATGGCATTCATGGCGCCGCTTATGTCCTCATCTGTAAGGGTGCGGTCCTCTGCGCGGACGGTATAGGAGTAGGCCATGCTCTTCTTGCCCTCGGGTATGCCGGGGCCCCTGTACACGTCAAACAGTTCTACGTTTTCGAGTATCACCTTTACGGGAGACTGCTGTATGACCTTTACCACCTCGGCTGAGGTGACATTCTCATCTACCACCACGGCTATGTCGCGAGGTACGAGAGGATACTTGGGAAGCGCCTTGTAGGTCTTCTTCTCCACGCGCCTGTCAAAGAGCTTCTTCATGTTGAGCTCCGCGGCATACGCTGCCTGAGGAACGCTGAAGGCCTTACGCACATCTGGATGAATCGTTCCCATTTCACCTATTACTTCGCCGTTCACCAGCACAGTAGCCTTCTGTCCGGGCTGGAAGTACTCTCCGCCGCCTGTTACAAACTCTGCCCTGTCCTCTATTCCGAGGCGGCGCAGTATGAATTCCACGCAGCCCTTGAGGGTAAAGAAGCTCTCATCGCCGCCGCTCACTATAATGCCCAGCATTTTGCGCTCCTCGGGCAGGTCGGCATTATTGTCGAAATGTACGTTGCCCACCTCAAAGAACCTGCCGCAGCCGGTTTTGCGGTTGCAGTTGCGGGCCAAGGTGTCCAGCATGCCTGCCATGAGGGTAGTCCGCATGAGACTCTGATCTTCGCCGAAGGGGTTCAATAGCTTCACCGCAAGGCGCTTCTCGTCGTCCTCGGGTATGCGGAGAGCGTTAAGCGCGGCGGGGCCGGTAAAGTTGTAGTTGTACATCTCATAGCAGCCCATGGTGACGCACATATCCTTTACCTCGTCCTCGAATGCGGTTTCGGGGCTGAGGCGTCCGCGGAAGGTATCGCCCTTCATAAGGGTAGGCTCGATATTGTAATAGCCGTAGATGCGGCCGATCTCCTCGGCAATATCCCAATCGGATTCTATGCTGCTCTCGATATCAACCCTGTAATGAGGAACGGTTACAACCAGCTTTTCGCCGCTAACCTTGGCGGGAATATTTATGGTATCCAGCATTTTCACCATGTCCTCGGGAGCAATGGCAGTATTCAGTATAGCGTTTACGTGCTTCCAGTCCACGTTTATCACGCGCTCCTTGGTATCCACGGCGCATACGTCTATGCTCTCGCCTATAACCTTGCCTGCGCCCAGCTCATCCACGAGCTCAATTGCCCTGTTTATGGCGTCCATGGCATTGACAGGCTCTACCCCCTTTATGAAGCGTGCGGCGGCATCGGTAACGTGGCGCAGCTCACGGGTGGTATGGCGGATATTGCTGCCCTTGAAGGCCGCAGCCTCAAAGAGCACAGTCTTAGTATTCTCTGTTATTTCGGAGTTCTCGCCGCCCATTACGCCTGCTATGCCCACGCCCTTTATGGGATCGGCTATGAGCAGCACATCGGGAGAAACCTCCCGTTCCTTGCCGTCAAGGGTAACTACCTTCTCCCCTTCCTTGCCCCGGCGCACTATGATATGGCCGTCGGTTATACAGGAGAGATCGAACGCGTGCATGGGATGGCCGTACTCCACCATTACGTAATTTGTGATATCCACTATATTGTTTATGGGGCGAAGGCCAACGCTGCGCAGGCGCTTTTGCAGCCACGCCGGCGAAGGCGCGATGTTGATGTCGGTAACGGCTCTTGCAATGTACCTCGGGCAGAGGTCTGTATCCAGCACTTCCACGGAGGCGTAATCCGCGCTGTTGCCGGCACCCTTTATCTCCTTGATCTCAGGCTCGCGGAACTTCTGTCCCAGAGCGGCGGCGGCCTCGCGGCAAATGCCTATTATGCTCTGGCAGTCCGCTCTGTTTGGGGTAAGCTCTATATCGAATACCAGATCGTCAAGGCCTACGGCCTCCTGAATGCTCTGTCCCAGCGGATGCTCGCCCTGAAGCAGCATTATGCCGTATACCTCCGCGCCGGGGTAATCCGCCTCGGTAAGGCCCAGCTCTTTGCCGGAGCACAGCATGCCCAGGCTTTCAACGCCGCGCATATTTGTGGGGTGTATCACTATATCGCCCGCAAGGTGTGCGCCGTCCAGCGCTACCGGCACCAGCGCGCCCTCGTACACGTTAGTAGCGCCGGTAACTATGCATATGTTTTCTTCCCTGCCCACGTTTATGGAGCAGATCTGGAGCTTATCTGCATTGGGGTGCTTGGACAGCGCCTCTATCCTGCCTACTACGACATTGGTGATGCCGGGCATCTCGTCTTCTATATCGGCCACTTCAAAGCCGCGCCACATCATCAGCTCCACGAACTTCTCGGGAGTAACGTTAAAATCCACATATTCCTTTAACCATTTAAGCGGCAGTTTCATAGTAATTCGTACCTCCCTTTAGAACTGTTTGAGGAAACGGGCATCGTTCTCGTACTCGAGGCGGATATCCGTTATGCCGTATTTCAGGCTCGCTATGCGGTCCACGCCTACGCCGAAAGCTATTGCCTTCCACTCGTGGGGATCGAGGCCGCAGTTTTCAAGCTCATGTGGGTTGGTAACGCCGCAGCCCAGTATCTCCAGCCAGCCTGTGCCCTTGCAGAGACGGCAGCCCTTTCCGCCGCAGAGGGTGCAGGAAATGTCCACCTCGGCCGAAGGCTCCGTAAACGGGAAGTAGCTGGGGCGGAAGCGCATCTTCACGTCCTCGCCGAATACGGTATGTATGAAGGTGAGCAGCGTGCCCTTGAGATCTGCCAATGTCAGGTTTTTATCCACTACGAAGCCCTCCATCTGCATGAAAACGGGGCTGTGGCTTGCGTCCACTTCGTCTACGCGGAACACGCGGCCTGGCATTATGAGCCTGAAGGGAGGCTTGAGGTTCAGCAGCGCCCTCGCTTCCAGCGGGGAAGTATGGGTGCGCAGCACAACGCGGTCGTTTACATAGAAGGTATCCTGCATATCGCGGGCAGGGTGATCCAGGGGCAGGTTCAGCTTTGTGAAGTTATAATCGTCATACTCCACCTCGGGGCCCTCATATGTGGTAAAGCCCATGCCTACCAATGCGTCGCGAATAGCGCGGTAGGTCTGAGTCATCGGGTGCAGATGACCTTCGGGCTGGGCTATTTTACCGGGCTCGGTAACGTCTATGGCTTCCCGCTCAAAGCGCAGTTCCTGCATCCTTGCGGCGATCTCCGCCTTGCGCTCGTTGAGCTCTTTTTCAAGCTCCTTCTTCACGGCGTTCACAGACTGACCCACAGAGGCGCGCTCCTCCTTGCTGAGCTTGCCCATGGACTTGAGTATCTCCGTAAGGGAACCGCTCTTGCCAAAAACCGAAACGCTGAGGGATTCGATTTCGGATTCGTCCTTCGCGGCCTTCAGGCGCTCAAGTGTCTCCTGCCTGATCTTTTGAAGTGTCTCGTTCATCTTTCGCTTTCCTCCAAAAAAATATCGCGCCTTGTCCGAAGGGACGAAGGCGCGTTCGTGGTACCACCCTAATTTACCCCGCCATCACGGGGCCTTTAAAGCTGTATCGGGCACACCCGGCCCCGACTACGCACCCTTTCAGGCTTCACCGGGGCGGCTCCGGAGCGAACTCATGCAATGCGCCTTTGCAGGCCCCTCCCAGCTAACAGGGCCTTCTCTGCGGCGGAAAACGCTTTGCTTTTCTCCTTCAACGCCGTTTTATTTACCGAAGTATTTTACCACATTCGTTTTCATACTTCAAGCCGTGTATTCAAGCTATTTTACAAGCTTTTCCATGCGGTCCGCAAGGCCGCCTATGTCCTCCTCCATGTTCTTTGCCCTATCGGGCTCCGCAGAGAGCAGCTCGGTGGCCGCAAATATCAGACGCTTGAGTGACGCGCGTATATCGGCCGCCTGCTGTCTGCGCTGCTTTGCCGCTTCCGTTACCTTTTTTGTAGCGGTAGCATACACTTCGCCGGTACCCAGATCGAATTCTTCGAACATCTCCGGCACCTCGATGCTGTAGCCCTTTTCCTGAAGCTTGCCCTTCAGTGCGTTTATGGCCTTATCTTCGCCGTGTACAAGGAATATCTTCTTTGGGGTCTCGGGTATCTCGGATACCCATTCCAGCAGCTCGCTCTGATCCGCATGGCCTGAGAAGCCTTCAATCTGCTTTATCGCCGCATTTATTATGACCTGTACGCCAAGTATCTTTACCTTCTTTGCGCCGTCGGTTATTATCCTGCCCAGCGTGCCTACCGCCTGATAGCCTACGAACACCACCGTCGCATTTGCCTTATACAGGTTATTCTTAAGGTGGTGCCGTATGCGGCCTGCCTCGCACATGCCAGATGCGGATATTATTATGTTGCAGCCCTCGAGATCGTTTATCTCCATGCTCTGCTCCACCGTCTCAGCTATGTGCAGGTTGCCAAACTCAAACAGGTCGCCGCTTCTGGTCAGCGCCTTAGTCTCGTCATCGTAGCAATCCGCGCCGCAGCCCGCGTATATGCGTGTGGCCTTTATGCCGAGAGGGCTGTCAATATATACCGGCACCTTCTCAAGGCCGGGTACTGTACCATTTACGAGAAAGCGCTTGATATAGTACAAAAGCTCCTGGGTACGGCCCACGGCAAATGCCGGTATGACTATATTGCCGCCACGGGCTATGCCTTCCCGCAGTATCTCCGCAAATTCCTTCTCCTTTTCGTCGTCGGTGCTGACTGTGTGCAGCCTGTCGCCATAGGTGCTCTCCAGCACGAGGTAGTCCGCGCCCTCCGGGCTTTCGGGATCTTTTATTATTGGCCTGTCGTCGCGGCCTATGTCGCCTGAGAATACTATGCGGGTCTTTTTGCCGCCCTCAGTCACCCATACCTCTATGGCGGCGGAGCCCAACAGATGTCCAACGTCCGTAAACCTTGCCTCCACGCCGGGGCATATCTGTATGATGCTGTCATACCTTACGCCCTTAAAGAGCTTGAGGGAGTTTTCGGCGTCCTGAGCGGTATAGAGAGGCTCTACAAGGGGCTTGCCTGCCCGCTCATTTTTGCGGTTCTGGTATTCAGCGTCCTGCTCCTGTATGTGGGCGCTGTCCGGCAGCATTATCCCGCAGAGCTTTGCTGTGGCCTCGGTAGAGAATATCGGGCCATTGAAGCCGCGCTTTACCAGCAGCGGCACCATGCCGGTATGGTCTATATGCGCGTGGGTTATGAGCAGCGCCTTTATATCCGAAGGTATAAAGGGAAAATCCCCCTCGCCGTAATCGGTATGCGCGTCTTCGCCCTGCCGCATTCCGCAGTCCACAAGTATGCTTCCGCCCTCGAAGGTTATCATGTGGCATGAACCCGTAACAGACCTGGCCGCACCGCAGAATCTTATCTTCATACTAATTCAGAACGCCTCCCGTTTGCTAAGAAAATTATATCCGATAATCATTATGGCTATATTAACGGTTCCATTATAACATATTATTTATCCAATTGGGCGGGTTTGCCAAAAATTCAAAATGCGGTCGTCCGGCATATCCGGGGACCGCATATGAAACACATTATATTGATTACTTGCCGGCTCCGCAGCACTTCTTGTACTTCTTGCCGCTGCCGCAGGGACATGGATCGTTGCGGCCGGGCTCCGCCGTCTTTACGAACATCTTGGAGGTGCGGAACTCTTGGGTTATCTCCTTGCGGCGCTCGGGGGTAAGGATAGGTTCCCACTCCTTGAGGGTGTACAGCCACTCCGCCTTGCAGTCCAGCATATTGTAGTAAAGCTTTTCAAAGTCGATATCCAGAGTTACCTTGGAGCCGCTCTTGAGGCTGTCCAGCTTTATCTCCTTCTTGAGGCTGCTGTTGATGCCGTCTAAAAAGCCCACAAAGGTGACCTCGTCCATGTTGAATTCCTTGGCAAGATCGGAAAGCTTGCCCTCTACCGTATTGGTATAGTCACCAAGTATCTTTTTATAGTTTTCGGTTTCCGCCGCGAAGTATTCCTTCCAGAACTTCCTCGCAACGCCGGGCTCCTGCTCCTGTACCTGGTCGCAGATTCCCTGCCATTCGCTGTAAAGGCTCATTTTGTTTCTCCCATTTTATATTTATTTTTGTTCCTCATGTATGAAAGCACAAATCCCCATGTCCTGTCAAGAAATTCTTTTATTTTTCTTTTTTCTTGATCGCCCTGTATTTAGCTACCCAGCCCTCCTTGTTTTCCTGGCGGGTGCGTGCAATGGCGAGAGTGCCGGCAGGTATATCCTCGGTTATGACCGATCCTGCGGCGGTATATACGTCGTCCCCTACGGTGACCGGCGCAACCAGCGCTGTCTGGCAACCAAGGAATACGTTATCGCCCACCTTGCAGCGATGCTTTTCAAAACCGTCGTAATTTACGAACACCGTACCGCAGCCCATGTTCACGTGGCTGCCCACGTCGGAATCGCCCACGTAGGTAAGGTGCGCCACGGAAGTCTTTTCGCCTATGGTGGAGTTCTTTATCTCAACAAAGTTGCCTATCTTGCAGTTTTTGCCTATGTGTGTATTGGGCCTGAGCCTTACATAGGGGCCTACCCTGGCGCCGTCGTCCACTACGGCATCTATGGCCACAACGGCCTGCATATCGCAATTATCGCCTACCACGGTATTATCAAAGCGGCAGCCATTGTATATCCTGCAGCCCTCGCCTATGACAGTCCTGCCGCTCATGTATACGTCGGGGTATATGACTGTGTCCATGCCTATTCGCACGTCCGCGTCGATATATGCCGATTCGGGATCTATAAATGTGACGCCCTTGCGCATGAGGGAAGCGTTTATCTCTCTGCGCAGTATAGCGTTGCAGCACCACAGATCCTCCCTGTCCGCTATCTCCATGCCCTCTATATAAGGTGCGTACACATCCACCACCGCCATGTTCTTCTTTCGGAGGCAGGATACGTAGCTCTCTATATCGCTCGCGTCCATCTTAAGGCACTCTCTCAGCACGCTTATTTCAAAGCAGTACGCCGGGGATATCAGCGTATCCTCGTCGTCCGAAAAGCATATGAGTCTGGAGGCTGAAAAGCCCTTTGCGGCCTCCACCAGCGCCGCCACAGTGCGGTCGGTTATAAGAGGCATATTTCCCGCCATCACCAGCACATAGCCGGTATCCGCGTTTACCGCGCTCACGCCGGCCCTGAGGGCGTCCACCCTGTTGCCCGGCACGTTCTGCTGATAAGCGTAGGTGCAGTCCTTGCCGAAATAATCCTTTACGCTTTCCCCGTCAAAGCCCAGCACAACTATGGGTCTCTCCGTGATATGCTGCTGAACGCTGCGCATTACCCAACCCAGCATGGGCCTGCCGCACAGGTCATGCATTACCTTCTGCTTTTTGGACACCATTCTTTTCCCCTCGCCTGCTGCAAGCAGAATGGCGGTAGTAGCCTTTGCCATTGATATAAGCTCCTTCCTCTGAACAGATTTGTTTATTTAGATTTGACCGTTTCCGACAGCACGCGGCCTATGGACTCGTGTATGACCAGATCCGCCCTTTTGTCATAAGGCGTTTCACTCTTATTTATGAGCACCAGCCTGTTCCCGCGGTAATAGTCAATAAGCCCTGCAGCCGGATAAACAGCCAGCGACGTGCCGCCAACTATGAGCATATCCGCTCGCATTATGTGAGTTACGGCGCCCTGAAGCACGTCGCTGTCCAATCCTTCCTCATAAAGCACTACGTCCGGCTTTATCACGCCGCCGCAGCTGCATCTCGGCACGGTATCCATATCCATTATATCCTCGGCGGAATAGAATTTGCCGCAATTCATGCAGTGGTTTCTGTATATGCTGCCGTGGAGCTCATATACGTTTTTGCTGCCGGCCCTGGTGTGCAGGCCGTCGATATTCTGGGTAACCACCGCTGTAAGCTTGCCCTCGCGCTCCAGCTGGGCAAGAGCCAGATGGGCGGCATTGGGCTGTACGTCTGTCACAAGCAGCGCGCTTCTGTAATACTGGAAGAAGCGCTCGGTGTGCCCCATGAAGAAGCTATGGCTCAGCAGCGTCTCAGGACGTTCGCCGAAACGGCGTATAGCGTCGTATATGCCGTTTTCGCTGCGAAAATCCGGTATTCCGGATTCCGTGCTCACCCCCGCGCCGCCAAAGAACACTATGCGGCCGGAGGATTCTGTCATATTCCGCAATGCTTGGATATAATCTTCCATCTTTCGCACTCCTATGCGCAAAAAGCTTCCCCTGCATAGCAGGGGAAGCAATTCTGCAATTCTACATTAAAAGCACCCAAAGCGCTATGAGCACTACGCCCGGCACGCCAAGCAGCCCGACCAGCAGCGCCGTAAGGGCGGTTATAGGCAGCGTAAAGCCGACCGCGCTGCCGATTATGTTTATAACCAGCAGCACGATAGCGCCCATAACGGCGTTTATCACCAGCTTGAAAAGTATCTTGAGGGGCCATGCGAAGATCTTGCATATGACCCACACCATAAGTATACCTATCCCAAACATGATGAGCGTTTCCAGCATTATATTTCTACTCCCTGTATTTACGCTCCTCTGCATAGCGCTTGAGGAGCAGCATGTATTTCCTTCTCGCAGCCTCCATCTCGAAAACCGCGTAATCCACAAGGTCGGTATCGGATACGCTCTTGAAGTACCTTTCGGCCTCCTGCCACTGTTCCATGGCACGGCGTATATCCTCTGTTTTGCCCTGTTCCCTTTTCTTTTCCTTCAAGCCCAGAAGCATATTGTCTTATCCTCCGTATATGTATTTTCCATATACGGAAAAGTATGCACATTTATCCGGGTTTATATAATCCCACACTTATCCATAAGCTTTACCACGTAATACACGAGGGCGGTATACAGCGGTATCATCACCGCCTGATTTATTAACCTCGCATATACAATCTGCCACGGGGACCCGTAGAGCCACATGAGCAGCAGCGTATTGAGCACCACACTGCAAACCGTCTGTCCTGAAAACACAGCTGCGAATATCCGCTTCAGCGTAGGCTTCTGGCCCTTTACGAAGAACATACCGGGGATCACCCCGAAAAGCGCCCCTATTACTGTGAACCACGGCATATAGGCCCCTTTGGGGAATATCAGCGCCTGCAAAAGATCCGTCAACGCCCCTACCGTTCCGCCGTACAGCGGCCCATACAACACCGCCGTCACTATTACCGGCAGCACGCCTAAGCCTATCTTCAGCGTATAACTGCCCAGCGGCATCGCCGGTATGCTGAGCAGCCCTCCCAGCACCACGCCCAGCGCCGTAAACAGCGCGCAAAAAGCGAGCCGTCTTGTCCTTGGGTCTACGTTTGCGCTGTTCCTTGTCTTTTCCATAGAACTTACCTCCTTTGATAGTTTTCACCACATAGAGGAGGCAGTTCTCCTTTATGCAGCAGCGGGATGCGGATGCCGCACCGTAAGCCATCTGGCTTTTCGTCCCCGGGACAACTCCCCGTCCCCGGAGCACTGAGTCCGAAGCAACTATCCTGCTCTGCCTCGGAACAACGCGCGGCGTCCTACTCTGCGCCTTTTGACTATTCAATTGTTTTTTGCCTTTTGGCTTTATTATTCTACACCTAACGCGTCAGTATGTCCATATTATGATTTACGCCGCGATATGGTCGGCGTCGAGGATATATGTGGCCCTTATCTTCTCGCCCATGGTATCGCTGTCGTTGAAATTTAAATACAGTATCTCCGGTGAATCGCCGGGGAATATTGCTGTGGTTGGCATATCCGCCACTCTGCGGTTCTTGCCCTCAGCCAGATCATACACCCAAAGCGTATACGGATACTCATCGTTATTGGAGCTGCCCTCCTCGGCGTTCTCCTCGTCACCCGACAGCCTGTTCTCGAAGTAATACAGCCTCGAACCGTCCCTGGACCATACGAATTCCTGAGCGCCGAACTCGTTGGATACAGGTATGCTGTTGCCTGAATCCATTTCGTATATCCTGAGCTTTTCGCTGCCTGTGCTGGATGCCGCAGCCCCGCTCTCCGCGTTTATAGCCATATATTCCTTGTTGCCGGAAAGAGCAAACAGGCTTCCGTAGGTGAACTGCCTGCGCACGCCGCCGTCGCACTTTACCCTGTATATCATATCGCCGTTCTCCATGTCACCCTGTACGAAGTATATGCGCCCGTCTGCAAAGGCTATGCTGCCCTCATCCGCGCCGTTCTTTTCCACTATGGAATGGCGCTTGCTCTCATCGGGTACGTCAAAGTCGTACTGATGTATGGTCATGGAATCGGTGCCGCTTACGGCGTAAATCGTAGTTCCTATATCGTCCCACGTATAGGCGCTTACCGAGTCCCCAAAGCCCACATCTGTAAGGTCGGTCAGCACTTCCTCGGCCTCCACGTCTATTATGTAAAGGTTGGTAGCTTCCGCCGCCCGCTCAAGGATCGCAAGCTTTCTGCCATCGGGAGAAAACTCCGCGCTCTCTATGGTTTCGAAGCCATAGTCCATGAATTCCTCGGATGTGCCGTCATCATTTCTTATGTACAGTCTTTCGCCGGTATAGTCGCCCGAAGCGTCCTTTTCCTTTATGCGTTTTGTATAAAGTGCGCCGCCTCCCGCGCGTTTCGGTATTTGTGTCAGATACCACCCATCGGGTATGAGCACCTCTGCGCTCTCCACATTGCCGTCCGTGCTGCGCAGAACATTTTGGGAATAAGCGGCTTTGTATACAAGCGTATCGTCATACTGGGGCAGCTTATGCTTATCCGCCTCTATTATGGTCCACTCCTCCTGGACGGCGGAGATGTTTTTATCGACTATGTCTTTAATAAACATCTCGGCTGCTATGTCTGAATCCATAACGCCTGATATAAGCAGCACGTCGCACTTATCCGCGTCCAGCGTAGGGGTAAGGCCGTCAGCAGTCAGCTTGCCCTCGCAGTAGTCGTCATAGGCGTTGGCCGTAACCTGATACTTTGGATTTTCCTTTTTCTTTTTCTTTTTTTCCGCCTCCGCCATGGGCTTGATCTCTATCTCCAGCACATTGCCGCTGGCGAAGGCCTTGAACGCAGGATCGGCGGAAAGCTGAAAATATATGCACGCCTTCTTCTCCTCCATAATTCTATGCACGAAAGCGCCTTGGACACAGCCCGCATATTCAGTTTCCGTCCGGGCAAAGTCAGCATACTCCAGGTCGTTGAACTCCACCGCCAGCCTTGAAGGGTAGCCCAGCCTGTATACCTTATACGCCGGTACCGTAGAAGCCTCCGCCTCCTCGCTGCTGCCGCTCATACGGCTGCCCACATAGAACTCCAGCCTTATGCGCACACCGTCGCCCTCGGAGGACACGGTAACAGACTTTGCGTTGGCGTTCTGAAGGGCGGCGCCGCCCGCAAGCTCCCCGTCCGTACAGTAGCCCTTGTAGGGATCCTCCTTTGCTTCGCAGCCTGCCGCAGATATTGCGGTCATTATAAGTATGAGCGCCATAAGCGCCGCGATTATACGATTCACGGGCTACCTCCATAAACGGTTTTATAAAACTTTAGTTGATTATACCACGGGCAGTATATTTCGGCTATGTGCCATATATAATTTAAAGTTTGTTTATAATTATCATTTGAAAAGTGTTTCATTCCCCATTGCAATTTGGTATAATTATCTTCGAATAGATATGCAAAGTCAACGGCGGCGGCTGCAATATGCCCCCTTGTCCCTTGACCACAACCTTGTAGGAGGATTTTTATATGATATGTAAGGTATGCGGCACCAACAACGAGGATTACCTCGAGTACTGCAAAAAGTGTTCCGCTCCCCTGCACGGCAGCGACAATGCCGATAACGGCGCAGAGGCTCCCGCCTCCCCCCGCAGCTTCGTTCGCTCCCCCGTATGGGCAAAACCCGAATTCAACGCCAATACTATTTCAGAAAACGATATACCCGCGGACTTTTTGAACGGCAAAGCCGAGGAGACGGTTCAGCCCGCTCAGCCCGTTCAGCAGCCCCGTCAGTCCGCAGTACAGTCCTGCCCCGTCTGCCCCAAGTGCGGCGCACGGCTTATTGAAGGCCAGCGTTTCTGCAACTCATGCGGCGCAAGGATAGGCGACGCCGTATCTGCCGCGGCAGTATCCGCAGCTTCTTCCGCCTGGTCCGGTTCATATTCCGCCCCCCAGCAGCCAGCCCAGAGCGGCATAAAATATGCCGATCCCATAGACGACAGAATGTTCTCTTATGACTACACGGAGACCGACGACAGGCGCAGCAAGCGCGCCGGCGGCAATAAGAAGGCTGCTCCGGCACAGCGCCCCGTCTCCCGCACCGCTCCGCGCGCCTCCGCCCCCAGGAAGAGCACGCCCTCCCGCCGCAGGAGGAGCAGCCTCAACATCAAGCTTCTGGCCATGATACTTGGCGGCATACTGCTGCTTGGCGCTATCGTATTCGGCGTGATCAAGCTCGTAAGCGGCGGCATAGGCTCCGGCAAGTCCTCCATCACCGGCGAAGCAAAGATCGAGGAGACTACCACTGCCTCCGGCGATAAGGCTTACAACATCACCGTGTACGCCAAGAAGAAGAGCATAGTGCGCTTCGAGGGAGGCTCCATTGTAAAAGAGGAACCCATATCCGGCAAGTCCGTCACCTTTGGCATTCCCGAGCAGCTCTGGATCCCCAGCGAGCCTGTGGATCCCGATGAGCTCACCGCAGACGGCTACCTGGCGGTTACACCAAATATTACCGTCATAAATAAGAAGGGTGAAAGCGAACCCGTTACCTTTGCCAACCCCATACTTATAAGCATACCGGTCATAGACATGACTGTTACCAGCCCCAACACCGAGAATTTCTCGGTCAGCAACCCGGTCGTTGAGATAGCGGGCGTTGTGCAGGATACGACCGCCGGCATATACGTAAACGATGAGGCCGTTCCCGTGGATGAGACAGGCTCCTTCACCTATACCTACACCATAACCGAGGCCGGCACCACCACCCTCAACATAGAGGCGCGCAAGAACGGCTACGCCATCAACCGCAAGACCTTCACCGTCGACTACAACACAGCCGGCGGCGCCACACCCACAGGCGGCGGCAATGCAGCAGCCACGCCTGCCAACGTGGGCGATGCAAAGTCCATCTACTACGCCAACACCGACGGCGTAAACGTCCGTGCCAACGCGGTCGATACCTCCGACGTACTTGGCCAGCTGGGCGGCGGCGATAAGGTCTACGTTATAAGCGCAGACAGCAACGGCTGGTATAAGATCGCCTACAATAACACCACGGCTTACGTATCCGGCAAGTACCTCACCAAGGTGAGCGACATCGCCTCCTATACCACCACCAACGCTACCGTAAACACCGACGGCCTCAACGCAAGGCTCGAACCCAGCACCAGTGGCACCGCTATGATGCAGCTGTCCAATGGCACCACGGTCGCCTTCGTTAAAGACATGGGCAGCGGCTGGAGCATGATAGAGTACAACGGCAAGATACTATTCGTATCCCAGCAGTACATCACCAAGAACTGATTTAAAGATACTTTACATGGGGCGGCGGAAACGCCGCCCTGATCTTTACCCTGAAATGAGGAGCAGACAGCATGAAGCTTTGGGGAACCGTTCGTAAGAACAATGAAATAATACGACAGCACACGATCGAATACGCTGGGCTTACGCGCGGCATGGCAGACGAATGGGACGAGCTCATAGGCCCGCTCTGCCACGAGCTTGATCTATCCCGCCCCGTTATGCTCAAAAAGCATTTAAAGGAGCTGGAGGACTTCTCCCGCGTGGTGTTCCGTGCAGACGACTTTATGGAGCCGGTAGATTTCGATAAGTTTGAAATAGAAATATTTTATCCAAAGAAAAAATAAAAGCCATTATTTTCCTTGTATTATGTGTATCCTGCCGGGCAGAATAAGCCCATCAAAGCAAAGGAGTTTTAAGGAGACATCATATGGATACACTGGCACTTATACTCGTCATCATAGGCGCGCTGAACTGGGGCCTGGTGGGCCTCTTCCAGTTTGACCTTGTGGCCAGCCTCTTTGGCGGCATGAGCGGTACCTTCGCCCGCATTATCTATACGCTTGTAGGCCTTGCAGGAGTATGGGGCATATCGCTGCTGTTCCGTCGTGACGGCATACGCCACCACGATGACAGTGCAGACTGACACTTACGCAAAATAAAAAGGCGCTCTATGCGCCTCTCAGAGTGTCAAAAAAGTGGCTGAACGCCACTTTTTTGAGTTTTTTCATCCGGTGCTTGCGCCTATGGCGCGGCCAGCACCGAATGCAGGGA
>OLPA01002321.1_pt1 | contig 14326 bp, 18 predicted proteins | sample 1672811 | NCBI WGS metagenome assembly OLPA01 (sample SAMEA3136726, study PRJEB25190) | human gut metagenome | biome: human gut; feature: human-associated habitat; material: faeces | place: Austria | collected 2013
GAGAAATAATAAAATGAAGGCAAAAATAAAGATGTTCTTTGAAACCAATGAGAACAAAGACACAACATACCAGAATCTCTGGGACACATTCAAAGCAGTGTGTAGAGGGAAATTTATAGCACTAAATGCCCACAAGAGAAAGCAGGAAAGATCTAAAATTCAACCGGCTTTCTCGACAGACTGTGAACAGCGTGACCCAAGGGTCACGCTGTTCTTACTTTTATTCTGCTTTTTCTTACTTTGCCGCTTCCATGCCGGCCATAAGCGCCTTCTTGTTTCCCTCCAGGAACTTCAGTTTGCGCTCGCCAAGCTCAATGCGGATTGCCTCAACCATCTTATCCACACTGACAATATCGGCCTTAGCCATCATGGCACCCAAAATGGCGACGTTTGCGCCCTTGGGGTTACCGACCTGCTCGGCAATGCCGTTGGCGTCGCAGTAGACAACCGTGATGTCATCCCGAACAGACTTGCGCTCGATGATGGAGCTGTTGACGACCAGCAGGCCACCGGGTTTGACCTTGCTCTCAAACTTATCAAGGGAGGGCAGGTTCATGGCTACCACAACGTCGGCCTTGTCAACCAGCGGGGAGGCAACCTCCTCGTCGCTGACGATGACAGAGCAGTTGGCAGTGCCGCCGCGCATTTCAGGGCCATAGGAGGGAAGCCAGGAGACATGCTTGCCGTCAAGCATGCAGGCCATTGCCGTAAATTTGCCGATCAGAAGCATGCCCTGACCGCCAAAGCCTGCGAAAATAAACTGTTTCGTCATAATTATTCTGCAGCCCCCTTATCTTTATGTACGCCCAGAGGATAGTAGGGGATCATATTCTCTTCAAGCCACTTCATTGCCTCCACAGGATTCATACCCCAGTTCGTGGGGCAGGTGGAGAGCACTTCGATAAGGCAGAAGCCCTTGCCTTCCATCTGGTACTGGAATGCCTTCTTGATGGCTTTCTTGGTTTTGAGGATGTTGGCGTTGGTATCCACGGCGCAGCGCTCGATATAATAGGAGCCGGGGACCTGAGCCAGCATTTCGGAAACTTTGATAGGAGCGCCGCACCAGCTCTCGTCACGGCCATAGGGAGAGGTGGTGGTTTTCTGGCCCACCAGGGTGGTGGGGGCCATCTGGCCGCCGGTCATGCCGTAGATGGCGTTATTGACAAAAATGGTGCAGATCTTCTCGCCTCTGTGGGCAGCGTGGACGATCTCCGCGGTGCCGATGGAAGCCAGGTCGCCGTCGCCCTGGTAGGTGAAAACCAATGTGTCGGGCTTGGCGCGCTTTACGCCTGTGGCAACTGCGGGAGCGCGGCCATGGGCAGCTTCCAGCATATCGCAGTTAAAGTAATCATAGGCAAAGACGGAGCAGCCGACGGGAGCCACGCCTACAACATTGCCTTCCAGATTCATCTCTTCAATGGCCTCGGCAACCAGGCGGTGTATGATGCCGTGGTTGCAGCCGGGGCAGTAATGGAACTGCTTATCGGTCAGGAGCTTGGTCTTTTCAAATACAACGGACATTTATTTACCCTCCTTCATTGCGAGGATCTTGTTCTTGATCTCTTCCGTGGTGGGGAACTGGCTGCCGCAGTGGCCCAGGAACTCCACGGGCTTTGCGCCGTTGATTGCAAGCTTTACATCCTCAATCATCTGGCCTTCGTTGACCTCTACGTCAAGAACAGCCTTCACGCCCTCGCGGCAAACAGTCTCCGCCAGGTGGGTGTAGGGGAAGGGCCATACGGAGATAGGACGGAACAGCCCGGCCTTTACGCCCATTTCCCGCAGCTCGTCGATGGCGGACTTGGCAATACGGGCAACGGTGCCGAAAGCGGCAATGACAAACTCGGCATCCTCCGTCTTGTAGTTTTCCCAAAGCTGCTCGTTGGCGGAAGCTTCGGCGTAGACAGCCTGAAGGCGGTCATTATGTACGGCCAGGTCCTCGGTGTTGATGTAGAGGGAGTTTATCGTGGCTCTCTTTGCGGGGTCGTCACCGGGCTTCCAGCCGGTGCAGGCCCAGGGCTTCTTCTCGGGGTCGACCTTGAAGTCAACCATCTCGGGCATCTCAACCGGCTCCATCATCTGGGCGATGATGCCGTCGGCCAGGAAAAGGACGGGCATCCGGTACTTCTCCGCCTTTTCAAAGGCGAACATCATAATATCGATTGCTTCCTGCACCGAGGAGGGGGCGTAGGTCAGCAAATGGTAGTCGCCGTTTCCGCCGCCCTTGACGCCCTGAAAATAGTCGCCCTGAGAGGCCTGGATATTGCCCAGACCGGGGCCGCCGCGCATAACGTTGAGAATGACGCAGGGAAGCTGGGCGCCGGCGCAGTAGGAGATTCCCTCCTGCTTCAGGCTGATTCCGGGGCTGGAAGAAGAGGTAATAACGCGCTCGCCGGTACCGGCCGCACCGTAGACCATGTTGATGGCCGCAACTTCGCTTTCAGCCTGGAGGAAGCAGCCTCCCACCTCGGGCATACGGGCGGACATGTACTCAGGAATTTCTGTCTGCGGGGTGATAGGATAGCCGAAGAAGAACCGGGCGCCGGCGCGAATGGCGGCCTCCGCGATCGCTTCGCTACCCTTCATAAGAGTCAATGCCATTTTCTATTCCTCCTTAATCCTTTTCTATGCGGATTGCCACATCGGGGCAGGTACGTGCGCAGGAAGCACAGCCTATGCAGGCTTCGGGTGCAACTACCTCTGCGGGGTGGTAGCCCTTTGCGTTGAGCTTGGTTCTGGAAAGGGCGAGAACATTCTTGGGACATGCCCTTACGCACAGGCCGCAGCCCTTGCAGACAAGCTCGTTGATTGTCACCTTTACCATGATTCTACCTCTTTTCTATTATTGATTTCTGCTTTAAATATAAAACCGCAAAGCGGGGTACGACATAGTTATGTTTTTCAGTCACTCAGGCCCTTGATCCAGCTGTCCCAGTCCCGATGCATATAGGTGTCTATGGCGATGGGGGTGCCGATATATTCGGGGTCATGCCCTTCGGAGAGAAAGATATCCAGCATTTCCCTGCGGCCGGAAGTGTATTTCACCGGAATGCCGCTTATCTGGGAAACCTGCTTTATCATCTCGTAACCGTCCCGCAGTTCGTCGGGCCCGGTCATCTGGGCAAGGTTTGTGTTATTTATCATGCCGGTTATCTTAAGCCGGGAATAGATCTGCATCTCCTCCTGCAGATGGAGGATGCGCTCCACCGTCCCGGCCAGCGGGCGGCGGATGTTGATAACGTTGAACACCTCAAGAGAGCCCGGCTCAAGCTCCATAAAGTCCTGATGGTAGCGGCCCAGTGCCGTGGCGCCCACCGCGTCCCCGCCGGCATCAAAAATGACGGTGTCCCAGTCCATAGCAAAGGCAGAGGCCACCTCCGCGGGAAGAGACAGGGTCTCAATGCCGGAGCAGGCAAAGTTGGGGGAGACAAGCCGGATTTCCTTCATGCGGGTCATGCGGCCGTGCTCCGTCAGGCGGAAATAGGTGTTAACCATGTCAAGGTCAAGCAGCTCCGTGCGCCCGTGCTTCGCCGCCTCTATGGCGAAGTTCAGCGCAAGCTCGGTCTTTCCGCTTCCGTAGTTGCCGATCATGACATAAACCTTTTTCATATTCTCGCCTCTTAATCAATTCAAATTATTACAGATATCATTTTAGCATTGTCCCCGGCTTTTCGTCAATAAACAATATGCCTATATTTACCCTTTTTTAAGTTGCAAATTGACGAAGCTTTTATATTTTTTAACTCGAACTAGTGCAATTTAACTTATTTTTTATTTAATTGCACTATTTTTAAATATCATTCCGTTTAAGTTCTGTCAATCTCCCGAGGCGTAAAAACCTCCCCGCGCTCAAAGCGCCGGGGAGGAAGAGGGGTATTCAGTTTCAGCACTGGCATCGGACACAAGTATGGTTACCTGGTTGCTGTCAATATTAGCCACACCGCTGCCCACGCGTATGCTCTGGCCGCGGCCGGCACCAAAGCCGCACCTGACCAGGCCCTTTTTTACCGCGCAGAGCATGGGCGCATGGCCGGAGAGCACGCCAACGGAGCCGGTCAGGGTGGGGATATTCACATAGCCCACCATCCGGTCGTAAGCGGCGCCCTCGGCGGTTATTATGCTGAGATGGAGCAGATCCTTCATGCAAGCCGCCTTATCCGTTTCTCTTTGCGAGAACCTCGTCAATATTTCCGCAGAGCAGGAACGCCTGCTCCGGCAGATCGTCCACATCGCCGCCCAGTATGGCCTGGAAGCCCTTGATGGTCTCCTTCAGGGGCACATATCTGCCTTCCATGCCGGTAAAGTTCTCCGCCACATGGAAAGGCTGGGACAGGAAGCGCTGGATGCGCCTGGCCCGCGCCACGGTCTTTTTATCCTCCTGGCTCAGTTCGTCCACGCCCAGCACAGCAATAATATCCTGAAGCTGGCGGTATTTTTCCAGCACCGTCTGAACCGCCCGGGCTGTCTCATAATGCTCCTTGCCCAGCGTATCCCGCTGGAGTATTCGTGAACTGGACTCCAGCGGATCCACCGCCGGGTAAATGCCCAGCTCCGAAATGGCACGGGAGAGAACGGTGGTGGCGTCCAGATGGGCAAAAACAGTGGCAGGGGCCGGGTCGGTCAAATCGTCCGCAGGCACATAGACCGCCTGAACAGAGGTGACGGAGCCGTTTTTCGTGGAGGTGATGCGCTCCTGCAGGTTGCCCATTTCCGTGGCAAGCGTGGGCTGATAGCCCACGGCGGAGGGCATGCGGCCCAGCAGGGCCGAAACCTCGGAGCCGGCCTGAGTGAAGCGAAAGATATTGTCTATAAAGAGCAGCACATCCTGCCCGCTCTCGTCCCGGAAGTTTTCCGCGATGGTGAGCCCGGAGAGCGGCACGCGCAGTCTCGCCCCGGGGGGCTCGTTCATCTGGCCGAAAACCAAAGCTGTTTTATTTATGACCCCGGAGCCGATCATCTCGTTCCAGAGGTCGTTTCCCTCGCGGCTTCGCTCGCCTACGCCCGCAAAAACGGAGTAGCCCCCGTGCTCATAAGCAATGTTGCGGATAAGCTCCATGATGAGGACGGTCTTGCCCACGCCGGCGCCGCCGAAAAGGCCGATCTTGCCGCCCCTTGAATAGGGGGCCATAAGATCCACAACCTTGATGCCGGTCTCCAGCATTTCGGTGGCGGGGAGCACCTCTGTAAAGGGAGGGTCGCTGCGGTGTATGGGCATTTTCTTTTTGGCATTCACTTCGCCCTTGCCGTCGATTGGCTCGCCCAGCACATTGAACATACGGCCCAAGGTCGCCTCGCCCACAGGCATTGTAATGGGCGCGCCGGTATCCAAAGCCTCACAGCCCAGAGAAATACCGTCCGTTGAGGACATGGCGATACAGCGCACGGTCCTGTCGCCAAGCTGCTGCTGCACTTCGAGGGTGACCTTTCTGTCCTTAAGCTGAATTTCTTCGGCGTTATATATCTTGGGCAGCTCCCCCGTGGGGAAGAAGATGTCCACCACGGAGCCGATAACTCTTTTGACTATACCTTTTTTCATAGCAACCTCCACGGCTGAAAAATCTGCTCAGTCCCGCCCATTGTTTTCGCTGAGCGCCTGAGCGCCGCCCACGATCTCGGAGATCTCCGTTGTGATCGCCGCCTGCCTGGCATGGTTCAGGGCCTGCTTAAGCTTGCCCATAAGCTCCTCCGTACTGTCGGCAGCAGCGTTCATGGAACACATGCGGGCGGCATGCTCTCCCATACGGGCTTCCAGCATGGCGGAAAAAATCGTACTGCTGACGTAGAGTTCTGTCAGAGCGTCCAGGACACTTTTCCTGTCCGGCTCAAAGATGCGCTCCCGCTCCGCCTTTGCTTCCCCCCCCGGGGGCTGCAGGGGCAGAAAAATCTCGGCGCAGGGCTGCTGCTGGAGAACGGAGAGATATTTCTGATACACCATCACGATTCTGTCCGCTTCTCCCGCCAGGTACAGCTTTTTGAGGTAATCGCTAAGCTGCCGGGCCTCTTTTGAATCCGGTACGTCGCTCATGTCCGCAAAGCGGCGGCGGACGTTCAGCCCCGAGGGCTCAATAATATCCTGCCCCCAGCTGCCGCAGATTACCACGAAGCCGGCCCCCTCTCCCCGGGCCATCTCGGTCTCCAGAAAGTGAAGCAGGGCACTATTATAAACCCCGCAGAGCCCTCTGTTTCCCACAAAAAGCACATAGCAGCTCTGTTTTACCTCCGGGCGGGCCGCAAGGAAAGGGTTTTCGGCCGCAGCCTCACCGGCTGTCAGCTCCTGAAGAATTTCTCTGCTTTTTTCAGCCATCAGGGCTAGAGAACCTCGGGCAGTCTGGACGCGCCGGAGCTTGGAGGCGGCGACCATTTTCATGGATTTGGTAATCTGGCGGATATTTTCCACACTTTTTATCCGCGCCTTTATGGCGTGCGTGTTTGCCACGGTCTGTGCCTCCCTTCAAAAGCCCTCAGCCAAAACTCTTTGCGGCCTCTCGCGACAGGCTGCGGAGCCTTTCAAGCTGCTCTGCGCTGAGTTTGGCGCCGCTTTCAATTATGCCTTTCAGCTCCGGCCAGCGGCTGTTCACATAGCTGAGAAGCGCCGCCTCAAAATCAGGAATGTCCCTTACATCCACATCGTCCGCGTAGCCTTCGCTGACGGCAAATATGGAGATCACCTGGTCCGCCGCGGCCATAGGCGTATACTGGCCCTGCTTGAGAAGCTCGGTCATCCGGTCGCCCCGATCCAGCGTGTCTCTTGTGGCTCTGTCCAGCTCCATGCCGAACTGGGAGAAGGCCGCCAGCTCCCTGTACTGAGCAAGCTGCATCCTCAGCCTTCCGGCCACCTGCTTTACCGCGCCCAACTGGGCCGCCCCGCCCACACGGGATACGGACAGGCCCACGTTGACGGCCGGGCGCACGCCCGCGTTAAAGAGATCTGTCTCAAGAAAAATCTGGCCGTCAGTAATGGAGATGTCGTTTGTGGGAATGTAGGCGGAAATATCCCCAGCCTGAGTCTCTATAATGGGCAGGGCGGTCATGCTGCCGCCGCCCTCTTGGTCACTGAGCCTGGCGGAGCGCTCCAGAAGCCGGGAATGGAGATAAAATACATCTCCGGGATAGGCCTCCCGCCCTGGCGGGCGGTGAAGCAGCAGAGAGATCTCTCTGTATGCCACAGCCTGTTTGGAGAGGTCGTCATACACGATGAGAACATCCTTCCCGCCGTACATGAAATACTCGCCCATAGCCGTGCCCGCGTATGGGGCGATATAGAGCATGGGCGCGGGCTCCGATGCGCTGGCGCAGACCACGATGCTGTAATCCATTGCCCCGTGGGCGCGCAGCTTTTCCACAACACCCGCCACCGTGGATTCCTTCTGGCCAACGGCAACATAGATGCAGATTACATTCTTGCCCTTCTGATTTATTATAGTATCCAGGGCGATGGCGGTTTTCCCCGTCTGCCTGTCGCCCACAATAAGCTCTCGCTGGCCCCGGCCGATGGGGATAAGGGCGTCTATGGCCTTCATACCCGTCTGCATGGGCACGCCCACACTCTGGCGCTGGATGACACCGGGGGCGGGACTCTCCACGGGTCTGGTTTTGCCGGTATGTATGGCGCCGCTGCCGTCCAGCGGGTGGCCCAGGGCGTCAACCACACGGCCGATAAGCTCCTCGCCTACGGGCACTTCGATGATGCGCCCCGTGCAGCGGACGCTGTCCCCTTCATGGACGCTTTCAAACTCACCCAGCAGGGCCACGCCGATGTTGTCCCGCTCCAGATCCATCACCATGCCGGTGAGACCGCCCTCAAAGAGCAGCATCTCGCCCGCCATAGCATCGGAAAGGCCAGAGACGCGGCAAATCCCGTCGGAAGCGCTGATGACCCGGCCGGACTGGTAGACATCGATCTCTCTGTCCGCCGCAGAGATGGCAGCTTCAAGATTCTCTAAAAAGTCCCCGTCCAGCTTTTCCATCTCTCCAATGCGCTTTTCAGCCCGCTGGAGCATGCCGAGCAGCGTCCCATCAAAAACGGTATCCCCAATCTGAAGAAAAACGCCGCCAATGAGCGCCGGGTCGGTACGGGCTTTCAAATGCAGGCTGGATTCCGGAATGCAAAGGCCCTGCTCCTGGAGTTTTTCAAGGACGATGCCGCTGAGCCGCACCATTTCCTCCACGGGAAGAACCTCTGCCGTTTTCAGGCATACGTCCAACTCGCCGGCGGCGCTGATTCGGTCAAGCTCAGTCCTGGAAAGCCGAAAGGCCCGGGAAAAGCGCTGGGGAAAGTCTGCGGCAAGGCGTTCTCTGGCCTCTGCTCTGTCTCCTCCCCGCAGGAGCTCCCCCGCCGCTGCGGCAAGCTCGGCCCCGGCACGGTGGTTGAGTTCCCGCCGGATTTCTCCGCACAGCCGCTCCCGTTCTTCCTGGTTTTCCATCTCAATGCGGGCGAGGGCCTCCGCGCAGGCTTTTTCCGCTTCTTCGCGGTTTTCCGCCGCCCTGGTCTCGGCCTCGGCTACAATGGCTCCGCATTCCTGCTCGCCCTCCCGGCCCAGCTCGTCCAATCCGGCCGTCAGTTCCCGGGCCTTTGCCGCCGCGTCTGCGGAGCGCTTCAGATCCCTGGACAGCTTGTCCCGGTGGCCGCGATACATTTTCACCACCAGCTTTTTGCCCAGGAGGTAAAGGGCGGCCGCAAGGATGCCGAAGTTCAAAAGCGCGTAAAATATGTTCCATCCGCCCATCGGCCTAGCCCTCCTCTCTCAAAACATCTCTTGTCATTTTTCATTTCCTCTGCAAAAGGGTGTCCGCCAAAAGAGCCGCAAGCCGGCCCAAACTGGAGCGGAGGCTCTCAAGCTCCTTCCGGCCAAGCGCCTGCGCGTCATCCCGCATCTGCCGCCGGGCCCGGTGAGACTCGTCCCGGGCCTGATCCAGAAGCAGGGCCTGCCGCTCGCCGCATTCGGCCCGGGCTTTATCCAGAATTTGCTTGGCCTCTTTGCTGCAGCGAGCCCGCTCCTTGTCCAGCAGCGTCTTGTCCGCCACCAGCGTCTCCTGTGCTTTGCGTTCAGCCGTGAGGCCGGCGTCTATTTTCGCCTGGCGGGCTTCCATAAAGCTGGTAAGCGGCTGGAACAGAAATTTGTTGAGCAGGCAATACAGCACAAAGAAGTTTACGAAGGTCCACAGCAGATCCCATACATTTATGTTCAGCATGGACGATGCCTCCGTTTACATTTTTCCAATCAGCATGAAAGCGATCAGCAGGCCGTATATGGCCAGAGACTCCATCAGGCCCAAAGCCAGAATCAGGGTGGAGCGGAGCTGGCCGGCCATCTCCGGCTGGCGGGCAATGGCCTCCATGGTCTTTGATGCGGCCATGCCCTGGGCAAGCGCCGTGCCTATGACACAGCCGGCCATCAAAATTGCTATCGCTATCGCTATTGTTCCAGAAACCATGATTATTTCCTCCAAAAATAAGTCTTTTTTTATTTTAATTGATTATGTGATCAATGGCTGGTCTCTGTGGCTTCCTCCACATAGATGGACAGCAGCATTGTAAACACCATTGCCTGAATAAAGCACAGCAGCAGGCTCAGCACATTCATAACCAGCGGCAGCAGGATTGGGAAGATGCCATAGAGCTGATGGGTGACCGATTCCTCGCCGTAGAGGTTGCCGAAAAGACGCAGAGCCAGGGAAAAGGGCCGGACTAGCTGCTCAATAAGATTCAGCGGAAGCATAAGCAGAAAAGGCTTTATGAATGAGGTCAGATAATGCTTCAGCCCAAGCTCCCTGATGCCTATTGTATGGGTGGTAAAAAAGGCGATTATGGACAGCGCCGCCGTCACCGACAGACAGGCCGTAGGCACCGCGAAGCCAGAATACATCCCCGCGCCGGGGAGGATGCCGGTATAGTTGCTTACTATTATAAAGATAAAGAAAGTCGCAAAAACCGGGAAATATTTCTCCGTTTTTTCCTTGCCCAGGGCCCCGCTGAAAAACTTTTGCAGGCCGCCCACAGCAAGCTCCGCCGCACATTGCAAAGGGCCGGGCACCTCTTTCAGCCTTCTTGTGGCCAGGAAGGAGAAAAGAGCCAGCAGAGCAATAATCACCCAGGACGTAAGCACCACGCCGGAAACCTCCACAGGCCCTATGCTGAACAACACACCGCTGTGTTCCATATAATCTCACCTCAGTTTGTCTCTTTGGTCAGGCCGACAGCCGCCCTGAACTATCTCTACGCTATAATACATCAATCCAGCAAAATATTAAAGCCCTTTTTTTATCTTTGCTGTATTTTTATCAATAATTGAACCGCAGGCTGAAAAAAAGGAGCTATGAAAAAAGGGCAGTGAAAAAAAGTCCCGAAAAAGAAGATCGGGGCTGTGAGGGAAAGGAAAACTTCAACTCTCAGCGTGTCGAATAACACGGAGATGAAGCAAGCCATCGCCGTGTCATTTGACATGCTGAACGCCCGGCTCACATATAGAGCCAGGCGTTTTTTAAGGGCTGCCCTTTGGCAAGACCTCCCCTTTGTTATTATTCAAGGCCGATTCCGTTTCTGACGACGCGCGCTTCCTTGTAGCGCCCCTCATAGCAGAGCAGGGCGTTGACAGTCGACAGGCGGCATAACAAGTCCATAGACGTATCTGAGAAAAAGCCGCTGTGCGGCGTGATAATCACATTGTCGCGGCCAAGCAACTGGCACTTGTCAAGCTCCGGGAATTCCGATTCCAGCATATCGAGACCGGCAGCACGGATAAGACCGTTGTCCAGCGCCCACACAAGGTCTTCCTCGCAAATCATTGCACCGCGGCCTTCGTTGATGAGTATGGGCTGTTTTTTGCACTTTGCAAAAAGCTCTTTGTTGAACATATGATAGTTATCATCGGTGAGATTCATATGGACGGAGATAACGTCGGACTGTTCAAGAATCGTGTCCATATCGACAAGCGGCACGCCTATGCTGTCGGCCACTTCCTTGGGCAGGAAGGGGTCATATGCGATGACATTCATGTCGAAACCCCTGGCCTTTTTTGCAACAGAACGCCCTATGCGGCCAAGACCGACGATGCCCATCGTCTGTCCCTCTATGCGTTTTAGCCCCTTTGCCTCATCATATACCCACCGCTTGTCCTGTTGAATGCTTCGGTCATAGACACGCAGGCCGCGCTGCAGAAACAGCATAAGCGCCATGGCATTTTCAGCTGTTTCCTGGGTGCAGTAGTCTTCGATGGAGACAACTGCGATCCCCTTTTCAGTAGCATAGTCGATATCTACCTCGTTGAAGCCAGTGGACTGGAAGGAGATGACCTTGCACTTGGGCATAGCATCTATTTCCTTCTTTCCGAGGTATATGTAGCCGTTGATGACAATATCTGCATCGGCAATATCCTTATAGAACTGTTCGTTATGCTCTGAATGCTCGTCAAAGACCGCAATGGCAGTCTCTGCATCCTTGGGAAGAACGGAGTACTCGATGCTCATGTCCCTGTCTTTCGTCGCGGGAGCTTCGGTGAATACAACTTTCATTTTGGTTCTCCTCCTTAATAACCGTTAAATAATTGCTTTTTCCGCACGTAAGCGCGAGATATCCTCTTTGGTATAACCAATTGCAGCAAATACGCTGTCGGTATCCTCACCGATTCTGCCGGTAGGCGTATAGTATAACCGTGAGCTGGCCGCATGGGAGCAGGAAGCGGGTGGCAAAGGCAAAAGATTTTCTGCAAAACCTTATTCGAGAAAAAGATATGCCGCCCAAGCCTACGCTTGATATTGATATCCATGAGTTCCGCCATATGAGAAATCTGATGATAAAGGTACAGGATAAGGCAAAGGAAATCAAAAACTTGCAGGATAAAGTTCTGCCGCAGTTGAAACAGCAGTTTGCCGATACAAAGGGACTTTTCAAAGGCAAAGAACGAAAAGCGTTGGAGGTAAAAATCAAAGAAACCGAAGCGGAGATTGCCGACAGACTGGATAAAATCCCCGACACGCTCAAAGAGGACGGTTATCCCGATGTGCAAGTTTTTATGCGTACTTTCCGAGAAATGGAAAGCGTTGTGGAACAGTACAATCGTGACCTTGCCGAGTGGGAATACCAAGTCAGCAGGAAGCCGACAGCTGCCACTAAAGAACAGCACAGACCGCCCGAAAGGCAGAGCGTGTTAAAACATCTGCGTGAGATACAGGAACGCAATAAGCAGAAACCGCCCCAAAGACAGCGTAAGAAATCCTTTGACAGAGATAGCCGATAGGCATTCAAAAACCGCCGTGTATGGTGTTATCCATAGCGGCGGTATACATAATTATTTACTGTCTGCAAGTGTAATTTTCATATCCTGAACATTGATGATTGTTTCCTGCTTACATTTCGGACAGTAGAGAGGAAAGTTTTTTAATTCCGTATCTTCCCGTATCATAGTACGGGTTTTATTGCCGCATACAGGGCAATATATCCATTCTGAAATAATAGTTGGCATATAATATCATCACCGCCTATCATTATTTTCATATTCATCAAATTGTTTTGTTTTTTTCAATATCCACAGTGCGTAACTTAAGCTAATAATACATAATACTGCACTTGAAATAATATGAAACTTCATTGAAGAATTTTCAACAGCAAAAACGCTCGAAGAATTTACAAAACTATGTGCAATAATACACGGTAAAAGGCTCTTTCCTTTGTAAAAAATAATTGTAAAAAGAAAACCTATTGCGATTGCATAACAAACTTGTAAGAGTGTAGGTATTAAATCTTTTCCGTTCAGTAAGTTTACAATATGTCCAATTCCAAAAGTAACACTTGAGATAACAATCGCCAACTTTACATTGTCATTGTATAATGCTTTGAACAGAAATCCACGAAAAATAATTTCTTCAATGAATCCAACGCAGAGCATACTTAAAATATATAACACAGTTTCTAAAACAGACAGCTTCATCGTAACGCCATTCCATAGGTTAATACTCATAATTAGAAGTAGCGGAGTAAAATATAAGAAATTTCTAAGGCTTCCATTAAAAGAACACAGACCGTATTTTTCTTTTAAGTTGTGTTTACTCACAAAAACTAAAAGAAGCAATGTAAAAACTATAGCAACGGGTGCAGCAATTATTTTTTCAGTGCCAAGCGAAGCAGAAAAGCTGTCAGCAACACTAAACAAAACAACATAGGAAATAATCCAAACCAATGAGAAATTTAATTCATTTTTCTTATATAAACGATACATTATAATCCTCCTTTCAATGAATAAACTGTTCCGTCAAATACCAAGTCTAAATCAGATATAATCGTCTGTTCGTCATAGGTCATTTCGTTATTTGCAAACATACTTGCATATCCGTGTGCAATCAGGAATAATGAACGGAAAATGGTTTTCGCCTGTTCTGTATTGACCTCTACTTCTTTACTCAGTATAGCTATAATAGGCTGTAATTCTTCAGAATTTATCAACTCAGAAATATTTTTTCCTATAAACTCATTTGTTTGAAATAGAAACCGAAACAAATTTTTTTCTGTTTCAGCAAAGCGTATATAATTCAGTCCAATATCTTTCATCGGATTTTCACTCTGAATATTAGTTATATATTCGGAATGATACTCATCTGCCTTAACATATACAGTTTTTTTCAATTCCTCTATTGTTTTAAAATGATACATAACAGGTTGAGTGGAACAGCCTAATTTTTTTGATACAGTTCGTGCATTGATATTTTCTGCTCCCTCACTTCGTGCTATCTCAAATGCTGCATCTATAATCATCTCTTTTGTAATTTTCACCTTTGGTGGCATATTTTTCACCTCTCCGCCATTTTATAATTATTGTTATATAACATAAATTATAATAAAGGGAGAGATTTTTGTCAAGTTTCGTAACGAAAATACAGTAAAAATAAGCGACAGAGAATTTACTCCCTGCCGCCTTGTCTACTTATGCGAATATAATTTCCCTCTCCACAATCTCCATAGCACAAGCCCGAATGTTATTCATCTGTCCAACCCATTCTAAGGCATTTTTCGCCTTTAGGCGTTCCGTGATACCCTGTGCCTGCTTCATCTGTTCTACAATCCTTTCAAAGCGTTCCTCCGCCTGTTTATCGACATCCGCAAGATAAGCATTCAACTTGCCACTTGTGAGTAGCGTGGCGTAAAACGCCCTCTTATGTTCCTGTAAATATCGTTTGTGTCGCTGCCCCCATAAACCGATAGGTTTGTTTTCTTTTTCGGCTGGTAAGGTCAGGCAAGGGATATAATAATCTCTTTGCAGTTCATACCAAAGACCATTGCTTTCATCATAAATATACTTGTTCATTAAAAAATCCTCCACTATAATATATTCGC
>OLPA01002324.1_pt1 | contig 14319 bp, 9 predicted proteins | sample 1672811 | NCBI WGS metagenome assembly OLPA01 (sample SAMEA3136726, study PRJEB25190) | human gut metagenome | biome: human gut; feature: human-associated habitat; material: faeces | place: Austria | collected 2013
AGAATTTTCGCGAGTCCGCTTCGGCGGGCTCGTTTCTTTTTCGGCAGCATTTGCGGGTTAGGGGCGCGGCACCGTCATCTCATCCGAATTGTGACCTCGCATTCTGGGTTTCTTTGCTATTATTAACCAATCCGACAAGCTGTTTTGTCGGCAACCGCAGAAGTGCGGGCGTGGCGGAATTGGCAGACGCGCCAGATTTAGGTTCTGGTGGGCAACCCCCGTGAAGGTTCAAGTCCTTTCGCCCGCACCATTCCCGTTCGAGTCCTGCCGGGACCGTGCGGCTGGGATGCGCGCCGAAGTATGGGCGCGCGCGAGAAAAGGAGAATCACCTTGGCAGTCCCCGCAGTATTCAGGAAGTACAACGAGATCAGCCTTATCAAGCGCATTCTCGTCGGCCTTGCCATCGGCATCGTCTTGGCGCTGCTCATTCCGAATGTGCAGCCTTGGACCGACATCATTACGCTTCTGGGCTCGCTGTTCGTCGGCGCGTTGAAGGCCGTCGCTCCCGTGCTCGTGTTCTTCCTGGTCATCAGCGCCCTTTGCAACGCCCAGGGTGCCGGTACCATGAAAACCGTCGTCGTGCTCTACGTCATCAGCACGCTGGTGGCGGCTATCGTGGCCCTCATCGGCAGCGAGATCTTCCCGACAACCCTCACGCTGGACACCTCTTCCATGGTTGAGCAGGCGGCCCCCGAGGGCATTGGGGAGGTGCTCACCACGCTGCTCATGAACATCGTGGCCAATCCGGTGGACGCGCTCATGAACGCCAACTACGTAGGCATCCTCGCCTGGGCCGTGGTGCTCGGCGTCGCCCTGCGCGCTGCCGGTGAGCGCACCAAGGAAGTGTTCACCGCCATCTCCGACGCCGTTTCCAAGGCGGTGCGCTGGGTCATCAATCTGGCTCCCTTCGGCATCCTCGGCCTGGTGTACGCCTCGGTCAGCACCTCGGGCCTGGAGATCTTCACCGAGTACGGCCATCTCATCTTGGTGCTCGTGGCCTGCATGCTCATCATCGCGCTGGTCACCAACCCTCTCATCGTGTGGATCTGCACCCGCAAGAACCCCTATCCGCTCGTCCTGCGCTGTCTGAAGGATTCCGGCCTCACCGCCTTCTTCACCCGCAGCTCTGCCGCCAACATACCGGTGAACATGGAGCTGTGCCGCAAGCTCGGCCTGAACAAGGACAACTACTCGGTGTCCATCCCGCTGGGCGCCACTATCAACATGGCCGGCGCGGCGGTCACCATCACGGTCATGACCATGGCCGCCTGCCAGACCATCGATCTGGCGGTCGACCCGGTGACGGCCGTCATCCTGTGCGTGCTGGCCGCCGTGTCCGCCTGCGGCGCGTCCGGCGTGGCCGGCGGGTCGCTTCTGCTCATCCCCATGTGCTGCGCGCTGTTCGGCATCAGCAACGATGTTGCCATGCAGGTTGTCGGCATCGGCTTCATCATCGGCGTTATCCAGGATTCCTGCGAGACGGGCCTGAACTCCTCTTCCGACGTGGTGTTCACGGCCACCGCCGAGTATCGGCAGCTCATCAAGGAGGGCAAGGAAGTGCACCTGGGCAAGGACTCCTTCGCCTACCACGAGCTCTCCTAACAAGCTGCGCGCACCGCGCATTCTGAATCACATTGCGGAAGGGAGCCTGCGGGCTCCCTTCTCGTTTGCCTTGCTTGTCTCCCACGGCCTGAGGCAGTGTCGACTTGCCGGAACGAGCATACCAGCAGGTCGGATTCGGCTGCGTTCGATGGCCCCGGCCAAGAGGGGTCTCAGTGGGATTGTCTCGCCTTCGCCTTGTCTTGCTCGGCGCGCGGCGCGGCAGTTTCCACGAGGTGGCGAGTGGTGAGAAGGCCGGCTGCCATAAGGAGGCCGAGAGCGCCAAAGGAAAGGCGCATGGCGTCGGCCTGCGCAGAGGCCTTCACGTCCACGAGCTTGTCGACCTGCGCGGCGTCGGCCCCCCAGGTTCTCGCCTCGTCGGAAAAGGCGCTGTCGCTCATGAGCGTCGAGGCGGTCTCCGCAGCGGGAGCCACATAGCTCTGGTCGATGCCCGCCGAGGCGGCCTGGGCCGCGAAGCCGCCCGCCATGGTGAGGAGAAGGAAGGTTCCGGCGAGCGCCGTGCCGAGGGCGAGCCCGATGCTGCGAGCGGCTCCCTGGATGCCGCCGGATTGCTCGGCCTCTTTGCGGGTCACAGCGCAGGCTACGGCATTGTTCGATTGGGAGTTGACGGCGCCCACGCCGAAGCCGCCGAGGGCCATTCCGGCGAACAGCGTTCCCGTCACGCCGTGCGCGTGGACGCCGAAGGCCATGAGCGCGCAAGCGATGGCGATGGCGATGAACCCCGTCCGGATGATGAGGCGCGAGGAAAGGTGCGGGGCGAGCTTGGGCAAAAAGGTTGCCAGAAGGAACATCGGGATGCCCGACAGGAGGGAGAGCATGCCGGTTTGTAGCGCCGTGAACCCGGTGACGAGCTGGAGGTACGGCGTGGCCAAGATGCCGACGGCGCCCATGTAGAAAAACGGCAGCGCGACGGCGGAGAGTCCCGCGCGCACCTTGGGGGAGGTGACGAACGCAGCGGGGATGAGGGGGTTGCCGCGACGTTGGGCGCGTCGCTCGGTGGGTACGAGCAGGCCGAGCAGCACGAGCCCGATGAGGATGGCGGGCAGGGTGGGGGGCAGTCCGCACAAGGTGAAGGGGCAGAGCTTCTGCGGATCGACGATGCCCCAGTCCGAGAGGTGCGCCACTCCGAACAGCGCGAGCCCCATGCCGAGAGCGGCCACGATGGTGCCGGCCACATCGAAGTGGCTGTGATTGCCGGAGAGGGGGGTGCGGGGAATGAGCCGCGTGCAGCACAGCACGAGCACGAAATAGATGGCCATGATGGCGAAGGTGAGGCGGAAGCCCGAAGAGTCCATAACGATGCCCAAGGCCAGAGGGGAGAGCGTCGAGAGCGCGGCCGCCCCGGCAATGGTGCCGAACGCGATGGCCCGCTGCCGCCCTTGGTAGAGCGCCGCGACCAGCCCGAGCACCGAGGGCGTGATAAGGCAGGCGCCAAGTCCCATGATGACGCGCCCGCCCCAGGTGAAGGCGAAGATGTTGGGGGAGAGCGCCGCCACCATCTCGCCCGCAACGGCCAGGGACAGCCCCATGGCCAGTGCGCGGTGCAGGCCGATGGTCACGCCGACGAGCCCTCCGGCTATCATGAACGCGCCGGCGATGAGCGAGAACAGCGTGGTGGCCATCTGGATATCGTCGAGGGTGGCGCCCAGCGTGCCCACGAGGCTTGCCGTCGCAAGGTTCATGGCCGCGCTGTCGCTTGAGGTGCCGATCTGCGCGAGGGCGAGAACGGCCAAGGGCGCATAGCTCGCCTTCGTGATTTCTGCCGGCCGCCGGGTGGTGGCGTTGGCGGTAATGGTCGTAGTTGCCATGATGCGCCTCTCAACTGTTTGCGGCGCCCCATGGCGCCGCCCCACTATCTTGTTGTCCCAGGGAAATTCTCTCCCAAATGCACGTCCATGCTGTCGTATTGCGCAGAATCTCGTACAATCGTTGCCATCTTGCCACGGTATTGTCGCCCTCAAAGGCTAGGCTCGCTCTACACTGGGAGCAGGGTCGTTCGCCCCGAGGGACCAAGCGGTGAGGAGGAGCTATGAACAGCAGGCAAGGAGCGCTCCTGCGGGCGCTGCTCGAAGCCAGCGACTACCGGACATCTGCCGATTACGCTCGCCGATTCGGCTGCTCGGATCGCACGATTCGCACCGACGTCAAGGCCCTCAACTCGTTTTTCGAGCACGAGGGACTCGCCACGCGGGTGGGCCGCCAGCGGGGGGCCGGGCTGCGCCTTGCGCTGGCTCCCGGCGAGGAGAACCGCCTCGTGCGCCTGCTCGAGGAGAGCGAAACGGAGATGCACCCGCGCTACGAGCGCCTGTGCCAGGAAATGATCGCGCTGACATGCTATCCCGGGCCCCATACCGCCGACAGCCTCGCGCGCCGCATGTTCCGCAACAAGCAGCAGATTCAGTCCGATTTGCGCTGGTGGCAGGGGATATTGAAAGTGAGCGGGCTCACGCTGTCCGTCGGCCGCCAGATCACCGTCGAGGGCCCCGAGTGGACCGTGCGGGGTTTCGTCATGTCCATGCTGTTCTCGTTCTCCTCGGCTGCGGTGCGCCGTCGCATCCTGCCCTCGCTGTTCGGATCGATCGAGCCCTACGACCGCCAGTTTCTGGAGCGCTGCATCGCCGAGATGCAGCGCGACCTCGGCTTCGAGTTCTCCAGCAACGCGCAATGGCAGTTCGGCGTGTACCTCTGCATTATGGTGACCCGCCTTCGCCTCGGCCATGGCCTGATGACGTGGCGCGGTGCCGACGGGTCCACGCCGTTCTTCGCCTACCTCAAGAAGCGGCTCGAGCGCCATTTCTCCCTGACGGTGAGCGATGCCGAGATGGGACTACTCAGCGACATGGCCCACTGCTGCACCTGGCAATGGAGTCTGGCCGCTATGAGCGCCTACGAGCCGAGCGAGCGCGCCCGCGCGTTCACCGACGACGTCGAAGAGGCCCTCAAGAAAGCGTTCGGCGCGCCCTTGCCCGAGGATGTACGCAAGCCCTTGGCCATTCTGTTCGAGAGCGGCCTGGCGCGACGCACCTGCGGGTTGGTGGCGGCGAATCCCAACGAGGAGTCGGTGAAGTACGAGGCCATGGACGGCGCCTGTCTTCTGTCCTCGGTGCTCTGCGAGGTGCCTTCGCTTGTCGAGGCCGACCTGTTCAGCCCGGACTACGCTCGCATTGTGCTCGTGCTGCTCGATTACCTCGACCAGGTCGGCGCGCTGCGCTGCTATCGGGTGGGTCTGGTGGTGAACTGCGGAATCGATCTGGCCCTTTGGGGCGCGCATCGCATCGAGAAGCTGACGAGCCGCCTTGAGGTGACCGATGTCCTGACGGAGAACGAGGTGCTCGCCGCCGCGAGCCGTCCCAACTCGACGCTGCTCGAGCGCTTCGACTTCCTCGTGTCCTTCGAGCCGATGGACGTCGATTTCCCCTGCGTGACGATCTCGCCGGGCGTCAGCCGCGCCGATATCGATCACATCATCGCCTCCGTGCCGCTTTGGCGACGGGGCCAGGAGGTTCACACGGCGTGGGAGCGGGGCGTACTGCCCGCCGGCCCCTCGCCCGAGAGCATGTTCGCCTCGCTGCACGCGCGCCTTACGGCCGACGGCCTTATCGACATGTCCCTCGAGCGCTTCGAATGGCTCGTCTGGACTCTGTCGGTGGTGAAGGATCGCACGCTCGTGTTCGCCTGGTGCGGGTCGGGCGTCTGCAAGACGGGCATCCGCATCTTCCGCCTGGAGGAGGGCGATCAGGCCGAGTGCGGCCAATGCACGATGGCCGCCGTTCTTGTGGGGGCGCCCGCCGAGCGGGGCGATCTCACGCCGCTCACGCAGGGTTTCAAGCGGCTGGTGGAAGACTATGCCGATACCTCGGATCTCGTCAGCGACGACGGATTTTTCGTCTGCTTCCCGGAGCCCGAATAGGGGACGAAAGGTCGGGGAAGCGAAGCTCGGGCAGGACGCGCGCGGCGCTAGGGGAGCAAAGCTCGACCAGCGTGCGAAGCCCGGACACAGCGCGAACAGCGCCGAGAATGCGAAAAAAGAAGGGAAGCCCGCGGGCCTCCCTTCTTTTTTCAGGCGACTGAGCCGTCGCTACTTCTCGTCGCGCTCGTAGAGGGTGTCGCCCTCCTTGATGGTGGCGAGCACGCAAATGTCGCGGATCTCGCGCGGATCGACGGCCAAGGGATTGCGGTCGAGCACCACGAGATCGGCCAGCTTTCCCGCCTCCAGGGTACCCTTGTCGGCCTCCTCGCCGTACTGGTAGGCGCCGTTGTAGGTGATGGCGCGCATGGCCTCGTACGGCGTCACCTTCTGGTCCTCGTCCAGCTGGACGCCGGCCTTGGTGATGCGGTTCACGGCGCACCAGGCGGCCTCCAGCAGGTTCGGGCGCAGCACCGGGGTGTCGGTGTGCAGGGTGAAGGGCAGCCCGGCCCGCTCGGCATCGCCGCAGGCGCTCACGCGGCCGCCGCGCACGGGACCCAAGTTCCGCAGGTGCGCGTCGCCCCAGTACCACACGTGCGAGGAGAAGATCGAGGGGATCATGCCGATTGCCGCCATCTTCTCATACTGGTCGGTGCGTGCCGTCTGGGCGTGGATCATCACCGGGCGCAGGGCCATCTTCTCGGGGTTGTCCGATGCGTCCCGCGCCGCCTCGTACACGCGCAGAAGCTGGTCGGCCGCCGCGTCGCCGTTGCAGTGGCACAGAAGCTGGTGGTTGGAGTCGATGGCCATCTTCGCGAAGGCGATGGCGTCCTCGTCGGTCATGGTGCTGTAGGCCACCCAGTCCTTTTCTCCGTCGGGGCCTTCCACGTAGGGCTCGGTCATCCAGGCGGTCAGCCCCTGGGGCGAGCCGTCGAGGAACATCTTCAGGCCGCCGAAGCGGAAGTGCCCGGTGTAGCTCTGGCTGTCGAACTCGGCGTTGTCCGCGAGCGTGGCCATCACGTCGCTGCCCCACATGGGATAGCTCACGATGTCCATCTTCAGCAGGCCGGCGCGGGCGAGGCCCACCAGCACCTTGGCCATGTCGGGCGCGGTGGCGCCGTCCTGGCAGGTGGTCACGCCGTGCTCCAGGTAGATGCGCTGCATGTCGGGAACCATGGCCGCGAAGTCCAGGCCCAAGCGGGGAGTGGTCACGGCGTAGAAGGGGTTCATGGCCGCCGGCTCCTCGGCGTAGCCGTCCAAGTCGCCGGTGCCGTTCATACGTCCGTAGCGGCCGCCCTCGGGGTCGGGGGTGGTGGGCGTGATGCCGGCCAGCTTCAACAGGCAGTCGTTGGCCACGCCCATGTGGTTGGACACGTGCGTGATGAGCACGGGGACGTCCTCGGACACGGCGTTCAGGATGGACTTGTCGGGGTGGCGCTGCTCGATGAGGTTGTTCTGGTCGTAGCCGTTGCCCATGATGACGCCGTCCGGGCCGATGTTGCGCTCGGCGGCGAACTTCTTCAGCGTCTCGGTGATCTCGGCGAAGGAGGTGCACTCGGACAGGTCGGCGTACAGGAGGTACTGCAGCGCGCCGGTGAAGTGGCTGTGCGGGTCGATGAGCCCGGGCAGCACGGCCGCGCCTCCCAGGTCGACCTCCTCGGCGCCCTCGGCGAGGCGGCGCGCCTCTTCCAAGGTGCCGACGTAGGCGATGCGGCCGTCGTCATCGACGAGGAGCGCGTCGGCGGTGTCGACGTCGTCAACCATGGTGACGAAGGTGGCATTGGAGAAAAGTCGTTTCATGAATTTCCTTTCAAACACGCGCGAGTTACATCTCGCGGTCGACGACCGGCTCGAAGGGCATCTCGTCGGCCGTCTCGGCCACGATGGTCTCCTCCTTGCCGTCCTCTTCCTTCTTGAAGATGGTGATCCAGCGGGTCGTGAACAGGCCGAGCAGGATCAGCACGCCGGACACCACGTACGAGGTGATGGTGGACTCGATGCGGGCGTCGGAGTTCAACTGCACGAGCTCGGTGCGCTGCTCGTCGGTCATGGGGATGTCGGCGATGGTCTGCTCGAACTGCTCGTCGCCCATGAGCGAGATGTTGCGCTCGGCCACGGCGGTGCGGACCTCGGGGGTGATGATGGGGCTGTCGGCCATGGCGTTGTCGATGTTGGCGGTGATGCCGAACAGCAGGACCGCGCCGATGGCGGCCACGCCGATGGCCTGGCCCACGTTGCGCATGGTGGTCTGGATGCCGCCGGACTGCGACGCGTCGCGCTCGTTGACGGCCAGGGCCACGATGTTGTTGGCCTGGGCGGAAACGATGCCGGCGCCGGCGCCTGCCACGGCCAGGCCCACCCACATGAGCCCGTTGACCTCAGAGCCGTGCAGCGAGAAGGCCATGGGGATGAACGCGCTGGCCATCACGATGTAGCCGACCTGGATGACGCGGCGCGGGTTGGCGTTGGGCATAAACTTCGGGATACCCAGCGAGAAGATGAAGGTGGGGATGCCCACGGCCAGCGCCATGACACCCATGAGCACCGGCGACCAGCCGGCCACGAGCTGCAGGTAGGGGGACAGAAGAATCGCCTGGACGCCCATGAAGAAGAAGGTGATGGCGCTTGCCACGAGGCCGGCGCGCACCTGCGGGGTCTTCAGGAACGACTGGGGCAGAAGGGCGATGCCGTTCTTCTGCTCGACGCGCTTCTCCACCGGCACCAGGATCACGAGCAGGATCAGGCCGAGGACGGCCATGGGCAGGGCCGGGGAGATGCCGAAGATGGTCAAGGGGCACTCGGCGAAGGGCTCGATGAGGCCCCAGGCGGAGATGCGGGAGAGGCCCACGAGGAACAGGAACAGGCCCGTGGCGGCGATGCCCGTGCCCAGCCCGTCGAACTTCAGCTTCTCAGCGGGCTTCTCGATGGCCGGCAGCTTGAAGGACAGAAGCAGCACCAGGGCGAAGTACACGGCCAGGGCGCCGAAGGTGATGCGGAAACCGCCGAACTGCATGACGATGCCCAAGAACAGCGGCAGGAAGGCCGACAGGCCCGAGGCCGCGCCGATGCAGCCGAAGGCCAGCACGCGGTTCTTGCCATGGTAGATGAACGGAATGAGGCCGAGCACCGAGGGGATCATGAAGCTGGCGCCGAAGCCGACAAGGATGCGGCCGCCCCAGATGAAGATCGTCATGTTCGGCGACAGCGCCATGACCAGCTCGCCGGCGGCGCACAGAGCCGCGCCGAGGCGGAAGTTGGTGCGCCAGCCGATGATGGTGCCCACGAGTCCTCCGGCCACCATGAAGGCGCCGGCCATGAGCGAGTACACCATGTTCGCCAGCTGAATGTCGGGAGTCGTCGCGCCGAGCACGTCGACCAGCTGCTGGTTGGCGAGGCCGAGCGCGCCATTGTCGCCCGACGTTCCCATCTGCGCCAGAATCAGCACGATAATGGGCAGCACGAGGAACTTCTCAACACCCCCCTCGGGATGCGTCGTTTTGCTCTTCGCCATTATGTCCTCCTTTAATCTTGGATGGAATGCCTATGCCGAAAAGGGTAGTCTCGCAAGCTCCCTCCGTAATTCGGCGGCGCTCATTGTAGGAAGACTGCTTCCTTTTCGATCGGGAAACGTTTTCCGTTGCAACGGAAATGTTCCATTTGGGAAAAGGGAACACGGGTTCCTATACTGCTTGTCGGTCAATTTCCGTGCGGCCCGCTGTCGCGGCAGCTCAAACCAGTGAAACGTTGCGAGCGGGCGCGCGGTCGCGAGTGAGCGCAACAAGAAGAAAGGAATGCTTCATGGCAAAGACCTCCAAGATCGCAAAGGCTCCCAAGTCCTTCAAGTCCTACGCGCTGAACAAGTGCCTTATCGGCTACGGTGTGGTGAACGGCATCATCAACGCGGCCATCTTCGCCGGCATCAACGCCGGCGCTCCCGATGCGATGTTCGGCATGCACGACATCGTGCACGACCTCGCCTTCACCGGCCTTCTCCTCGGTATGCTGCTGTTCGCCTGCGTCGTGCCGCTCACCCGCATGGATCTGCGCAAGGGCGTTTTCTCCCTGCCCGGTGCGGCGGGCGGTGCCTTTCCGCTCGTCTCCTCGTCCTACGCGGTCTCCATTCTCGGCGTGGGCGCGCTCGCCGCGGTGGTCATGACCGGTGCCGGCGCCCTTCTTTCCTTGGCATTGCCGGCCGCCGGCGCTACCGTGACCGGCATGATGTTCCTCAAGGGCCTGGTGTGCGCTTTGGGCGGCGCGGTCGCCGGCTGGTTCACCATCAGCTTCGTGGTGCGCGGCCAGCCGAAGGCCGACGAGGTGGCGGCCGCCATGGCCTCCAAGACTGCCGGGGCGGCGCTCTAGGATAGCTTGCTCGGTCCTGCGCTTGCGCCCGTCGAGATCGGTCTTGCGAAAGGCCGTTCCCGGCGGGCGCGCTTTGTTTCGAGCGAGGCGCGGGACTGCTTGTCGAAACAGGTCGGGAACGAATCGGTGGCCCGCCGATGGCAAGGTTGCCCCTAAGGTTCCTCCGTGCCCACCCTTCCGTAACGGCACTCCGGGTTTTCGCCGATGGCATCAGGGCGACGCCCATACTGAGAGGCGCCGGGCGACTTCGGCAAGTTGTGCCGGCAGACGAAGATCCCGATGAAAGGAATGCTCATGGCAAAGTCAATGGCTGGCTCGGCGCCCGCGGCGCCGACGCGGTCCGCTAAGCCGTTCAATTCATACTTACTGAATAAGTGCATCGTCGGTTACGGCATCATCAACGGCATCATCAATGCGGTCATTTTCTATCTTATGCACCTGTCTGAGCCCGAGCTCCTCTTCAGCGAGGCCGATATCTTCCATGACTTCGCGCTTACGGGGGTTCTGCTCGGCATTCTGCTGTTCGTCATCGTGGTGCCGCTCACCCGCATGGATCTGCGCAAGGGCGTTTTCTCCGGGCCGAATGTCGCCAATCTCGGCGGCGCGGCGTCTCTCGTGCCAGCAAGCTACGCTCCGGCGCTGCTCGTGGCAACGGTTGCCGCCACCGTCTCGCTGATGGGCGTCGGTGCTTTCGCCTGCGTGCTTCTGCCGCTGCCGCTTACCGTGACGGGTCTTATGCTGCTCAAGGGCCTTGTGTGCGCTTGCGCCGGTGCCGTCGCCGGGTACATCACGATCTGCTACGTCGTGCGCTCCGGCAAAAGCGAGGCCTAGGGGGCCGGTCTGCAGAGCCGCGGCGCCCTGCTTGGGACGGGCGGGGTCGGCAGAGTGCGGCGAATCGACGCCATAGGGAGACGCGGGATGTCCCGCGTCTCTTTTTTGTGTCATGGTCTCGGTGACGTGTAGCCACTGTGGGAGGGTTGTGGCATAATAGCGAACCGTGCGCTTCCGCGGCGGATTCCCGTGGCGGATCGCCGAGGAAGTGTTCGCGCGGGCGATAAGCCCGTACCGTGTCAGGAAACGATGGAGGAACTATTCGTGGAAACTAAGGTTGAGTCCCTGGAGGGCAACAAGGTCAAGGTCACCGTCACGGTGGATGCCGCCGATATCGACGGCCGCATCAAGAAAACCTACAAGGACTTCGCTCGCAAGTACAACTTCCCGGGATTCCGCAAGGGCAAGGCCCCGCGCCCGGTTATCGACAACGCGCTGGGCGCCGAGGCAGTCGTCGGCACCGTCACCGAGGAGCTGCTGAACGGCACGTGGACGGCCGCGATCGACGAGGCCAAGCTCGCCCCGGTGGGCGGCCCGGTCATGGAGACCAACGAGATCGTGAAGGCCGGCGAGCCCTACGAGTACTCCTTCACCATCGAGCTGCGCCCCGAGGTGGAGCTTACCAGCTACGAGCCCGTGGCCATCGAGATGCCCTTCGCCGAGGCCACCGATGCCGAGATCGACGAGCAGGTCGAGGCCATGGCCGAGCACTACACCGACTACGAGGACGCTTCCGCCGCCACCAAGATGAAGCCGGAGAACTACGCCGACCTCACCATGAAGGCCACCGACGCCGACGGCAACGAGATCGCCGCGCTCACGAGCGAGTCCCGTCTGTACGGCCCGGGTACCGGCATGTTATCCGAGGCCTTCGACGAGGAGATCCTTGGCATGAAGAAGGGCCAGACCAAAGAGTTCACGCTCGAGGTTCCCGAGGACGAGACGGCCGTGCTTCTGGCCGGGCAGGCCGGCAAGCCTGTCACCTTCGAGGTCACCTGCAACGTGGTGAAGAAGAAGGTCACGCCTGAGGTCACCGACGAGTGGGCCAAGGAGAAGATGGGCTTCGAGTCCGTCGAGGACATGCGCGAGCGCATCAAGGAGTCGCTGAATGCGCAGAAGGGCTCGCTGATGCCGCGCATCAAGGAGAACAACATCATGGTCGAGCTGCGCGACCGCGTCGAGGGCGATGTGCCCGAGTCCCTGGTCGAGCAGGCCGAGACGTCGCTGCTCCAGGACTTCTTCGGCCGGCTGCAGCAGGCCGGCATGACCTTCGACGCCTACCTGGCCAGCCAGAACATCACGCCCGACCAGTTCAAGGCCGACCTGAAGGCCCAGTCCGCCGACCAGGTGAAGGAAGAGCTGGCGCTCGAGGCCTGGGCGCGCCACAACAACATGGAGATCACCGATGCGGACGTCACTGCCGAGTTCGCCAAGACCGGCGTTGAGGATCCCGCGGCGCTGGAGCAGGAGTGGCGCGACGCCGGCCGTCTGCACCTCATCCGCACCGGTCTTTTGCGCCAGAAGGCCATCGAGGATCTCATGGAGAACGCGAATGTGACCGAGGTGGACTTCGCCGCCAAGGCTGCCGAGGAGAAGAAGGCCGCCAAGAAGCCGGCGAAGAAGAAGGCTGCCAAGAAGGACGAGGCCGAAGAGGCCGCCGAGTAGCTTCGAACAAGATGCGCTTTCGGAAGGGCGGGCTTATCCCGCCCTTCTTGTTGGGGGTCTCCCAAAAGCGGGCTACGGGGTACAGCTCAGTCGCTCAGACAGTCCTCGCTCGGCAGAACAGGACATTTAGTCCTGTTCTGTTCGCTGCGGAACTCGCTTGGTGAGCAGCACCCCGTATCCCTTTAAGCTCTTACATTCTTCGAAGTGTTCCTAACCTGAACACCCCGTGTCTCCATCCTGTCTTCCATGCTCCCGTATGGGCGTTTTGCATTCGGGCTTGCATTGCGAACGGATGTATAGCAATATGATCTTGAACTATGTGAAGGCCGCTGCGAGCGGCCCTATTTACGAAAGCGAGGTATCTATGGGCATCGAACGTATGCAGAGCGGCCTGGTCCGCCCGAGCAACGCCCTCATCCCCTACGTCATCGAGCAGTCGCCGCGTGGCGAGCGCAGCTACGACATCTACAGCCGCCTGCTCAACGACCGCATCATCTTCCTCGGCGAGCAGATCGACGACCACGTGGCCAACTCGGTCGTGGCCCAGCTTCTGCACCTGGAGGCCACCGATCCGGACAAGGACATCTCCCTGTACATCAACTCGCCCGGCGGCTCGGTCACGGCCGGCCTCGGCATCTTGGACACCATGAACTTCATCAAGTGCGACGTGTCCACCATCTGCATCGGCGAGTGCGCCTCCATGGCCGCGGTGCTCCTCTCCTCGGGCACCAAGGGCAAGCGCTTCGTGCTGCCGAACTCCATGGTGCTCATCCACCAGCCCTTGGGCGGCGCCCAGGGCCAGCAGACGGAAATCGCCATCGTGGCCGACTTCATGCTGAAGACGCGCAAGCGCCTGAACAAGATCCTGGCCGAGAACACCGGCCAGTCCATCGAGAAGATCCAGCTCGATACCGAGCGTGACAACTACATGACCGCGGAGGAGGCCAAGGAATACGGCCTCGTCGACGAGATCATCTACCATCACGGCGCCATGCCCGGAGAGAAGAAGAGCGAATAAATTCTCATGAACCACCGTCACGACAATTACGGCCCCACTGACACCAATTACTTCTGCGCCTTCTGCGGCAAGACCGGAGACCAGGTCAACGCCATGATCTCCGGCCCTAACGGCATCTATATCTGCGACGAGTGCATCTCGGTGTGCGCCGACGCCATGATGCGGGACATGGGCTACGCCATGGCCCAGGAGGTGGAGATGCTGGAGGACGACCCGCGCCGCATGGGCTGGATGAACCCGCCGGCTGCCCAGGTCGAGCGCCAGGCCAGTCCCGTGGTCGACAACGCTCCGTCGCCGGCCGAGGTGCTGGGGGATCTCCCAACGCCTCACGAGCTGTACGCGCGCCTCTCGGAGCACGTCGTCGGCCAGGAGGAGGCCAAGCGCGCCCTTTCCGTGGCCGTCTACAACCACTACAAGCGCATCTCCATGGGCGCCGCCGCCCAGGAGGGCGACGTGGAGCTGGCCAAGAGCAACATCATGCTCATCGGCCCCACGGGCTCGGGCAAGACGCTTCTGGCCCAAACGCTCGCCCGCACGTTGAAGGTGCCCTTCGCCATCGCGGACGCCACCACGCTCACCGAGGCCGGCTACGTGGGCGAGGACGTTGAGAACATCCTGCTCAAGCTCATGACGGCGGCGGATTTCGACATCCCGCGCGCCGAGATAGGCATCATCTACATCGACGAGATCGACAAGGTGGCCCGCAAGGCCGAGAACCTGTCCATCACGCGCGACGTGTCCGGCGAGGGCGTGCAGCAGGCGCTCCTGAAGATCGTGGAGGGCACGGAGGCGAGCGTCCCGCCGCAGGGCGGCCGCAAGCATCCCCAGCAGGAGCTCATCCACATCGACACCACGAACATCCTGTTCATCCTCGGCGGCGCGTTCGTGGGTTTGGCCGACATCATCGCCGACCGCGTGG
>OLPA01002332.1_pt1 | contig 14293 bp, 12 predicted proteins | sample 1672811 | NCBI WGS metagenome assembly OLPA01 (sample SAMEA3136726, study PRJEB25190) | human gut metagenome | biome: human gut; feature: human-associated habitat; material: faeces | place: Austria | collected 2013
GCCGTGCCGCAGCTGCCGGAGCGGTGCTTAAGCCGCAAGGCGGGAATTGTGCGGTATTGCCTTAGGAATTGGAAATCAGGAATGAGGAATTTCGGTACAGACCGCCAGTTCCGTCTTTCGGGTTTCCGATTCCTAATTTTTGTTTTATGCTTTACAGTGTAGAGGAAAGGGAATCCACTATGAACTTTATCACCAAAGCCCCTGTGATGCTGTGCGGCGGCGATTATAACCCGGATCAATGGCTGGACCGCCCGGATATTCTTGAAGCGGACATCCGCATGATGAAAAAGGCCGGAATGAACAGCGTTACGCTGGGTGTGTTTGCCTGGGCAGCATATGAGCCGCGCGAGGGGGAATATAACTTTACTTGGCTGCGCGAGATCATGGATCGACTGTATGACCAGGGCATTTATACCGAGCTGGCAACGCCCACTGGTGCAAAGCCCAACTGGCTGGCACGCAAATACCCCGAAGTGCTGCGCGTGCAGTCCAACGGTGTGCGGGACCACCAGGGCATGCGCCACAACCACTGCCTGACCAGCCCCATCTACCGCCAGAAGGTAGAGGAGCTGCTGAACCACCTGATCGACGCTGTGGGCGACCACCCCGGCCTGATCTTGTGGCACATTTCCAATGAGCTGGGCGGCGAATGCTACTGCCCGCTGTGCCAAGAGCGCTTCCGCGGCTGGCTGAAAGAAAAGTATCATACCATTGATGCCCTGAACCATGCCTGGTGGACTAGCTTCTGGAGCCACCACTACGACAGCTTTGACGAGGTGGAGCCGCCGTTTGATAACGGGGAGCAGAGCCTGAACGGCCTGAAGCTGGACTGGCGGCGCTTTACCACCTGGAACATGATGGACTATGTACACAGCGAAACGGCGATCCTGCGCAAGCGGACCCCCAATGTGCCCATTACCACGAACCTGATGGAGTACTTCCCCGGATTGGACTACCACAAGCTGCAAAGAGAGCTGGATTTTGTCTGCTGGGACAGTTACCCCCATTGGGGGCGCCCCGACCGCAGCACCACCGTGACGGCGGGCATGACGGCGTTTGATCATGCGCTGATCCGCGGCTGCAAGCCGGACAAGCCGTTCCTGCTGATGGAAAGCACCCCCAGCCTGGTGAACTGGCACGAGTATAATAAGCTCAAGCGCCCCGGCGTGAACCGGATGAGCGCTATCCAGACAGTGGCCTGTGGTGCGGACGGCGTGCAGTACTTCCAGTGGCGCAAGGGCCGCGGCGGCTCTGAGCAGTTCCACGGCGCGGTTGTGGACCACGATGGCCGCGATGATACCCGCGTGTTCAACGAAGTGACCACCACCAACGAAGCCTTGGCCGCCCTGACCCCGGTGTGCGGCAGCCTGCCCAAAGCGGACGCGGCCATGATCTTTGACTGGGACAACCGCTGGGCGCTGGATGACGCCTGGGGCATGCAGATCAAGCAGAAGAATCTGCGCGAAACCTGCTGCCAGCTGTACGCCCAGCTGAACCACTGCGGTGTGGAAACCGACGTTGTGGGCGTGGATGCAGACCTGAACCGCTATAAGTTGGTGGTGCTGCCCATGCTGTTTATGACCAAGCCTGGTTTTGCACAAAAGATCCGCGAATATGTGGAAAACGGCGGCACCGTTGTGGCCACCTATCTGCTGGGCTATGTGGATGAAAGCACCCTGTGTTGGCTGGGCGGGTTCCCCGGTGACGGCCTGCGCGAAGTGTTTGGCGTGACCGCAAGCGAATTGGACACCCTGTACCCCGGCGAGGGCAACCGTGCCATCTGGGTCAAGAGCAGCCAGCAGAGCAGCATCAAGGATTACTGCGAACTGTTGCAGCCTGCCGAGGGTACCGAGGTGGTGGCTGTGTATGGACAGGATTTCTATTCTGGCCATGCGGCTGTGACCCACCATGTGTTCGGCAAGGGGCACGCTTATTACATCGGTGCGCGCCTGGATGATGCCGGCAACGCCGCTGTGCTGCGTGCAGCTTTGGCCGATGCCAAGGTGCACCTGCGTGACCTGCCGCAGGGTGTGGAATACCACTGCCGCGAAAGCGAGAACGCGCGCTACCATTTCTACATCAACACCACCCAGAGCGCAGTTAAGGTGCAGGTGGAATCCGGTGCAGACCTGTTGAGCGGCAAAAACGTTTTGGGCAGCATGGAGCTGAAACCCTATGATGCCTGCGCAATTGAGGAAAAAGTGAAATAAGAAAAACGCCATGCTTTCCGAAGAAAGCATGGCGTTTTTTGGAAGTAGGAGTGAGGAGGTAATGTGGAATTAGGAATTGGAGGTGGGGAAAGGGAGCGGCGAGGTTGGTTTGAGCAGATGTTTTGTGGTGCCAGAACGATCAAGACCGTTCCCTACAGTGCAATTTATTATGCATTGCGGACATAAAATAACCGGTAGGGCGGGGTCACCCGACCCCGCCGGGAACATTGCAACGTTGAGCATTGGAAATTTGCAACGAAGCAATAAACGCTTGTAGGGGGCGGCGTCTCCGACGCCCCGGACGGGCGTAAAATTTACTGAGCATTTGTTGGTAATTACACGGTAGGGCGAGGCCTCCGAAATGCATCTGCGGACACAGAGCCCTCTGGCCGCCGGGGTGGCGGACAATGTAAATATTTAGGCCCTGCTTAAGGAACCACCCTTCAGTCCGCGGCGCGGACAGCTTCCCTCAAGGGAAGCCAAATCGTGTTGTAGGTAGCAGCAAAAGTAAGAATGGTATTCTCCTCATGCTTTCGGAACGGTCAAGACCGTTCTCTACAGTGCATTTTATAATGTGCGGCAATATTTATGGTGCACCCCCACCCGTAGGGGCGCACAATGTGCGCCCGCTGCGCTGAAGGGGAACTGCTCCTTTTTAGGCCGTGCGTATCTCTCAAATATACTTATCCAACATATCCTGCAAAGCCTGCTTGGGCAGGAAACCGACGCTGCGTGCGGATTCCTGGCCGTTTTTCAGTACGACCAGGCAGGGGATGCTGGAAATGCCGTATTCGGTGGCAAGCTGGCGGTTTTCGTCCACATCAATGCTGTAAAATGCGGCTTTGCTGCCAACTTCATCGGCAAGCTCATGCAGGACCGGGGCAAGCATCTGGCAGGGACCGCACCAGGTTGCAGAAAAATCCAGAACGGCCACGCCCTGTGCTTTGGCCTGGGAAAGATCATTATTGCTGATTTTGGTAACCATAAAAAGGTTCCCTCCTTTAATTATGACAGTAAAGCAGCGTGTTCCGCTGCTGTTTGCCGGACATGGTTATGGCGTATCTACACCATAGTATGGGCCGGGAGGGGGAAAGACATTCCCTTACTGCTGATTGTACACAGTTTGGGCTGCTTTGTCAACAAGAAAAAGACTGAATCTTAATTTTGACATAAAATTACTATAACAAGTGAGACAAATTAAGACAAAAAGCAGATGCAGGATAAAACAAAGCCACCCGCTCTGCGCAGGGATCCCCTGCACAGAACGGGTGGCAACTTTGTTGGAAGGTAATCAGCGGTTGTATTTTGCAGTAGCCTGCAGGCGCTGCATGGCACGGTTCAGGGCAATCTTGCTCTGGTAATACTCGTGCATGCTCTGCTTGTGCTGCAAGCGTTCCTCGGCGCGGATGCGGGCGGCCTCGGCACGGTTCTTATCGATATCCTCCGGGCGCTCGGCGCTGTCGACCAGCAGCATAACGTAAGTGGGGGTCACTTCGGCAATGCCATCGCCCACCAGTACGTTGCGGGTTTCGCCGTTCACGGTGAACTGCATGATGCCCATTTCCAGGGCAACCAGCACCGGGCTGTGTCCGGCCTGTACGCCGTACTGGCCGTCAGCGGTGGGCAGGGTCAGGCTTTCGCACTCGCCCTGGAAAAACTCGCCGCTGCTGGCCGTGATGTTCAGAACGAACTTTTCCATCAGGCCACACCGCCCTTTTCGGCAGCCTTCTTGCGAGCATCGTCCAGCGTGCCCACGTTGAAGAACGCCCATTCGGGCAGATCATCGACCTGACCGTCCACGATGGCGGCAAAGCCCTTGACAGTTTCGGCCAGGGGCACATATTTGCCCGGCAGGCCGGTAAAGTTCTCGGCAACAAAGAACGGCTGGGACAGGAATTTCTGGATTTTGCGGGCGCGGGCAACGGTCAGCTTATCGTTGTCGTCCAGTTCGTCCATGCCAAGGATGGCGATAATGTCCTGCAGTTCCTGGTAGCGCTGCAAGGTAGCCTGTACCTTGCGGGCCACGCGATAATGCTCCTCGCCCACAATGTCTGCTTCCAGGATGCGGCTGGTGGAATCCAGCGGATCCACGGCGGGGTAAATACCCTGCTCCACGATCTTACGGGACAGAACGGTAGTGGCATCCAGGTGGGCAAAGGTGGTGGCCGGGGCGGGGTCGGTCAGGTCGTCGGCAGGCACATAAACGGCCTGAACCGAGGTGATGGACCCATCACGGGTGGAAGTGATACGCTCCTGCAGGGCACCCAGCTCGTTGGCCAGCGTGGGCTGGTAACCAACGGCGGAGGGCATACGGCCCATCAGGGCGGAAACTTCGGAGCCGGCCTGCACAAAACGGAAGATGTTGTCAATAAACAGCAGCACGTCCTTGTGGCTTTCCTCGCGGAAGTATTCTGCCATGGTCAGGCCGGTTTCGGCAACGCGCATACGGGCTCCCGGCGGTTCGTTCATCTGGCCGAAGATCAGGGCGGTCTTGTTCAGAACGCCGGAAGCGTTCATTTCGCCCCAAAGGTCACAGCCCTCACGGCTGCGCTCGCCAACGCCGGTAAAGATGGAGTAGCCGCCGTGCTCGGTGGCTACGTTGTGGATCAGCTCCTGGATCAGCACGGTTTTGCCAACACCGGCGCCGCCAAACAGGCCGATCTTGCCGCCCTTGGCATACGGTGCCAGCAGGTCAATGACCTTGATGCCGGTTTCCAGAATTTCGGTTGCAGGTTTCTGGTCCTCAAAGCCGGGGGCCTTGCGATGGATGGGCCAGGTAGGGACGTCTGCGGCCATGGGGCCTTTGCCGTCAATGGGGCGGCCCAGGGGGTCAAACATGCGGCCCAGGGTGGCTTCGCCCACCGGGGCAGTCAGGCCGTGGCCCAGTGCGTTCACGGTCATCCCCTTGCCAAGACCCTCGCTGGCAGAAAGCATAATGCAGCGAACGGTGGTTTCGTTCACATGCTGCGTTACTTCCATCGTGCGCTCGGTGCCCTCAGCGGTCACTGTCAGCGCTTCCTGCAGGGCAGGCAGCTTGCCCTCGGTGAACTGAACGTCCACCACGGGGCCTGCTACACGAATAATTGTTCCCTGTGTCATACGATAGCCTCTTCCTTAATTTCAGAAGTAGATAAATGTTTGAATATTGTATCCCGATAGGGGATACAGTGCAAAAAGTTTAATAGTCGCTGGTTTGCACAGCAGAAGCACCGCCGATGATCTCGGTGATCTCCTGGGTGATTGCACCCTGGCGGGTGCGGTTATACTCCAGCTGGAGCGCGTGAATCATATCGGTGGCGCTCTTGGTGGCGGAATCCATGGCGGTCATGCGGGCACTCTGCTCGGCGCAATAGCTCTCGGTCATGGCACCGAAGATCATGCCGTGCATGTAGATGGGGGCCATCTGCTTGAACACCGACCACGCATCGGGGAACAGCTCAACCTCGCCATGGGGATCGCCCAGTGCGGGCGGCAGCGGCGCAAAGTGGGAGCGTTCCAGCGGCAGCAGCTGCAGCATGACCGGTTCAGCGGTCAGGGCGTTCTGGATCTTGGTGTAGATGAGGTAAACCTCATCCACCTCATCCGCCTTGAACGTATCGATCATGTCCGCCGTGATGTCACGCGCACGCTGCAATGTGGGGGCCTGGCCGCTGTACAGAAAATCTTCCACCAGGCGGGGGTCCTTGTGCAGCAGGGCGCGGTAGCCGGTCTGGCCCACCACATAAAAGCGGGCCTTGGGGTCATCGCCGCAGTGCGATTTCAGAAACTTGAGCAGGTTCTGGTTGTACGCACCGGCCATGCCTTTGTCCGCCGTCAGCACCAGATAGGCGCGGCGCGGAGATTCCGGGTTGCGGGTGTGGAAGAACGGGTGAACCGGTTCTTCCGGCAGGTGGGGCAGCACGCGGGTCATCGTCATCTGCATGCGCTCAAAGTAAGGCGAAACCGCCTGGTAATTTTTGCGTGCCTTGCGCAGCTTGGAGGAGGAGATCAGGTACATGGCATTGGTGATCTTCATGGTGTCCTGAATGCTCTCAATACGCTCCTTGAGCAGCTTAGTGGATGTCATGGGCATCGCCTCCCGCAAATGCGTTCCAGGCGTTCAGGATGGTCTGCACCTGTTCGGGGCTGAGCTTACCGGAAGCCTGGATCTCGTCCATCACGCCGGACGGGTCCGTGCGGAACTGACGCACAAATGCGGAGGTTTTCTGGCGCAGCTCGACGGTTTTGATCTCGTCGAGCACGCCGTGGGCGGCGAGGGTCAGCAAAACGACCTGCTCGGCGTCGGATTTGGGCTGGTACAGCGGCTGTTTCAGCAGTTCCATCAAAGCCTTGCCGTGTTCCAGCTGGCGGCGGGTCTCAGCGTCCAGGTCAGAGCTGAACTGCGAGAAGGATTCCATATCCTTGTACTGGGCCAGCTCGATACGCAGGTTGGCGTTGGCCTTTTTCATGGCCTTGGTCTGGGCAGCGCCGCCGACACGGGAAACCGACAAGCCAACGTTGACAGCCGGGCGGTTGCCTGCGTTGAACAGTGCGGTCTCCAGGAAGATCTGGCCATCGGTGATGGAAATAACGTTGGTGGGAATATAGGCGGAAACATCGCCTGCCTGGGTTTCAACAATGGGCAGTGCGGTGATGGAACCGCCGCCCAGGTCGTCCCGCATACGGCAGGAACGTTCCAGCAGACGGGAATGCAGGTAGAAAACGTCGCCGGGGTAAGCCTCACGGCCGGGGGAGCGGCGCAGCAGCAGGGAAATGGCACGGTATGCCACGGCGTGCTTGGAAAGGTCGTCATAGACGATCAGCACGCTCTTGCCCTGGGCCATAAAATATTCGGCCAATGCGGTGCCGGCATACGGGGCAATGTACTGCAGGGGGGCGCTGTCGCTGGCGGTGGCGGCCACAATGGTGGTGTAGCCCATAGCGCCATGCTTTTTCAGGTCCTCGGCCACGCGGGCAATGGAGGAAGCCTTCTGCCCGATGGCAACGTAGATGCAGAGCACGCCGGTATCTTTCTGGTTCAGGATGGTATCGGTGGCGATGGAGGTCTTGCCGGTCTGGCGGTCGCCGATGATCAACTCACGCTGGCCACGGCCGATGGGGAACATCGAGTCAATGGACAGAATGCCGGTGTGCAGCGGGGTGTCCACGCTCTGGCGCTCCAGAATGCCGGGGGCCTGCTTCTCGATGGGGTTGTAACCAACGGCTTCGATGGCACCCTTGCCGTCGATGGGCTCGCCCAGCGGGTTGATGACGCGGCCCAGGAAAGCTTCGCCGACGGGGATACCGGCGCGCTTGCCGGTACGGGTCACCAGGGTGCCCACGCCAACGGATTCGGCACCATCAAACAGCATAATGCCCAGGTGGGAAGGCTCAACACTTTCCACCATGCCCTTGGCACCGTTTTCAAAGGTGACAATCTCGCCGTACACGGCGCGGTCCATGCCTTCAACGGTAACAATGCCGTCGGCAGCGGACACAACCGTGCCTCCCTCGGCAGTGTTGGCGGCGGGCTTGTAGTCCTCTACGCGGGTCTTCAGGGTGGCCAGGTCGGGCTTGTCGCCGGTCATCTGGTCCAGGGCATGGCGGCCGGAGTTATCAAACACACGGTCGCCCACCTGCAATACATAGCCGGAAAGCAGGCTTTCATCCACGCTGACATCCAGCAGGACTTCGGTTGCATCGTACAGGGATTTCAGCTCGGCCTTGATCTTATCAAGGTCCTGTTCCCGCGGCTGGCGGGCGCAGTGAAGGTCGGCCTTTACAATGCGGTTGGCGGAGAAAAACTCGCGGCTGAATTCACTTGCCATTGCTGTCCCCCGCTTTCTGCAGCAGGTCATCCAGCAGGCGTGCATCGTCCTGCTGCGTCAGGTTGCGCGCCAGCAGCTTTTCGCACATATCGCGGGCCAGGGCGGAAGTTTCAGCATTGGCATCGCGCAGGCGGCGGGCATGCTCTGCTTCGGCAGCGGCTTTGCCTTCGGCCACAATCGCATCTGCCTGGCGCTGGGCGTCCTGCAAAAGCTGTTCTTTCTCTTTTTCAGCCTGTTTTTCGTAGGCTTCGCGGCGCTGAGCAGCTTCGGTATCCACATTCTGCAGTTTATCCTGCGCCTGTGCCAAAACAGCCTGTGCGTCGTTCTTTTTGCCTTCTGCATCGGCGATCGCATCATCGATCTGCTTCTGGCGCTGCTCAATCACGTTCATAACGGGACGGTACAAAAACTTGCGCAGCAGAACAAACAGAACCAGAATGTTGACGACTGTATACAGAAGGTTCAGATTCAGAGTCAGCATTCGTCATGCCTCCGTTATCAACCCAGGAACAGGATGATGAGCAGGGCAACAACGAAGCCGAAAATGGCGGTGCCTTCTGCCAGGGCGGCGCCCAGCAGCAGGTTCTTGCTGATCTTGCTTTCAGCTTCCGGCTGGCGGCTGATGGCCTCCGCTGCCTTACCGGTTGCAATGCCAATGCCGATGCCGGCGCCAATGCCGGTCAGTGCTGCGATGGCAGCGCCCAAAGCTACCAAACTTGCCATAATAAATTACTCCTTTTTATAATAATGTAAAAGTGGGAAAGAAAACGCAGGTCATTCCATCGTTTCTTTCATGAACAGGGAGGTCAGGAAGACAAACACATAGGTTTGGATCAGACCGTCAAACAAATCAAAATACAGGCTGAAAATTGCGGGGACAAAAACCGGAACCACCAGTTTGATGAGTTCCATGATGACAAATGCGCCCAGAACGTTGCCGAACAAACGCATGCACAGGCTGGTGGGTCGGATGGCGATTTCCAGAATGTTCATGGGGGTCATCAGGGCAATGGGTTCCGCCAGGCTGTGTACAAATCGCTTGCCGCCCTTTGCATGGATGCCGGAATATTCGATCAGCACAATGCTCATAATAGCCAGCGCTGCGGTAACATTCAGGTCCTTTGTGGGGGGCTTGAGACCAATGATGCCGATCAGGTTGGAACAGGCAATGTACAGTGCAACTGTGATCAGGTACGGCACATACTGTTTGCCGGCTTCGCCCAGCAGATCTTTGAAGAAGTTATCCATGGTTACCACAGCGGTTTCCAGGATGGCCTGGCGCTTGCTGATATGATTGACCTTGAGATTGCGTGTGAGCAAAATCGAAACGATCACCAAAAACGCCATGATGCCCCAGCTTACCGCGATGGATTCCGGGATGTCGATGCCGCCAAAAATGGGAAGGGTAAACGCCGTATCAACGTTAAGCTCCTCTTTTAAGGCGGCGGTCAGTTCGTTCATTATTCCGCCTCCTCTGGCCAGCGGGGCAGCTTGTGCGCCGGGCTGGCTTTGTGTTTTGAATTTATCTGATAAAAAGCACACCAAGGAGAAAAACAGAAAGGGGGAAACGGCGATGTTCCGTTTCCGCACCCTCCTTGCTGCGCTCTTTATGCCGCCATAATACCACCATTCCCCGCCATTTGTAAGTCCCTTGCCGCACATTCTGCCTTTTGGATATTCCGTGATTCTGACAGATTAAAAATACTGTGTATGATGCACAATAAAGCACACTGAAAATTGAGCTAATTGCCGAATTTAATGACAAAAAATGCGGAAAAGTTCTTAATTTCAAACAAATCTTGCGGTTCTGTGCGGTTTTGATGGTGAGGGAAAGGTACGGTGTTTGTGCAAAACTGCCAAGGAGCGGAAATTCAGGCGATGCGCTCCGCGCCAAGGGCGGTTTCGGATGCAAAGCGGGTAGCCGCCAGCTTTTCCAGTGTGGCAAGCCGCACGCAGATGGTAAACAGTCGGGCCGCAGGTTCGATCTCCTCGGCGCTGGCAAAGCTGGGGGCAATACGGACGTTGCTGTCCTGCGGGTCGCGGCCATAGGGCCAGGTGGAACCGGCGGGGGTGAATTTGACACCGGCCCGGCGGCAAAGCTCCACCGTGCGGGCCGCGCAGCCCGCCATGGTATCGAAGGAAAGGAAGTAGCCGCCGCGGGGTTCCGTCCAGCTGGCAATGCCGCTGCCGTCCAGTTCCTCGCGGAAAATGGAGATGACCTGCTCGAACTTGGGGCGCAACAGGCGGGCATGGCGTGCCATATGGGCTTCAATGCCGCTTTCATTGCGGAAAAAACGTGCCTGGCGCAGCTGGTTGAGCTTATCGGGGCCGATGGTGGCAAACTTCCACACTTTGCGCAGATCGATCAGGTTGGCGGAACTTGCCGCCACGCCGCTGATGCCTGCACCGGGGAAGGAAACCTTGCTGGTGGAGCAGAACTCATACACCATATCCGGGTGCCCGGCATTGGCGCAGGCGGACAGGATGTCTGGCAGGACGGCCGGGGCGTTGGGGTAAAGGTCATGCACGCAGTAGGCGTTATCCCAGAAAATGCGGAAATCCGGCGCTGCGGGTTGCAGGTGGGCAAAGCGCTCCACCACCATGGGGCTGAACACAATGCCGGTGGGGTTCTGGTACTTGGGTACGCACCAGATACCTTTGATGGAAGCATCCCGCTGGACCAGGTCTTCGATCATGTCCATATCGGGGCCATCATTGTGCATGGGGATGGGGATTAGCTGGAAGCCGAAATGCTCCGTCATGGCAAAATGGCGGTCATAACCCGGCACGGGGCAAAGGAACTTGCGGTCCTTGACCTGCACCCACGGCTCTGCGCCCAGCAGGCCGTCCAGCATGGCGTGGCTGAGGATATCGAACATCATGGTCAGGCTGCTGTTGCCGCCCACCATGACCTGCTCCGGCCGCGCGCCGATCATACCGGCCAGCAGGGCTTTTGCTTCGGGAATGCCGTCCAGCCCGCCGTAATTGCGGCAGTCGGTGCCATCCTCACTGTCCAGCACGCTGCGGGAGTTCAGTTCACCCAGCATGCGCTGCGAAAGTGCCAGCTGCTCCGGCGCAGGCTTTCCGCGGGAAAGATCCAGCTGCAGGCCCTGCTGTTCGTACTCATGGTAGCGCTGGCACAGACGGTGGTATTCCCGCTGCATTTCTTTTTTTGTCATATCCTGATACTGCATGGTGTCATCCTTCCTGGGCAATACCGGCAGGGCCGCTTGCTTACCTGGTGTAGCTGAAAACGAAGAAAATGACGAAGATTTCGCAAATGTGCGATGGATTCGAGGCAAAAAGCCGCAGGAATCCTTTGTGGATTCCAAGGATTTTTAACGCGGAATCCGGCCGCGTTTTAAATTTTCGACGTTTCAGGTACACCCTGGGGGGAGTATGCACGAACCCTGCCGGTATGCCTTGTTTTCTGGAACGGTTTGTATTATACTGTCAGAAAACACATTTGTAAAATATATGTTTAGCATGCAAAATATTTGTATTTGATATGGCAAAACGCAGGAAAAGAGGAAAAACTGTGAATGTAAACTATGAATATTACCGCTTATTTTACTATGTCTGCAAATATCACAGTATAACCCGCGCGGCCAATGTGCTGCGCATGAGCCAGCCCAATGTGACCCGCGCCCTGAACCGGCTGGAGGAACAGCTGGGCTGCAAGCTGCTGGTGCGCAGCACCCGCGGCGTGACGATGACGCCGGAGGGCGAGGTGCTGTTTGCCCACGTGGAAATCGCCCAGGAGCAGCTGCAGGCGGGGGAAAGCGAGCTGGCGGGCATTACCGCGCTGGAAAGTGGCGCGCTGACCATTAGCGCCAGCGAGACCGCTTTGAATGTGTTTTTGCTGGATAAGCTGCGGGAATTCCACCGGCGTTACCCCGGCGTGCGGCTGCGCATTGCCAACCATTCCACCCCGCAGGCCATCCGTGCGCTGGGGCGCGGGCTGGTGGATCTTTGTGTGATCACCACCCCGGCCCGGTTGGAATCCACGATGCGCCGTACCCTGCTGATGCCGTTCCAGGAAATTCTGATTGCCGGCAGGGACTTTGAATTTTTGCAGGGCCGCCGCTGGGCGCTGAAAGAACTGCAGCAATACCCTCTGATCTGCCTGGGCAGCGAGACGATGACCTATGCGTTCTATAACCAGTTTTATTTAAGCAACAATCTTGTTTTGCAGCCGGATACTGAGGCCGCTACCACCGACCAGGTGGTGCCGCTGGTCAAAAGCGGGCTGGGGCTGGGGTATGTGCCGCAGAATTTTGCCAAGGACGCCCTGGCCGCGGGGGATGTGTTTACCATCCAGTTGAAAGAGGAAATCCCCACCCGTCATGTTGTGCTGGTGCAGGATGGCGGCCGTGTTCCCAACGCAGCTGCGCGCGAATTTGCCCGGATGCTGAACAGCAGCGTTACGCAGCAGAATGCACCATAAGCGGACAAAATTGTGCACCGGCACCAGAAAATTTAAAATATCTGCGTCTGTTTTTGTGAAAGGCGATTGACAACTGCCGTGCGGAACCGTATGATAAAAATGGAACTTTGCCCGGTGCAGCGGGAACCATACGGTGCGCCGGATTCCGCGCAGAGGGACAGAAAATAATAGGAGTGATTGTTTTGAAACAATGGCTGAAAGACGCAGTTTTTTACGAAATTTACCCCCAAAGCTTTTATGATACCAACGGGGATGGCATCGGCGATCTGAAGGGAATTATCGAAAAGCTGGATTACATCAAAGAGCTGGGGTGCAACGCCCTTTGGATCAACCCCTGCTTTGATTCCCCGTTCAAGGACGCCGGGTATGATGTGCGCGATTATAAGCTGATTGCCCCCCGCTATGGCACCAACGCGGATGCCAAAGCGCTGTTTGAAGCAGCTCATGCCAAGGGCATCCATGTGCTGCTGGACCTGGTGCCTGGCCATACCAGCGAGGAACACGCATGGTTTAAGGAGAGCAGCAAGCCGGAAAAGAATGAGTATTCCGACCGCTATATCTGGACGGACACCTGCTTTAGCGCCGGTGACGGTATGCCGTTCATTGGCGGCGAGACCGATCGCAACGGTACTTATATTTTGAACTTCTTCAAGTGCCAGCCTGCTTTGAACTATGGTTACGGCAAGTGCCGCGAAAAGTGGCAAATGCCCACCGACGCCCCTGGCCCGCGCGCAACGGTGGAAGCCGTGAAGGATGTGATGCGCTTTTGGCTGGATATGGGCTGCGATGGTTTCCGTGTGGATATGGCATCCAGCCTGGTCAAGAATGATACCCACCACAAAAAGTATACCTGTGCCATCTGGCGCGATATTGCCGCTATGCTGGACAAGGAATACCCCGAAGCCGCTCTGTTGAGCGAATGGAACCAGCCGCGCCAGTCCCTGAAAAACGGCTTTGATATGGACTTTATGCTGGAATGGCAGGGCAATGGCTACAGCTGGCTGATGCGCAATTATGATGGCGCAATAGATTCTGACCCGCATAACATCGGCAAGGCGTATTTCTGTGCGGATTCCGGCACGGGTATTGACAAGTTCCTGGATGACTGGCTGCCCAGCTACAAGGCGACCCGCAAGGACGGCCTGTACTGCTTGATTACCTGCAACCATGATACCATCCGCCCCTCCGCCGGTTTGACCCCGGATGAGCTGAAAATTGCTTACGCCATGCTGTTTACCCTGCCCGGCGCACCGTTTGTGTATTATGGCGATGAGATCGGCATGCGCTATCTGCCGCTGCCCACCAAGGAGGGCGGCTATTTCCGCACCGGTTCCCGCACCCCCATGCAGTGGGATAACAGCGCCAACAAGGGATTTTCTACCGCCGCAGCCGACAAGCTGTACCTGCCGGTGGACGATACTGCGGACGCCCCCACCGTGGCTGCCCAGCAGGCAGACCCTGACAGCCTGTGGCATACCGTGCAGGGGGTGCTGAACTTCCGCCACAGCCACCGGGATCTGGATTCCGATGCGCCGTTCCATGTGCGGTTTGCCCCCAAGGCAAAGGGCAGCTACCGCCCGTTTGCCTGGGAGCGCGGCAAGCTGATCTGCGCGGTGAACCCCGCCCGCGAGGAAGCAGAACTGCCCCTGAAGCTGGAAGACGGTACCCGCGTGCTGCATGTGATCGGCAAAGCCGAAGTGAAGGGCGATGAGCTGGTGCTGGGTGCACAGAGCTTTGCAATTTTGGGGTAAGCAGAATAGATTGCAAACGCAAATGTTAAGGCAATACCGCATAATTCTAAGTGCCGATACGGCGAGCGAGGTGCGGCA
>OLPA01002338.1_pt1 | contig 14272 bp, 13 predicted proteins | sample 1672811 | NCBI WGS metagenome assembly OLPA01 (sample SAMEA3136726, study PRJEB25190) | human gut metagenome | biome: human gut; feature: human-associated habitat; material: faeces | place: Austria | collected 2013
AGCGCAGTCAAAAAAGTCCGGCATGGACTTTTTTGACAAGCTGATGCCCCCTCCGAAATTCGGAGGGGGCGTTATGCCGGCCGCGGGGTCAAATATCTGGCGGCTGGGCAATGGGTTCAGATGATCTCCTTGTACATGGCGGGGGCAGCAGCCTTGCTGGCGTTTTCGCTTATCTCCGTGACCTCCACTTTCAGGTTCCGCTGGCCGAAAGCGATTTCTATCACATCCCCCACCTTTACCTGGTAGCTTGCCTTTACCTGCCTGCCGTTGACAGAGACTCTCTCCCCGCCGCAGGCCTCGTTTGCCACCGTCCTGCGCTTTATCAGGCGGGACACCTTAAGATATTTATCAAGCCTCATTTATTAACTCTCCATCTTTTCGAAAATAAAAACAGCTGTGCGCCATACGGCACACAGCTATTTTAACATCAAAGAGCCTTACTTTGCAACGGCGTCCTTGAGGGCCTTGCCGACCTTGAAAGAGGCCACGCGGGAAGCGGGGATCTGGATCTCCTCTTTGGTCTTGGGATTACGGCCCACGCGGGCATTGCGCTCCTTGACCTCAAATGCGCCGAAGCCCACAAGCTGGACCTTGTCGCCGGCTACGAGAGCGTCGGTAATGGCATCAAAAGCTGCGTTTATGGCCTTCTCGCTGTCCTTCTTGGACAGACCGGCCTTTTCCGCCACAGCGGTAACGAGTTCTGCTTTATTCATGTAAATTCCTCCTATAAATTGCGGCGCTATGCCATGTTATGATGAGTCTGCCCGAAAACATGGCATAATACTCACCGGATTTTCGCCCAAACGAAAGGGGCGAAAACGCAACGCTGTAAATCTACCATATTTCGGCGCGTTAATCAAGTATAATTTGCTGAAAACCCGCCTTTTCCGCGATTTTTTCCCCTCAGCTCATGTGCAGCAGCCGCGCCAGCTTTTCTCCGCCGGGGATGAGCTTCATATCGTCTGCGGTAACGGCGCGCGTGTTTATCGCGGCCACCGCGTACACTACAACCGCCGTCAGAATGGCCGCCGCCATGCAGACGAGCATGTGCAGCCTGTCTCCCGTTCCCAGCAGCTTCCCGCAGAGCCCGTATACGGCCCAGGCGGAGGCGCCCATAAGGAGGCTGGACACCAGGGGGGCAGCAAAAATACCGGCCAGATCCGGCTTATGCCTGAGCGCGCCCCGGATAAACACCAGGTTCATAAGCATCATCACCGCATAGCTCACAAGGGTGCCCACGGGCGCGCCGTAAATGTTGACAGGGCGCTGAGCCACCAGGAACCAGTTTATAATTATCTTCACGAGGCCCCCTGTTATCATGGTGAGCATGGTGAGCTTTTCCTTGCCGGAAGCCTGCAGAACAGCGTTTTCCATCAGAACGATGCAGACAAAAATTGAGGCCACACCCATTATGCTCAGCAGCCCCGGCCCGGCGGCGTTGCTGTTGGTATAGAGCACCTTCATGATCGGGAAGGACAGCACCGCCAGGCCCACGCCCATGGGCAGGCTTACGGCGGCAGAGATGCGCATGGAGTCGTCGGAGGTCTTTATTGCCTCCGCCCTGTCCCCTCGGACAATGGCCCCGGATATGGCGGGAACGATCGCGATGGTCAGCGGCGTTATAAAGGCGGCGGGCAGGTTGAAAAGGGTCTGTGCCTTGCCGTAAACGCCATAGAGCACCTTTGCTTCATAATAAGAAAAGCCGGCGGCAGCCTGGAGCCTGTTCATACAGAGCTTGGAGTCAATCGAGTTGAGCAGAGCCATAATGCAGGCGCCGAAAGCGATGGGCACACCGATGGAGATAATGTTTTTCACAATGGTCCAGGCCGAGTCCACCCGCTCGTCGTCCCCGGGCACAGCGTCCGCCGCCCGGCCGCCGGTATAGGAGCCGGAGAGAGTATTATAATTTCTGCGCTTGTATACGACCATATACAAGAGCGAGATGACCGAACCGATGGAAACGCCCAGAATGGCCCCGGCGGAGCCCATGGGCTTTCCCAGCCCCGCGTCAAGAATCAGCTTTGCCAGCACCAGCCCGGAGATGACCTTGAACAGCACCTCCAGCACCTCGTCCACCGTGGTGGGCAGCATGTTGCCGTTGCCCTGGCAGTAGCCCCGGTATGCGGATACAAGGCAGACCAGCAGAATCGCCGGAGACATGGCCTTTATGCTCAGCGCCGCGTCGGGGTTTTCCAGGTATTTATCCGCCAGCCACTCCGGATACAGGAACATGATAAGTGCGAAAACCGTGCCCAGCACAAAGAACATCATCCAGGCAACACGAAACAGCTTCTCCTCCTGCTTTGCCCGGCCGTTGGCATCCGCCTCGGCCACAAGGCGGGACAGCGCAACAGGCAGGCCGGCCGTGGCCAGAGTAAAGAAGATAAAATAAATGTTGTAAGCGCTCAGGAACATGGAGTAGCCTTCGTCGCCCAGAATGTTCCCGAGGGGGATTTTGTAAATGAAGCCCAAAAGCTTCATGATTACAACGCCCACTGTCAGAATGGCCGCGCCGTGCATATAATTTTGTCCCTTTGTTTTAGACATAGCGCCCTCCCGCCTTCCGCTTTGACAAGCCTTGATTCCGTTAAATATAACCGCTCCGCGCCGAAAAATCAAGGGAAAAGGCTCAGGCCCCAAGGCCCTGCAGGATATGCCTCGCCACATGGACGCCGCTGGCGGAGGCGTGGGACAGGGAATGGGTAACGCCTGAGCAGTCCCCGATCACATACATGCCGGGGCTCTTTGTCTCCAGATTGCCGTCTATCTCCACCTCCATGTTGTAGAACTTGACCTCCACGCCGTAGAGCAGGGTGTCATCGTTGGCGGTGCCGGGGGCGATCTTGTCCAGCGCGTAGATCATCTCAATAATGCCGTCGAGAATGCGCTTGGGTATCACAAGGCTCAAATCGCCCGGAGTGGCTGCCAGGGTGGGGGTGACAAAGTTTTCCTCGATGCGGGAAACCGTGCTGCGCCGGCCCCGGACAAGATCGCCGAAACGCTGGACCATCACGCCCCCGCCCAGCATGTTGGACAGGCGGGCAATGCTCTCGCCATAGCCGTTGGAGTCCTTGAAGGGCTCGGAGAAATGCTTGCTCACAAGCAGGGCGAAATTGGTGTTTTCCGTGTGCTTTTCCTTGTCCTCGTAGCTGTGGCCGTTGACTGTAACTATGCCGTTGGTGTTCTCGTTGACCACCACGCCGTGAGGGTTCATGCAGAAGGTGCGCACAAGATCCTCGAATTTCTCCGTGCGATAGACGATTTTGCTCTCATAGAGCTCGTCCGTCAGGTGGGAGAAGATCTCCGCCGGCAGCTCAACGCGCACGCCGATATCCACCCGGTTGGACTTCGTGGGAATATCCATGCTCCCGCAGACGCGCTCCATCCACTTGCTGCCGCTGCGGCCTACGGACACCACGCACTGCTCGCAGGTATAGACCCCGCCTGCGGTCTGGACCTCGTAACCGCCCTCGATCTTTTTCACTTCGCTGACGGCGGTGTTGAAATGGAAGTCTACCCTGTCCTTGAGCTCCTCATAAATGTTGCCCAGGACCACATAGTTTATATCCGTGCCCAGATGGCGGACCTGGGCGTCCAGCAGATGAAGGCCGTTTTCAAGGCACATGCGCTTTATTTTGGTGTTGGCGGTGGAATAGAGCTTTGTGCCCGCGCCGCCGTGGCTCAGGTTGATCTTGTCCACATAGCGCATCAGTTCAATGGCCTGCTGCTTGCCCACATACTCGTAGAGAGTGCCGCCGAATTGGTTTGTGATGTTGTATTTGCCGTCGGAAAAAGCGCCAGCGCCGCCGAAGCCGCTCATGATGCTGCAGGTAGGGCACTTGACGCAGGCTTTGATCTTCTTCCCGTCAATGGGGCACTTTCTCCTGTCGAGAGGCTGGCCCAGCTCAAAAACCGCTACCTTCAGGCCTTTTTCGGCCTTTGCCAGCTCATACGCGGTAAAGATTCCTCCCGGGCCTGCGCCCACAATAATAACATCGTAATTCATATCTTGATGCTCCTTTCAGGGCAAAAAAACAAACCGCCTCGGACCAGCGCCGCCTAAGAAGACGCCGTCAAACGGGGCAGTTAAAATATATCCTCATTCAGATTAACACGGGAAAATGCTTCTGTCAAGTAAACGAATTATGAATTAGACCATAAACAACTGAAAATCCGGGGAGTTTATGCTCCCCGGATTATCACTGTACCCTGCAAGCAATCCAGACGCCGTGATTCTTAGGCCGCTTTTCCTCCCGCAACAGGCTCTTTTATTAAAGCATATACTCTTGTGAGGCCGCTCAGTCCGGCAAACGCCGTCACGACCAGGCTCTTGTTTCCAAACAGGCCAAAATGCACGCCTGAAGGATCCAGCATAAACACATACCATGCGAACGGCAACGCCGCGGCAATACAATAAGGCAATAACACTCCCAGCGCAGGGCCTGCCCTATCTCCGGAAAACTGCCTTCGTCTCTTTATAATCAAGGCGAGCAAAACAACAGCCAGCAGTAATGCCGCGGCCATAACCGGCGTGTAGGCAAAGTCCCTTAAATTATGATAAAAAACATATGGAATAGAAAAAGTATGGTCATCCCCCATCCAGAAGCTCACATGCGTCATGGCTTCTGCAAACAAATCTTCCCCAGTTATAATACTTCCAATGGCAAATTTCCCCAGCCACATTGCGCCATAACCAAATGCCCATGTTATAAGGGCTGCAAAAAACTGCCTGATGGTATCCCGTGGTTTTTGGATTTCTGATATATTAACACAAAATAATGCCGGAAGTCCAAATGCGGCAATTGGATAGGTAAGAAAATCAAAGTACGCTGTTCCCACCCCTATGTATAAAAAAACAAGCAAACGCTTTCGGGGGCTGTCTCTTTCGTCACCTATCAGCAGCATTGCTATGCAGCCAAGAGACATAATATAAAAGCAGCTTGAATACTGCATACATTTTGCTATGGCCGTCGGCATAAGCAACGCTATGCAGAGAATATAAGGAATAATATATTGCCTCAGTTTTTTCCTCCAAAGCAGGACGCACACAAAAAAAGTAATGAATGTCTGTACTATGCCGTTTATTATACGAATCACAGAATAATCCGCAATCGCCAGCAGCGGTTTCAGCAGCACAAGATATCCATGCCAGTATTGGGGATACGCTGTTATCCACTCATACTTTCCACCGCTTTCATAATAGTATGCCAATGCTTCGTCAGGTCTGAAATTTCCATAATCATACCTGTATACCTGCATGGCGTCTTTAAAAGGGCTGTCACCGTTCGGAAAGGCCGCCTCCAGAAGCATAATGGAATCCGTCCAGTTGTCTATCGCACTCGTTGCAAACTTCGTGACAGAAGGATATACCCCTTCCTCTTTTATTATATGTGAAGCGCTTTCAACCTTTGGATCTATATACTTTTGCGGGATAGTATAAGCCAAAGCCAGCAGCAGTGTTCCAATAACAACAGCCAGCAAAACTCTTACCAACGCGCTCCCAGAAAACTTTAATATGGCCTGCTTTGTCATCTCATCCTCTCTCCAAACCGTTCCACCTCAAATGTTGCATAATGCACCTTGCTATTTTAGTATCTTTTTACAAGATCCATTTGCACCTCAGTTTAGCACAGCTTTCAGGCATTATTCAAGGCACAAATGCCTGAAATAAAAAAATCCCTCTTCCCGATAGGAAGAGGGATTGAGAAAATGGCTAAATGCCCTGCTTGTTTCCTGCTTATGCCTTGCGGACGGAGTCAATGTGGCGGGTCAGGTCGAGCATCTTGTTGGAGAAGCCCCACTCGTTGTCATACCAGGCCATGAGCTTGACAAAGTTATCGTTCAGGGAGAGGCCGGCCTTGGCATCAAAGATGGAGGTGTGCGCGTCGGTGCGGAAGTCGGAGGAGACGACCTCTTCGTCCACATACTCGATAACGCCCTTCATCTCGTTCTCGGAGGCCTTCTTCACGGCGGCGCAGATCTCATCGTAGGAGGCGCCCTTCTCCAGGCGGCAGGTCAGGTCAACGATGGAAACATCGCCTGCGGGAATACGCATGGAGGTACCGGTGAGCTTGCCCTTGAGCTGGGGAATGACCTTGCCGACGGCCTTGGCGGCGCCGGTGCTGGTGGGGATGATGTTGTTGTAAATGCTGCGGCCCAGGCGCCAGTTCTTCTTGGAGAAGCCGTCGACAACGGCCTGGGTGGCGGTGGAGGCGTGGACGGTGGTCATAAGACCCTCGACGATGCCGAAGTTGTCGTTGATAACTTTGGCGAGAGGGGCCAGGCAGTTGGTGGTGCAGGAGGCGTTGGAGACGAACTGCATGTCGGCGCTGTACTTCTCCAGGTTCACGCCGCAGACGAACATGGGGGTATCATCCTTTGCAGGGCCGGACATGACGACGACCTTGGCGCCGGCATCAATATGGGGCTGGGCGTCAGCCTTGGTGAGGAACTTGCCGGTGCACTCGAGAACGTACTCGGCACCCAGCTCACCCCAAGGCAGGAGGGAGGGATCGCGGTACTTGTTGTCGGAGAGGACCTTGACGGTCTTGCCGTCAACGACCAGAACGCTCTCCTCGTCGTTGGCCTCGACGCTGCCGTCGAACTTGCCATGAACGGTGTCATATTTTATAGCGTAGGCCAGCTGGCTGGCAGGATGGCCGGGAGCGTTGATTGCGACGACCTCGATGTCCTCAGACTTGATGGCGGCTCTGAAGGTCAGGCTGCCGATGCGGCCGAAGCCGTTAATGCCGACTTTAATCATTTACATATCCTCCAATTAAATATTTTGCAGAAAAAAATATATGCAAAAGCCCCGTTATATGGCTTGCTGCCTTGTTTAGCGTTTAAATTGTAACATATAATATTAACAAAAATCAATATTTCACCCTATGTATTTTCACCAAAAATGTGCTGAAATTTTCGTCAAATCAGAGCTTTTTTCACGGTCTCTCTTGTGTATTTTGTCTATTTTTGTTAAAATCTCAGTTAAGAGACGCTCAGAGAATGAAAACGCCATCCGTCGGCACGGCGAAACAGGAAAGGAAGCTGGTTGAATTGTCCGCAGATATTCTCGCTCTTACAAGTGAAGCCGCTGTTTTGATACGGCGGGGCCGGATTGCCTACGCCAACCCAAGCGCCCAGGCGATCCTGGGTCAGGACTGTACGGGAAAAACCGTGGCCGCCATTTTCGGGGCAGATATTGCCGGAGCCCAGGCACCGTCCTTCATCGCCAGCGCCACCATCGGCGAAAAGCCATTTATTGTCCGGGTGTCCAGGATGAATGAGGGCAATGTGATTTTCTTTACCCGCCCGGAGCCTGTGCCCGCCATCCTCAACGACCCCTTTCTGTGCTCCATGCGCAGCGGCCTTATGAACATCGGCATGTCCTCCGAGCGGCTGAGAGAGCAGGCCGAGGCGCACGGCGACAACGCCGCGCTGACCGCGCTGTCCTCCCTCATGAGGAGCTATTTCAGGCTCGTTCGGGTCACGGCAAACGCCTCCTTGGTTCTGGCCATGTCCGGGGATGGCTTTGCCTTCTGCCCCTGCCGGCTTAATCTTTCAAATTTTTTAATAACCATGACAGAAGCGGTGGAGGACTTAATTCCGTACCCGGCCGTCACCGTAAACCACGGTGAGGACATCTGCCTGGCCGCGGACCCCACGCTGATCCGGCAGCTTCTTCTGAACCTTATCTCCAACTGCCTTGTCCACGCGGAAGGCTGCAGCCGCATAAGCATCAGCCTGACAGATGCCGGAGAAAATGTTATTCTCTCCGTCAGCGACGATGGCAAAGGCATCGATCCGGAACAGCTTCCCACCGTGTTCGACCGCTACCGCCACAGCTTTGAGCCCTCGCGCATGGGCGCCGGGCCCGGGCTGGGGCTGATGGTTGTCCGGGGCATCGCCGAAAAGCACGGGGGTACCCTGCTGCTGGAGAGCCGCCCGGGCCAGGGCACCACGGTGCGCGTCTCTCTGGGAAAGCATCTCTCCGCCGATGCGGAGCTCCGCTCGCCCGGGATGTCCAGCTGCCTGCGCGAGGTACTCGTAGGCCTGTCCGACAAGCTTCCCGCGGAATGCTACACAGAAAAATATATGGATTAAAGTCTTTCCTGCGTCTGAACCATTTTGCGCTGCTCAGAATGCCAGGCCGGGGCCCTCGCTGCGCCGGCGGGCTTTCTCTTCGCCCGGCTTCCCCCCGTTTGCCGCGCCGGACCTGAAACCCCGCCCGCTTTGAATAAGCGCGGGCGGGTTATTCAGTGCATCACCTTGCCGAGAACTCTCAGGGGAAGCTCAGGCGAAATGATGATGTCCTCATATTTGGGGTTTAAGGAGTGGAGCGCCATGGAACTCTCCCGGGCTACAAGCTGCTTTAAATAGGCGCTGCCGTCATAGAGAAAAATACCGATATCCCCAGTCATCAGGCTCCGCTGCTGGCGGACCCATATGGTCTGTCCGTCGTGATACTGCGGCTCCATACTGTCCCCAGCCACGCGCACGCCGAAGTTCGCTCCCTCGGGCACCTCCGCGCCGACCTCCACCATTTCGTAGTCCTCCCCGTCCAGAAACTGCCCGGTTCCGGCAGAGACGGCCAGAGAATACAGCGGCAGGCTCCGCAGCCGGGCCGGCTCCTCCTCCCGGGGCCTCAGCGCATAGCGGCCGCTGTCCCGCAGGAGCTGAATATAGTCCAGCGCCTTGCGGCGGCCATCCTTGTCCAGCCCACGCAGCAGGCCCTCCCCGCCGCCGGTAAACACGCCGCGGATATCGTCAATTTCCAAAGTCTGACACAAAATCAAAAACTGCTTCGCATTGGGCAGCGTCAGCCCGTTTTCCCATTTTGACACCGCCTGGTTCGACACGCTCAGGCCCCGCGCCGTGAGCCTTGAGGCAAGCTCCACCTGATTCAGCCCCAGCTCCCTGCGCCGGGAGGCGATTATCGCGCCAAATTTCATCTTCATCCCGTCCTCTCATTTATTCCATTATACACAAGCTTCCCTTGTTTTTCAAGTTTTTTATCTCATTCAGATAATTTCCTTCAAAATTCAGGCCGCTGCGGATTTCATTCTCCGCAGCGGCTTATTTTTAATATTCGTATATTCCGCCGCCGATAAATTCTCTGATCAGCGCATCGTCGGCCACATATTTCTGGTCTATCTCTCCAAAAAGCTGCAGCGCGGGAAGCACGGCCCGCAACTCGTCAAAACGCTCTATGCCCTCCGGCACGGATTTGAAAAGCTCGGTGGCGGTGCGGTTAAAGACCGCCAGCTCGTAGGGCAGGGAGGTATCAAACTGGAAATTGGCCTTGTCCTTGAAGGGAGAGATGTTCAGCTTTTCACCCCGGCGGACATTTGCCCACATGCTCATCGTCTCCGCCGGATCGGAGCCCCGGAAGTTATAGTCCCGCACGGTGCGGCGCACCAGGCGGAACCAGGTGCGCTTGAATACCACCCGGCCCTCGAACTCCACATCGCTTCTGGCGGAGATATACAGCTTGAAGGCGTCGGGATGCCGGTCGGTTATCATGTCGTTAAGGGCATGGATTCCCTCGAAGATCACGACCTCGTCCGCGCCCAGCTTTATTGACTTTGTGGGCTCCTGAACCCGCATTTTCCGGGAGAACTCATACTTGGGCACAAAGATGCGCTTCCCCTCGGCGAGCAGGTTAAAGTGCCGGTTTAAAAGCTCCATATCCATGCACAGGGGGGACTCCAGATCGATCTCCCCCTCCGGCGTCCTGGGGACGGTCGCGGGGTCGATGGTCTTGAAATAATCATCCATGCCCACATAATGGGTGCCGATGCCCCGGCGCTTGAGCTCCTCGGCTATCTTCATGGCGGTAGTGGTCTTGCCGGAGCCGGATGGGCCGGAAAGCAGCACGATGGGGCTGTTTTTCCGGTTCTCCGCTATCATCTCCGCGGCTTTTTCCACCTTGGCCCTGTACTGGGCATCCCCCTCGGCCACAAAGGCGGCTGGGTCGGAGACAGTTTTAAAATTAATTTCCTTGAGCTGATATGCCATTCAGTTTTCCTCCTCGGTGGCCAGCCACTGGTAAAACTGGCTTATTTTTTCCTTGTCCGCACAGGTTTTTTCTATTTGATTTATATATTCCAGAGGGTATTTGGGAGCCATAAGGCGGATGTTGCGCCCGGCGTCCCCCCGGATAAGCTTGGTGGAGCCGCCGCCGCCCATGGCCAGGATGCTGCACAGCTCCTCCATTATACATATGTTGTATAAATTATTATAGCCCTTTTTGGCCCAGCCGATATTTTCAAAGCCGCCGGACATGAACTTTTGCCGGTAAAGATAATAGGGCGCATAGCCTGCGGCTCGCAGGCGCTGCCCCGCATAGTCCAGCATGGCGCTCACCTGCGCCGCCGCCGGCAGCGCGGCGCCCTCCAGGCTGATGCGGGAACCTTTTTTCAGCGACAACGTGTGCACCGTCACATTCTCCGGGGCCAGCGCGAGGACGCTGTCCACCGTGTCCCTGAAATCCTCCGCCGTGTCCGAGGGGAGCCCGGCGATCAGATCCATGTTCACCGCAAAGCCCCCCACCCGGCGCACCATTTCAAGGGCCGAGATGATATCCGCCGCCGTATGCCTGCGGCCTATTGTCTCCAGCACCCGGTCGGACATGGTCTGGGGGTTCACGCTGATCCGGTCCACCCCATGGGCGCGGAGCACCCGGAGTCTGTCCCCACTGATCGTATCCGGGCGGCCGGCCTCCACGGTGTATTCCCTTATCTCCGTCAAGTCAAAGCGCCGCTCCAGTCTGGTGCAAAGTTCTTCAAGCTGCCCGGCGCTGAGGGTGGTGGGCGTGCCGCCGCCCATATAGACGGAGACAACGCGCAGCCCCAGTTTCTTCACCTGCTCCGCCGTAGCTTCAAGCTCTCTGTACAGTGCCTCCAGAAAAGGAGGGATCAGCTTCATGCTCTTTTCCACGGACTGGCTCACAAAGCTGCAGTAAGCGCAGCGGGTAGGACAAAAGGGGATACCCACATAGAGGCACACGTCCCGCTCCGAAAGCCCCGCCGCCGCCCGGAGCGTCTCCCGGCTTACATCCAGGCACAGCGCCGCACGCGCAGGGCTCACGTCGTATTCTTCCCGGAAACGACGCAGCGCCGCACGCTCGGAAAGCCCTGCGTTCAGCAGGGCGCACAGGAGCTTGCCCGGCCTCACTCCTGTCAGGGCCCCCCAGGCCGGGCGGCTGACGCCGGAGGCCAGGGCTGCCCGGTACAGGGCATTTTTTACAAGGCGCTGGCAGCGGCTGTCCTCAGACAGGGCACTCTCATTCTCAGTGTTCCGGGCCCGGGCGGCGCCGCGAAAGCGCTCTTCACCCAGATACAGGGCGCATACGGCCGTGGTATATTTTTCCCCCCGGCTGAGCCTGAGCTCCAGCCTGTCCCCCGCCGGCTTCCCCTCCGGATACTCGGGGCGCTGGTCGGGAAACATGGTGAGGAGCATTTGCTCCACGGCGTATTTATAATTATGTCCATAAAGGTACAGCTTCACTTTTTCTCTCCGTTTTTCGTTTTCAGTTTCTCATAGTGCTCTTTCAGGCGGCGGAAGTTCCGGCCGTTGCAGCGGCCCTCAAGCAGGGCGGGGTAGGCCATGGTGATACGCCGGTGCACAAGATTTCTGCCCCTGAGCTTCCGGAGCCGTTCTTCCAGCTCCGCTTTTCTCTGGGCCAGCGCCTCTCGGCCCGCGCCCTCCTTTTCTTTGGCAAGGCGGTTTATCTCGCCGCGCTTTTCGAGAATATCCCTGGCATATTCCTGCCTGCGCCGGGCAAGGTCCGGGTGTTTTTCGTCAAAAGCGTCCCGCCGCTCCCGGCCCCGTTCCACCGGGGCATAAATCAGCTTCTCGCCCATGGCGTCGGAAACAGCGGAAATGGCCAGCTCCAGTTCCTCCATGGCCCTGAAGCGCCGCGGCAGCTTCAAAAGCTCCGTCAGCGTCAGCGCTGCGTCCGCCGCCAGCAGCAGCACAAGCCCCGGAAGAGCCCATTTACCAAAGGCAAAGGGAATGGCGTTTATGAGCTTCATAACAAGCGGGTGAAGCACATCCACCACCAGCACACAGGCCGCGCCCCACATAAGGGAGAACTCAAGGCATACATAGCCCTTGATGTTAAAGGGATTTTCCGAATAGTCCCACCATTTGTCGTGGAAAATGCGTTCCATGGCAAAGCCCACGATAAATTCCAGCAGGGAGCAGAAAACCATACTGCCGAAAAACAGCAGGGCCAGATTTTCCTTTACCGGCTCCAGCACCAGCAGCACCAGCAGCACGCCGAAGCCGTATATGGGACATACAGGGCCGTTAAGAAAGCCCCGGTTAACGAACACGCCCCGCCGAAGCGCCGCAAAGGCCACCTCAGAACACCAGCCCAGGCAGGAATATATAAGTACGATCCAAGCCATCTGATACCATGTGTAGCGCATATTATATCTATTCTCTCCCATTCCGCCGTGCCGCCCGGGGATCCCTGAGCCCGGGTATTCGGTTGAAAATTCCTTTTTTCGGGTATAATTTCATTATAGCAGACCCGGAAGGCAAACTCAATGTGCAAACGCAGCCCCTTGTATGGAAGAAAAACAAAAAATATGAAAATTTTTAAAAATGTATTGGAAATTTTCGAAGAACTGTTGTAAAATGTATGTATTAGTAATAGTATAGGGGATTATTTTAATGTTTTTGGTGGGAGATAAAATAGTATACGGGGAAAACGGAGTATGCACGGTAAAAAAAGTCGCGCCGCTGGACATGTCCGGGGCGCCGCAGGACAAGCTCTACTATCACCTCTGCCCTCTTGTTGGCAGCGGGACCTATTTCACGCCTGTGGACTCCGGGGCATACATGCGCCCCGTTATGAGCCGCCAGGAAGCGGAGGCGCTGATCGACGCCATCCCCGGCATTGAGCCCGCCGTGTGCAATGATAACCGCTTCAACCATGTGGATGCGTTTTATAAAGAGCTTTTCAAGCTGCATAGCTGTGAGGCGCTGGTGGCCATAGTGAAGGGTCTCAGAAGCCGCATGGCAGAGCGCAAGACCAAGAGCAGCCGGGCCGAGGCCACCATGCGCCGCGCGCGCGACATGCTCCACGGGGAGCTGGCCGTGGCGCTGGGCATGGACATTGAAGCCGTCGAGCCCTACATAGCCAGCCGCATCGGCGGGAAATAAGGAACTTTCATCAAAAGCCATTCTGTTTTTCTCAGAGTGGCCTTTCAGCGTACAGACACAATCAAAGGCCCCATTTCTTGTAAACGCGCCATATTACAAAAATCTCGATCCGCTCGCAGGCGCCTGATCAATCAGCCCGATTGCCGGCAACCTCTGCAATGCGCAGCGGTTTTTTCTCGCTGCGGCCCGGGCAGGCACTTGTACGGCTTATTGCGGACGAAATCAACTTTGGGTATTTGATTAATCCCTGTTGAATCCCGGCCCGGCCGATGATATAATCAGACAAAAAAAGAGAGAGCAATCGGAGGGCAGTATGGCATATTGCAGAAACTGTGGCGCTTATGTGCCGGACGGGCAGAATAAATGCCTGGCCTGCGGCTTTGAGGAGCCCGGGCAGGCAGAGAAGAAGCCGGAGAACGGCAGCGCCGCCGCCCAAGCCCGGGAGGGCGAACAATTTCAGGAAGAGCTGCGCCGCCGCAGGCAGGAAAACGACAGGCTCTGGGCCGAGGCGGAGCACGCCCGGCGGCAGGCTCAGCAGGCCAGACAGGAGGCCCAGAGGGCCCGAGCCGAGGCACGGGAGCAGCAGCGGCAGGCCTATGAGGCCAGGCAGCAGCAGCGCTATGAGCAGCAGGCCCGTTACGGCGGGCAGGGCTTTTATCCATATATCAGCCCCCGTTCCAGGCTGATCGCCCTGCTCCTCTGCGCTTTCCTGGGGCCGACCGGCGCCCACAACTTCTATGTGGGCCGCATGGGCCGGGGGCTCCTCTTCCTCTTCACCGGCGGTCTTTTCGGCATAGGCTGGGTAATAGACCTTATCCGCATCCTGACCGGCCGCTTCCGGGATGGAAACGGCGCTTTTGTCAGCCGTTGGGATGACACCATACTCTGACCCCGCCGGCTGCGGATTGGGTGTCTTGGCGATTTTTTGCCTGCGGGGCGGGATGCCTCCCCCCTTGCGCCCCCGCTGCTGTGTTATTTGAACCGCCTTATATGGGTTTGTCTGCAATCTGACAGGGCCTTCCCGTGATCGGGAAGGCCCTGTCTTGAGACTGTCAAAAAACATTTGCAAAGCGAAAAGCAACTGAGCCGCGGGGGAGCT
>OLPA01002349.1_pt1 | contig 14235 bp, 14 predicted proteins | sample 1672811 | NCBI WGS metagenome assembly OLPA01 (sample SAMEA3136726, study PRJEB25190) | human gut metagenome | biome: human gut; feature: human-associated habitat; material: faeces | place: Austria | collected 2013
TAGGCGATGCCTTCCTGATTAAAATCAAAGATTTTAATCAGGAAATAGTATCAGAGGGAAAATGATGAAGAAGATTTTGTTCATGATCAATTCCATGGGTGTGGGCGGCGCGGAAAAGAGCCTGTCCTCCCTGCTGAACCTGTTTGACTACCAGCGGTATGACGTGTATTTGCAGATGATAAACCGGGGCGGCACGTTTGAAAAGCTGCTGCCGCCGCAGGTGAAGATTCTGCCGTCGATACCCTATTTTCAGTTCTGCGGTCTGCCCCTTGTAAAGCAGCTGACAGCCGGGAACATCCGCTTCTTAAAGGCACGCCTGGCCGTCAGCGAACAGCTGAGAAGAAATGACCGCGCCGGTAAACCCCTCCATGCCACGCAGGTGCTTTGGAATGGCGCGCGCAATGCGTTTGACCTGCTTCCCGGGGCGTATGACGTGGCCATTGCATGGGGTCAGGGGACGCCTACGCATTTTGTTGCGGAAAAAGTTAACGCTGAGAAGAAAATCGCATGGGTCAATGCCGACTACGAGGGCGTTGGATTTGACAGAGGCTTTGACCGGGAAATTTATGGGAGATATGATTATATTTCCTGCGTTTCGGGGCAGCTGTCGGAAAAATTCAGAGAGGTCTTTCCCGAATACGCCGAAAAAGTGGTAACGGTTTACGACATCAACAGCGAAAAGCTCATAAGAAGCATGGCGGAGGAACCGGCCGATTTGCCGTCCCTTCACGGGACGGTGATAACGACCGTGGGACGATTGGTGACGCAGAAGGGGTATGACATTGCGATCGAAGCCGCCCGCATTCTGAAGGAACGCGGCGCGGACTTTACATGGATGGTCTGCGGTGAAGGCCCGGAGCGAAAAATGCTGGAAGAAAAGATCGGCCAATATGGTTTGCAGAAGGATTTCATTCTGTTGGGAGTGCAGGCAAACCCCTACCCCTATATGAAAGCGGGAGATATTTACGTGCAGACTTCCCGCTTTGAGGGCTACTGCCTGACGCTGACCGAGGCCAGAATTCTGAACCGCCCCTGCGTGGCAACCAATTTTGACGTCGTATATGACCAGATGGTACAGAGTGAAAACGGCCTTGTGGTGGAAATAACCCCGGAGGCCGTAGCGGAGGGAATTCTGCGTCTGATGCGCGACCCTGCTTTGTATGCCCATATCCGCCAGTACCAGCAGTCCGAGGAAAAGGGAAACGAGGGGGAAATTCAGCGGGTTTTCCGGATTCTGGAAGGGTGAAAAGGAAGACGGAAGAGCGACCCCTGCGGAACCATTCGCGGTGAAGCATACGAACATGACTGTGCCGTCAGACGGCGCTTTCCCAATGTCTAAGCTAAGGAGATCAAAAAGTGAAAGGGTCCAGAACGCAGAAATCTGTCACAAATACAGTGGTATCGTTTGCCTCGCAGCTGATCGTGATTCTGCTGGGGTTCCTGTCCCGGCGGGTCCTGATCTACAGTGTGGGCGTGGAATATCTGGGCATCAACGGCCTGATGAGCAACATCCTGACCATTTTCTCGCTGGCGGAGTCCGGTATAGGACTGGCGATCGGTTATGCGCTGTATAAACCTCTGGCGGAAAACGATATTGAACAGGTCAAATCGCTGATGCGGTTTTTCAAGTATACTTACCGCGCTCTGGCGATAGGAACGGCTGCGATCGGGATAGCATTTTACCCGCTGCTTCCATTCTTCCTGAAAGACAATACCGCGCCGGATGCCAATCTCGTGTATTGGCTGTTCCTGCTTGGTTCGGTGTCCTCCTATTTGTGGGTCTATAAAACGACGCTGAACACCTCGGACCAGAATAAGTATCTTTATACCATCGCAAGCACCATTGCGCAGATCGTGGTGCTGGTGCTGAAGGTGCTGATACTGTATTTTGCGCAGAATTATATTCTGTACCTTGCTGTTGACATCGGCACGACCATTGTCAAGAACCTGATTTTCTGCCGCATTGTTGACAGGCGGTATCCATATCTGAAGGACAAGAACGTCCGGAAGCTTGACCCCGAAGTCCGCAAGAGCCTGTTTACAAACATCAAGGCGCTTTTTCTGGGGAAGGTGGGCTATATCATTTCCCAGTGTTCCGACAATCTGGTTATTTCCTCGCTGGTCAGCGTGACCGCCGTGGGTATGTACAGCAATTACACGACCCTGATCACTTCTGTTTCCGGGTTTGTGACCACCTTCTCCAGCGGTGTTACAGCCAGCATGGGCAACCTGATCGCAAGCGAAACGAAGGAGCGGGCATACGAAGTGTACAAGCGGGTAGATTTTATCAACTACTGGCTGTATACGTTCACGGCGACCTGCCTGCTGTGTCTGGTAGAGCCGTTCGTCGCGATCTGGCTGGGGCAGGCCTTTGTGCTGACAAAGGCCATTTTGATTCTGGCAGTTGCGATATACTATTTCAAGGGGATCAACTCCGGGATCGACATTGCCAAAAACGCGGCCGGGCTGTATTACCCGGACCGGTTTATCCCGATGGCGGAAGCCATTGCAAACATGGTGATCTCTATCGTTCTGGCAAAGCGGTACGGCATTGCCGGTGTTCTGTTTGGCACGCTGGTCAGTTTCCTTGCCCTGTCCTTCTGGGCAAAGCCCTATTTTGTCTGCCGGGACGTATTCGAGGTCTCCTTTGCCAGATACGCTGTCCGGGAGGGGCGGGAGATTGTGGTTTCCGTTCTGGTTGCCGCTGGAACGTGGTATGCGGTTTCACTGGTGTCGCTGGAAAATGTGCTGCTGAGCTTTGGTGTGAAGGCGCTGCTCGCTCTGGCGCTATCCAACGGTCTGCTGCTGTTGGTTTATTTTAAGACGAGCGAATTCCAGTACCTCCGCGGGCTGCTGGAAAGCGCGGCAAACCGTATTGGGAAACGGAAAAAAGCATGAATAAACTTTTTTGGCTGATTTAGGGTCTATCTGAAAACCGGAAATATGACCAACAGCGAGGGATTTTTCGTCTGATGAAGCCATTTTTCCGCAGGAATACTTTGTGTATTGCAAGGGAAAATGGTGCACAGCAGACGGAAAAGACCCGCTGTTTGGGCGTGTTGACGGTTTTCAGATAGACCCTATATACAGCCGCTGCACAGAATCATGATCTTCATGATTCTGGCGGCGGTGCTGTGGGGATATCTGGGGAACAGGGCAGCAGGCGGTGGCGGATACTCAACGCGGCCGTTTTTGCCGGGATCGCGGCGGTGATCTTCTATATGACGGTCTGCGCAAGAGGGGAAGAAACGGCGGAAGCTGTGCTTGTTCCATTTCAGAACTTCCGGGAGGCCAGAGAGCAGCCGGAACTGTACCGGTCGATGCTGATGAATGTTCTGCTGTTTTTCCCCATCGGGCTGTCCCTGCCGTTCGTGCTGGGGAAATGGAAGCTGTCCGTCCCCGTCACGGTCGTGCTGGCGTGCCTTTCTTCGGCGGGAATTGAATATTTGCAGTACCGTTACAGTCTGGGAAGATGTGAGGTGGACGACGTCATCATGAACACGCTGGGAGCGCTGCTGGGCTGCTCGGCCCGGTGGATATCCCACAGTCGGAAAAGGAAATAGACAGACCGCGCTTCTTGGAAAATCCGTTTGGGGAGAACGGTTTCCCTCCTTCGACATATCTTGACTTTTGACAAAAAATGCTTTATACTGTATCTGTGTTTATATATGCATCCGTACCCCGCCGCGCGGGGGCGCGGAACGCTTTTTACAGACGGGGGGACGAAGGAATGCGCGTACATGGAAATTGCCGGCGGCTGACTGCGGTTCTGCTTTCGCTGACGCTTCTTTGCGGCATCGCCGCCCTCCCTGCCACCGCCGCGTCTGTTGGCGAAGTGGTACGTGCGGGCATTCCGGAAAACGCGGTTCCCGGTGATATCCGGATCACGACCTACGCCGTGCCGAATGAGGCGCAGATGGCGGGTCTGCGGGAGGATGCCGCACAGAAGACCCCTGACGGATTTGTTTTTTACGGCTGGTACGTAACAGGAGAGGAAGTAAGCTTCGCCATTGCCGACAGCGGGCTTGAAAACTGGCTCTGTGAGATTTATGCCGACGTGGCGCAGGACGAGGATTGCAGACTCGTGCTGCAATACCTGTACATCCCCGCGGAGGTGAAGGCCCCTGCGGAACCGACGGCGGCCGTCGAGGAGACGGCTCCCGCAGTTACCGAGGAAGCAGCTTCGGAGACCACCGGAGAGGAAGTCCCGGCGGAGACCCAGAGCGAAGAAAAGAAGGTCATTTCCACCATTCCGCAGTATTTCCAGAACGACTACCCCTACACCATGTACGGCAGCGGTACCATTGCGACCAGCGGATGCAGCATCGTTTCTCTGGCCATGGTGGCAAGCTACCTGACCGACCATGAATACACCCCCGACGAGCTGGCGCACTATTTCGGCGGACGGGCGATCAACAACATTGCCCGGCTGGAATACGGCAACAAGACGCTTCAGCTTGCCTGTAAGAAGGCAGCGAACTGGCACGTTGTCTACAAGGCGCTGCAGGAGGGGCAGGTCGCCATCGTGCTGATGAACCACAACTCCATCTTCACCAATTCCCAGCACTTCATCGTTCTCGCCGGCATCAATGAAAACGGGAAGATCATCGTCAACGACTCCAACCGGGATAATTACGACTTCTGGCAGCTGAAAAAAGGCTTTGAGGAAGGCTTTAACCCGGAAGACATTCTGCTGGGCTACGACGGCGCGTGGATCTACGACAAGAGCGCCATGCCGGAGGAACCCTTCATTTACTACGAGGAGGAACCCGAACGGGGCGAGCCCCGGTACGCCGATATTACGCTGAGTCAGGACGATATCAAGCTCCTGGCGAAGGTCGTCTGGGTGGAAGCCCAGGGCGAGTGCGCTGAGGGTCAGCAGGCCGTCGCGGAGGTGGCGCTGAACCGGATCGCCTCCGACAGCTTCCCTGATAACCTCCATGACGTGATCTACGGGCAGGGACAGTTCCGTTCCGTGCCCCGTCTGGACAAGGCGGAACCCTTCCAGGCGCAGTACGAGGCCATTGAAAGAGCGATCTACGGCCCCTATATCTTGCCGAAGGAAGTGGTGTATTTCGCCACGAAGCCCACCAACAGCAACATCTGGGGACAGATCGGCGGACATATCTTCTGCTACGGAAACGATTATGTCGCCGCTGCGGAGGAATCGTAAACAACCGAAAATGAAATTGACCCCCGCCATGCTGATGTGTACCCAGTTTTCTGGACACCGTTATTTGAATTGAACAACTAGACATCATGGATGCTTCCCGGAATTTTACGGGAGGCATCCATTTTGTTCTGGTTTGAATTCTTATGTTGTTATAGTAATAGTCAATATAGTCCGAGATTGCTTTTAATACTATTTCCTGATTAAAATCAAAGATTTTAATCAGGAAATAGTATTAGTCGTCGGATGTGTTTTCCCAATCGGAAAAACACATTAGATAGTAGTCGCACTCGTCACATGCAATTTCGTAATCGGGATTCTCCCCGTTGTGCCGGCATAGCTCGCCGTGATAGCTGGGGGCCAATTCCTCATCCACGCTTATCCTCTCCGTTCGTTGGGATTCCACACATATATTATATGTCTTTTATCGTAGATATGCAATACCGCATCCTAAAAATATAATGGTTTTTACGATGGAGGTGGTATTGTGATCAGCTATGAACCCCTGTTCAGGACGATGAAGGAAAAAGGAATCACGTCCTACAGACTGTTCAAAATGGGCTTTCCCCAGTCGAATTACTACGCCATGAAGCACGGAGAAAACGTGTCCACCAATACCATCAACGAGCTGTGCATCCTGCTGGAATGCGATGTATCCGATATTATGAAATTCGAGCCGAAACAAGAGTGAACGTCCCGGACAGGTACAGTCCGGGATTTTTCTGTCAAAAGGGAGACCCCCGCTTTCATTGAAAGCGGGGGCGGTTCGTTTTACTTACCGTTCAGCGGATATCATACACAGATTTAACCGTCAGATTCTGTTCCAGCTCCTCCACGCTGCGGGAGGTCTGCACTGTCACGCGGTAGGGCGCCGGGGCGGTGAGAGCGAAGAAGTTGTCGGACAGAACGCAGTCAAAGTCCCGGAAGTCCAGAAAAACGCCCTTGGCAAATACATCGGCCTGAACGGAAATTTCCGCCCCACCGGGGACGGGGGCGATCCGGACGTCAAACGCCGGCTTGCGCCACTGAAAATGCTTGGCAGGCACCAGCAGTTCCACCTGACGCATAAGGAAGCGGCCCTGCTCATCGTACAGGTCGGCATACAGGAAGGTGTCGTAGGGGTCGCGGCTGTCCACGCGGTAGGTCAGCACATCTCGGGAGGACAGTGCTTCCACCTCCACATCCCGGCGAAGCCCGTCCAGCACGGTCAGATCCCCCCGGCACATGGCCAGATGAATGTGGCCGCGGAAACCGGCACGGGTCTCGTTGGCAATGTTGACGGTGAGCGCCCCGTTTTCCAGAAACAGGCCCATGGCCACGGGGGCGTAGAACTTCCGGGCGGCGTAGTGCAGTGCTTTGTAGCGCCCGAAGCAGTCCACGCTGGACCAGGAGGCCACCGGCCAGCAGTCGTTGAACTGCCAGTAGGTAGAGCCCATGCAGTACCCCCGCTGACGGCGGAAGTGCTCCACGCCGTATTTGATGGCGTCCGCCTGAAGCAGCTGGGACGCGTACACCAGATTCTCGAAAGCGGCAGGATACAGGTAATTGTCCGCCAGATACCGCAGGATCTTCCCGTTGCCGCCCCGGCACTTCTGATGGTTCTCCATGACGCGGGAGAAGCAGTTCAGGTCTTCCTCCCGGGCGAATGTGCGGATGGTTTTCATGGAGGGGAAGCTCTCAAAGCCGTACTCGGAGCAGAGGGCAAGGGCCTCGTCCAGGGCGGCTCTCGGCCCGGGGCCGAAGGGCGCGTCAGGCTCGGCCTCGCCGCGCACGCTCTTTATGGCGACAAGGCGGCCGATATCGCGTATAAGTTCAGCCTCGTGGGAATCCACCCACTGGGATATGCGTTCTTCAACTGTCATTGTATCAGCTCCCTGGTATATTTTTCGGCTTCGGCGATGATGTGCTCCGCGCTGTCTCCGACGTGGAACTCGCCGTTTTCGTAGAGTATGCGCCCGGCAATCATGGTCAGGCGCACGCAGTCCTTAGAGCCGCTGTAAACGAGATTTTCGGCCGGGGCGATGACGGGTCTCATGCTCGGCCTGGACATATCGATGACCGCGAGGTCGGCATACTTGCCGGGCGCGAGGCTGTCGCAGTTGGTAAGGCCCATCGCCCGTGCGCCCGCGCTGCAGGCGGCGTAGAGTATGTCCCCGGCGGGGCAGGCCGCAGCGTCCTCGCGCCGGAGCTTTTGCAGCACGCAGGCGAGGTACATCTCGCGGAACATGTCGAGCGAGTTGTTCGAGGAGGGTCCGTCCGTGCCGAGGGCGAGGTTTATGCCCTTGTCCATGAACTCGCACAAGGGCGCGACGCCGCTGGCGAGTTTGGCGTTGGAGGCAGGACAGCTGACGGCCCAGAGGCCACGGTCCTTGAATATCTGCATGTCGCCCTCGTCGAACCAGACGCAGTGGAATCCGCCGCCGCCGTAGTCGAAAAGACCGAGGCTTTCGAAATAGCGCGTGGGGCTCATGCCGTGGCGTTCTATGCAGCCCTTGTATTCGGACTTGGTCTCGCTGTTGTGCGTCCAGACCTCGGCCTTGTAGGAGTGGGCGAGCTCGGAGATGTAGCGGAGCAGCTCCTCGTTTGCGGTGTACTCGGCGTGGAAGCCGAGGCGGTAGCCCACGAGGGGGCCCATGGCGTTGTACTTTTCAAAGTCGCGCGCGGCGACGCTCCAGTCCGCGTCTCCCGCGGCGACGGCGCCGCAGAGAATGGAGCGGAAACCGCTGTCGATGACGGCCTGGACATAGGCGTCGCGATGGTAGTACATGTCAAAGGCCGCGGTCACGCCGCCGGAGAGCAGCTCGAGCACGGCAAGCCGGGTCAGGGCGTAGATGGCCTCGGGATAGAGCCTGGCCTCGCGGGGGAAGACCTGCTGAAAGAGCCAATCGTGCAGGGGCAGGCCGTCGGCGAAGGAGCGCAGGAAAACCATGGGGTTGTGCGTGTGCGCGTCCTTGAAGCCGGGGATGACGAGGTCGCCTCCGAGGTCTATCTCGCGCTCAAAGGCGGGCAGGTCCGTGCGCGGTGGGCCGACGTAGCTTATGCGCTCGCCCTCGGTCCAGAGCTCTCCCTCAATTATGGAGCAGTCGCCGGGGCTGAGCATGGGGATGATTCGGGCGTTATAGAGTCGTATCATTTGCATTACCTCCTTGCAGGGGCGGCCAACTTCTTCATATCAGATTATCACCGCCAAGGCTCGGCTGTCAATTGCAAAAGCTCAGGGCTCGTGGTAAGATACCATCCTGAGAGGAGCTGATAGCGTTGACGGCAAGGGAATTCATGGACTTTCTGCACATTTTGGAGAAAATGAAGTGCAACACGCGCCACGGCTGGACCAGCACGGGCAGGCACGAGTCGGTGGCTGAGCACAGCTATCGCCTTTGCGCGATGGCTTTTCTGCTGCGGGATGAGTTCCCGGGCATCGACATGGAGAAGGTGCTGCACATGTGCATAGTCCACGACTGGGGCGAGGCGGTGACGGGGGACATCCCGTCGTTCCTGAAGACGGACGCGGACGAGGCGACGGAGACGGACGCGGTGGGCGGCCTGACGGCGCGGTTGCCCGACAAGAAGGCGGAGCTGGACGCCCTTTTTGCCGAACTCACGGCCCTGGAGACGCCCGAGGCGAAGCTTTACAAGGCACTGGACCGCATCGAGGCGGTCATACAGCATAACGAGGCGCCGCTGGACACCTGGATCGAGTTGGAGCGGACGCTGAATCTCGAGTACGGCGTGGCCGACTGTGCCAATTTCCCGTTCATGGCCGAGCTGCGCGAGATAGCCGAGGAGCGGCTGCCGGAGCAGCCCTCGGAAAAGGAAATAGCGAGGGCGCTCGAGCGCGAGGCCGCGGAGATCGAAAAGGCCGTACCGAAGGGCGCCTACGTTGTCGCGCTCTGCGTGGAAGGGCGCGAGATGTCCAGCACGGAACTCGCCGGGACTCTGGACGCCGCCATGGGCGCGGGAGCGTCGAAGCTCTGCTTCATAATCGGCGGCTCCTTCGGGCTGCACGAGAGCGTGAAGCGCTCCGCGGATCTGAGGCTGTCCATGTCCCGGATGACCTTCCCGCACCATCTCGCAAGGGTGATGCTCGCGGAGCAGGTATACAGGGCGTTCACCATAATGAACGGCGGGCGCTATCACAAATAAGGGGGAAAACAGCCTATGGGTGGGCACAATCTGGACTGGGCACGGGATCTGCCCGGCAAAACAGCTGAGAAGTGGCCCCGGGACGAGCAGGGCAATTTCGTTGAGGCGGCGTATCTGACCACCTGCTCGCAGCTCGACCTGGGCGATGCCATCGTTACGGGGATACTGGACTCCTTTGACATCCCGTATGTTAAGAAATACCCGCATTACGGCGGTTTCGGCAACCTTATGCTCGGTATGAGCGCGGAGGGTGTGGACATATTCGTGCCTGAGACGATGCTCGAGGATGCCAAGAACATACTTGAAGGAGAGGCAGAAGATGAAGAGGAGCTATAAGGAAGAATATCAGTACTGGCTGGACAGTCCCGCGCTCGGCGAGGAGGAGTGGAAGGAGCTTTCCGCCATCGCCGAGGACGATAAAGAGATAGAGAGCCGCTTTTTCGCGCCGCTGGAGTTCGGTACCGCCGGACTGCGCGGCATAATGGCCACCGGTCTCAACCGCATGAACATCCACGTCATCCGCTGGGCCACCCAGGCCTTTGCCGCGGTCATCAAGGCCGAGGGCGAGGAGGCCTGCAAGAAGGGCGTCGTGGTCTGCTACGACTGCCGCCTGAACAGCGAGCGCTTTGCTCGTGAGGCCGCGGGCGTCATGGCCGCCAACGGCATCCGCGTGCGCATCTTCGACGCGCTGCGCCCCACGCCTGAGCTCTCCTTCGCCGTGCTGCACTACGGCGCCACGGCGGGCATCAACATAACCGCCAGCCACAACCCGCGCGAGTACAACGGCTACAAGGTCTACTGGTCCGACGGCGCCCAGCTCCCGCCGCAGCACGCCGCCGCCGTCGCCGCCGAGATGGGCAAGCTCGACATCTTCCACGACGTGAAGCGCCTGAGCTTTGACGAGGCCATGGCAAGCGGGCTTGTCGAGGTCATCGGTGCGGAGACGGACGAGGCCTTCCTCGCCAACGTCATGAGCATGTCCATCAACAAGTCCGTCGTGGAGAAGGTCGCCGACGAGTTCAAGATAGTCTACACGCCCTTCCACGGCGCGGGCTACAAGCTGGTGCCGGAGGCGCTGCGCCGCCTCGGCGTGAAGCACCTGTTCCCGGAGCCGAAGCAGATGGTCATAGACGGCAACTTCCCCACGGTCGTGAGCCCCAACCCGGAGAACCCGGAGGGCTTCTACCTCGCCGTGGACCTCGCCAAGCAGGTCGGCAGCGACCTCATCATCGGCACCGACCCGGACTCCGACCGCGTGGGCACCATGGTCCGCGGCAAGGACGGGGAGTACCGCACCATCACCGGCAACCAGATGGGTGTGCTGCTGCTCGACTACATCATCACCGCCAGGCGCGAGGCGGGCACCATGCCTGCGAACCCCGCCTTCATCAAGACCATTGTCACCACCAACATGGGCCGTGAGATAGCCGAGAAAAACGGCGTCCACGTCGACGAGACCTTCACCGGCTTCAAGTTCATGGCCGAGAAGCTCGCCGAGTACAAGCGCGAGGGCTCCTACGAGTACATACTCGCCTACGAGGAGAGCTACGGCTACATGATGGGCGACTACGTCCGCGACAAGGACGCCGTCACCGCCTCCATGATGATAGCCGAGATGGCCGCCTATTACTTCTCCAAGGGCATGACCCTGGCCGACGCGCTCGAGGGCCTCTATGAGAAATACGGCTGGTTCATGGAGAAGACGCTCAACCTCGTCATGCCGGGTCTCGACGGCCTGGAGAAGATGAAGGCGCTGATGGCTTCCCTGCGCGCCAAGCCGCCCCGCGAGATCGGCGGTTCGGCCGTCCTCGGCATGCGCGACTACCAGAACGGCACGGTCTCCGTCGCGGAGCTCGGCGTCGTCGGCAAGACGCACATCTCCGGCTCCAACGTGCTCTACTTCGAGCTGGAGGACGGCACGTCCTTTATCGTCAGACCTTCCGGCACCGAGCCGAAGATAAAAGTGTACATTCTCACCCAGGGCGCTGACAGGGCCGAGTGCGAGGCCCGCGTCGCAAAATATACAGCATTCGCGGAAGAACTGAGTAAATGAAAGAATACCTCAAGATCTTTTGGGCCTTCATTAAAGTGGGGGCCCTTACCTTTGGGGGCGGCTATGCCATGCTGCCCATCCTCCAGCGTGAGGTCGTGGAGCACAACCACTGGGCCAGCGAGGAGGAGATCATGGACTACTATGCCATGGCCCAGTGCCTGCCCGGTATCATCATGGTCAACACCGCGGCCTTCGTCGGCCGCAGGTGCCGCGGCAAGCTCGGCGGCGTTGTGGCCGCGCTGGGCTCCATGCTGCCCTCGCTCATTATCATCACCGTCATCGCAATGTTCCTTACGGCGTTCTCGGATTACGCCGTGGTCAAGAACGCCTTCGCGGGCATCCGCGTCTGTGTCGTCGTGCTCATCATCAACGCGGTGGTGAAGCTCTGGAAGAGCGCCATCGTGGACTGGAAGTGCCTAGTTATCATCTTTGCGCCGGTCTGCGTGCTCTCGCTCGTGACCTACATATCCCCCATCCTCTTTGTCGTCGCCGCCGCCGTCGTGGGCATCGGCCTGCAGGCGCTCGGCTGGCGCAAGGCGGGGAAGGAGGGCGGCAAATGATATTGCTCCGGCTCTTCTGGGAGTTTTTGAAGATAGGCATGTTCTCCGTAGGCGGGGGCATGGCCACGCTGCCCTTCCTCTACGACCTGGCCGACAGCACGGGTTGGTATACTTACGCCCAGCTAGCGGATATGCTCGCTGTCAGCGAGTCCACCCCGGGCCCGGTGGGTATCAACATGGCCACCTATGTCGGCTACACTGTCGGCGGCTTTGGCGGAGCGGTGATAGCCACGCTGGGAATAGTGCTGCCCGGCGTCATACTCGTCATGATAATTGCCAGCGTTCTGGCCAAATTCCGCGGCAACCGCTATGTGGAAGCCGCCTTCTACGGCCTGCGCCCGGCCTCCACGGCGCTCATTGCGGCCGCCGGAGTCTCGGTGGTGGAGATATCCCTGCTCAATGTCAGCCTCTTTAAAGAGACCGGCGTATTTACGGACCTCATCTCCATCCCGGCCATCATCCTGGCTCTTGTGATATGGCTCCTCACCAATGTGGTGAAGCCCACGAAGAAGCTGCATCCCGTGGTGTTCATAGCGGCATCTGCGGTGGTGGGCATAGTCTTCTCCTTCGGCGGGGCCTAGCGTGGGCGGCATGATCCGGACTCGTTTTTGAGCTCGCCCGCCGCCCCATGGCATCGCCGCCGTCGCTTGAAGGGCGACAGCCCGTCTGCCCGCCGCCGTCATCGCCCTGAGACGGTGGGCGCGCTCAAAAATCTCCGACCCTGCGGGGCGGGCTGCTTGTGTCCGGCAAGGCTTGACGACGCAGATGGGCTTACGCCCTTCAAGGAGGAAAACGCAGCCGGGCGCGAGCAGGCGCCCCGCAGGGCGGGTTCGGATTATGCCGCCCACGCTACGGTGAGGTACGGCCTCGTTTAGAGAAAACGCTCCCAAAGGAGGATTTACACTTGAGAACTGTAATAGATCTCGTCCTTCTCGCCATAATAATAATCAGTATCTGGTCGGGCTACAAGAAGGGCTTCATCATGGGCATCGCCGGACTGGTGGCGATAATCGTGTCGCTGTACGCGGCTTCGCTGGTGTCCTCGGCCTTCTCATATGAGGTCGTACCCGCGCTGCGCCCCTTCGCCAGCGGCTATGTCGAGAGCCAGATGCAGGAGACGGTCCTTGAGGACATGGGCATCGCGGACACGGAGCTCTCCTATGAGGATATCCTCGCCCAGGACCCGGAGCTCCGCCACGAGTTCTGCGCCACCTGCTACAAGACCTTCGGCATCTATGACGACGCCGCCGAGCAGATGGCCACCGAGGCCGAGACCTATGCCGACGAACAGGGCAGCACCATCGAGGAGGCAATCGTAGAGACGCTCTGCACGCGCATCGCCTACGTCGCCGGCGTCGTGCTGCTGTTCCTCATTTTCCTCATCGCGCTGCTGACCATAGCCAACATCCCCAACCTCTCCTTCAGGATACCCAACGCCGATATCCTCAACGACGCGGGAGGCGCGGCTATGGGCCTCGTAAACGGCATGACCTACTGCGTCCTGCTCTGCTGGGCGCTGCGCTTCATGGGTCTCTTTATCGGTCTCGACACCCTCGGCAGCACCCTCCTCGGCCGGCTCTTCCTCAAGCTCGACCTCGTGACCGCCGGTCTCGGTATCTGAGGCAGAATATATGAACAAAATGTCAATTCCGGCCCGCCGGTGTTGACAAGCGCCTGACTTGGTGATAAATTAGCACTCGAAGAAAAAGAGTGCTAATTTATTTTCCGCACCATTCGCAGACTATTGTTTAACAGGAGACCAAATTATGCAACCGACGCTTTGCTCACGCTGCAAGAAGAACGTAGCCGTGATATTCATAACCAGACTTGAGGGGGGCCAGTCGAAGAACGAGGGCCTCTGCCTCAAGTGCGCCCGCGAGCTGCATATCAAGCCCGTGGACGACGTGATAAACAAGATGGGCCTCTCGGACGATGAGCTGGACGGCCTGACCAACGAGATGATGGAGGCCCTCGGCAGCGCCGACGGGCTGATGGACATCGAGAACAGCGACGCCGACTCCGACGACGAGGGCAAGACCGCGACCTTCCCCTTCCTGAACCGCCTCTTTGGCAACATGGGCGGCCAGAAGCCCGAGGCCAGCTCCTCCGGCGGAGAGCTCACGCCTGCCCAGAGCGGCCCGGAGCAGGGGAGCGGTCAGTCTCAGACCGGCCCGCAGCAATCACCCCCGAGGCCGAAGAAGAAGTTCCTCGACAACTACTGCATCAACCTCACGGACCGCGCCCGCCAGGGCAAGCTCGACGCCATGATAGGCCGCGCCGAGGAGCTCGAGCGCGTCATCCAGATACTC
>OLPA01002353.1_pt1 | contig 14215 bp, 15 predicted proteins | sample 1672811 | NCBI WGS metagenome assembly OLPA01 (sample SAMEA3136726, study PRJEB25190) | human gut metagenome | biome: human gut; feature: human-associated habitat; material: faeces | place: Austria | collected 2013
GGGGGCTACTATGACTGACAAGAAACCGTCCGTCAAAGAGGAACTGCGGAAAATCAAGGAGAGCCGCAAGGAGCAGGAAGCAGAGATTGGCACTTCCGCCCTGGACAAAAGCGGAGCTTCCGACAGGGCGAAAAGTGCTAACGGGAAAACGGAGCATAAACAGCCCCAGAGAAAGAAAAAGAAACCAAAATCCAAAGAAACGAGGTAAACAGCTATGAGTATTTACGATGTATTCAGCGGCGGCAACAGACCTTTTGATAAAGAGGAATGGGCTGCCGCAAAGCAGGCACAGCGGAAAGAAGCCTATGAGCTGATTGACAATACCTGCTCTGAAATGATGGCAAGCGGCGACAGCTTCCGTCAGTATCTTAATGTGCAGGGTCGCTTTGACCGCTACTCCGTGGCTAACGCTATTCTGGTGTCAGCACAGATGCCCGAAGCAACGCAGCTTAAAGAGTACAGCAAATGGAAAGCGAACCGTGTCTATGTGAACAAGGACGCACAGAAAATCATTATCCTTGAGCCGAGCAAGGAATACACCCGTGAGGACGGGACAAAGGGCGTCTCTTACAATGCCAAAGTGGTTTATGATATTTCCGAAACCTCGGCAAAGGACAGGCAGCAGGAACAGGAGCCGAAATCCATGCGTGAGCTTGTGTCGGCTCTGATTGATGCAAGCCCTGTACCCTGTGTTCCTGTCGGTGAGCTTGAACTGCCTGCCTATTATGACAGCTCTCAGCAGACCATTTTTGTCAAGAAGGGGCTTTCCGAGGAAGTGCTGTTCGTGAGTATGGCAAAAGAAGTGTCGGCGGCGGTCTATGACTTTAAGCACAACGAGAGCCGTGATGCTTCCGATTTCAAATCCTTCTGCGTTGCCTATATGGTAAGCTCCCGTTATGGCGTGGATACCAGAGGTTTTGACTTTTCCAGACTTCCCAGAGAGTATGCGGAAATGGATACACAGGCATTCAAAGGAGAGCTTGGCACGATGCGTGATGTTCTGGGCGAAATCCAGAGCGATATGTATAAGAGTATGGAGAAGAACAAGCCTGCAAAGAACAAAGAGCAGGAACGCTAATCGGAGGTGCAGACTATGAGAGAGAAACGATACCATATCGCACTTGATAAGTACGATAAGAATATCGTCATCAACGCCTTAAACACCCTGCGTACAAGGCAGTTACAGGAGGAACGCCCCACCGAGCCTGTTGACGAGCTGATAAGCAAGGTGGCACACGCTCCGACAAAAAAGGTTAAGGTCGTGCATTGCAGGTGCAATGAGGAACGATGACCAGAAAACGAGCCTAATCCTTTCTGTCTGCGGCATACTTCCTGTCGTATGGCTTGCCCTGCTGACAGCACCCTATGTCAGCGGTGGTCTTGTAGAGATTATCCGAGGTCTGCCTGTGGCGATGGGCAATCCGTTTGAAATAATGGTATGTGAGGACAGCGTAAAGACTGTCCTCATTTTTTTACTTGCCTACGCTATGGGCATCGGCGTTTATTTCTCTACACGCAGGAATTACCGCAGGCGTGAGGAACACGGCTCTGCGAAATGGGGCAACGCAGGTGCTTTGAATAAGAAGTACCGAGATAAAGACCCGTCAGCTAATAAGCTCTTGACCCAGAATGTCCGTATCGGGTTGGACGGGAAAAAGCACCGCAGGAATCTGAATATTTTAGTCTGCGGCGGTTCTGGTGCGGGAAAAACGAGGTTTTTCTGCAAGCCAAATGCTATGCAGTGCAACACATCTTTTGTAATACTCGACCCAAAGGGCGAAATCGTCCGTGACATCGGCGGTCTGTTGGAAAACAAAGGCTATGAGGTGCGTGTGCTTGACCTTATCAATATGCACCGCAGCCATTGTTACAATCCCTTTGTCTATCTGCGGAACGATAACGATGTTCAGAGGTTGGTAACAAACTTGTTTAAGGCGACCACGCCGAAAGGCTCACAGTCGCAAGACCCGTTCTGGGATACGGCGGCGAGTATGCTGCTTCTGGCTCTGGTGTTCTATCTGAAATATGAAGCACCGCCAGACGAACAGAATTTCCCGATGGTTATGGAGCTGCTCCGTGCAGGCGAAGTCCGAGAGGACGATGACAGCTATGTAAGCCCTCTAGACGAGCTGTTTGACCGTCTGGAAATGGTAAACCCAGAGCATATCGCCCTCAAGTATTACAGGGATTACCACTCTGGTAGTGCAAAGACCTTAAAGAGTATCCAGATAACCCTTGCCGCAAGGCTTGAAAAATTCAATCTGGAGAGCCTTGCAGGGCTTACCGCCACCGATGAGCTTGACCTGCCAAGTCTGGGAGAAAAGAAGGTCGCTCTGTTCGCTCTGATACCAGACAACGACACGAGTTTTAACTTCCTTGTCAGTATCCTTTATACCCAACTCTTTCAGCAGCTTTTTTATCTAGCAGACCACAAGTACGGCGGAAGCCTGCCTGTGCATTGCCATTTCATAATGGACGAATTTGCGAATGTTTCATTGCCCGACGACTTTGATAAAATCCTGTCTGTTATGCGTTCCAGAGGGGTATCGGTATCCATTATCCTGCAAAATCTGGCACAGCTCAAAGCCCTTTTTGAAAAGCAATGGGAAAGCATTGTCGGCAACTGCGATGAGTTTCTGTATCTGGGCGGCAACGAGCAAAGCACCCACAAATATGTGTCAGAGCTTTTGGGCAAGGAAACCATTGATACCAACACCTACGGGAAAAGCTCTGGGCGGAGTGGTAACTATTCAACAAATTATCAGATTTCGGGGCGTGAGCTGATGACCCCAGACGAAGTGCGTATGCTTGATAACCGTTACGCACTTCTTTTTGTGCGTGGAGAACGCCCCGTTATGGACTTCAAGTATGACATCTTGAAGCACCCGAATGTGAAGCTGACGGCTGACGGAGGGCAACCGCCGTATATCCACGGAGAGCCTACGCAGGCTGTCGCAACCCTTGTGTTTGACAGTGATATTCCAGATAACGCCGTGAGCGTGAAAGCTGTCAGCACTTCCTATGAGCTTCTGTCCGATGAGGACTTGGAAGAAATATTCAATTTATAAGGAGGATTTACCCTATGAAACTTTTTAAGAAGAACGAGAACAAGAAAACCACGAAGCTGCCGATGACTAAAAAGGTTAAGAAAGGCTTCCGCTATTACTGTATGGCTGTTATGGCAATGACCTTTGTGCTTGGTACTTCCGTAACCGCCTTTGCTGCCAATGACCCCATTCAGGTAGTCAACAACCTGTCCGATTTCATTTTCGGTCTGGTGAGGGCTGTCGGTATGATTATGCTCGGCTTTGGTATCGTGCAGATTGGTCTTTCTCTCAAATCTCACGACCCGTCCCAGAGAGCTAACGGCTTTTTGACCCTTGCAGGCGGCGTTGTCATTACCTTCGCAAAAGAAATCTTGACTCTTATCACAGGCTAAGATAACAGACTGACACAAGACGAAAGATAACGGGAGCAGATTCGCCGAGTGCGGAACTCGCTCCCGTTATCTAATATCATCAAGGAGGTGGTCAAATGTCTGATAACTGGGTGGTACAGAATTTAGAGAACGCCCTAAACACTTGGAATGAGAAATTAGCCGAGATATGGCAGCTCATTACCCAATCCCCAGAGAACTTTAAGGGCGGCACGATATGGAATGTCATCGTGGATATTCACGGTGCGGTGCAGGCTATCGGACTTGCCCTGCTCGTGCTGTTCTTTGTTGTGGGTGTAATGCGTACCTGCGGAAATTTTGCAGAAGTCAAGCGACCAGAGCAGGCGTTGAAGCTGTTTATCCGCTTTGCCATTGCCAAAGGTGCAGTGACCTACGGATTGGAACTGATGATGGCACTGTTTAAGATTGTGCAGGGTATGATTTCCACGATTATGAATGCCGCAGGATTTGGCTCGGCACAGCAGACGGTGTTGCCGCAGGAAATCGTGACAGCCGTTGAAGACTGCGGATTTTTTGAGAGTATCCCGCTATGGGCGGTCACGCTGATAGGCGGACTGTTTATTACGGTGCTGTCATTCATAATGATTATGTCGGTATATGGCAGGTTTTTCAAGCTGTATATCTATACTGCCATAGCACCCGTACCCCTTTCCGCTTTTGCGGGAGAGCCGAGCCAGAGCGTTGGCAAGAGCTTCATTAAGAGCTATGCCGCCGTGTGTCTTGAAGGTGCGGTTATCGTGCTTGCCTGCATTATCTTTTCCCTGTTTGCTTCTTCTCCGCCTGTGGTCAATCCCGATGCGGCGGCGGTTACAATGGTATGGAGCTATATCGGGGAGCTTGTGTTCAATATGCTCGTCCTTGTCGGTGCGGTCAAAATGGCAGACCGTGTTGTAAGAGAAATGATGGGCTTGTAAATGTAAATTTTTCTATATCCGTTGACTCCGTTGTATGAAATGAGTATAATATGGTTAGAATATTACTATCACGATTGTTTTAAGGAGGTGCAAATATGAATATTCGTCCATCAGCAGCAATCCGCCAGAACTACAACGAGATTGCAGATATGTGTCGTAAAACGGCAGAGCCGATATTCCTTACAAAGAATGGTGAAGGAGATTTGGTTGTTATGGATATTGAAACTTATAACCGTCGGGAAAAAATGCTGAAGCTAAGAGAAGAACTGCTTGCTGTCGAAGAAGACAGAATAGCAGGAAGAAACGGCTGCACTCTTGATGAACTCGATGCTTACCTTGACGACGTAATCGCAGAGGTATAAACCTATGTCAGATAAAAAATATAAAGTCATTGTTTCAGACAGGGCAAAGCGTATGTTGGGAACACATATCCGTTTTATGGCACAGGTTAATAAAGATGCTGTCAAAACGAAAAAGCAAGAGCTTATGGAAGCAATGCGTTCTTTAGAACGTATGCCGCAGCGTTTTCCGTTTTTTGAAGAAGCGTATATACCGACGAATAAATATCATAAGATGTTTGTTGCAAAGTGGTATCTCGTTCTTTACCAAATCCAAGATGATACGGTTTATGTGGATTATATCCTTGACTGCCGTAAAGATTACAGTTGGCTTATCCGTTAAAACAGAATATCAAATACACAAATCGTCACTTCACAGCAGGTGGCGATTTTTTTGTACTCAAAAAGGAGGTGCTATGATTGGAAGTCAAGATAAATAAGGAAATCCGTAATTATACGGAGAGTATGTTTTTTGGACTGTCCCTCAGACAGTTCATTTTTTCTGTCCTTGCCTGCGGCGTGGCGGTGGGTTTGTATTTTCTTCTTCGTCCACGGTTTGGAACGGAAACCCTCAGTTGGGTTTGTATCTTAGGTGCGTTCCCTTTTGCGGCTATGGGATTTATCAAATACAACGGTATGACCGCAGAGCAGTTTGTCTGGGCGTGGATTAAATCGGAATTTCTGATGCCGAAAAAGCTGATGTTCCTGCCAGATAATCTCTATTACGAAACGATGAAGCCGACCATTGAAGCCCACGAAAAAGGGTTGCCGACAGTACGGAAAAAGCAGAAAGGCAGGACACCGAAACCAAAGAAAACGAAAAAGAAAAAAGCGAAACGCAGCAAGGAGGTAAACAATGCTGAGAACTCTTAAAAATCTGTTCAAGCAGGACAGGGAAAAGTTTGTTGTGCCGAAGTCGGTACAGAATGTTATCCCGATTAAGACAATCTGGGATGACGGCATATTCCTTGTCGGCAGGAACAAGTACGCAAAGACCTTTAAATTTGAGGATATAAACTATGCCGTGGCAAGCCGTGAGGATAAGGAAGCAATGTTCCTTGAATACTCGGAGCTTCTTAATTCCCTTGACAGCGGTGCGACCACGAAAATCACTATCAACAACCGTCGCTTGAACAAAGCTGATTTTGAACAGACTATTTTAATCCCAATGGCTGATGACGGTCTGGATAAGTACCGCAAGGAATACAACAAAATGCTTCTGGATAAGGCGACAGGGGCTAATTCCATCGTACAGGATAAGTATGTAACCGTATCTGTCTGCAAGAAGAATATCGAGGAAGCCCGAAACTACTTTGCCCGTGTGGGTGCTGACCTTATCGCCCACTTTAACCGTCTGGGGTCGAAGTGTGTGGAACTGGACGCAGGCGACAAGCTGCGTATCTTCCACGACTTCTACCGTACAGGAGAAGAAACAGCGTTCCACTTCGATATTACCCAGACGATGCGGAAAGGTCACGATTTCAAGGATTTTATCTGCCCTGATACCTTTGAATTTGAGAGCGACTGCTTCAGAATGGGTGACAGATATGGGCGTGTGATTTTTCTCAGAGAGTATGCGGCATATATCAAGGACAGTATGGTGGCGGAGCTTTGTGAGTTGAACAGGAATATGATGCTGTCCGTTGACATTATCCCCGTTCCCACAGATGAAGCCGTGCGGGAGGTGGAAAACCGTCTGCTTGGTGTGGAAACCAATATCACGAATTGGCAGAGGAAGCAGAACCAGAACAACAATTTTTCTGCCGTTATCCCCTATGATTTGGAACAGCAGCGAAAAGAAAGCAAGGAATTTCTGGATGATTTGACAACCCGTGACCAGAGAATGATGTTTGCCGTGCTGACGATGGTGCATACGGCAGATTCCAAAGAGCAGCTCGACAATGATACAGAAGCTCTCTTGACTACTGCAAGAAAGCACTTGTGCCAGTTTGCGGTGCTGAAATATCAGCAGATGGACGGATTGAATACAGCCCTGCCATTTGGTGTACGGAAGATAGATGCCCTGCGTACCCTCACAACGGAGAGCCTTGCAGTATTTATCCCGTTTCGTGTGCAGGAAATTTACCACGAAAACGGTGTGTATTACGGTCAGAATGTCATCAGCAAAAATATGATTATCGCCAACCGCAGGCAGCTCCTTAACGGCAATTCCTTTATTCTTGGTGTGTCGGGTGCAGGAAAATCCTTTACTGCAAAGGAAGAAATGACGAATATCATTCTGACCGACCCTAATGCCGATATAATCATCATTGACCCAGAGCGTGAATATTCCCCGCTTGTTAAAGCAATGCAGGGAGAGGTTATTCATATCTCTGCGACAAGTGAAAATCACATCAATGCTATGGATATGAACTCCGATTACGGTGACGGTGCAAACCCTGTCATTCTGAAATCGGAGTTTATTTTATCCCTTTGCGAACAGCTCATCGGCGGCACGAACTTGGGAGCAAAGCAGAAATCCATTATTGACCGATGTACGGCAAGCGTGTACCGCTATTATCAGCAGGGCAACTATATGGGAACGCCGCCCACCTTGCAGGACTTCCGTGAGGAACTTCTTAAACAGAACGAACCAGAAGCACAGGAAATCGCCCTTGCTATCGAATTATTTACAGATGGCTCTCTCAACACCTTTGCCAAGCATACCAATGTGGATACCCACAGCCGCCTTATCTGCTATGACATTCTGGATTTAGGCAAGCAGTTACAGCCTATCGGTATGCTTGTGGTGCTTGACAGCATCTTAAACCGTATCACTCAGAACAGAGCCAAAGGCAGAAATACCTTTATTTTTATTGATGAAATCTATCTGCTCTTTCAGCACGAATACTCTGCAAACTTCCTCTTTACCCTCTGGAAGCGTGTGCGTAAATACGGTGCGTACTGTACGGGTATTACGCAGAATGTAGACGACCTTTTGCAGAGCCATACCGCAAGGACGATGCTTGCTAACAGTGAATTTATCATTATGCTTAACCAAGCGTCTACGGACAGGCTTGAGCTTGCCAAGCTCCTTAATATCTCCGACCTTCAGATGAGCTATATCACGAATGTCGGTGCAGGACAGGGATTACTCAAAGTTGGCAGCTCCCTTGTGCCGTTTGTAAACAAGTTCCCACGCAATACCGAGCTTTACAAGTTGATGACGACCAAGTTCGGTGAGGTCTAAGAAAGGAGGTCTTTTATGGCTGATATTAAATTCCGTGATACGGCTCATCGTGATTTCTTTCTGGAAAACATGATGAAATGCAGAGTGAACGACTGTTATCACAGGGCATTTTTCTATGTAATGGGTATCGCTTCGGAAACGAGGGCGAACATTAACCAGATGTTCAATTTCAAGGAGGACTGCATCGAGCCAGAGGGTATGCACGGCGGCTGGCAGACAAGCGGCACAGTCAAGGTCTGCCATCTTGCTTTTAACCTTTGGAACGGGTATGCAGAGGAAGGGCAGGAACGATATTTCACGGCAGAGGAGTTGTTCTGCTGTGAATTTGCTCCCTACTTTATGGAGGGTATCAAGGTCAGATACCCCGAATATTGCAGGGAGCTTCCTGCTCCCAGAAAACAGACGGAAATTTCAAGATAAGAAAGGAAAAGCCTATGAAGAATTATAAATCTATTATCTGTGTTGTAGCCGCCGTGTGCCTGTTAGGTACGGCGGCTTTTTGCGGCTTTCGTATTTATCATCACTATGCACAGGTGGATGAACAGACGGAAGCCTTTGAGGAGATTGCCGAGATGGTAGAGCAGGCTCCCACGGATGAAACCGTGCCAGACGATGCCCCTGTCAGCGAGGGAGAAGATGTGCTTGCCAAGTATCAGGAATTGTATTTACAGAATGAGGATATGGTCGGTTGGATTTCCATAGCCGGCACAACAATCCATTATCCTGTGATGCAGAGCAGGAACAATCCGAATTTTTATCTGAAGCACAATTTTGAAAAAGAGTACAGCGATTTAGGAACGCCTTATGTGCAGGAGAATTGTGATATTGCCGAAAGTGACAATCTGGTTATCTACGGTCATCACATCAAGGGTGGCAAGATGTTTGGAGCGTTGGAGGATTACAAGTCCAAGAGTTTTTATGAGAAACACAAGAATATTCAGTTTGATACCCTCACAGAGCAGGCAGAGTATGAAATCGTCGCCGTATTTAAGACTGTGGCGTACAGCTCTGAGGGCTTCCGATACTACGACTTTGTTGATGCGGAGAATGAGGAAGATTTTAATTCCTATGTCGGGAAGTGCAAGGAGCTTGCTTTGTATGATACAGGTGTGACCGCTGAATACGGCGACAGGCTCATTACCCTTTCCACCTGCGAATACTCCGCACAGAACGGCAGGCTCGTTGTAGTGGCAAAAAAGGTCGGCTGATTTGAACGCAAATCCTCTGGGAAAGGAGGTTTTCTATGGCTGATATAAAAACCAGAGATGCGGTCAAAGGCACAATAAAGACCATAGATAAAGCCGCCATAGCCAGTGAGCGTATGAAGTCTGCCTATGTGGAGATAAAGGAAAGGGCAGAACAGGGATACTACGCTGACGAAAACTCTGCCACAGAATATGCTGCGGATAGGATTTCTTATGCGGCAGACCGTGTAAAGGACGAAGGTATCCACCAGTTCAATAAGCAGGGGCAAAAGGCAGTTAAGACAACGCAGGAGAATATCGGTAAGGCAAAAGATAAAATAACCGATTTCAAGCAAAGTCGGGCTGTCAAAGCCGCAGAACAGAAAGCAGCACAGAATATGTCAGAACAACACGGCTTGCAGATCCGTCATGGGGCTGCAAGCCGTTCCGCTGCCCCCGATGTTTCCCAGACAGCAAAATCGCAGTTGATAAAGACCCGACAGCAGGGGCGAAAAATGATTAAGACCACAGCCCGAAATACAGAAAAAGCGGTGAAAGCAACTGCTAAGGGAACGGTCAAGACAACCGAAAAGGGAATTAAAACCGCACAGGCAACTTCTAAGGCGGCAATCAAAACGACGGAAACCTCAGTAAAAACAGCACAGGTAGCGGCAAAGGCTTCTGCGAAAACTGCCCAAAAGGCGGCACAGGCGGCAAAAGTCACCGCAAAGGCAACCGCCGAAGCAACGAAAGCGACGGTCAGAGCCACCATAGCTGCGGTCAAGGCGATTATTGCAGGAACAAAAGCTCTGATTTCCGCTTTAATTGCAGGTGGTTGGATTGCAGTTGTGATTATTCTCATTGTTGTCCTGCTCGGCTGTGCTGTTTCCCTGTTTGTCGGCGGAAGCGGAAGCAACGCCTATACCCCTGTCAGTGCAGAGGTGGAAGCCTATGAGCCTTTGATACAGAAATATGCCAAACAGTACGGCATCTCCGAATATGTGGAGCTTATCAAGGCGGTGATGATGCAGGAAAGCGGCGGGCGTGGGCTTGACCCCATGCAGGCGGAGGGCAGCTTTAACACAAGGTATCCCCATGAGCCGAACGGGATACAAGACCCAGAGTATTCCATCCAGTGCGGCGTACAGGAGCTGAAAGCCGCCCTTATTTCTGCCGAGGTGGAAAACCCGATTGACATGGAGCGTATCAAGCTCGCCTTGCAGGGCTATAACTTTGGCAATGGGTATATCTCATGGGCAAAAACCAACTACGGCGGTTATTCCTATGCCAATGCGGTAGAATTTTCCACCATGCAGGCACAGCGGTTAGGGTGGGAAAAGTACGGCGACACACAGTACCCCGCCCATGTGTTACGCTATTATCCGTATGGACGGGCATTTACAAGCGGCGGCAACCAAGCCATTGTAGAGGTTGCCTTGACGCAGCTCGGCAATGAGGGAGGTCAGCCTTATTGGAGTTGGTACGGCTTTGAGGGGCGTGTGGAATGGTGTGCCTGCTTTGTATCTTGGTGTGCCGACCAGTGTGGTTATATCGAAAGCGGGATTATCCCGAAATTCGCAGGCTGCGTGGACGGCTCAAATTGGTTTAAGGGCAATGGACAATGGCAAGACCGAAACTATGAGCCGCAGGCAGGTGACATTATTTTTTACGATTGGGAAAATGATGGAGAAACAGACCATGTGGGAATTGTGGAATCCTGTGACGGCAGTACCGTCTACACCATCGAGGGAAATGCCAATAATGCGTGTAAACAGCTCAGTTATGCCGTGGGGGATCGGAGAATACTGGGGTATGGGTATTAATTATTTAGGGTACGAGGAAAAGTGGACGGTAAATTACGTCCTGCTTTTTAGTGGGAGAACGTGATTCTTTATTCGCAATTTTTAATTATGAGCCGGTTTGTAATGGCATTGGTCAATGGCATTACATTCGGTGGCATTGATGAATCGATTGCAGATGAGGCAGACAAAGCCACCTTATGCTGTATGTAGGTGCTATAACAGAAACGACGACTATATATCATGTAACACCAAGTATTATAATAATTTTCGGTGAAAACATCATCTGATCTCTGGATATAATTTACTACGTTTTATTTAATTTTTCGTAGTTACTTTGTATTCAAAGTGGAATTTTTATCCTTGCTTTGAATTTGATGTAGACTGGTTTATCGTTTTATTCGTCTCTACAGTTCGACGTATCCAATCACGCCTTTCAAGATATGCGTTTAATCCTCGCATGCCCGCATATACAGGGATTCCAACACCTAATCCAATGCCCATAATCGGCAATCCAACACCATAACCACCAAATATATAACTAAAAAAATATATAATAGCCCCTAAGCAGCCAGCGACTAGAAATAAACCACCTATAAAACTCAAAATACGACATGGTTTGGGGAGATATTCTCGTGTGTTCTGGACTATTTTCCCTGTCTCAGCAAACGACTTTTGAGTCTGAGAAATTTGATTTAGCCGTCCCATCCCCAACATAACATTTAACGTTCTACGATCAGTTGGTCCACCTGTGTCTAATGGCGTTGCATCTCTTTTATTTTTCATAATTCATTTCCTCCTTATATTTTTTTATAATGGAAAACATGAGCTGACAATCTTCCTCAGATATCATTTGTAGCGTGATTAAAGTAGATATGCATTGTACAATTGACCCTTGAAAGCACTTATCCAAGAAATGATGTGCTTCGATTAAGGAAAGTGTGTTTTTATCCTCCAGCGCATAATAATGATATGGCCGTGTTTGCTTGCAAACTCCGACAGCTTCCTTCTTCAGTAATCGTGATAATAAAGTGCGTATACAATTTTTACTCATGCACAATTTGGGATATAGGTTGTCATAAATTTCTGATACTGTAAGCGGATATGATGATCGCCAAAGGCAATTTATTATACTCCATTCCGATTTAGATAACTGATGCATATAATTACCTCACAAATTCCATGGATCTACTGCTGATACATTTTTATAAATGTTCTGTTCTGTAAGGCTAATTCATCAAATGTTCCAACAGAGGTCAACTCTCCAGATTCAAAGAAGAAAATTTTTTCAGCATACATAAGTTCTTGTCTGCCATGTGCAATGAAAATTATTGTTGGACGGTGAGGAAGTGAAACTATATTTTTGAAAAACAACCCCTCGGTTTTTTTATCTAAGCTGTTGGATGGTTCATCTAGAATAATTAGTTTATACGGTTTAGTAAAGATTCTAGATAGAGCAATTCGTTGAGTCTCACCACCAGAAAAAACCGCTCCATTGGGATCAAATTCCTTGGATATCTGTGTATATAATCCGTTCGAAAGTTTTTTTACTCGCTCTTTCATTCCAACTTGCTCAAGGGCTTTCCATGCAATCTCCTCATCAACTTCTCTATTACAGGATGGACGAAATAAAACATTTTCAAGGATGGTGGTTTCTAACAACTGACACTCTTGAAATACACAACCTATAATGTCATGACTGTCATTATAGCTGTAATAATCAATTGCGTGATTATTAATCCGAATGCTTCCGCATTCGGGCGTATATAACCCGGTAATCAACTTGATTAGTGTACTCTTCCCTGAACCATTCGTACCGGCAAACGCAACAATTTCACCGCAACTGATGTGCATACAAATATTCTTTAATGCATATTGACTAGCTGTTGGATATTTAAACGAGACATCACTTATAACTATTGAGATGCCTGCATCAATTAGATTTGCAGTTTTCTTTGTTTTGTGATCAGGAAATTCCATAAAGTCTAGATATTTTTCAAGATAGAGGGTATTTTCATATGTTTGACGTAAGACCTGAAATACCCCTTCAATATTATTATTTAAATACTTTACGCTGTTTAATAGAGCAACAAAATTCCCAATTAAATACTTTCCACTTATTGTGTTAGCGGCAAGCATCCCCATTGTGGAGTATGTTATAAATGTGATGAAAAAGGAACGCAGATTTCCAACTGCACATTGTTTTTTTCCCTTAGAGACAATTAACGAACTCTTTTGCTCGAAGGCTTCTTTATGTCTGTTCTCTAACAATTGTGCAATAGGAAATATTCGAATTTCCTTAACAAAATTTGGGAGATAAAAACATCTACTCACATAGTCAATACGTCTATCCAGTGAAATGCTTTTTTCAACAAATTGTAGCTGATATTTCATCGAAAAAGAACTAAAAACTGTTGATACAATAGCCATACCTAAAGCAACAAGGACCAATATGGGTTGTAATGAAGATATGAGCGATGTCAATGCGGCTATGCCACATATTATACCAAAAAGAGCCGAGAAATTTTGCGCTGAAGTAATTGCATAGGTATCAATTTGCAGCGCAAGTGCAAATTGATCATAAAAGCCAGGAGTATCGTATAAAACGACATCAACTGCTGCCGCTTTTGCATAGACCTTACGTTGCAGTTCAAACTGTATTTTTTGTTGATACTGTGGTGTGGTAATGTTTTTAATATGATTTTTTAAGATTTCAATAAATACATACGCCACTCCCGATACGAATAAGATTAGGATAATTGTGTAAATAGAGTTGCTAGTAGCAATAGAATTAAGCACAAATTGAATCACATAAATATTAACCACTGAAAGCAATTGATCGAACACCTGAGTAAACGTGGCAATCACAACATATCCCGGTGCTATCGCAAAAACTTCCTTAAAAATCGAGAAAAAAGTTTTCATTGCGCGCTTCATAATATGCCTCTCTTTAAAACTATACGCATATAACAACAGAAACTGCTACAAGAATTATGTGGCCTGTCGATTAGGATTGTTCAGCAATCATTATGCTAATTCGTGACTTGATATGTGGCTCTACAGGACCAGCGGAGATGCAGCACACCCGATTGTGCTGTATGAATACCAGCCGGGCAAGGAGAGCAAATACCCGCAGGCGTTTCTGAAAGGGTTTCACGGGTATTTACAGACAGACGGAGCCGCATATTATAACCAGGTGGAAGCTGTCACGCATATAAGGCCATCGTTCGTGCGGGTCAATGACTCGCCATCCATGGAGGTGGACATTTCATTTTCTGCATCCACCTCGGAATCTTCTGCGGCTTCGTCTGATTCCAATAAGATCGGAAGAGC